>Ga0209723_1000264_pt1 | contig 102709 bp, 86 predicted proteins | sample BiotimSIPDNA_2_FD_185750 | JGI IMG/M metagenome (GOLD analysis project Ga0209723, IMG submission 185750) | Anaerobic biogas reactor microbial communites from Washington, USA - Biogas_R2 time_0 SIP DNA (SPAdes) (version 2) | ecosystem: Engineered > Bioreactor > Anaerobic > Unclassified | place... | reverse complement strand
GAAATCAATCGCATTGAACAGTGGCTGAACACATATCCCCGGAAGATACTGGACTACAGGACGCCACAAGAAGAATACGACCGGGTCGCTTAACAACTGCGACACTTAATGTTGCAATCCGCATGATGTAAGTTTTTGAAAAGACATGATTGACAAGAAACGAATACTGACATAAAATACAACATGCTGTTGATTTTCTCAGTAGCCTATGCGCCCGTAGCTCAACTGGATAGAGTGTCTGACTACGGATCAGAAGGTTGTGGATTCGATCTCTGCCGGGCGCGCCAAGTAAGATCTTGCAAGGTAACTTGCAAGGTCTTTTTTTTAAAAAATCATTTTCTCGCTGGTGTTTAGGGTGGATTGCGATTAGAACAATGGATTTTGATGTTTGGCATCAATTTTCAGCATTGTTCAGTGCAATAAATGTTCATTTCGAATATAATTAAATGGAATAAATACAGACAATCCGGGAGGATGTATTATGAAAAAACTACTGATTGTCGTGGACTATCAGAACGATTTTGTGGATGGCGCGTTGGGGTTTCCCGGGGCGGCGGACATTTATCCTGCTATCAGAGAAAAGATTCTCAAATACAAGAATGAAGGACAAACCGTTGTATACACCAAAGATACTCATATGCCTGAGTATCTGACTTCGCAGGAGGGGCGTAATTTGCCGGTCGTCCATTGCGTCAAAGGAACGAAAGGTCATGAGCTTTTTGGCGATCTTGAGGTATTGAGTGAAGGCAGCAAGGTTTTCGAAAAAGTAACTTTCGGATCGGATTTGCTGTTTGATTATCTGCGATCCGAGACTTTTGATTCCGTCGAGCTGGTTGGCTTAGTCAGTAACATCTGTGTGCTTTCGAACGCGGTTCTTTCTAAGGTGGCTCTGCCGGAAGCTCTTATAACGGTTGACGCACGATGCACGGCCAGTCATGATACCGAATTGAACGAGAAAACTTTGGATGTTCTCGAAGGCATTCAGGTTCAAGTGACCCATAGATGAGATCTGCACCGCTTATTGAACTAATATATTGATTGTTAGCCGCATAAGTTCGTGATTATCGTCAGTATGTCACGTCGGTTTTTTGGCGTTTACAATTGCCGAATAAGTATGTTACAATTGCTATTCGGTAAATCAACCTATAGCAATCGGAGGATAAATAATCATGGCCGCAACAATAGAAAAGAAAGATAACAATATTGTAGTACTGACAATGGAAGCAACTCAAGAGGAGTTTGCAGCGGCAGTGCAAAAGTCCTTTCAAAAGAATAAGAACCGTTTTCAGATCCCGGGCTTCCGCAAAGGAAAAGCACCGTTCCAAATGGTTAAGAAATATTACGGCGAGGGCGCACTTTATGACGATGCGATTGATTTTGTCATCAATCAAGCATATGGTGAGGCCATTAGTGAGCATAACCTGGAAGTCGTATCTCGTCCGGAACTCGACATCCTTGAAATTGGCGAAGACAAAGGGATGAAGTACACATTGACGGTAACGGTAAAGCCGGAAGTAAAACTCGGCCGGTATGAGGGCGTTGAGGCTCCGTATCACTACCACGAACCTTCTCAAGATGATGTGGATTCAGAGGTTGAGCGTATTCGCGATCGTCATTCCAGAATGGTATCGGTTGAAGATCGTGCGGTTGCCGATGGTGATATTGTTACTATTGATTACGAGGGATTTGTTGACGGTGTTGCATTTCAAGGGGGCAAGGCCGAAGGACACGATTTGACGATCGGATCGAACAGTTTTATTCCCGGATTTGAGGAGCAACTGTTAGGACACAGCATCGACGAGTCTTTCCCGATTACCGTGCAATTCCCGGATGAGTATCACAGTGAAGAGCTTAAGGGTAAGGAAGCTACTTTTCAAATAAAGATTCATGCAATTAAGGTCAAGGAATTACCGGAAGTGGATGATGAATTTGTTAAGGATATTAGTGAGTTTGACACATTAGAAGAATATAAAAAGGATCTTTTGGATAAAAAGATTGAGCAAGCCAAGGCGCGTGCGGACGCTGAATTCCAGAATTCTGTCGTTCAGGTCATTTGCGATAATGCTGAAGTTGATGTTCCGGATTGTATGATTGACACCGAAGCTGACGAGATGGTTCGCGAGCAATCGATGCGTATGCAGCAGCAGGGTATCGAGCTCTCTCAGTATCTCCAATATATCGGACAGACTAAGGATGATTTCAAGAACACTATGAAAGCTTCTGCTAAGACTCGCGTTATCGGCAATCTTGTTATTGAGGCGGCCGGCAAGGCAATGGACATTCAGGTGACGGATGAGGATATTGACCAAGAGATCGAAAACATAGCGAAGCAATACAATATCCCGAAGGAAGATCTTGCTGCCCGTATTGCTTCTAATGATGGTTTTTTACGCGAGAGTATCATGGGACGTAAGACAGTCGAAGCTCTGACTGCAAGTGCCAAAAAGGTTGATGCACATTGTGATCACGATCATGGACACGAAGAGTCAGCTCCCAAGAAAAAGACGGCTAAAACAGCTAAGAAAAAGGCTGAAGATACCGAGGCCTAATATATATCGGGTGTGTTTCTTTGCCAATTTATGATTTTCTGCGATAATCATAATAATGCAATTAACTCTTAATATTATTTTTATCATAGAAAATTCCATTCCTGCTAATTTATGGTTTTCTGCGATAATCATAATAATGCAATTAACTCTTAATATTATTTTTATCATAGAATCGTTGAACCCTCTTGCAACTTCGGTTAACATAGGTATAGCAGAAATACTGCGAGGCTTCTTATAGAAGCCTCGTTTCATCTGTAAGGAGAAATATTGATGAGTGATGACAAAAACAAAAATGATATGAATCGAAACAAGAAAAATGATGGTTCGACAGCGATTGTGCGATGTTCCTTTTGTGGAAAGTCCGAGCATGAAGTTTCACGATTATTTGCAGGACCGTCTGTGTTTATTTGCAATGAGTGTATATCGCTATGTGATACACTACTGGCCGATGATGAAGAATACGCTCACATCCGAAGCGGCAACATCAAAATGGACCACGTACCTACTCCCGAAGAACTTAAGAATTCGCTGGATCAATACGTCATCGGTCAAGACCATGCTAAGAAAGCACTGTCTGTCGCTGTCTACAATCATTACAAACGCATTTATTCGAAGCCGTCAGCCAATGACGATATCGAGTTGACCAAGAGCAATATTCTTTTAGTTGGTCCGACCGGTTGCGGCAAGACTCTTCTGGCACAGACTCTAGCAAAAATCCTTCACGTTCCTTTTGCGGTAGCGGATGCGACTACTTTGACTGAGGCAGGGTACGTTGGAGAAGATGTCGAGAACATTCTTCTAAAGTTAATTCAGAGCGCGGATTATGACATAGAGCAAGCCCAAAAGGGTATTGTTTATATCGATGAGATTGATAAGATTACTCGCAAATCCGAAAATCCCTCAATCACTCGCGATGTTAGCGGAGAAGGTGTTCAACAGGCTCTCTTGAAAATTTTGGAAAGCACAGTGGCCAGCGTGCCGCCTCAGGGAGGAAGAAAACATCCTAACCAAGAACTGATTCAGATTGATACAACGAATATTCTGTTTATTTGTGGCGGGGCATTTGATGGCATTGAGAAGATAATCGAGACACGTGTTGGGAAGAAGGCTTTTGGGTTTGGCGCAGATGTTCAGTCGAAAATCGAGAAGGCGCAGTCTGAACTCCTCAAATTTTTGCTTCCGCAAGATTTGGTAAAATACGGACTGATTCCTGAATTTGTCGGACGCGTTCCGGTATCTGTCACACTTGAAGGTTTGAATCGTGAAGCCTTGGTTCGAGTTCTTAAAGAGCCTAAAAACGCTTTGCTGAAGCAATATTGGAAGATATTAGAAATGGACGGAGTAGAGCTGGTCTTTACAGATGAGGCCGTGGAAGCCATAGCTGAGCTAGCCGTTGAACGTAATACCGGTGCCAGAGGTCTCAGAGCGATTCTTGAGGACATTATGCTCGACATCATGTATGAAATCCCTTCAAGAAATGATGTCGTGAAGTGCATTATCGGCAGAGAAAGTGTCACAGACAAGAAACCTCCGGAGCTGATATTAGAAGCGAAGGGCAAAAAGAAGACGCGATCTGCGGCGAGTTCGAATATTGGAGCTTAAACACTTGAGGTCCGATTGTCGATCGAGGAGAAGCGAATGAATCGTTTGATTCGTGACGAAATCAAGTCAATGACGGCGTTTTTATCCAGAGGAGCGCGCGCGTTTTCCTCCGGATATGAATATCAAAGGCGTGCTGCTGTTGAGGCGGCGCGTCTTTTAGTTCGCATACGATTTTATCAACATGAACGATTAATTCATTTATTAGTTACAATATTGTTTGCTCTACTGTTTTTTTCTTCCTTTTGCGTTATTCTTTTTGTGACAGAGTGGTTTCTTATTGTTATTAATGTTTTAATGTTGATCCTTCTGGTCCCTTACATTTTTCATTATTTTGCTTTGGAAAATGGGGTTCAAAAGCTTTATGAGATATACGATCAGTTGATAAGAATTGCGGAGGAATTTCATGCCTAAATATTACATTTGTCTTGATATCGGTGGTACAAAAGTGCTTGGCGCAATATTCGACAGTGACCTTAAGATTGTTCATCGATACAAGAGAAAGACCAAGGCGAGCGAGGGCATTAAGAACGTTGAAGATACGATCATCAACGTCGTTGAGACTTTGCTAAAAGAATATAGCATTGATATTTCCGATGTTATTGCGGTATCCGCCGGTGCTCCCGGAATAATTAATAATGACACAGGAGTTGTATTATTTTCGCCGAATTTGCCTTGGAAAAATTATCAGATTAAGAAAGCCATCGAGTCGCGTCTGTCCACAACTTTTTATATCGGCAATGATGTGAATCTCGGGGTGTTGGGCGAGTGGCGATTCGGTGTAGCTAAAAAGAAGAATCATGTTGCAGGTATTTTTGTGGGCACAGGTATCGGCGGCGGCCTGATTCTAAACGGCAAACTCTATACAGGTCATCACTATAAGGGTGCAGAATTCGGACATATAGTTCTCAACATTGAAGGACCTTCTTGCAATTGCGGGCAGAGAGGTTGTCTTGAAGCCTTTTCGTCTAAGGTCGGAATGTCTAATTACATTGCTCTTCAGATTAAAAGAGGTCGCAAGACATTGATGTCGGACGCAATGTCGGATGGACTTTTCAAGAGCAAGGCATTAAAGTCTGCTTACGATGTCGGTGACGAAGTTGCAATCGAGGCAGTCGAGCGCTCTTGTCTGTATTTGGCTGTTGCATCCGGCAATCTTGTTAATATTTTCAGCCCTGAAATGATATGTTTTGGTGGAGGTATTATGGAGTCCATGGGAGATGTTTTCATTCCCAAAATAGTCCAAAAAGTAGATGCTTACTGCCTGACTTCTGTTCGGGACACCGTTGAATTTGTTGCGGCTGATCTGGGTGACGATTCGATACTTTATGGCGCACTGGCGCTAATATTGAAGCAATAATGGGGGGATATTTATGTTGAAGCATATCGTATTATGGACTCTAAAGACTAGTTTTTCAGATGAAGAGAAGGATAAGGCTATCGCGACTTTGATACAGAAATTAGACGATCTGCCGGACCTGATTCCTTTCATTCGTGAATTTTGCGTAGTTAGAAATATTAACCATGATGGCAGAAATATGGATATCGGATTAATTTCGGCGTTTGATTCGCTTGAGGATCTAGGACGTTATGCCTTACATCCGGAGCATAAGAAAGTAGCCGAATACATTTCCACTGTTGTTGAAACGCGTACGGCAATCGATTACGAGATATAGATTTATTCAGGAATACCTGGCTTTTTCATAGGCCTTAATGAGTGATTCGAGTGATTTTTCATCTTGACCCGATATTTTCTTGCGCATTTCCGCAGAAGTATCCGACTTGCGTATTGGTGCGCCATCACGTATAGACTTCTTTACTCGATGGTAAAACTCGCGACGAATCTTTCTTTCTTCTCCTTTGCCAAAATCATGACGAAGACGTTTGTGTCTTGAGCGTTTGTAAATTTTCTCGACATGATCATGCACAATACTTTCAGTATTTACCTCATCGCTCGCCTTTCCGCGAAGATGCATTTTCACAATGTAGACCACAATTCCGCGGATTGAGGCGATGACAATCAAAGAGAACAATACAATTGTGATTATATAAAAAAGATTTTCGAAAATTTTCGCCAACAGATTATTTTCGGCGACCCCATTTTCACCGTATTCCTGTGGTGTGAAGATATCTCCTTCGGGGAAGACGCCGATTCTTCTTAGAAAAAGAAGGATGAGACTCAATAAAGCGAATGCTTTTTGAGTGAGTATGTTTAGAAAGTGCGATATTTTATCGTATGGAAGTGTCAATATCAATGGGGCGCCGACGATGCCGAATAATGCCAGTGACAAAATAGTTTTCAGGTGATTTTTTTTGACTATGGCTGACGGTTGTGTCGGTGAAAGTGAAAGATGAGCATATTGAGTAGTAAACACATGGTATTGCCTGGCCGCGAAAAACAAGCATATACAACAAATTGCATGGAGAAAGAGCTGCATAAATAATTCTCGTGAACGAATATATGAGGCGAGGATTGACATGCTGAAATGATTGACCAAAATAAATATAAACATTTCCAAAGGAGTAGTAATGCTGAATTGAGCCCGGTAATGTCTGGAAAATGATATTAGAATGACTATGAATAAGATTAGAAACGATACGATGGCGATTAATTGTCCGCCCGATAAGCCGATAAGTGAAGCGATGGTTGCGAATGCTGAGTAACATACAAAACGTATCGACAGAGAAAATGTTAACCTTCGAAAGAAAAATACAAGGATGGCAGGAAGACAAACAAAATATAAAATCAGCGATTGAGTGAAACTGCCGCCAATATATATAACCAGCGTCGAGCCAACCGATATTAAGTTTACCATAAGTATGACGAAGACCAAGAAGTCTGTAAATATTGCTTCTCCGTTAAATCGACGCTTGATTTTTATCAAAAATTTATCCATCAAAGCGGTGCCTCCAGAATTTCGTCAAAGGTTTAAGTGCGTCAAGGATGACCGGCTCCGGGTCGTATATATTCAGCGGTACAATCCATATGAAATCGAAACCGTTTTGATGTCTGCGAATAAGCTGTCTTTGAAGCGAATTAACCGTATTCGCCGAAATAATAATCGCACTAAGATCCCGCCTTGAGCGTGTGACGTCTTCAAGTAAATTATCGAAATCTCCACAACCGCGGCTGAGATCAATACGTGCCAGATGATAGCCAATTTTTTCGGCGTGTTTGGGTCCTGATCCTCGATTGATTCGAATGTCTGATTCTGTGAGAACATCACGACTGTTGCAGTAAACCGCGACTTCGAAATGTCTTTGCGTGAGGACTAGCGCTGTTGAGTAAGCAATCGAGATGGCCTTTTCAATGCAGTCTTCACGGCGGTCATTTGTGTAAGGCTCGACATTTACTAATATGGATATTTCAGAATGAACGGACGAGCAATAGGTGTTAACCATTAATTCATCGCATCGTGAAGTAGCGCCCCAATTCACGGCGCTCATTCGGTCTGTCGGCAGATATTCGCGCGTCCCGTTAAATGCAAATGGATCTTCAATAAGGTATTTTTTTACGGTTCTCTCGTCAATAAAGGACATCAGCATAATCTCGAAGTCGATGCTTTTGATTTGTTTAGGGAATACAGTCAGAGTCGCATCGCATTCAAGTGCATATACGATTTTGACCAATAACATGAGGTCAGAAGTAGTCAAAGAAAAACGTTTGAAAGAATAATAGCCTCGCTTTTTACATTTGACCGGTATTTGTCGGGTGTGTGCTTTCCAAGCACCAAGAGACAGCAAGTCCTCCCGGTAATGATAATCCGAAAGACTGGTGTTGGTCATATCCTCGAAAATTAGAGGTCTTGGAGCTTCGAACTTAAGTACAAGCATTGGAAGAGGCAAGGCTTTTTCGTTGCGTATCATCTCTTCGATAAGAACGGTCTCACCACATTGAGCAATATTTTTCGAAAAACCAATCCTTGCGGAAAGATTTTTTAGTGCATAAACACGATATATCCAAGACTGGAGTGCAATAAATATCGATATAAAAGCCAATACAAATAGAACTTCCATCTCAATATCTCCGAAAATTATGCGAAAAATGATTCGGTAGGGCAGGGCACTTGACCGATAATTTGTTCGACGATATATTCTGACATACCGGAACTATCGGATGGGCCTTCGGAAGCGTAACCGGTTGTCTTGAGTAACAGTCGATGAGAAAAGACCGGCTTGGCCAATGCTTTGATGTCATCAGGCAAAATGAAATTGCGCCCATGAGTAGCAGCGAAAGCCTTCGCCATACTCATCATTGTAATAGCGGCTCGCGGACTCGCGCCCAAGGCCACCGCAGAGTGGCGGCGAGTTGCTTCTACGATGTCGAGAATGTATTCGGTGATTAACGGATGAATTTTTACATCAGAACAAATCCTTCGCGCGGTCAGGATGTCATCTGAGTCGCATACGGATTGCAGCGTGTCAAAAGGATCTGCTTTACTGTAGACATCCATGATTTGCCTGGATGTATCCCTGTCCGGATAGCCAAGGCTCAAGCGTAGTCCAAATCGATCCAGTTGAGCTTCCGGTAATGGAAATGTACCTATTGTTTCGATAGGATTTTGGGTTGCTATAACGAAATATAGTGCAGAGAGAGGGAAGCGCTTTCCGTCAACGGTAATTTGTTTTTCCTCCATGCATTCAAGAAGGCTGGATTGGGTTCTGGCAGTTGCTCGGTTGATTTCATCAGCAAGCAATATGTTCGTGAACAGCGGGCCGGGTCGAAAAACAAATTCGCTATCTTTTCGGTCAAAAAAATGAATTCCCGTCAAATCTGACGGGAGTAAATCTATAGTGAATTGAATTCGCTTAAAATCTGCCCGGATAGACTGAGACAGCGAACGAGCCAGTCTGGTTTTACCGGTTCCGGGTATATCTTCAATGAGTACATGGGCGTCGCACAAAAGAGCAGTGATAATAAGCCGGATTTGATCCTCTTTGCCCAGAATCACGTTGGAAATATTACTAACTATGCGTTCTGTAAGCTCTTGTACGAAAGTTGAATCTCCGGTCGCGTGCTGAGACATCGTTTTGCTCTCCATATATACCTCTTCAATCTCAGTGAAAATTATTGTTTTAGTATAGCATGAAGTGGTATTGAAAGTCTTGAACACGCCTGTTTTTGTTGACATGAGAACGCACTAAACCTATTATGTTTATCATGCACAATTATAGTCTTAAGGGAGGCGAGGACTTATGGAAAATCAACTTCAACAGATGGGTGAACGAATAAGGACGTTGCGAGAGATTATGGAGTTATCTCCCGAGGAAGTTTCTGAAAAATGCCAAATCAGTGTTTCTGACTATATCGAATACGAGGCCGGGAATAAGGATTTTTCTTTTTCTTTCCTGAATAATGTAGCTTCGATTTTTGGCGTTGATGTGTTAGATATCATGAGTGGTGAATCGCCGAAACTCTCAATGGCTACAGTCGTGAAAAAGGGTGAAGGCTTCGACATTAATCGTAGAGAATCATATAATTATAAGCATTTGGCATATACATTTCGAAATAAGTTAGCCGAACCGTTTTTAGTTACGGTGGAGCCGAAGATTGACGAAAAGCCGACTCTTAACGCGCATGCCGGACAAGAGTTCAACTATGTTGTAAAGGGAGAAATGACTTTTTTCCTTGATTCTCTGACCTATATTCTTGGTGAAGGTGACAGCATATATTTTGATTCGGGCGTACCGCACGCAATGAAGGCGAACAACGATCGTCCTTGTCAGTTTTTAGCCATAGTACTTAAGAAGGAGAATTAATGACATGCCAATCTATGAAGAATTTATTGGGCGCCATCGAGATGATTATGCCACTTTTGAGGATTTATCCCGAAACTATAAAGTCAGTTATCCGGAGACTTTTAATTTTGCATATGACGTTTTAGATAAGATTGCCGCGAGAACACCGGACAAGTTAGCGATGCTTTGGGTCAGTAATGACAACGTTTCGAAGCGTTTTACATTCGGTGAAATGTCATTACTTTCCAACAAGGCAGCGAATTTTTTCACTTCAAAAGGTATCGGAAAAGGTGACTATGTCATGCTGGTTCTAAAGCGCGGGTATGAGTTCTGGTACTGTATGATGGGACTTCATAAGATCGGTGCGGTTGCAGTACAAGCCACACATCTCTTGACCGCTAAGGACTATGTCTACCGTATGAATTCCGGAGGCATTAAGATGGTGGTTATGACCGGCGATGATCAATGCACGGAGCATGTTGATGAAGCGTTGGATCAATATGAGACACTTAAGCTTCGTGCGGTGACTCGAGGCAAGAACGTTCCGGGATGGATTGATTTTGATCGTGAGTTCGAATTACAAAGCGATGTTTTCGAGCGGCCGACCGGAGAAGCTGCAACAAAAGTTACGGATATCATGACCATGTCGTTTTCTTCCGGCACAACGGGTTATCCGAAGATGGTCTTGCACGATCACTCATACCCTCTGGGACATTTGCTCACGGGTGTTTTTTGGCATCGAGTAGAAGACGGCGGACTACATTTTACGATATCCGACACGGGCTGGCTCAAATCGCTTTGGGGTAAGATGTATGGCCAGTGGTTGGGAGAGTCTGCTATTTTTACATATGATTTCGAGAAATTTTCGGCAACTGACATTCTTCAAAAACTCGATCAATACAAAATTACGACGTTCTGTGCGCCGCCGACCATGTATCGATTCATGATCAAGGAAGATTTTTCCAAGTATGATTTTTCTTCACTCAAGCATTGTTGCACGGCAGGAGAAGCACTTAATCCGGAAGTATATAGCCAGTGGCTCAAGAATACTAATCTCAAAATTTTCGAGGGATTTGGACAGACCGAGACGACGTTAGTCTGTGGAACCATCTATCCTTGGATGCTTCCGAGACTCGGATCGATGGGCCTTCAAACTCCCGGGAATAATATCGTTGTTGTAGATGACGAAGGAAATGAGGTCGAGTCGGGTGTCACCGGAGAGATCTGCATTCGTACGGATGACGAAGTCGGTGGCAAACCAATCGGTGTGTTCAGAGGTTATTATCGCGATGAATCGGCGACAAATCGTTCCTGGCACGACGGACTGTATCATACCGGAGATACCGCTTATCGCGACGAAATGGGCTTTTTATGGTATGTCGGCCGCGTTGATGATGTCATTAAGAGTTCCGGATATCGTATCGGACCGTTTGAGGTAGAGAGTGCTTTGATGGAACACCCGAGCGTTCTTGAGTGTGCCGTTACCGGCGTGCCGGATCCCGACAGAGGGTTTGCAGTCAAGGCTACGATTGTGTTGTCAAAGGGTTATTCACCATCCGATGAACTGACAAAAGCGCTGCAAAGTCACGTTAAGTCAGTAACTGCACCTTATAAGTATCCTCGAATAATCGAATATGTCGAAGCGTTGCCAAAGACGATTAGCGGTAAAATACGTCGCGTTGAAATCCGTGAAAAGGATCAAGCCGGCGGTGACAATTCATAAATGCGAGCAATCTATAATTATGGGAGATAGTAATGAGCAGAATAGACAACATCAGCAAGACATTTGAGCCATGCGAGGCTGAACCGCGAATATATAAACAATGGATGCATGAAGGCTATTTTCATGCTGAGCCCAATCCGGATAAGAAACCGTATTGCATAGTCATGCCGCCGCCGAACATTACCGGGCAACTCCATATGGGACATGCTTTGGACAATACGTTACAGGATATACTTACGCGATTCAAGCGTATGCAGGGCTTCGAAGCACTTTGGTTGCCGGGAACTGATCATGCGGCAATTGCTACAGAGGCTCGTATTGTGGCTCGAATGAAAGAAGAAGGCCTATCAAAGGAAGGTATCGGACGGGATGCTTTTCTTGAAAAAGCTTGGCAATGGAAGGCCGAGTTTGGTGGCAGAATTGTCGAACAACTCAAAAGGCTCGGGTCATCCTGTGACTGGGAGAGAGAGCGCTTCACGATGGATCGTGGCCTGTCGGATGCCGTCACAGAGGTATTTATTCGTTACTATGAGCAAGGGTTGATTTATCGTGGGGAACGTATCATCAATTGGTGCCCACATTGCTTAACTTCGATTTCGGATGCTGAAGTAGAGTACGAAGAAAAGGACGGACATTTTTGGCATATTAAGTATCCGTTAGCAGACGGAAGTGGCTTTTTGGTTCTTGCTACTACACGTCCGGAAACGATGCTCGGTGATACTGCGGTTGCTGTTCATCCTGAAGATGAGAGATATGCAGCGCTTGTCGGACAGTCAGTCATTCTTCCGCTTCTCAACAAGGAAATTCCAATCGTAGCAGATGACTACGTTGAAAAAGATTTCGGAACCGGCGTAGTTAAAATTACGCCGGCTCATGACCCGAATGATTTTGAGGTTGGTCTTCGTCACAATCTTCCGGTTATCACGGTCATGACGGATGATGCCCATATGAACGAGTTCGCCGGCGTTTACGCCGGACTGGATCGATATGAAGCGAGAAAACGGATTGTTGCGGATTTGGAATCGCAAGGTTTGATTTTGAAAATTGAACCGCATAAGCATAATGTCGGAACTTGTTACCGTTGTAGTACGGTGGTTGAACCCAGGGTATCATTTCAATGGTTTGTCAAAATGAAGCCTCTTGCCGAGCCGGCTAATCAGGCTGTAAGGGAAGGAAAGACTCGATTTATTCCGGAACGATTTGATAAAATCTACTTCAACTGGATGGATAATGTTCGTGATTGGTGCATATCAAGGCAGCTTTGGTGGGGACACCGTATTCCTGCTTACTATTGTGCTTGTGGGCATATCACGGTATCTCGAACTGCGCCTGAGCGTTGTGAATCTTGCGGTGCAAACAATCCGGTACAAGATGAAGATACGCTTGATACATGGTTTTCTTCAGCCCTTTGGCCGTTCTCTACTTTGGGTTGGCCGAATAAGACCGATGAACTCGAGTATTTTTATCCGACTAATGTTTTGGTGACGGCATATGACATCATTTTCTTCTGGGTTGCGCGTATGATTTTTTCTGGCGTAGCGAACATGAATGAAGTACCTTTCGAGCATGTATTAATTCATGGAATTATCAGAGATCCGCAAGGTCGAAAAATGAGCAAGTCACTGGGTAACGGTGTCGACCCTCTGGAAATTATCGATCAATACGGAGCAGATGCGTTGCGCTATTCATTGGTTACCGGAAACGCGCCGGGAAATGATCAGCGCTTTCAAGAAGACAAGATTGAGGCCGGTCGTAATTTTGCGAACAAGATTTGGAATGCGATGCGTTTCGTCTTGATGAATTGCGAAGAGAATTTATGTTTTGATGCGGTTGATCCAAGCAAATTCACATTAGAAGACAAGTGGATTCTGTCAAGACTTAACAAGGTTTCCTCGGAGGTAACGTCGAATCTGGAAAAGTATGAGTTTGGTATCGCCGTCGCGAAAATATACTCATTTATCTGGGAGGAGTACTGTGACTGGTACATTGAGATGGCTAAGTCCAGACTATTTGATGCATCCGGATCGACAAAGATCGAGGCGCAATATGTCCTGAATTATGTTCTCGGCGAAGCGATGAAACTGTTGCACCCGTTTATGCCTTTTCTTACCGAAGAGGTATATTCTCACCTCATTCTCGCTAACAAAGCCGGAGCGATCATGGTTGATCGTTGGCCGGAAGTTAGACAGGAGTGGTCATTTAATGCAGAAGAAGAAAAAATGATCATACTCATGGATGCTATTCGATCGATTAGAAATGTTCGCACTCAATTGGGCGTTGCCCCATCAAGAAAAGCCGGGGGTATCCTGGTCGTCGCAAGGGAAGAGACAAGAGGAATATTTGAAGATAGCATTGCGTTTTTGGATCGGCTTGCAAGCATCAACAGCATCGAATTCCGAACTGATAAGTCCGGAATACCTGCTACGGCCGTTACGGCGATTTTTGATGGCGGAACATTCTTTTTGCCTCTTGAAGATCTTATCGACATTGATAAAGAGCTTGAGAGACTGAACAAAGAAAAGGATAATCTTGAGAATGAAGTTCGGCGTGTTGATTCAAAATTGCAGAATGCGTCTTTTGTTGAAAGAGCACCCGAGGCAGTTGTTCTGGCCGAGAAAGAAAAGCGAGATAAGTATGTTGAGATGCTTGCGAGCATCAATGACAGATTAACATTACTTCAGACATAAGAATTCCGTTATTCTAAAACTATCAATACCATCAGGAGGTTTTGTATGGACGAGACAGGCATCGATAACAATCAAGTATACGAGGATACACAAATTCAGAATGAGTTAACGTCTGATGATAAGATATCAGTCACGGTTGCGGAGCTCCCTGATAGCGGTGTGCATTGTTTTCCTGCTAATCCTAAGCAAGTTCTGGTCCGTAGAATTGTGACGATTGTGCTTCTGCCAATCTTGATTGCAGGACTCATATTACTGTTAACTCAAGGATCCGGATATTATGTTCTCTTGCCGCTTTTGATTATTCCGATTATCATATGTGTTCCGGTCTTTATTCAGACGTTTTTAATCACAAAGTACCGCGTCGCTATTGATTATTCTAATAAGAAAGTAATCTTAAGGTACATGTTTAGACTCTTGCCGATTGATTTTGAAAGTTTTGATGCCAGATTAGGTGAGCCGGATCAAGTGGAAAGGATGCTCGTTCGTGCCAAATCGATGGTCGGGAAAAACCAGAGAATGTACCTGATTCTCGACGATATTAATTCAGATGCTTGCTATCAGACCACTTCTGATGATTTGGCTTCGGTCTCAGACTTCTTAACTCTTAAGGAAGAGACATTTCTCATCAGTCAAAAATACAGAGCAAATGACAGGAAGGCAGAAATTGAAAAAGAAGATTTGGCTGACGACGCTATAAGTAAGCTTGTTAACGATGTTCTTGAAGAGAACAAAAAATGATTGTTTCCTGAATAGTCGAATATTATGTTGATGGGCATGTCTGTGACATGCCCGTTTATTTCTCATTAATTTAGTGATTCAAGTCGACGGGGCTAAAAAAGAAAAATAAGGAATATTTCTAAGTACACCGAAAATAATTAATCCGGCCAATATAAAGAAAAGAGAAATGTATTCAGAACGGGAAGCCTTTCTCGATTGCCCTTTCAAATATGCTCTTATCTCTGCAATGTAGTATATTGAAAAAATGGGGATGAGTATAAAAACATAAGGATTAGCGCGAAAGGCAGAAGAAAAATCTAGTCTTAAAATGGCAAAAAACATACGGCCGGTGCCGCAACCCGGGCAATAGAGACCTGTAATCAGGTGAAAAAGACAAGGCAATCCATAGCCGGTCAAGTGATGAACAGCGATATATAAAATGACGATAAAAAAAAGAAATGCGGCTGGACGAGCCAGCCGCATTAGACGTTCCCTCATGAATTAAGCAACCAATTTGTTGAGTTCGTTCTGGATGAGTGCATAATTGACGATACCCAAACCGCAGATCTGAAGAATCAGGAACAAGACCGGATAATTAGAATCCGACGAATGACCTTGAGCCGTCTGAGCCTTGGAAACCAGTTCGCCCATCTTGTAAGCCCAGAAGTATCCGTAAATACCACAGGTCACAATGGTGAGCAGAACAGCGGTTGATCCCTTCATGCTGCTGTCTCCAGCCATTTTTCCGGTATCATCTGTCAGAGAGATCATCCAAATGATTCCATAGATTCCACAGGTTACGAGGGATAAAATGACACACGTTACAATGTTTTTTTGTTGCACAGTGAATTCCTCCTTTTCTTTCATAAATCATATTTTATCATAAACGTTGACGAATTGTAGACAGACTCGTAAAATGATTGAGAAAAAAAGTATGGGAAGACGCGTTTGGCGCAATTTGGAGGAGAATATTATGCCATTAGTAACAACGACAGACATGTTTAAGAAAGCCTACGAAGGCGGTTACGCTATCGGAGCATTTAATGTGAATAACATGGAGATTATTCAGGGTATTACCGAAGCCGGTAAGGAATTGAATGCACCATTGATTCTTCAGGTTTCTGCGGGAGCAAGAAAGTATGCTAACCACACATACCTTGTGAAGTTAGTTGAGGCCGCTTTGATTGAGACCGATCTTCCGATTGCATTACATTTGGATCACGGTGATTCTTTTGAACTCTGTAAGAGTTGTATCGACGGTGGTTTCACCTCTGTTATGATAGACGGATCACATCACGGATACGAAGATAATGTTAAGGAGACCAAAAGAGTTGTAGAGTACGCTCATGCTCATGGCGTTGTCGTCGAGGCAGAGCTCGGACGTCTCGCAGGCATTGAGGATGCGGTCAATGTATCCGCTGAGGATGCGTCCTACACGGATCCCGCACAGGTTCAAGATTTTGTTGAGCGCACAGGTTGTGATTCCTTGGCGATTGCCATTGGTACATCCCACGGTGCTTTCAAGTTCAAGCCCGGACAGAAGCCGCAGCTGCGCTTTGACATTCTCGAAGATATAGAGAAGCGTTTACCTGGTTTTCCGATCGTTCTTCACGGTGCGTCTTCCGTTATTCCGGAGTACGTCAAGATGGTGAATGAAAACGGTGGTAAGATGCCTGATGCAATCGGTATTCCGGAGTCCATGCTCAGACAGGCAGCATCCATGGCAGTATGCAAAATCAACATCGATTCGGACATCCGTTTGGCTATGACCGGAACAATTCGCAAGTACTTTAACGAGAATCCTTCGCACTTTGATCCTCGTCAATACTTGGCACCTGCACGTCTTGCGGTTAAAGAAATGGTCGCTCACAAGATTACTGAGGTTCTCGGTTGTCAAGGAAAGATCTGATTTTTCGCTTAAGCATAATCAATCGTTATTTGAGCAAAGGCAGATATTCACTGCCTTTGCTTTTTTATTACCGTCTGTGTTATACTTTCCGCGCAAAGATCGTATATGAAGAAGGGGTATAAACGGATGGTCAAGCGAGATAAAAACGGATTTCCGTTTGAATATCTTTCTGATAGCAATGGTTTTTCGGATGCAAAAGAATCGTTTCCGGTTCATCCAAATGAACGTCCGAAATCCGGAGGTACGCTCACGCAACAAATACAAATTTTGGCATTGCTGACATTGCTTCTGGTGCTGTTGCTTATAATGATTTTGCTTGCTGCGCGAAGTGTTTCATTGAACAGGCATAATTCTGTCCCTGTGAATACGATGATTTCCATAGAATCACTTCAGATAAATGTCGAATAAATATTGAGATAGTTATTGAGAATTCCCGATATATCAGATATCATCCTCGGACTCGTTTTCGTCCTCGGATATCAATAGTAAGTACTCTTCAATGAACGCATCTAATTGCTCGCCCTTGTTTGCGAAAACGATGTATTCATCGGGAGAAGTATCCTTGGTAAATTGATTTTGGGCATCGGCTTGCTCTTGCTCGAGGCTCTCAATCAATTGTTCGAGTTCTCGGATTCTGTTTATTCGCTTCGCGTTTTCTTTTCTGCGGAGTGCTTTGTTTTTTGTATTGGGTCCCCTGTCAGTCTGAGGTGTGACTTGATGTGATGCAAGGATTGAAGAATCGGTTTTGCTGTCGACTTTTTTATTGTCAATACTTTCGACGAAGTTCCGATATGATATGCGATAACGTTCAAAATCAGAATAGTATCCGATATTATCAGGGTCTAGAAATCCGATAAGGTGGTTGGCACATTTGTTAATGAAATAGCGGTCGTGACTAACAGCCACAATTGCGCCGTTGTATTCCGAAAGAGCTTGCTCGAGTACTTCGCGAGAGGCGATATCGAGATGATTGGTTGGTTCGTCGAGAAAAAGAACGTCGGGCTTTTCTTGGAGAAGACAACACAAATAGAGTCTTGATCGTTCGCCGCCTGAAAGAACGTCAATAGATTTAAAAACATCAACATCCCAAAAGCCGAAACGAGCTAAAAGTGAGCGCACTTGGGTTTCCGTCATTTCGGTTCTGCTATAACACTCATCAAATACGGTTCGCTTTTCATCCGCGAATGGGACAAACTGTCCCATGTATCCAAATTCAGCGTTTGCTGAGATATAGACATGTCCGTCAAAATCAGAGATTTTGCCCAAGAGTAGTTGTAGTAAAGATGTTTTTCCGCAGCCGTTTGGACCTGCAAAAAACAATTTTTCCTGGGCCTTGAGCGTAAAACTGAGATTTTTGAACAGTCGCTTTTCTCCAAAAGCAAGGCCGATTTTGTCAGCCTGAATGATAATTCGATTCGGGTCTCCAATTCGTTCTTGTGGCATAAGCGAAAAACTCAAAGCGCGGTTATCTCTCGCCGCTTTTTGCTTTTCTAACGCTAGTTTGTTATATAGCTTATCAACAACCTTTTCCCGAGCGTGATAAGAAGACATTTTTCTGTGAGACAACATGGTTTGTGTAACACCTTTTTGTCGTTCGATCTCTTTTTCGAGGTTTTCAATTGAACGAGAAAGAGTTTCTTCTATTGCTTTTTTTTGCATAACATAATCTGAATAGTTGCCGGGGAAAGATTTCAATTTAGAGGCGGAAAGCTCGAGGACTCTGTTGCATGTTCGATCAATAAAACGTCGGTCATGAGAAATAATCAAGACGGCACCTTTATAGTGAGACAAAAAATCTTCGAGCCATTCCATGGCGTCCGTATCTAAATGATTGGTGGGCTCGTCTAACAGCAGCAAATCGGGTCGAGTGACAATCAATCGCGCCAGTCCGACTCGCATTTTCTCTCCGCCAGACCATGTATCCATTGAACGGGTCAGGTCTGAAGACTCAAGACCTAACCCGGCGAGCGCGTCTTTCATTCTGTATTCGTAATCATATCCGCCCAAAGATTCAAATTCGGCTGTCGCCAAGGCGTATTCAGAAAGACATTCTTTTTCGTCAGAGTACGTCTTGTGAGCAAGGATTGATTCCAAAGTTTTAATTTTGGCCTGGGCATCTATCAGCTCTCGACTCATTAAAGGATTATTTCCAAGATCCTGCAAACTGATATTTTGTGCAAGATACCCGGTTATCACGCCCCTGCTGATAACGATAGAACCAACATCCGGTTGCTCAATTCCGTTGATGATTTTGAGAAGGGTGGTCTTACCGGCGCCGTTACTGCCGATCAGGGCAATGCGGTCGCCGTCGTTTATCGTCAAGCTGACGCTGTCGAGAACCGTTCTGCCGTGGTAGATTTTTGAAATATTTTGCGCCAGTAATAACTGCATTTTTCACCCCGATTTTTATCCGAAATCATTATACCAGAACAAGTCTGAATCTTATGACAGTAATTCTGTTGATTTAAGAATACTGGATTATTGGATTGTTTTATAAAGAATCAAAGCATTCGGTAATTTTGTCGGCAACTATTTCTGATTGAAAAAACGACGTCATTATGCATAAAAATCATTGACATAAATGTACGTATATCGTACAATACGTATATCGTATTAAATAGACGGGAGAGTTTTTGATGACAGAGCGAAGCACAAATACAAAGGATATTTCGGATTTGTGGTTGGCGATGAAGCGTAAACATCGCAGGCTTTCTCGCGGTCTGGGAACCAGTCGTCTTCTGCGTTTATCGGATAGTGAGGTTGACATTATGTGGATGATGAACTTGTCTGATTCGCTTGTGGTCGGTGATATTTCTAAGAGGCTTGAACTTCCGAAAAGTACGGTGACAGGCTTGGTTGCCCGGCTGGAGTCCAGGGGATATATAGAGCGGCGTATCAATCCTCAGGATTTGCGCACGTTTTCACTTTTTTTGACAGAGCAGGGCAAGGCTCTTGTTTCTGAGTATGACGATTTTGAGAAGGCGCTATTTCATCGGCTAATGGCGCCTTTAACCCATAAAGAGTCTCGTTTGTTTTTGAAATTGCTCTGGTCAATTGTTGATGATGGAGGGAATTTATATGAGTAACTGCATTAACGAAAAGGTATCGGCACTTGTTGTTGATGGGTCATCCGGAGTCGGTCTTGAGTATGTTAGGTATTTTGCGCAAAGAGGAATCAACGTTGTTGTTGTTCATCCTTTGGATGCAAAGATAGATGATGCATATTTGGAAATCTCTTCATCGCATGGCGTTGAAATTGACGGGCTGGCGTTGGATTTATCGAGTAAGGCATCTCTCTTACAACTTCGATCTCATCTGGATGGACTGCGAATTTCTTATTATGTTAACAATGCTATGGAGACATGGATGACTGAGCTGCCCTTGCAGAATCGGCTGGATGCATCTCGCTTTATGGATCTTCATATGAATGCTACGGTAAGTATTAGTCTTTATCTTCTGAAGATGATGATTGAGCGCAACGAAGGAGTGATCATACAGTTATGTCCGGAAACGAGTCGTATAGCTGACGCTCAGTCGGGTTTGGTTTTTTCGTCTGCCAGAACTTTTGCAAGACAGTTTGCGAGAGGTTTATCATCCGAACTTAAGGATACAAAAATTAAAGTCCAAGTAGTCAATTTGGGCGCATACGATAATGGTTCCCTGAATAGAATTTATTCGGGTCATAAGGCATCATCTCGTCGATTAATTTCGGTTTCAGAATTGGTCGTGCGCGCTATGAAAGACTTAGAAGAGAAACTTCTTCTGTCAATGCCTTGCGAACAGAGATCTTTCTTCAAGAAGATTCAAAATATTACTGAGCATGTCGATCAAAGAATGAGCAAAATCTCGTAAGAAATATGAGATTAAAAAGAATCATTTTATAATCAATCCACCGATGATATAATAAATATGTAAAATAAAAGTGATTTCGATTTGCATGAGGTATATATGGATATGAATCTTGATCCAATAGATGATTTGTCCGGTATGAGTAATATGCCCGACTTCTCAGGTTTGCCGGGTTTTGATTTAGATTTGATTCAGAATAAGTCGTATAAAGCGATGGCAGCAAAAATGACTGAATTTGAAATCATTGAGGAGATGAATAAGCTTCGCAAACAAAATAAACGGCAGAAACTTATTCTTGAGGCAATTTGGTATATAGTTAAATCTCAAGGAGCGACTGACGACCAGCTATTAAAAGCATTAGCTGAAGTCGATGTCTCTGAAGTCGATCGAATTAAAAGACAAAGAGAAAACACGACGGATCCATGTCCGAACTGCCAAGTGCCGATGATGAGGACCGAAGGAATCGTTCATCGTTGCATTTACTGTGGTCACGAAAGGATTGGTAATCCGTTTGATTTCTAGGAATAATTTTCAAGTTTATACAAATATCTTGTTGTAAATAGTATATTTTTGTATTATCTATCTTGTCCTTAAGACATATCTTTTCGTGTAATATTATTCACGAATTAAGATATGTCTTTCTTAAATGGCAGAAAACAATCATATTTTCTCGGTGAGCTGTTATTGTAAGCCGCCTGAATCAAAGGTATTCTGAATATGCAAAGTAACCTTGATTTACAATTAGGAGGATTTCATTATGAGTATGACTATGACTCAGAAGATATTGGCCAAACATGCCGGACTGGATCATGTTGTTCCGGGACAACTTATTGAAGCTAAACTTGACTTGGTTTTGGGAAATGATGTGACGACACCTCCCGCGATTGACGTTTTCGAGAAGACGAATGCCACACAGGTATTTGATGCGGCAAAAGTTGCCTTGGTTCCGGATCACTTCACACCCAATAAAGATATTAAATCCGCAGAGCATTGTATGAAGATGCGTCGATTTGCCAAGGCTTTCAACATTGAGAATTACTACGAAATCGGTGATCCCAAAATGGGCGTTGAACATGTCGTTCTTCCGGAGAATGGGCTGATTGCTCCCGGAGATGCAATAATCGGAGCAGATTCACATACTTGTACATATGGGGCACTTGGCGCTTTTGCTACAGGCGTCGGGTCGACCGATTTGGCTTGTGCAATGGCTACCGGACAGACTTGGTTCCGTGTTCCCGAAGCCATCAAGATTGTGCTTTCCGGCTCGTTGCAGGGACATGTGACCGGTAAAGATTTGATTCTTCACATTATCGGTATGATCGGTGTTGATGGCGCATTGTATCAATCCATGGAATTTACCGGTGCAGGCGTTGCTACGTTGTCAATGGCAGATCGATTGACCATCTGCAATATGGCTATTGAGGCCGGTGGCAAGAATGGTATTTTCCCTGTCGATGATAAAACGATTGAATACCTGAAGAAATATGCTCCGGAGCGTTATGCAGCCGAGCGTTACCATGTATTTGCGGCAGATGAAGATGCTGAGTATGTCAGAGTTATCGAGATTAAGTTAGACGAGGTTCAGCTTCAGGTCGCTTTCCCTCATCTTCCGGAAAATACGAAAGTATTGGGTGAATTCGAACGCGTTGATATCGACCAAGTAGTCATCGGTTCTTGCACCAACGGTCGTCTTGAAGATCTTAGATTGGCGGCGTCGATTTTTAAAGGGCATAAGGTCAAGAAAGGTATCCGTTGCATTGTCTTGCCAGGATCGCAAAGAGTATGGAAAGAAGCCCTGAGAGAAGGCCTGATGGAAGTGTTTGCTGATGCTGAGTGTGTTATTTCCGCTGCGACATGCGGACCGTGTTTGGGCGGACACATGGGAATTCTGGCAAAGGGCGAGCGCTGTGTATCAACGACCAACAGAAATTTTGTCGGCCGTATGGGTCACCCGGAATCCGAAGTATATCTCTCCGGTGTTCCGGTTGCAGTTGCCTCGGCAGTTTTAGGATATATCGGTGGCCCGGATGAGTTGTCTAAATAAATAATAGGAGGACCTGACTATGAATGCAAAAGGAAAAGTTTTTAAATACGGAGCCAATGTGGATACGGATGTAATCATTCCGGCTCGATACCTCAATACGTCCGACCCTAAAGAACTGGCGAAACATTGTATGGAAGACATTGATGCGACATTTGTCGATCGTGTTCGTGTCGGCGATATTATCGTTGCCGGTCCGAATTTTGGCTGCGGATCTTCTCGTGAGCACGCGCCGGTTGCAATAAAGGCCAGCGGTGTTTCCTGTGTCATCGCTCCGTCTTTTGCACGAATTTTTTATCGCAATGCCATCAATATGGGATTGCCGATTATGGAATCTAAAGAAGCTTCTGAGCGTATTGGCGATGGCGATGAAGTAGAAGTCAATTTCACCACCGGAGAAATAAAAGACTTGTCTTCCGGTGAAGTGTTTACGGCAAAACCATTTCCTGAGTTTATTCGAAAGATTATTGAAGCAGATGGATTGGTTGGTTATATTGCCGAAAAAGCTAAGTCTTAGTATCTGACTTCTCATTGTTTGGCAATCATATTATAATATTCAGAACACGTTTTATGAGCGTGACGGAGGCAGTATGAGTTCATTCAGAATTGCGGTCATACCCGGTGATGGGATTGGCCCGGAAGTAACAAACGCGGCTTGTGCAGTTTTAGAGCAAATTGGTCGCAAGTTCGATCATCAGTTTGATTTTTCAGAACTGTTGGCCGGTGGCAGCGCAATTGATGCAACCGGAGATGCTTTGCCCGCCGCTACATTAGCTGCATGCAAAAATAGTGATTCTGTCTTGCTCGGCGCTGTCGGTGGTCCGAAGTGGGATGATCTCCCAGGCAATCGACGTCCGGAAAGAGCACTTTTGGATTTGCGTGGCGGCTTAAATCTTTACGCGAATTTGCGTCCGGCAATTTTGTTCGAGGCGTTATCTGTAGCCAGTCCTCTTAAGGCGGAAATCGTTGACAAAGGTATAGATATCATGATTGTCAGAGAGCTGACAGGTGGTTTATATTTCGGTGAGCGAGGACGTCGTGCAGGCGGGAATTTGGAAGATGGCACGCCTATGGGTGTGGAGGCTTATGATACAGAAGCTTACAGCGAAGTCGAGATTGAGCGTATTGTTCGAGTCGGATTTGATATGGCTATGGGACGAAGTAAAAAATTAACCTGCGTTGATAAAGCCAATATTCTTGAAAGTTCTCGCTTGTGGCGCGAAGTAGCGAATAAGATTTCATCTGAATATCCTGAGGTTGCTTTGGATTTTATGTATGTTGACAACGCCTCTATGCAGTTGGTTCGACGTCCGAATGATTTTGACGTTATCGTAACAACGAACATGTTCGGTGATATTATTTCGGATGAAGCGGGTATGATTACCGGATCTATCGGTATGCTTCCTTCAGCTTCGCTCGGAAAACCCGGTACCCCGGGAATGTATGAACCGGTTCACGGTTCCGCTCCGGATATTGCAGGAATGGATATGGCAAACCCCTTGGCGGCAATATTATCTGCAGCGATGATGCTTCGGTGGTCGCTTTCTTTGACTCGAGAAGCGGACGCAATCGAGAAAGCGGTAACGGATGTGATTGCTTCGGGTTGGCGCACGAAGGATATTGCATACGGACAAGATGATAAGGTTATCGGCACCAAGGAAATGACTGCGAAAGTGATTGCGTCAATTGTCTGATGCCCCGTATACGGGGCTTTGCTGAGACAGTCAAGAAGAGTGGGGCAGACTTACTCTTCTTTCGCATATAATTTCCAGTCTTTTGTACGTTACCATAAGGAGTGAGATATGATGAAAAATCGAAGCAGACAAATGACCGACTCAATTAATCGTGCACCTCACCGTTCGTTGCTTTATGCACTTGGGATGACTGAAGAAGAAATGAAGCGTCCGATGATTGGTGTTGTCAATTCTTTTAACGAATTGATACCGGGTCACATTCATTTAAATGAACTGGCCCAATGTGTCAAAGATGGCATTCGCCTTGCGGGCGGTGTCCCCATGGAGTTTCCGGCAATCGGTGTATGTGACGGTACGTCAATGAACCATATCGGAATGAAATATTCGCTTGTTAGTCGTGATGTCATTGCCGATTCGTGTGAGTTAGTGCTCATGGCACAACCTCTTGATGCCGTAGTATTCATTCCCAGTTGTGACAAAATCGTGCCCGGCATGCTCATGGCTGCTGCAAGACTTGATATACCGGCAATTTTCGTGACCGGAGGACCGATGCTACCCGGTAGTTACGGCGGACAAAGAGTCGGACTATCTAATTTGTTTGAAGCTTCCGGGGCTTGTGCTTCCGGTACAATCACAGAGTGCGAGCTCAGCGAGTGGGAGAAGGCTTGTTGCCCGACATGCGGTAGTTGCTCCGGTATGTATACGGCAAACACAATGTGTTGTCTTACTGAGGCGATGGGTATGGCTCTTCCCGGATCGGGGACTATTCCCGCAGTATTCTCTGAGCGCCGTCGATTGGCTAAGCAAACAGGCATTCAGATTATGAAGGTTCTTGAAAAGGGCATTACGGCTCGACAAATTATGAATAAACAATCGCTTGAGAATGCAATGCGCATGGATATGGCGCTTGGCGGCTCAACAAACAGTGTACTTCACTTTCTCGCTATTTCCAGAGAGTGCGGTTCTCCGTTAACGGTCGACGACATCTCGAGAATTGCTCAAACAACGCCCCAACTTTGCAAGCTGAATCCGGCAAGCGACCTGTTCATTACCGATTTGAATGAAGTGGGGGGCATATCTTCAGTTATTAAGGAATTATCAAAGGGCGGGTTCTATAACACCGATTGTCTGACTGTTGATGGCACGATTAAAGAGAGAATACAGGGTGTCGGCGGTTCAGATGGTTTGGTCATACGCTCACACACGGACCCCTATGCTAAGGATGGCGGACTAGCGATTCTTAAGGGCAACCTGGCTCCGGAGGGAGCGGTGGTAAAAAAGGGTGCGGTCTTACCCGAAATGATGGTTCATACCGGACCGGCTCGAGTGTTCGACTCTGAAGAAGAAGCGACGGAGGCCATTTTCTCAGGCAAAATTAATGCCGGGGATGTCATTGTAATTCGCTATGAGGGCCCGAAAGGCGGACCCGGAATGCGAGAAATGCTTACACCTACTTCAGCAGTGGCAGGAATGGGGCTCGATAACAGCGTGGCATTGATAACGGATGGTCGATTTTCAGGAGCGACAAGAGGGGCAAGTATTGGCCACGTTTGTCCAGAAGCAGCTGTTGGCGGGCTTCTGGCATATGTTAATGAAAATGATAGCATTACCGTTGATATACCGAATCGCAAGATTCAATTGAATGTTTCCGATGAAATTCTGTCGCAAAGAGAGCCGGCGAAATTGCCTCAACGTAGGCTAAGTGGCATACTTTCAAGGTTTGAGCAACTCGCGGATGCAGCTTCAAACGGAGCCAGCATGAATCGTGTGCAACATTCAACACCAAATGAATAAGCTGAGACAAGAAGAAAGAGAGGTGTTTCAATGAATGGTGCAATGACCATTATTAATTTTTTAAAGAAAAAGGGCGTGAATCCGGCGTTTGGATATCCCGGCGGATCCGTTATTGTACTTTATGATGCAATTTATCAAACTCAATTTCCTCATGTGTTAACACGGCATGAGCAAGGGGCGGTTCATGCCGCGGAAGGATATGCGAAGGTTACCGGCCGTCCGGGAGTCGTATTTGCCACATCCGGACCCGGAGCTACCAATCTCGTGACGGGTATCGCTGATGCTTATCTTGACTCGGTTCCGTTACTGGCAATCACCGGCGCGGTCGCCAGAGACAGCATTGGTAAAGATGCTTTTCAAGAAGCGGATATCACCGGTATTACTCAACCGATAACAAAATATAACTATCTTGTTATGACGCCGGAAGACTTGATTCCGACACTCGAAGAAGCCTGGCAATTGACGACCGAAGGTCGTCCCGGACCGGTTTTGGTCAACGTTCCCAAAGATTTATTTACCACTGAAATCCCTGTAGATCAATCGAGCGGAGAAGGCGTTATCATTCATCGTCCAAAACGAAAAGAAGCAGTTGACATGGTTTCGCAAGTATTTGATGCATTGAAAAATGCAAAACAACCGCTACTTCTCATCGGTGGTGGCGTCGTAATCTCAGATGGCGCATGCGAGGCTTTATCCGAGTTTATGAGCAAAAGCGGTATGCTCGTTGCGACAACCATGATGGGCAAGGGCGCTATTGATGAAAATCATCCGAAATATCTCGGAATGGTCGGAATGCACGGTACCCCGCAAGCCAATGTTGCAATCGGAAAGTGTGACTTGCTTTTGGCCGTAGGATGTCGATTCTCAGATCGAATAATCGGAAATCCTTCCAAATACAATGCGTATGAGGGTCGTACGGTGATTCATGTGGATATTGATCCCGCAGAAATCGGCAAGAATATTCGTCCGCACATTGAGATCGAGGATGATGCCTGTTCATTTTTTTCACATATGAATTTAAAGTTCCCCGAAGATTCACTTGAAGGACTATGGACTGAGTGGAATGAACGCATATCAGAAAAGAGGATTCGGTATCAAGGAATCAAGGACCGTTTGCACGAGCTTGATGATCGTTTATTACCCGAGGCGGTGGTATATGCCATTTCTCAGGCGTATGTCGGAGAAAAACCAATTTTGGTTACCGATGTCGGTCAACAGCAGATTTTTGCGGCACAGCATTTTCAAGTTGAAAGCCCACGTTCGTTTTTGACATCCGGTGGCTTGGGGACAATGGGAACCGGTTTGCCGTATGCGGTCGGTGCTGCAATTGCCGCTCCGGAGAGACCGGTGGTCTTGTTTGTCGGTGATGGCGGATTGCAAATGACGATTCAAGAGTTTGGACCTTTGAAATCGATGAATCTTAATGTCAAAGTTATCATTATGGATAATCAGCAGCTTGGCATGGTTCGTCAGTGGCAAGAATTGTTTTTCGAAAAACGATACAGTCAGACGCTTCTTGAAAACAATCCGAATTTTATTCAGATTGCGGATGCATACGGACTTAAGGGAGGTCGCGCAACCAACAAGGACGAGTTGATTGAGCAGATCAAGATTATGCACGACACAGATGGGCCTTATGTTCTACACGTCATGCTTGATATTAAAGAGCTGGTATACCCGATGATACCGGCGGGTAAGAATCCGGAAGATATGATGATGCCGGGAATGTAATCAATAAAGCGGGCTCCCGAAAAGGAGCCCGTTTTGTCTTTGCTATGTAAAAGAGATTATTGTGCTTCAAGTAAACGTGGTACGGGTGTCGGGCGGTTTTGACGATCTAGTGCAACAAAGGTTGCATGAGCGGTATTTATTTCTTCACGAGAGCCGTTCAGTTGTTCGACGAAAGTTGAAATTTTAACTTTCATGGATGTTCTACCGACGGATTCGACTTCTGATATCAACACGAGTGTCGAGTTGATTTGTGCCGGAGCCTTAAATTCCAGGTGGTCGATAGCTACGGTGGTGACTTCGGTTCCTGCATGTCTTCTGGCACATATTGCACCGACGACATCAATCATCTGAAGCAGTGCTCCGCCAAAAAGTCGACCGGAACCATTGGTATGCCGATACATGACTATTTGAACATGCTCTGTGCGGGAATCGTTTCTGCTCTTAATTTTTGAAAAACGATAAGCCTCTTCTGTTGCAATTTCGTCGACCAACTTATTCAGTTCGCACTCAAAATATTGTTGAGTCTTCAATAGTGCATCTACGGGATTTTCTGAAATAGGCTCGCATTTATCAGTATTCATGATGATCCTCCGAAGAGTTGTTTTCTGAATTATATCAAAAAAGATCTCTTGTGCGTGAGGTCTTGAGTGAATTACTAAGATATTATATTCATCTTCTCGCCAAAATCTTACTAATTGCTCGTCGGATGATGAGTATATATATTAATTGATCAGAATCCGGATTTCAGTAGGGTATCTTAACCGTTTAGAGTCGATTCAATTATTATTCTGTCTTGTTGGTTAATATCACTTGACGTTGTATAATATTTGTAGTCTATAAGCGAGGTGGAGAGATGTCTAAGGACCCTTTTATTGCAATCATTGATTTTGGGTCACTTGCATTAAGACTCAAGATATTTGAAACTTTTCCCAATCGTAAGCCCAGGGAAGTAGAGTCTGTTCGGACCTATTTTTCATTTGGTGCCAAGACATATCGTGACGGCTATGTAACGGCAGAACAGATTGCCGAGTTTTGTGAAATTCTCGACGGATATCGCATGAAGATGAAGGAGTACGGTGTTGCAAAAGCGGTTTGTGTCGCGACCAGTTCTTTTCGCGAGGCCAGAAACAAAGATTTTTTGGTTGAGCAGATTCGGTTGCGGACAGATTTTAAGGTGAAGGTTATTGATAATGCCCAAGAGCGCTATTATCATAATTTAGCGGTCAAAGAAGACCAGCCGGACTTTGTCGACATCATTCGGAACGGTACGATGATGCTTGATATCGGAGCCGGAAGCATTCAGGCTACCGTTTATGATAAGTCGGAGTTTGTTTTTAGCCAGAATATGCTTTTGGGGTCTCTGCGTGTCAGTGAGTTATTGTCAGATTTAGAGCGCAAGACGACTCACTACACAGAAGTTCTTGAAGAATTTATTTCTCAAGATTTGGATGATTATCACTCAGTTGAGCCTAAGGGCATTAGTTATAAGGAGTTTATTGCATTTGGTGGAAATATCGGATTCATCAAGACTTTAGCGGGATTGTCGAGTCGAGCATATTGTTTTTTGACCAAGAAGCAGTTTTTGGATGTCTATGAACTCTTGCTCCGGACAAAATCGACCGATCTTTCCTTGACGCATAATGTGCCTTCTTTGATTGCTTCGCTGTTGCTGCCGACAGCCATACTAATTAAGAAAATGCTGGACTACACCGGATTGGATGGCGTGCATTTACCGGCGGCCTCATTAAGTGACGGTGTCGCGTATCATTTGGCCTACGATTCCTGGGGGTTCAAGCTCAAACTGGATCCGGAACTCGACTTAATTGCAGCTGCAAGGCATATCGCCAAACGTTATCGAAGTGATAAGAAGCATACGGAGAATGTCGAAAAGCATGCGCTTTCAATTTTTGATTCCAGTGTTAAGTATCACGGTATGGGCTCACAAGAGCGCTTGCTATTACGAATCGCCGTCATTCTTCATGAGGTAGGTAAATATATTCATGTCAGCAAACACGGTTCCCGGTCGTATCACATCATTAACACGACGGAGTTGATTGGCCTCAATGAAAATGAGCGTGAAGTCGTTGCCTGCTGCGCAAGGTTTTATGCAAAGCCGGAGATGTTTTCCGATCGGTTTTATACCTACTTGCCATCCGAAACAAAAATGCTGGTCTCAAAACTGACCGGAATATTGCGTATCGCAGATGCGATGGATGCGTCGCACCGTCAAAAAATTCGAAGCACATCGATTACAGCAAGCACGGATTCGCTGACCATTCTTTGTGACAGCGCCTATGATTTGACGTTTGAGGAGTGGGCTTTTGAACAGAAACGTGTACTCTACAGTCAGGTGTTTGGCGTAACTCCAAGTCTTCGTCTTAGGAGGCCAACAAAATGAATTCCAAGAATGAAAAGAAAAAATCTCAGAAGACCGGCGATAAAAAGAATACGGATAATGCCGGCATTGAGTCTAATCCCGAGCGTTTTTTCAACAGAGAACTCAGTTGGCTTGAATTCAATGACAGAATTCTTTTTGAATCGAGAGATACGAAACATCCCTTGCTGGAGCGTATCAAGTTTCTATCAATTACTGCATCGAATTTAGATGAATTCTATATTGTTCGAGTTGCGTCATTAAGGGATATGCAGAGCATTCACTACAACGAGCGTGACATATCCGGATTGACGGTGGACGAGCAACTTGAAAAAATTGATCAAAAAACAAGAAGCAGTATGGCGCTGATGTATTCAACATATTCAAGATCACTTCTGCCTTCTCTTCAAGTTCACGGAATCAGTATTCTTGATTACGAACAATTGGATAAAAAGGCAAAGGCATTGGCGGATCGATACTTTATGTCGACGCTATATCCTATACTGACACCGATGGCCGTTGATGTGTCTCGACCTTTTCCGCTTATATACAGTAGGCAACTCAATATTTGTATATTGGCCGTGCGCCGAAATGTCGAAGATATTTCGACTTCTGTTAATTCTATTTCGGCTGGAGATGAGGAGCTATTGTTTGCGACCCTTCAAGTCCCGACAGTTGTACCGAGACTTTTTGAGTTCAGAACGTCAAACGGAATCGGATTTGTACCCATTGAGCAAATTATTCGAGCGAATATTCATCTCCTATTTACCGGTGTGGATATTATTTCGACCGGGTTTTACAGAGTGATGCGAAATGCGGACCTCGATATAGATGAAGACGAAGCGGAGGACTTGCTTAAAGAAATTGAAGAGCAAGTTCGTATGCGTCGTTATGGTGAAATTATTCGTTTGGAAATCAATGAGGACATGGACCTGAATTTATTGAAGTATATATCGGATGCACTTGAAATCGATCGAAAAGATATTTTTTGCGTTACCGGTCCGATCGATTTGACTTTTTTGATGCGCATGTATTCCGGTATAGCCCATAGCTATCCGGCTTTATGCTATGCACCTCATACACCACAAAAGCCGTCGATGTTTGATGGTACGGATAATATTTTTGACCAGATACGCGAAAAGGATCGCTTAATGCATCTGCCGTATGAGTCTTTTGAACCGGTCGCTGCGTTTTTGGATCAGGCGGCGCGAGATCCGAAAGTATTAGCTATCAAACAGACGCTTTATCGTGTCAGTAAAGCTTCTCCGATTATTGAGAGCTTGGCCCTGGCGGCGCAGAACGGAAAACAGGTTATGGCGCTCGTAGAATTAAAGGCTCGATTTGACGAGGAGAATAATATCAACTGGGCGAAGAAACTTGAGAACGCCGGCTGTCATGTGATCTACGGATTGGTGGGTCTCAAAACACACAGCAAGATAACCTTAGTCGTTCGACAGGAAGAGGATGGTATTCGTCGATATCTCCACTTGGGTACAGGCAATTATAACAACATCACGGCCAAAATATATACCGATATCGGATTGTTTACGGCGTCGGAGCCATTTGGCGTGGATGCGTCTGAATTTTTTAATATGCTGTCGGGCTTTTCGCAGCCGCCCGAATGGAGAAGATTTGTTCCGGCACCCTTGTGGATGAAGGACTTTTTTATTCAAAAAATTCGCAAAGAGATAAAAAATGCCAAGGAAGGTAAAAAAGCGCATATCATAGCGAAAATGAATGCCTTGGTCGACGGCAAAATTATTGATGCACTTTACGACGCGTCGGACGCCGGCGTTAAAATTGAATTAATTGTTCGTGGAATTTGCTGTTTGCGTCCAGGAGTTCCGGGGCTATCTGAGAATATAAAAGTATGTTCGATTACCGGACGATTTTTAGAACACTCTCGTATATACTACTTTTTCAATGAGGGCGCCGAAGATATTTATCTGTCTTCGGCAGACTGGATGCCCAGAAATTTAGATCGTCGGGTAGAGTTAATGTTCCCCATAGAGGATGAGGCGTGTCGTAATAGAGTCAAAGAAGTGCTTGATATTGAGCTGAAAGATACACTTCGTTCGCATTGGCTCTGTTCTGACGGTACTTATCACAAGCTTGATTTACGAGGCAAGAAAAAATACGATAGCCAGATTGAGTTGATTCGACTCGCGGATGAATCTGCGAAAGCGAAAGATAGAGAGAGGGAACACAAGGCGTTTGTTCCTGCAGAACCTCCTTCTGATCGTCAATGACAAAATCCGGTATTGAGTTCATATCGCATTCATAATACAAATCATATTTGAATAATAATTGAAACGGAGAAGAGAATCATGAGAATCGAAATGAAGCCCTATCTATTATCCCAAGACCCGGATAAGTTCCGAGAAGTATCATTTGAGTACACCCTCAAGCATTCATCCGGAGCGTCTTTTTCGGTAATCAATCTCGGTGCGCTAATCACAAAGATTATGGTTCCGGATCGATTCGGTCAACTGGCTGATATTGAACTTGGCCATAAGGATTTGGATACCTATATACTGAATCCGTCGTGGCATGGTATCACGGTCGGCAGAAGCGCAAATCGAATCAAGGGGGCCACATTTGAAATAGACGGCGAGAGATATCATATTTCCCAAAATGAGGGAGATAATAATTTGCACAGTGGTTCGCCCGGTTTTCATGATACGTTTTGGAAGGGTACAGTGCTATCGGAATCAGAGGGACAAGATTTCCTGAATCATACCCATATCGATTCAAAGCAGGAGATAGAAGGGGAGGCTGTGCTGTTTGAAATGATTTCTCCCGATGGCGCCGCAGGTTTCCCGGGGAATCTCAAGGCACAAGTGTTTTATGCATGGGGAAAAGACAAGACGCTAATCATAGTATTTACAGCAGAAACGGACAAGAAAACCGTGTTTGCACCGACGAATCACTCCTACTTCAACCTGGAGTCCCATGATGCCGGAAGCGTTAAGGATCACCTTCTTTGGATTAACGCCTCCCGAATAACTAAGAAGGCTCAAGATAATGTACCTGATGGAACATATCTTGATGTAACCGGTACACCATTTGATTTTCAGAAACCGGATTACGTCGGTAAGTCCATGAATGATTCACATCCTCAACTCGCATGCTCCAAAGGTATGGATCAGAACTACTGCTTGGACAACAATGGACACGCTGACATTCCGTCTGCGTATCTTTATGATCCGAAGACCGGCCGTAAGATGGAAATGCTTACAAATTTTCCGGGTGTACAAATATACACAGGCAATCATCTGCTTGCCTGTCCTTCGAAAAATGACGGAACTTACGAGGCGTACTCCGGTATTTGTCTTGAAGCACAAATGTATCCGGATGCGGTGAATCACTCCGAGTTTCCGGATGCGATTATCCAACCGGGAGAGCGCAAGTGCTACTTCACGGGGTATCGTTTTTCGGTCGAAAACTGTCTTTGAGAGAGACGGACCGGATAAAAATCGGCTCGTCAGGATTTGACGACTTAGCATCTTTACAAAAATAGCCCAATCTCATGAACTGGAAGCGAGCCTGATCCGGGCAATCCCGGAGAGACGCTTCCAGTTTTGCATTTTCTATGGTTATAACGGAGTCGTCGCGAACATGTGCAATGTAGTCACAGTCGGCAAGATCGGGTGACTCAACATCAAACAGACGATCATAGAGCTTGACGGTGGCATTGAAAGCTGTGTCAGCGTCTACCCAGTGAATGGTTGACTTGATTTTTCGTCCGTCCGCGGTATTTCCACCGCGGCTGTCGGGATCATAAGTCGCGTATACCGTGTGGACTTTACCTGCGCTGTCTTTTTCGCAGCGAATACACTTGACGACGTATGCGGACTTCAGGCGGACTTCATTTCCGGGAAAAAGTCGAAAGTACTTTTTCTCGGGGACTTCTTGAAAATCATCGGCTTCAATAAATAATTTTTTTGAGAAACTCACTTCTCGGGTTCCGTCTTCCGGATTCTCGGGATTATTCTCAACAGTAAATACTTCGGTTTGATTCTCCGGATAATTCTCAATAATCAGCGTAATCGGTTGTAAAACGGCCATGGCACGAAATGCGGTGCGATTCAATTCCTCACGAAGACAATGCTCCAGAAAAGCATAATCAACAACGCTGTTAACTTTTGAAACACCGTTGCGCTCGTGGAAAGTGCGAATAGAAGAAGGCGTGTAACCGCGACGCCTTAGTCCGCAAAGAGTCGGCATGCGTGGATCATCCCAACCGTCGACGATTCCTTGTTCTATTAAATTGCGAAGTTTTCTTTTGGACATGACTGTGTGCGTGATACCCAGTCTGGCAAACTCAATTTGGCGCGGTTTACAAGGTACCGAGCAATGGTTGATGACCCAATCATATAGCGGACGATGCGCTTCGAATTCTAATGAACATAGCGAATGTGTAATGCCTTCGAGTGCGTCCTCAATCGGGTGAGCAAAATCATACATCGGATAAATACACCAACGATCACCGGTGTTGTGATGGCGGATGCGATTGATGCGATATATAACGGGGTCTCGCATGTTAAAATTGCCGGAAGCCAAATCGATTTTGGCACGGAGCGTCATTTTGCCGTCTTCGAATTCACCGTCTCGCATCTTTTCGAATAGCGCCATGCTTTCTTCAATCGGCCGGTCTCTAAAAGGACTTTTTGCCGGAGTAGAAAGATCGCCGCGATTCAGTCGAACCTCTTCCGGTGTTTGCTCACATACATATGCAAGACCTTTGGTAATCAATTCTTTGGCAAACTCATACATCTGCTCGAAGTAATCGGATGCATAGTAAAAACGATCGCCCCAGTCGTGACCCAACCAGCGAATATCTTCTTTGATAGCGTCGACATATTCTTCGTCTTCTTTGGTCGGATTGGTGTCATCCATACGGAGGTTACAAAGTCCTCCGAAGCGTTCCGCCGCACCAAAATCGATTTCCAATGCCTTGGCGTGGCCTATATGAAGATAGCCGTTCGGCTCGGGAGGAAAACGAGTATGTACGGTCTTGCCGAAAAACTGTCCTCCGGGCGCAATATCCTGCTCAATAATATCGAAAATAAAATTGCTACTCTGATTCATCTCACACCTCTTCGGTTTATTAATTGTTAAATATTGAAAGTCTCGCTCTTGCTATTTCTATTCGATTTAACGATTCTTTCTGTCCAATCAGCAATAAGGCCTCAACCGCACCACCCGGGGTTACAAGGGTTCCTGTAACTGCAATACGCAAAGGCCACATGACAAGTGCGTTTTTGACTCCTTCGGATTCTGCTAAAGCGGTAAGGCGGCTCATCAGCGAATCTTTATTCCATTCTGATATGTCAGAAAGAAGATCAGTGAGTTTTCCTAACATGGATATTGACGTTTCAATGGTAGATTTGCTTTTCTTGTGCTCGAAAAGACTGAGATCATATTCAGGCAATGCTTTTACATAAGAAATTTTTTCGGGTATTTCTATGAACTTTGTGATTCGAGGCTGTAATACCTCGAGTAAAGTCGCGCTAAGAGCTTCGTCAACGCCAAGTTGGCGGTAATACGGCGCAGCATGTTCATAAAAAGCCCTCGCGTCCATAGCACGAATGTACTCTGAATTAAACCAATCCAGTTTGTCATAATCGAAGGTTGCCGGAGACTTGCTTATCCCATCTATCGAAAAAGCACGAACCAATTCTTCCAGAGAAAAGACTTCTTGGGTGTTGTCTTTCGGGCACCAACCTAATAATGCAATATAATTGATTATGGCTTCCGGTAAATATCCTTCGGCGACTAAGTCTTCAAAACCGGTAGCTCCGTGTCGCTTGGAAAGTTTGGATACGGTACCGTCCGGGTTTTTGCCTTGAATCAGAGGAAGGTGAACATACTCAGGAATGTTCCAGCCAAATGCCTGATACAGAAGATTATACTTGGGCGTCGAAGACAAGTATTCACTTCCGCGTACAACGTGAGTAATACCCATTAAATGGTCGTCGACAATATTGGCAAAATTATAGGTAGGGAAACCATCTGCCTTAATAAGAACCTGATCCTCTAAGTCTTTATTAGGAACGCTGATTTCACCGTAAACATGATCAAAAAATGTCGTAACGCCTTCAAGGGGGACTTTCTGACGAATGACGTGAGGCATATTCAACGCAAGCTGCTCTGCGACCAAATCGTCGCTTAATGTTCTGCAGTGACGATCATATCCTGCAGAATCAGGATTGTCGGAAGAGAGTCTTAGTTGATCAAGACGCTCCTTTGTACAAAAACAGTAATATGCTTTACCCTCGCGAACTAATTGCTCGGCATACGGGCGATAAAGGTGCATGCGCTCGCTTTGTACGTAGGGACCACAGGGACCTCCGATATCAGGACCTTCGTCATGGATCAGGCCGGCACACTTAAGAGTCTGAAAAATAGTGTCCGTTGCGCCTTCAACGAGGCGTTCACGATCTGTGTCTTCAATTCTCAATACGAAACTTCCGCCCATGGACTTGGCGAGCAAGTATTCATAAAGTGCCGTGCGAAGATTTCCGACGTGCATAAATCCGGTTGGGCTTGGCGCAAATCGAGTGCGAACGCCTGAAAAAATTATGGCTGAATTTGGCATAGAACACCTCATCACTGTAATACTAAATACATATATTACCATTAAAATCGCGTTTCAGAAACACGAAAAGCGCTGTGGAATAAAGATATATCTATTCACAGAGCATTAATAAAAGTGATATTATTATCATTAGCGAAATTTTGGAGGTCAATCAAGTGAATCGCATGGATATCGGCAGTGGCAAATGGGCTGTTATTGGTCATAATATTGCCAAGGCTTCCATTTCAGAGCATATTTTGAAACTCACTACGCAACCGAGAGTTGTTATTCTCACGGATCGCGAAGTATCGGGATACTATCTGAAAGAATTAGTCGAGCATCTAAGTCCGATTGTTACAAACCCATCTATAATCATTGCAGATGGCAACACCATGTCCAAGACCATTGACGCGATTAAGCCAATTATTGAGAGGTTATTGGATATCGAATTCGGTCCTCGCGATTTGCTGATTGTTTTGGGTGGCGGTGGACTCATTGACGTCGCGCGTTTCGTCATCGGGATTCTAAACCGACCGATGCAAACGCTCATTGTACCGACTACACTACTTTCGATGGTTGAAGTATCTCAGAATAACAAGGCTTACTTGAGTTTTCAAAGTCACAAGGATTTGTTGCAGATTGAGGCTCAGGTCAGCGACGTTATCATCGACATCGCTTTTCTTCAGTCGCTTTCGAAGCGTATCATAAATAACGGCACCGCCCAGATTATTCTATACGGATTGCTGGTCGACAAAGAATTACTGACGAGGCTTTCCGTTCCCGGTGATTTAACCGGATTAATTGAGGCGGCCATTCGATCGGGAATGAAGATCCGAAAAGAGAAACCGCAACTATTGTGTTACGGGAAAGAAATCGCTGATGCTATCGAGACGCATTTTCGATTTTTGAAGTACAATTCCGGTGAAGCGCTGGCGCTTTCTCTGATGGCAATGAATGGTTCACCAAAGTTTGAAGAGCTTTATCGTCGTCTTGAACTACCAATAAGATTAGATGGTGTATCTCGCGAAACTTTGACAAAAAGGATTCTCAGCCGATTGGACTATCAAGAAGATTCCGTTTCCATTATGATGAAAGATAATAACGGTTCTGTCGGGCCCGTGCGAATGAATAAAATGATGGCTCAATCTTACTTTGACCGCACTCTCGGCATGATATTATCAACATGAGGTATATAATGACAATCCATAAAACGACTGAAAAACTCAGTAAAATTTCCGGACGATTTTTACCGATGTTACTCGTAATCATTTCGCTGGTTTCGATATCTTTAAGTGCATGCTCTGATACAGCCAACGAAGATATCAAGCCCGCCGCTTACGGGGATTACGGCTCTGAATTCGCGCTGAAACTGGCAACCACTTACCCGAACCGTCACTCTTTTTCATATCAAGAGAAGCAAGCCGGGGAGATGATCCGAGACGAATTAATCAGTATGGGTTACGAAGTAGAAACTCAGAATTTTTCTGTTGAGGGTCTTTCATCGCAGAATTATATAGTCCGGATTGAGGGCGAAGGTTTTATGCGGCGGGAAACAGATGAGAAATATCTGCCGATTCGAAAAACAGTCGTGATCGGAGCACATTATGATACGCCTCAGCCGGCGTTTTTCGAACCCGCTGAGGGCGAGATCCTGCCACATTATAACGGCTTGCAAAATAATGCTTCCGGTGTGGCGGCGCTGATGACTTTTGCTAAGCAAGCAGTCAACTACAACTACGCTTACGATGTTGTTCTGGTGTTTTTCGGAGCATCGTCTTCAAATTACGCCGGTTCAGATTTCTTTTTGGGTTCGATGGATCAGGAGGCTTTCTTGTCTCTAGAAGTCATGTATTGCATAGAAAGTATTTATGCCGGAGATAAGCTTTATGCCAGCTCCGGACGCAATTCATTGGAGCCGGGTAAAAAGTATGAGAAACGCAGAAAACTCTATGAAGCATACGATGTTGTCTATGACAACATGTTGAATTCGAAGAATGGAGTGGATTTGCTATACAACATGTCCGGAGCTTATGTAGATGTCAACGGTGATAGTCAGGTTGATATTTATCGAGAAGTGACGTTAACGCCTTCCGATCATTTGCCTTTTGATGCAAAAAATGTGCCGGTCGTGTTTATTGAGTCGTATGATTATAATTTTCCGGTGGTTGAGCAAATGAAAGAGACAAAGAATCTGAACCTTCAGCGCACAGGAGGCTTTGTTCGAGGGACAATACAGGATTCGTCGACCCTTTTGTTAGAAGAAATCGGCAAGGAACAGCTTGAGAAACGAATTAACAATGTAGCGTTCATTCTATTAGAGTCAGTGTACAAGGGTTCTCACAACTGCGTTCCGACATCCTCGTACGATAAAGGAGTGCGCTTAGATCCGATACACACAGTTGAAGTAGCAAAAGATCCTCGTGCAAAAGAAACCGAATCGGAATAATTTCTGAATTGCATATCAATTGAAATAGAAGAAAAACTTCAATACGTCGCCGGATTCCCATCGGAAATTAATCGACTGGAATTCGCCGGGCTTCAAAGTCGAGACTTTGTCTTTGCCGTCGCAAGTCGGCTTGATGACGAACTCGGGGTTATCGGGCAGGTCTTCTGAAAAGTATCCGATTAATTCGTGATCGTTTAGAGAGACATTCGCATTGATGCAATTCTCCGGAATCAAAACATCTAATCGAAAGCGTGCCGGCTGCGTACACTGAAAAAGAAATCCTAAGCACAAGCGATCCGATGCTTTCGAAATTACTCTTTGGGTGACGACTACGGTAGTATCATCTGTCGACATTTCATAAATGTTGTCAACGTAATCTGATACAATTAATCCGTCAAATCTATCTCCTGAGATGAATCGATTTTCAGACGGATTGGTTTGGTTCAAATTGTGATCAATATCGTTGGTCATATTTACACCCTCATTGATTTGTTTTTTCTATTGATGATATAGTATAGAAAAGATGGCTCACTCTTGCAAGCAACAGACATTATTATGTTGCTTTACATTAATTATCGGAGGCAAAATGGAAAAATATCGATTTGGTATAGCCGGTCCGGGTGTGATAGCCGAAAAATTCCTTCAAGGCCTTATGGTTACTCCGAATGTTGTTCTTGCCGGCGCCGCATCCAAAGACGTAGCCAGAGCTAAAAGTTTTATCGATAAGTATATTTCGAAATATCCCGCTGCAAAAGCATATGGAAGTTATGAAGAAATGGCTTTGGATCCGAATATTGACGCAGTGTATATTTCCAATCTAAACGATGCACACTGCGCAACGGCGCTCTTGTTTCTTCGACATAAAAAACCTGTTATTTGCGAAAAACCCTTTGCTCTCAATGCTCAAGAAGCGGAGCAGATGATAGATTGTGCCCGTGAAAACAATGTCTTACTGATGGAAGCGATGTGGACGCGATTCTTGCCCGTTACGCAAAAGGTTGTTTCTTGGATTAAGGATGGTCGCATCGGTCAGCCTTTACACGCAATTGCTGATTTTGGCATGGCGCTGATTGACCGTCCCGAGCATCGGACGCTGTCGTTTCAAAACGGAGGAGGCGCCTTGCTTGATTTGGGCGTCTATCCGATATCGTTTTTCAATATGCTATTTGGCGGAGAGCCAATCGATTGCAAGAGTTTTGTGGCGAAGGCAAGTACAGGCGTTGATATCTCTTTTGACGCAATGCTCCGTTATAAAATGACCGAAAACGCATTTGGTCAAGATCATGTGACGGCTTATACAACAGTATCGATTGATAAGAATATGACAAATCGTATGTTGATTATCGGTCAAGAAGGATCAATCGAAATCGCAATTTTTTTTGCGGGCCAATCGGCTACATTATATCCGCCGGCAGAGCCGGCAATTGTTATGAAAAGAGACGCGATTGAGTTGTTTATTCCTGAAATGGTTGATTTAGGTTATTCTTGTGAGATAAAGTCATTCTTGAATTGTCTGAATAATGGATGGAAAGAGAATCCGATTATGCCGCTGTCCGATACATTACATGTTATGAAAACGATGGATTTACTTCGTTTCCAATGGCAAATGATATTCCCCCAAGAACAATAAAAAAACGACGCTTTCGCGTCGCTGATTTCAATGAATACTAGTTGGTTCCACTTAGTAAAGCGTTGGCATTTTTAATGAGCGAAAATCGAAAAAATACACTTGAAAGTGCAAGTAAAAAACGATAAAGCATGATACTGAAAGGGCAAAAATAAGAATGCCAAAAAGCCTCGGGCATCTGGTTTCGTTGGTAACCTGGGATTTGCAAATTGCATCGTGGACGACACCGGAGCTTTGTGAAAGACCAAAGATGAGGCTTACGGGAATTCCTATCGGTGCAAGTGCAATTGTTAACGTTTTTAAGAATGAGCGAAGAATGGAACGAGCGATGAATAATTCGCCGGGAAATTCAGTTTCAATATTTGCTAAGATTTTGCCCGGGGTAGCACGTAGTAGGAGAGTACTCAATAATTCATAAATAAAGTAAAAACAAATGTAGAAGACGTAAACTTGCAAATATGCAGTGGATTCTCCCCGGGAAAAGCGAACAGTTATGCTAAAAATCGAATAGTATTCAAGGAGATAAACAATACCGCACAACAATGAAGCAACGATGATCAGATCAAGGAAAAGGGCAGCAAATCGACGAGAAAAGGGAGCGTCGTTCATGGGAGGAGCCTCCGTCTGTTTGATCTGTGTGAAGAGCACGCAATTATTTCTTTGATAATAATACGTAATCGTATCATTTATGATTCTATTCGTCAAATTTTTCCTAGATATTATGGCCGCGATATTGGTTTGAACTTTATAATACTGAATCTAATGCATCTTATAAAGATCATCAATACTACACTGAAAGAGCGCCGCAATAATCGGCATACGTTCGGCTCGAGGCATTTTCTTCCCCATTTCCCAAGCAGAGATCGCAGTCTGATCAAGGCCGAGTTTTGTGGCGACCTCCTGCTGGCTCATCCCGCACCTTTTTCGATAGTATTCAAATGCGTTCATAAGGCCCCCTAATTATGAATTTAATTCATAATCATTATATCGAAAAAAAGAAAAATCGTCCGAGTCAAAAGAAAAGTTGCCTCAAATGGCCTTAAAAGCCGACTGAGACAACTTATTTATTTATGAAATAGTATAAGAATCAGACCTTGGTCACCCAACCGTATTGATCCTCAAGTTTGCCGCTTTGAACACCGGTGATTGTGTCGTACACCATTTTAGCTACCGGGCCGATTAAGTTGTTGTTGATGATAATGACATCGTCCTTGTACTTAAGCTCACCCACAGGAGATATAACAGCTGCAGTACCGGTTCCAAAAGCCTCGGTCAGACGATTATCACGACCGGCGGCAATAATTTCATCGATGGACACCTGTCGTTCTTGTACTTCCATGCCGAGTGATTTGGCAAGCTCAATGCAAGTGCGACGGGTTATCCCGGGCAGTATACTACCGTTGAGAGCAGGCGTTACAAGTACACCGTCGATAACAAAGAACATGTTCATTGACCCGACTTCTTCGATGTATTTCTGCTCGATGCCATCGAGCCAAAGAACCTGAACATAACCGCTTTCGTGTGCTTTATGCTGAGCGATAAGGCTTGCAGCATAATTGCCGGCACACTTGGTATAACCGGTGCCGCCTCTGACAGCTCGGACATATGTCTCCTCGACATAAATCTTGATTGGATTGATTCCTTGCGGGTAATAGGCGCCCGAAGGAGAAAGAAGAATCATAAATTTGTAAGTCGAGGAAGGTCTGACGCCAAGATAGGGATCTGTCGCGAAAACAAAAGGACGAATGTATAGCGACTCGCACTCGCCGGTCGGAATCCAGTCCTTATCAAGATCGACCAGCGTTTTGGTCGCATGGACACAAAAATCAGGATCAATATGAGGGATAACCAAGCGATTGTCAGACTCGTTAAGTCGCTCATAATTGAGCTCCGGGCGAAACAAATTGACAGATCCGTCGCTGCAACGATAAGCTTTTAGTCCCTCAAAAACGGCCTGCCCATAATGAAAGACCATCGCAGTCGGTTCAATGGATATCGGTCCGTAAGGCTCAATTCTCGGATTAATCCAACCTTGACCTTCCACGTAATCCATGACAAACATGTGATCAGTGAAGTGCTTTCCGAAAGGCAAGGCTTGCCCCGGAACCGGCTTACTGCGCGGTGAAGTGGTTTTTGTAATTTTAATCGATGGGAACATAAAGAAGCCTCCTTAGCCGTTTTCATTGGTATTATAATACGATATGAATCATTTAGGACCAAATATTACTAAATCCATGAAAATTTTGATAAATATACATCTCTACTGTTTGGCTCCGAAAAAAATTTATGCTATTTGACAATGTTTACGTCAATCCGTTATACGAAGTCAGAAGTCGACTTAAGTCTGATAGAAAAGAGGGATACTTACGATGTTGAACAATTGTTCTTGTAATGTTATTCTGAAAATCAGAAAGCAGGTTAAGGTTTGTCGTTAAGCTTTCCGTGAAATCGAACGAAGAGGTGGTTTGTTTGTCAATAAATAGAGTTCGCAATAAAGATTACTTCCCGAACGAAATGTTTACGCCGTTCAAGATTGCGGTGGATATGCTTCCGACCGGCGATCAGCCTGCTGCGATTGAGCGGTTGGTAGATGGTCTTAATGATCAATTTCCGGCACAGACACTGCTTGGCGTGACGGGTTCGGGCAAGACATTTACCATGGCAAACATAATCGAACGTACGCAACGGCCGGCTTTGGTGATTGCTCACAACAAGACCCTCGCGGCACAACTTTGTGCGGAATTTCGAGCGATGTTTCCGAATAATGCCGTAGAATTTTTTGTCAGTTATTACGATTATTATCAGCCTGAAGCTTATATTGCGGCATCTGATACCTATATAGAAAAGGATTCTTCAATCAATGACGAAATCGATCGTATGCGTCACAGTGCTACGTCCTCGCTGTTGGAGCGAAGAGATGTCATCGTTGTCGCTTCGGTGTCTTGTATTTACGGATTGGGTGATCCAGAGGACTACAAGTCGCTCATGGTCAGTTTAAGACCGGGAATGAGAAAGACACGTGAACAGGTAATGCGCGAGCTGGTCTCCATTCGATATATTCGCAATGATTTTGAGTTGACGCGTGGTACTTTTCGGGTCAGGGGTGATACCCTTGACATATATCCGCCTTCTTCGGAAGAGTTGTTGACTCGTGTCAGTTTTTTTGGGGACGAGATCGAAAAGATTACCGAGGTCGATCGCATTACCGGAAAAGTTCGCTTTTCGCGAAATTATGCGTCGATTTTTCCGGCATCACATTATGCGACCAATGACGAAAAACTTAAGAAAGCACTTGATACTATCGAGCAAGAGCTTGAGATACGTGTGGAGGAGCTCAAGGCTCTGGGTAAGCAAATCGAGGCGTACCGTTTGGAACAGAGAACCAGATACGATTTGGAGCTTCTTCGAGAGACCGGTTTTTGCAAAGGTATTGAGAACTATTCGAGGCATTTATCGCAGCGAGAGCCGGGTTCTGCGCCGTTTACTCTCATGGACTTTTTCCCGGAGGATTACTTGCTGTTTGTTGACGAATCTCATGTGACCATTCCCCAAATCGGTGCGATGTATAATGGCGATCGATCGCGCAAGTCTTCATTGGTGGACTATGGTTTTCGTTTGCCGTCCGCATTTGATAATCGTCCGCTTCGATTTGAGGAATTTGAGGAGCGAATGGGGCAGGCGTTATTCGTATCTGCAACACCGTCAAGTTATGAGTCGAGCCATAGCAAGCAAGTCGTTGAGCAAATTATTCGGCCGACCGGTCTTGTTGATCCTGAAGTATACATTCGGCCGGTAGAGGGGCAGATTGATGATATATTATCTGAGATTCGCACAAATACTCAGAATGGTGAGCGCAGCTTAGTCCTAACATTAACCAAAAAAATGGCAGAAGACTTGACGAGTTTTCTTGCGGGCGAGAATATTCGAGTGAAGTATTTGCATTCCGATGTTGAAATGGTCGAGCGAATGAAGCTCCTTAGAGATTTGCGACGGGGTACATTTGACGTTCTTGTCGGTATTAACCTTTTGCGTGAAGGACTGGATTTGCCTGAAGTATCGCTGATAATGATTCTGGATGCAGACAAGGAAGGTTTTCTTCGATCGACAAGATCATTGATACAGATTATCGGGAGAGCCGCACGTAATGTTAACGGACGGGTTATTTTGTACGCGGATCAGGTCACGGATTCGATGTTTAACGCAATTTCTGAGACAAATCGCCGCCGAGAGCTCCAAATCGCTTATAATATTGCCAACAACATTACGCCGCGAACTATTATCAAAGATGTTCACAACGTTTTGGATACTATTGAGGAGATTAGTCAAGAGGAGAATCTTTCTGAGGCGGCAATCGAACCCTTGCTATCAGATAAAACCACGTCACTGTCTGTGTCTGAGCTCAAAGTTCTTGCGGTCAGACTTGAACGTGAAATGAAAGCCGCGGCGAAATCTCTTGATTTTGAGCAGGCCGCACGACTCAGGGATTTGTTGATTATTGTCAAAGGGCGGATCAAGTAGCGGCGGGAGATTATTGTGAGTATTGACAGCATTACTGGATTTGTACATTTACATCTTCATACAGAATATAGTTTGTTGGACGGCGCGATTCGTATTAGGGAATTAGCAAGACGTCTTAAAACGCTTGGACAACATGCTTGTGCCATAACGGATCACGGCGTCATGTATGGAGCTGTCGATTTTTTTAAAATTTTGAGAGAAGAAGGCATTCATCCGATCATCGGTTGTGAGTGTTATGTGGCTCCGCGTTCTCGATTTCTCAAAGAGGGTGCAGCGGATAAGGATGCGCACCATTTAGTTCTGCTTGCAAAGGATCAGGAAGGTCTTGTTAATCTTAATCGCCTCGTATCCAAGGGATTTATTGATGGTTTTTACTATAAGCCCAGGGTTGATATGGATTTGCTGGCTGAGCATTCGGAAGGTCTGATTGCTTTGTCGGCCTGCCTTGCGGGTCATGTTGCTCGTGACATCTTAGATCATTCGTACGAGCAGGCCGTTGAGACCGCATTAAAATACGATAAGATTTTTGGGAGAGGTAATTACTATTTAGAGATTCAGAGCAATTCAATTCCGGAGCAGGCAAAGGTGAATCAACTGTTGATTCGAATGTCTTCTGAGACCGGAATTCCTTTGGTGGCCACGAATGATTGTCACTATCTCGAAAAAGAGGATGCAAAGGCTCACGATGTATTGTTATGCATGCAGACCGGGAAGCGTTTGACCGATACAGATCGCATGAGAATGCCGACAGAAGATTTCTATGTCAAATCAGAGTCTGAGATGCGAGCGTTTTTTGGAGAGGTAACTTCCGCAATCGATAATACCGCGCTGATAGCTAATCGATGTAATGCCCAGTATATTTTTGGTAAGATTCATCTTCCTTCGTTTGATGTGCCTGAACCCTACGTGGATCATTTGGACTATCTGAAGGACCTATGCAAAAAAGGTCTTGAAAAGAGATTTGCAGTTTTGGGAGCGGATCGCTGGGACGAAAAAAGAAAGTCTGTCTACTATGAACGCCTGGAATACGAACTGACGGTTGTCGATAAGATGGGCTATACCGATTACTATTTGATTGTTTGGGATTTCATCCGTTTTGCGCGAGATAACGAGATCATGGTTGGCCCGGGCCGCGGCTCGGGGGCCGGGTCGTTGGCTGCATATGTACTCGGCATTACGGATATTGATCCGATTCGCTATGGATTGATTTTCGAGCGATTCCTCAACAGTGAACGAGTCAGCATGCCTGACTTTGATATCGATTTCTGTTACGAGCGTCGTCAAGAAGTCATTGATTATGTTACGCAAAAATACGGGACGGATCGGGTTGCTCAGGTGGTAACTTTCGGCACCCTGGCGGCTAGGGCATGTGTTCGAGATGTCGCTAGAGCTTTGGATGTGCCATATTCTCATGCGGATCGTCTGGCTAAGCTCATTCCGGGCACGCTCGGTATCACGATTCAAAAGGCTTTGGAGGTGTCGACAGATCTTGAAAAGGAATATCGACAGGATGAGGTTGCAAAGCAAGTTCTTGATACAGCGATGAAGTTTGAGGGTATGGCCAGACATGCTTCTACTCACGCCGCGGGTGTAATTATATCCGGTGTCCCTCTTACAGAACTTGCCCCTCTTTCCAAAAATGACGATAACATCGTCGTGCAATTTGCCAAAGGAAATGTTGAAGATATCGGCCTGTTAAAATTCGATTTTTTGGGACTTCGAACGCTGACAGTGATGCGAGATACCGCAGATGCAGTTTTTGAGAACCATGGTATTCGTATTGATTATGAAACGCTTCCCATTGACGATCCTGAGGTTTTTGCGCTAATCGCCAAAGGTGATACCGAAGGCGTATTCCAACTAGAGAGCGCCGGAATGACATCCTTTATGATTGATCTTCAGCCATCTTCTCTTGAGGACATCATTGCAGGAATTTCACTTTATCGTCCGGGTCCCATGGATCAAATACCGAGATATGTCAGTGCAAAGAAAGATCCAACGACCATTCATTATGATCACCCGTTGCTTGAGCCAATATTAGACGTTACATATGGGTGTATGGTTTATCAAGAGCAGGTCATGCAAATTGTGCGCGATTTGGCCGGATTTTCTATGGGACAATCCGACAACATTCGAAGAGCGATGTCCAAGAAAAAAGCTTCGATTATGGAGAAATATCGAAGTCTGTTTATCTATGGCGGACTTGACGAATTGGGTCGACCCGTTGACGGTGCTCTTAAGCGAGGCGTATCGGAAAAGATTGCAGGTAAAATATTCGATGATGTGACACATTTTGCCGGATATGCTTTTAACAAATCCCATGCGGCCGTGTATGCGACGATCGGCTACTATACGGCCTTTTTAAAATGCTATTATCCGACGGAGTTTATGTCTGCAATGCTCAACAGTTACAGAGGAAATCTGGCACAAGCTGCTTGGTATATCGGTTGTTGTAAAAAAATGGGCATTCAGGTATTGCCGCCGGACATCAATCAGAGTATGGCGAAGTTTACGACTCGTGGCGGACGAAAGATACGGATGGGCCTTTCTGCCATCAAGAATGTCGGTTATGCCGCTATCGAGCGCTTGATATCAGAGCGCACTGAGAATGGACCTTATGAAACATTTGGTCAATTTCTGCGACGCATTGATGCGATAGACATTAATAAGAAAGTCGTTGAAAGCTTAATATATTCTTGTGCCTTGGATGGTTTCGGAGTCACTCGCGCGGCAATGCTGGCTGCTATGGAGCCATTTATTGCTCAGCTTCAGAGTGCAAAGAAGAAAATGATGGACGGTCAGATGTCGCTCTTTTCGTTGGGAGATTCTCCTTCTGGCAACACGGAAGCGGAACCTGATTACCCGCAATTGCCCGAATTTGACATTGCCGAGCGTCTGGCAAAAGAAAAAGAAGTGCTTGGTATATATGTATCCGGACATCCGCTTCAAGCATATTCGGATACAATCAGTCGTTCGACTACTGCGAATGCAACGCTCTTCTGTGTCACTGATGAGCCTTGTGAGTCCGGTGCAGAACGCAAATTGCGCGATCGCGATAAAATTGTAATGGCCGGGTTGGTCACCGGGAAAAGCACAAAGCTGACGAAGAAGCAGGAAATGATGGCTTTTTTGAATATGGAAGACCTGGTCGGAAGTTTCGAAGTCATTGTTTTTCCTCAAACGTATAAGCAGTTTGCCGGCTTGCTCTCTGAAAACCGTGTGTTGCGAATTTCCGGGTTGGCCAGTATTCGAGAGGATGAACCACCAAAGTTAATTGCCGAGCGAATAGAACTCCTTGAGCCGGATGACAAGGAGGATGTCGTTCCCATGATTTCGGATACGTTGAAATCCATGGACCCTTATATTGAGATTTCAACTTTATCCGCGGAAACATCCGTTTCAGAACCACAGCCGTTCGATGAAGTTTCAAATATTGAGATTGTTTCGGATGAAGGTTTAATCGATCTTGGGACAGAGAATGATTCCGAAATATCGGTTGCAAGTGTCGTCGCAAATAATTCGAACTCCGTTTCGGATGCGAAACTTGCGATTCGATATTTGGGAGATTCCGATGATGCTGCTTATAGTAGACTTTTGGCTCTTTTTTCATATTTTTCCGGAACAACGCCTGTTATTGTTTATTTTCCAAAGGAGAAAAAGCAGATTAGGTTATCCCAAAACTATTGGATAGATATGTCAGATGCCTTGCTTACTGAGATTGCCCGACGAGTGGGGGAAGAAAATATCGCGTTGCTATAGTTTTGAAGTGTGTGCTTCTTTTCTTTTTCTTTTTCGCAAGTCTATGTATAATGAAGTGAAATCTAAAAAACATCTTTGGGAGTGGACGAAGAAGCTATCGCGCTCAATGCTGTTGCGCTAACGATATATTTATGATTGAAGGAGCTATTTTATGACACAAGAATATTCAACTGACAATTTACCGGATATTAAAAATCTTCGGGCACCGAACTTTGAATCTCTGGCAGAAGATCAGCGCCCCAAAGTTAAAAGTATTGGAATTCTAACCAGTGGCGGAGATGCACCGGGCATGAATGCAACAATACGTGCCGTCGTAAGGGTTGCAATCAAGAATGGTATTCGCGTATTCGGGATTACCCGAGGTTTCCATGGCCTTTGGAAGGGGGAGTTTGATGAAATTACTACTCGTCAGGTTTCTGAAACTCTGCAGCGTGGCGGTACGTTCTTGATGACCGCCCGATCCAAGACGTTTGAAACACCGGAAGGGGTAGTCAAGGGTTCGAAGATGTGCAAAGTGTTTGGAGTGGAAGCCCTGGTTGTAATCGGAGGAGATGGTTCTTTTAAAGGAGCGCGTGATTTAGCACGTATCGGGTTGCCGGTAATTTGCTTGCCGGGTACGATAGACAATGATATTGCTTCGACAGAATACACGATTGGTTATGATACTGCGATGAATACCGCAATGGAAGCAATTGACAAGCTCAGAGATACCGCCTCTTCACACGAAAGATGCAGTGTCATTGAAGTCATGGGCAGACGCGCCGGATATATTGCGTTGAATGTTGGCATTGCAACAGGAGCAGAAGTCGTATTAATTCCCGAACATGAATATGACGTGGATCGTGATGTCATTCGCACCATTCTGGATGGACGCAATATGGGCAAACGTCATTATATCGTTATTGTCGCAGAAGGTGCCGGAAAAGCAACGGATATCGCCGAGCAAATTGAAAAAGCGACCGGAATTGAATCACGACCGACAATTCTCGGACATTTACAGCGTGGAGGAAGCCCCACGCTCAGAGATCGTGCTATGGCCAGTCTGATGGGCATTCATGCCGTTGAGTGCATCTCGAAAGGCCTGCTCAATCGAATCATAGTTCTACAGCATGGCGCAATCGCTGATGTTGATATTGAGGAGGGTCTTGAAATGAAGAAGACGATTCCGGAGATTGATCTGCAGCGTGCGGGTCTCCTTAATTAGGTGTGTTCATGAAATCAAAACTTAAGCTTGAATGGACAATTCCAAATATTCTGACCACAATTCGACTGCTGGCCATTCCGATTATGGCAGTGTTTATTTTCAGTATGAAGCAAGGTCATGAGCGTGCAGAAGTGAACGCTATGGTTGCCTTTGCATTTTTTGCGGCAATCTGGCTGACCGATATGGCGGATGGATATATCGCACGAAGATTCGATATGGTATCTGAGTTCGGCAAGATTTATGATCCCTTTGTAGACAAGTTGTTTCAATTTACGACAGCGTTTATGATGCTGCTTATCGGACGAATTCCACTATGGGTCGTTGTTTTTATACTCGTAAAGGAAATTATCATGATACTTGGAGGGGCCTTTGTTTTACAGCAGATGAAGCTTGTCGTAAAGGCTAAGTGGTATGGAAAAGCTTCGACGGTGCTTTTTGTTATCGCACTGGCATCGCTATTTTTCTTAAACAAAGATACGCAATATTATGCGCACTTTATTTTTATACCACCGGTTCTGATGGCGACTTATTCAACCATTCGTTATGCAATGAACGCAATCAATAAATTCAATGAGATGGCGGATGAAAGCATCGAATAAACATTTTCAATATATTAAGACGAAGAGCATTATTCAAAGTTCTGTAAGCTGATGAATATGCAAACCAGGAGAAATATGCATACAACTTTTGAAGAAAAAAGTGAGGCGGCACGGATTAAGGGTCGCCCGATATTAACTCTCGAATTTGACAAGATCCGGGACAAACTCGAAGCAAACGCAAAGACGCCATTTGGTAAAATCATCTGTCGTGATTTGTATCCGAGTTCAGATTTTGAACAAGTCAGTGGAGATCTGCTCCAAACCGAAGAAGCCTTTCAGTACTATATGAGAGAGGGCTCGATATCATTTTCGGGTTTTTCGGACATTCGCTCATCGGTATCGTATGCGTTGAATGGCGGCGTTTTATCAATGAAGGAATTACTCGATGTTGCCGCATTTTTTAGAGCAGTTAACCGATTAGAGCGTCTTGCAAAAGAGACGAAGATTGGCGAAGGCGCTTTTTCAGGCTATTTTCAAGCACTTGAATCGGATATGGCGGCAGAAAAAGATATTTCGTTTTGCATTAACACGGCCGATGAAATGAATGATCGTGCCAGTGATACATTATACGATTTGAGAAGACAAATTCGCACAGCGCAAGGTCATATTCGACAACTCTTGGAAAAGATTATTCGCAACCACCCGGATGCGCTTCAGGAACAGCTTGTGACCATAAAAAATGATCGATACGTTGTGCCTGTCAAATCCGAACGACGATCTGAGATTCCCGGCATTGTGCATGACATGTCATCCAGCGGTCAGACTATTTTTGTAGAACCGCTGGGTGTTGTTGAAGCTAACAACAAAATAGCTGAGTGGATCGCAGCTGAAAGAGAAGAGATAGAACGTATTCTACAGCGACTATCCGGAATTGTTGCTGCATTGGCGACAGTCATTAAGAGCGACATTGAATTAGTGGCGCAGATTGATTTTTGTTGTGCTAAGGCGGTTCTTGCACATGATATGCGCGCGACTCGTCCTATTCTTAATCGAGAAGGTCACATTCTTCTCCGAAAAGCCAGGCACCCGTTAATCGACCCCGCAATAGTAGTTCCGATTGATTTTGAATTAGGAAAGCGTTTTCGCACGCTTGTCGTTACCGGTCCCAATACGGGCGGCAAGACCGTCTCGTTAAAAACATGCGGACTCTTAACCCTTATGGCGATGGCAGGACTATTCGTCCCGTGTCAGGATCATTCGGAGATTTCCGTATTTCGGCAAGTTTTGGCAGATATCGGAGATGAACAGAGTATTGAGCAAAGTTTGTCGACATTTTCCTCGCATATGAAAAACCTTGTGGAAATTCTGAAGCTGGCAGATGAATCGACACTGGTACTGGTTGATGAACTTGGTTCGGGTACAGATCCTTCAGAAGGAGCGGCTTTGGCAATTTCCATTTTGGATGAATTTAGAAAAAGAGGTGCTGTAACAGTAGCAACAACGCACTACAAAGAATTGAAAGGATACGCAATAGAGACTCCTGAAGTTGAAAATGCATGTTGCGAATTTGATACGGACACACTGAGTCCGACATATCGTTTACTTATCGGGTTACCGGGCGTCAGCAACGCGTTTGTTATTTCGAAAAAACTCGGATTGTCTCAAGAAGTTATTGATGCTGCTCAGTCTTTTCTTTCGAAAGAGGGCATTCGTTTCGAATCCCTATTGTCAGAGGTCGAACGTAATAATCGCGAGAGCGAAAAACTTAAGTTGGAAATTCGACAGATCAGGGATTTGGCCGCTCAAGAGCGCGAAGCACTTCGTCTGGAGCGAGAGAAAATTGAAATTAGCCGACAACGGGTTTTGGAGCAGGCGAGACAGGAAAAGCAAGAAATACTTGAGGATGCATTTGAAGAGTGCGAAGCGATGTTGGCTGAAGTGAAAAAACGCAAAAAATCAACGACATTAGAAGAAAGCGAACGCAAACTTCAGACGATTCGGAATAATTTGAGAGCCGGTATCAGCGATTTAGAGCAAGAGCATTTTACCGTGCCTGTGAGAGAATTAGCCGGCAAAAAACCGGAGGTTATCAGAATCGGAGCAACATATTTTTCTGAGAGTGTCGGTATAGAAGGCATACTCATTAAGGAGCCTGACAGCAGAGGACAATGTGTTATAGTCTCCGGAGACTTAAAACTTACCGTACCTGCAAAGAGTTTACGCTATCCTGATAAGGCCCAACCCAAATCTGACGGGTCAAAAAAATCGTCTCGGGCTCAGGTTAAGAGCCCACTGAGCGGAGCCGGAAAGATAAAGAGTGACAAAATCAAAACTACGGTTTCGGAATTGATGCTGATTGGCAAAACCGTAGATGACGCGATTTTTGAACTGGATCACTATATCGACGATTGCGTCTTGTCCGGAATGGGAACGGTTCGAATCGTTCACGGCAAAGGAAGCGGTGCGCTTCGTTCAGCGGTTCGCAAGCACTTAAAAAGCGACCGGAGAGTGACTGCTTTCAGATCCGGTGAAATTGGTGAGGGCGAAGATGGTGTTACGATAGTGACATTGTAAGTAATTCGGAGAAGCTATTTGATAAAACTCTCGAATAGTGATGGGCCTGTCGGATAAAATACGCCGGTCTCGTTACAACTGAATTCATCATACTTTGTCACACCGGAGGACACGTACTTCGTGCTGTCGTATAAGATAAATGGCACGGGATCGGATGTATGTGTGCGGATATCAAGTGGTGTCGGATGATCGGGCAATAATAGAAATCGAAAATCCTCGCCTGTCGATTTTTTTAAATCTTCGAGATAAGTAAGTAAAGGTCGAACGATTTCATTTTCGATCCGTTCAATGGCGTGAACCTTGCCGAGTACATCACCTTGGTGTCCACATTCGTCCGGAGCTTCAACGTGAACATAGACATATTCTATACCGTCTTCAAATGCCCGAATTGCTGCGTCGGCTTTTCCGGAAAGATTAGATTCAAGGTTTCCTGTGGCGCCCTCTACCTCAATGGGTCGGAGCCCAGCGCTAATAGCGATTCCAAAAAGCAGGTCGACGGCAGAAATCACTGCACCTGACTTGTTATACAGAGATTTGAAAGAAGGCCAGACCGGTTTTGTGCCTTGACCCCAAAGCCATATTGAATCTGCTGTGTTTTTGCCCTCCAGACGTCTGTTGACATTTATGGGGTGTTCCTTTAGCAATTCATAGGATCGCTTCATCAAATTGAGAATATCTTCGCGGGCCGGTCCTTTCGGTAAATATTGACTTATGGTTCTGCCTGTAATGTCGTGTGGTGCCGTTAATTCAGAATGAAGTGGTCCGTCTCGCCAAACCAGACAGTGACGATAACTCCTTCCGGCATATAGCTTTAAGCCTTCTCGACCAAGAGCGTTGTCTAAATCAGAAATGATGACTTGTGCCTCAGCGGTAGAGATTTCACCTGCAGAATAATCGTGCATGGTCAATTCTTCGAAAGGAACGACTGAACCATTATGTTGAAGGGAGACCAGATTACACCGAAATACAATATCATTATTCTCAACAGGTACGCCCATGCTGATCGCCTCAAGAGGCGATCTGCCGGTGTAATAGATAAGAGGGTCATAACCCATAACAGACATGTTTGCAGGGCCGCTTCCCGGTTCGACATTATCCGGTAATGTCTTTACCAATCCACAGATCGCCTTAGAAGCATATTCGCATATTGTTGGAGTGGACGCAGCCTGAAGCGGTGTCTTGCCTGAAAGAATAGGGTTTGGGACATCGGCCATTCCGTCGCCGAGAACGATTAAATATTTCATGAACCTCATTAAGGGCTTAATGCCCGGCCTCGCCAATTATTGTCTGTACAGTGAAAGCATTTTCAAATTCTTCGAATACGCCTGACTATAAAATTTGAAGCGTTATTACGGTTAGTCGAAGATCGATATGATAAAACGGCTGCCGTAATAGCGGCAATTATCCGAAGGTCTGTTTGTTCAATATTCTCTGAAACTTGGGGGGCGTCCGAATCGCGACCTGCTTTATTCTTGCGACGAAAGATGTTCAACATTGTACGCCTCCGTAAAAATCGAATTCTTATGTGTTTATCAACAAGCACAAATTGTGGTAATCTGTACGAATAAACCTATTCATCATTTAATTACATATCTGCACTTTCGTCAATCTTTCGTTTTTTTCGGTTGACCGGCGCGTGGAGGAAATTTTGAAAAAAATAATTAAGTCAGATGAGTCGTCATTTATCGAAGAAATTCCGCGTTTACATATATTTGTGGGTGCTTACGGTAGCGGTAAATCTGAAGTGTCCGTACATTTTGCGAGAATGCTGGCAGATAAGCACAAAGATCGTCGGATCATTCTTGCCGATCTCGATATTGTGAATCCTTTTTACCGTTCTGCAGACGCGTCATCTTCGTTGATCCAAGACAATATACGTGTTATAGCCCCGATTTATGCTAATACGAATGTGGATGTGCCCGCGCTGCCTGCCGAGGTTAATGCGGTGTTTGATGATGAATCGGTTATTGGCGTATTCGATATTGGAGGAGAGGACCTTGGCGCGAAAGTTCTGGCGGGCATGCGGCGAAAAATTGAAAAAACAAATTTTCGTGTATATATGGTCATCAACACTTTCCGACCATTTACAGTTGATGTCGAAGGAATAGGAAATACGGCGAAAATATTGTCTGAAGCGTCTAAACTTCCGATTAGCGGATTTATTGATAATTCGAATTTGCTTTCTGAGACGACCGGTGAGGAGCTCCGTCTTTCCTATCCGATTCTGAGAGAAGCTTCGGAGCAGACCGGGATTCCGATTCTCTATGCCAGCGGACTTGATCAGTACCTGCCGGTGGATTGGAAATCATCGACTCCGGACGCGTTGCCGTTGTTGCGAATGAAGCAGAGCATATTCTATAATTACTAGATTGTTCTATTTTTGCTTTCGGAGGTATATCGTGGCAGAGTATTTGTGGTTAGTTTGGCCGATTTCAATTGGCCTCGGGTTAATTGTTATCGGAGGTGTCATCGCGTCGACGGTTAGGCGTATTCGGCGCTCAGCGCTTGGGACTATCGTAAATGCTGTCTCAAAGGAACTCATCAGGAATGGCGGTGAAATCGATAAAATCAACCTGAATCAGGATAACGGCCCGAAGTCATTATCCGGAATGAATGAGACATATAAGCCGCAAATTGAGCGCGACTTCCCGACATTAAATGTTAATGAATTGATGTCGATGAGTGAATGTTTATTGCGTAGCTATTTCGACGATTTAGATTCCGGAAAATCTACATCACGTTCAGTGCAGGATTCGGGTATGGCTTACAAATTCAAAGAAGGCAAGCCGATTCCTCTGACGCCATCTTTAGCGAAAACAATTAGCCTTGAAAAAGAGAATAATGAGAATGAACGACGCAAGCCTTATTTCAATAGTGTCCGGATCCATAAAACAGTAATAAATCAATACAGCAGAAAAGCTGCGACGGCCGTTATCGTTTTTCAAACTGCTCTGGAATATTTGCATTATTTTAAAGAAAATGATATTGTTACCATTGGAAATCCAGATAGGATTCAGCAGGTTCGATACAATGTGGAATGGCTTTATGTCATTGATGAATCGAAGCTTAACAGCTCGGAGACCCAGGCTCTTTCTTTAAATTGTCCGAGTTGTGCCGCTCCGATTACATCGGTTTCCATGAGAAGCTGTGAGTACTGCGGGGTTTCAATCGAACCTATCGACATTCGCCTCTGGCGGGCGGATAAGATCTATACTATTTAACAATAATTATACGGAGGAGCAAACATGGGACTGATTAAGGCAGCAATACAGGCCGTCGGGTCTACATTATCCGATCAATATCTTGAGTTTTTTACGTGTGATTCTCTCGGACAGGAGACTCTTGTTAAGAGGGGGGCCAGGAAGATGGTCCGCGGTAGTAATAAGGGTGATGCGGAAGTCATCACTAACGGATCAAAGATCGCTGTTCCGGAAGGTACGGCTTTGTTATTGGTCGATGGCGGGCAGGTCACAGATTATACGACTGAAGCAGGTATGTATACATGGGATGCCTCATCGGCTCCATCGTGTTTTGGAAGCACTGGTTTTTTGGATGGTGCTAAGAATTCCGTCATGGATCTTTGGCAACGTATCAAATCAGGCGGCGAAATTCCGATGCAACAACGCGTGTATTTCGTCAATATGCTTGAACTTATTAATAATAAGTTTGGCACTCCGGCTCCGATTCCATATGATGATCCGACTTACAGAGGTATTTATGTCCGCGTAAACGGCGTCTTTTCTTTTAAGATCGAGAATCCGGTATCGTTTTTTACCAAAATATCCGGTAATGTTAGCGGAGACTATACCCGTTCACAACTTATGGAGCAAGCTAAGACGGAGTTTGTCGGAAACCTGACCGAAGCACTGAATCGCATGGGTGACGGCGGCGACGGTATTCGTTACAATCGTTTGCCTTCTGAAATCACCAAGCTCACGGCTCACATGAATGAAGTGCTCGATGAAGAATGGTTAGCCGGTCGTGGTATGGTCGTTGTTTCTGTCGGAATTAACAGCATCACTCCGGATGATGAGTCCAGAGCTCGTATACAGGAATTTGATCGCGATATTATTTTGTCGCAGAATCCGAATATGTTGATGGCCAGAGCCGTCGAATCCAACGCTCGCGCTCAGGTAGACGCTGCGAATAATACTGCAGGTGCGATGACCGGTTTGATGGGCATGGGCATGGTCGGCGGTATCGGCGGCGGCGGTTTCGGCGGAACCGGAAACCTTAACGCTGCGTGGAATCAACTCGGAAACGTAAACACGCCTCCTCCGGGAGCGGTTCCAGGAGCTGCTGCCGGAGCGGCCGCAGGTGCTGCGTATGTTGCTCCGACTCCGAGCGGTTGGCAGTGCGGATGCGGACATAACGGTAATACAGGCAAGTTCTGTTCTGAGTGTGGTGCACCGATGCCTCAAAATAACGCTTCTTGGGCCTGTTCTTGTGGTGCGAGTGATAACACAGGCAAGTTCTGCTCACAATGCGGTAAGCCGAGACAGTAATTTGATTTTTTAACGAGTGTCCTTCGGGACACTCGTTTTTTTGGATAAAAGGTTGACAATTTCTATGTAAAGTTTACAATCAATCGGGAATATAGAGGTGAATATGACTAGTGAACCATTTAGACTAACCGATAATAATGCACCGCGCCCTCGAGAAAAGAATCGAGATAAGTTGCTAAGTATGACACTTGTAGCTTTATTTTGTGTTTTAATGATTGTTTCTGCAAAAATCTCTCTCTTGTCGTTTCCGGTTCCGCTGACGTTTCAACTACCCATGGCAGTTTTGTCCGGAATGTTCTTGGGTTGGCGTCGTGGTCTTCTGACGCAGACCTTGTATTTAGTCATGGGACTTGCGGGATTACCGGTCTTTGCGTCCGGCGGCGGATTGTCTTATGTCTTTACGCCGACTTTTGGTTTCCTGTTCGGCTTTGTTCCGTGTGCATTTGTCGGTGGGTATATGTACGATAAAATATTCCGCAATCAATTTTCGGTAAGGGCAGAATATGCGTTCTATTTTTTGTGCGGACTAGTCGCAGTCATCGTTGCTTATATTTGTGGAACAGCATATATGTATGTATTCTTTAAATATATCAGTGCCGATGGATTGAGTTCATGGCCTATTAGTAAAATAATAGGAACTGCCGTACTGCCGTTTATTTGGAAGGATATTTTTCTTATCTTTCCAATAATATACATGGCCAAACGTCTGAAATATTTGACGAGAAGAGCATAATCCTGATTTGCTTTTCGTTTAACTGATGGATATAATGATTAATCAGTGTAAGTGAGCAACAGGAGGAAAGCATGGCCAGAGTATCGTTTCAAGATGAGCTGTGTAAGGGATGCGGATTGTGCGTTGCAGTTTGTCCGAAGTCCATATTACAGCTCGATAATGATCGTTTGAATTCTAAGGGCTATCATCCCGTTACCTGTATCGACCAGAGCCGTTGCATCGGCTGCACGTTTTGTGCGGTTCAGTGTCCGGATTCTGTGATTACAGTTGAAAAGTGAGGGTGAAGCATGACTAAGAGAATATTAATGAAGGGCAATGAAGTTATTGCCGAGGCGGCGATTCGAGCGGGTTGCCGTTATTATTTCGGATATCCGATTACTCCTCAGACAGAAATAATGCACTACATGGCTTTGACGATGAACAAGGCCGGTGGAACATTTGTTCAGGCGGAGAGCGAAGTTGCAGCGATTAATATGGTATATGGTGCATCAGCTGCCGGTGGACGTACGATGACCTCTTCGTCTTCGCCGGGAATCAGCCTGAAGCAAGAAGGTTTTTCATATATTGCGGGTGCTGAGCTACCTGCGGTTGTCGTGAATATTGTTCGTGCCGGTCCCGGTCTCGGTGGTATATTGCCCGCTCAGGGCGATTATTTTCAGGCTACCAAGGGTGGCGGTCATGGTGATTACAGGAACATTGTTATCGCTCCTGCATCGATCCAGGAACTTTATGAGATGACCGTCGAGGCTTTCAATTTGGCGGATGAATATCGAATGCTCGTCATGATTCTTGGTGACGGAACGCTCGGACAGATGATGGAGCCCGTTCTGTTTCGCGACGAAGAGCCTATTGTCGAGTCAACAAAAGAGTGGGCGCTGACCGGTCACAAAGGTCGCGATCACAATACCATTCAGTCCATATATATTAATCCTGATGAATTGGAAGCCAAGAACAATGAACTTCAGGCAAAATATCGTGCAATTGAAGTCAAAGAGACGCGTTTTGAAGCTTTAGATACAGAGGATGCCGAGATTGTCATTGTCGCGTTCGGTACATGTAGTCGTATTTGCCGCAATGTTATTCGACAGGCCCGAGATCAAGGGGTTAAGGTTGGCATGATTCGTCCGATTACACTCTGGCCATATCCGACTGAAGTGCTTTCCGAGCTTGCGAAGAGCGATACTCTGAAGGCATTTCTTGACGTTGAACTCAATGCCGGTCAGATGATTGAAGATGTTAAGCTTGCAGTAAATGGAGCTAAGCCGGTTTATTTCCATGGTCGGACCGGCGGTAATCTTCCTTCTCAAAAGGAGATTCTGGACTTGATCATGAATATACACAAGGAAGTGAATCAATAATGGCAATCGTATTTGAAAAAACTAAGGGGCTGACAGATAAACCATTTCACTATTGTCCCGGCTGTACTCATGGAATCATTCATCGCATTATCGCAGAGGTGCTGTGTGAGCAAGATATTCTCGAAAATACTATTGGCGTTTCATCAGTTGGATGTACTTACAATAACTACGAATATTTCGCATGTGATATGGTTCAAGCCGCACACGGTCGTGCGCCGGCGGTTGCGACCGGTGTTAAGCGTGTTCATCCGGGCAATACCGTATTCACGTATCAAGGAGACGGAGATCTTGCTTCTATCGGCATGGCTGAGATCGTACATGCTGCTGCTAGAGGCGAGAATATCACCGTGTTTTTTGTCAACAATGCAGTTTATGGCATGACAAGCGGGCAAATGGCACCGACCTCATTACTCGGGCAAGTGACGACCACCTCGCCCTTTGGTCGTGATTCCGCAGTGCAAGGTTATCCGATTAACGTTAGTGAGATGTTGGCGACATTGACCGGTGCGAAATATATCGAGCGAGTTATGATTTCGGATTTTAAGAATATCCAGGCAGCGAAACGAGCGGTCGCCAAGGCTTTCCGCGTCCAAAAGCAAGGATTAGGATTTTCGATGGTTGAGTTTTTATCAACGTGTCCAACCAATTGGGGCAAATCTCCTGTTGAGTCTATTGATTGGCTCAAGCAGAATATGGTTCCTCAATATCCGATCGGCGTATTCAAAGGGAAGGATTTGGAGGTGTGATCCGATGATCGATTATTCAATCATTTTGGCCGGTTTTGGTGGCCAAGGCGTATTATCCGCCGGAAAGATGGCGGCAGAAGCAGCTTTGATAGAAGGCAAAGAAGTCTCCTGGTTCCCTTCTTATGGTCCGGAAATGCGAGGAGGTACAGCAAACTGCTCGGTGGTCATTTCGGATCAAGTCATCGGGTCTCCGGTTATTAATGACGCCGATGTTTTAATTGCGTTGAATCGTCCGTCTCTCGAGAAGTTTCAAAGTCAGGTGAAGCCCGGTGGCATTATCATTATTGATTCTTCTCTGGTAAAAATTGAAACATCGCGTCAGGATGTCCGTTTTTTACCGATTCCTTCATCTGAAATCGCAAATGAACTCGGAAACATGACTTATGCAACAGTAGTGTTGTTAGGTTGTTTGTCTGCAGCATCGGGCTGTTTCAAGCGGGAAGCCTTCGAAAAAGCATTGTATGATGTTCTTCCTGAGCGCAGACATCATATGATTCCTTCTAATTTACAGGCTTTTGATCGGGGCGTTAATATGGTTGTAACTCAATAAAAATTCATTGCATGACATGTTATCGAAAGATTTATTAATTGTTCATAATTATCAAGAAGGGGTAAAAATGCCCCTTCTTTTTTTGATGTTCTCCTTGTTATGAACAAGGCTTGCGCTATAATTGTAATATAAACCTGAGAGGTGCGCGATGGCGTAGAGTGTGAGTATGGATCAGGCTTATCTTTTCAATGTTGGTCGTAATTATCAGGCTTATAATTTTCTGGGATCATTTCCATTGTATAGCGACTTGGATAATTACACAGAGGATCTTGGGTTTGTATTCCGTGTTTGGGCGCCCAAAGCCCAAGCAGTATTTGTTGTCGGTGATTTCAATGATTGGGAACCGACGACTTACCCGATGAATAAGGATGACAGAACCGGTATTTGGAGTGCTGAGGTACTTTCCGCGAAGCAATGGGACAGATATAAGTATAGGGTCGTAGGAGCTGACGGTAAGGTTTACATGAAGGTCGACCCGTTTGCGAGACATAGCGAGACGCGACCGGCCGATGCGTCAATTCTATATTATCCGGACGATTTTGTTTGGACCGATGAACGCTTCTGTCAAAAGAGAAGCGATGCATTGAGTGCGGCGCCCGTTAATATTTACGAACTGCATCTTGGGTCTTGGCGTCGCCATGAAGACGGTAACTTCATGAACTATCGAATTATCGCGCATGATTTAGCTGCATATTGTAAAGAGATGGGATACACGCATGTCGAACTGATGCCTGTTATGGAGCATCCTTTAGATGATTCTTGGGGTTATCAAGTTCTGTCATATTTTGCCGTCACCAGTCGATTTGGGACACCTGCTGACTTTAAGTATTTTGTTAATTATCTTCACCGTAAAGGCATTTACGTTATTCTTGACTGGGTTCCGGCACATTTTCCCAAGAACTCAGAGGGGTTGGTCCGTTTTGATGGATCTCCCTGCTATGAATATGCCGACGCGAGAATTGGTGAGCACCTGGAATGGGGCACTTACGTTTTTGACTTTTCAAAAGCCGAAGTGCGTTCTTTTTTGATTTCGAATGCAATTTTTTATATTGAAGAGTATCATATTGACGGCATTCGAGTGGATGCGGTTTCCAGCATGATCTACCGAAATTATGGGCGAACAGATTACATTCCTAATGTAAACGGTGGCACAGAGAATTATGAGGCCGTCGAGTTTATCCAGTCGCTTAACAACGTGGTCAGAGAGTTTTATCCGCATGTTATGATGATAGCTGAAGAGTCTACTGCTTGGGCTAAGGTTTCTCATCCTGTCTCAGAAGGTGGTCTGGGATTTACGCACAAATGGAACATGGGATGGATGCACGATACACTCGAGTATTTTTCGACCGATTATTATGCTCGCGGATGGCATCATGATCAATTCTGTTTTTCGCTGGTTTACGCATTTTCCGAGAACTTTATTTTGTGTCTGTCTCACGATGAGGTGGTCCATGGTAAGAAGAGTATCATCAATAAAATGCCCGGGGATCAATGGCGCCAGTTTGCTTCGTTGCGAGTGCTCTACATGTATATGATCGCTCATCCCGGAGCGAAGTTAACTTTCATGGGCGGTGAATTCGGTCAATATATTGAGTGGCGTTTTTATGAGCAGCTAGAGTGGTTTATGCTTAAGTATGAGGCACACCGTGTCTTGAAGTCATTTGTATGTGATCTCAATCAATATTATCTTAAGACTAAGGCACTTTGGATGAATAACCGCTCATGGGATGGTTTTGAATGGGTGGATACGTCAGATCGCGACAACAGTGTATTTATCTTACGTCGAATGTGTGCCAAGCCAAATCAGAGCATTTACGTCGCATTCAATATGGTGCCTGTGCCTCTTGATCATTATCGAATTCCTGTTTGGGAACCGGGTCTTTATGAGATTGTTCTCAATTCCGACGACATGTGTTACGGCGGTAGTGGTTATCCGATTCTGGAAGCATTTGAGCAAGGTGTTCGGGCTATAAAAGGAGAGCATAACGGTAAGCCTTATTATATTGAGATTAATTTACCCCCACTTTCCGGTATATATTTCAAAAAGAAAAGTCGCTAATACATTACGGAGGAAATATTTATGGCAAAAGCAGACATCGTGGCAATGATTCTCGCGGGCGGACAAGGTTCCAGATTAGGTGTGTTGACGAAGAATATCGCAAAGCCGGCCGTCCCTTTCGGCAGCAGGTACAAAATTATCGATTTTCCGCTCTCAAATTGCACAAATTCCGGTATTGAGACCGTTGGTGTACTGACTCAATACCAACCTTTAGCTCTCAATACTTATGTCGGGAACGGGCATCCGTGGGATTTGGATCGTACGAATGGCGGCGCCTTCATCTTGCCCCCCTATCAGCGTTCCGGCAAAAGTGACTGGTACAAAGGAACCGCTAATGCCATTTATCAAAATAAGGATTTCTTGGATGATTGTGACGCAAAGTATATTGTCGTACTTTCCGGAGATCATATTTACAAGATGAATTACGCCAAAATGATTCAATCCCATATTGACCGCAATGCAGACGCGACTTTGGCAGTGTTGGAAGTGCCTTGGGAAGAAGCTTCGAGATTTGGTATCTTAAATACCAATGAAGACGACAGTATTCGGGAATTTGTTGAGAAACCTAAAAAGCCGATCAGCAATCTCGCTTCGATGGGCGTGTATGTTTTTTCGTGGTCAGTACTGAGAAAGGCTCTGATCGAAGACGAAAACAATTCCGGATCAAGCAATGATTTCGGAAAAGATATCGTACCGGCCATGCTTGAAAAGGGTAATCGTTTGTTTGCGTATCGTTTTTCGGGTTACTGGAAAGATGTCGGAACGATTCACAGTCTTTGGGAAGCGAATATGGATTTGCTGGATAGTCCTGAGGAAACCAACTTGATTGATCGCAATTGGAGAATATATAGCAGAAACCCGGTTAAGCCTTCAAATTATATATCAGCTGAGGCAAAAGTTTCATTGTCGGCTATGACGGATGGATGCCAGGTTTTTGGTTCTGTGGAGCACAGTGTTTTGTCGGATTCAGTGACCATAGAGAGAGGCGCAATAGTTAAGGATTGCGTTTTGTTGCCCGGCGTCACGGTTCGTTCCGGAGCCTATTTGGATAAATGTATTGTCGGATCCGGAACCATAATTGGTGAGGGGGTTCGCGCCGGTGCTTCCATCGAAGGGATCAGCCCTTATTTGAATACTAAGATTTGCTCGCATGGCATTGTGGTTATCGAAAAAGGACTTAAAATCAAAGACCACGCAGTGATTCCGGCCAATAGTCAAGTCGACAGCGATCTGGAAATCGAAGATTCGTTGAACGTTGTCGAAGAGACGTTCAGAGTATAAGACGGGGGGGGAAGAATTATGTTCATTGATGCTATGGGTTTGATACTTGCAGATAACAACAAAATCAGCTTAGGAGATTTATCGAAGCCGAGAGCATTGGCGGCAATGCCTTTTGGCGGCCGTTACAGAATCATTGATTATATGCTATCGAATATGGTGAATTCCGGAATTAAGAGTGTTGGAATTTTAACACTCAATAAATATAAATCATTGATGGATCACTTGGGTTCAGGTGCTTCTTGGGACTTGGACAGAAAGTCTTTTGGTCTCAACATACTGCCGCCATTCGTCAATTCTGAAAGTATTTCTGCTCAGGATGGCGAAGAATTGACGGGTCTTTTGGATTTTATTCGATCCAATCGAGCGGAATTTGTTGTCATTTCTAACAGCAACATGATCCTTAACACGACTTTTGTTGATTTTGTAAGAACGCATGAGCAGTCGAGCGCAGACATTTCTGTAATGTATAACCGCGATGGTATAAAATACGGTCGTCCCAACTACGTTTTTGACGTGGATCGCAAAGGAATGGTTACGGATATGCTATTTAATCCGGAGTCGCCGAAGAGCAACAGATGTAGCCTTGGCATAGTTGTGTTGCGAAGAAACCTATTAATAGACCTGATTACGGACATGTTGGCACACGGTGAACAGTATTTCGGAGTGCATACTTTGATTAAGCGTTTCAATGTATTAAAAGTCAGAGCTGTGGAGTATAAAGGTCTCGTGCTGAGAATTAACGATGTTCAGACCTATTTTGATGCTTCGATGCGATTGCTGGATCACAATACACGTGCCGACTTATTTTGGAAAGGCACTCCGATATACACGAAAGTTAAGGATGAGGCTCCGACTTTGTATCAGCAGGATTGTGATGTTAGTAATGCGCTGGTCTCTGACGGTTGTCGAATCATGGGTTCAGTCCATAATTCCATCTTGTTTCGCGGTGTAATGGTTTCAAAAAACAGCACGGTAAAGAACTGTGTTATTATGCAGGATGTTCACATTGCAGATAACTGTTTTCTCGAAAATGTTATACTGGATAAAAACGCGGTTATTAGACCGGGTACTCGCCTGGTTGGTCATTCCAATTATCCTGTCGTCATTGATAAGGGGGCTATTGTATGAATCCGATCAAAGTATTGCTCGTCTCATCTGAAGCGGCGCCTTTCGCAAAAATCGGCGGACTGGCGGATGTTGTCGGGTCTTTACCTAAAGACCTCAACCAAAACGGCTGCGATGCAAGAATCATTATGCCGCTATATCAGATGATCAAGAAAAAATACATAAATCAACTCGCATTTTTGGGTTGGAAAATGGTCAAAATGGGTTGGAGATCCGTGTATGCGGGTTTGTTTTCGATGGACTATCAGGGTGTTACTTATTATTTCATCGATAACGAGTACTATTTTCACTATGATCAGGTTTATGTTGAATATGTCTTTGACATCGAGAGATACTGTTTTTTTCAACGTGCTGTGCTCGAGTTTATGGGCGACTTCATGAACTTTTTGCCGGACGTATTACACGGCAATGATTGGCAATCAGGAATGATTCCGCTATTGCTTGATGCTCACTATCGTCCAAACGGCATGTTTACGGATCTTAAGACGGTTTTTACTATCCACAATCTAAAGTACCAAGGTATTCATGGTGTTGACGCAATCAAAGACCTGATGGATCTTCCGGATGCGTTCCTTACTGAAGAGCTCTCATTAAAAGAAGGTGCGGTCAACTTCATGAAGGCGGGAATCGTCTATTCAAATTCTGTGACGACAGTATCTCCAACCTATGCATATGAGATCATGACGGATTATTATGGCGAAGGACTTAATAATACACTTCAACGATACGCCTATAAAGTCACAGGCATTTTGAATGGTATTAATTCCGATGAATTTGACCCGAGCATGGATAACTATTTGCCTCGCAAGTATAGCGTCGATGATTACCAAGCGGGGAAGGCGGCGTGTAAGAAAGCAGTTCAAGCCGAGCTCGGACTCGAAGAAAATCCCGGTGCGCCACTATGTGTAATGGTGACGCGCCTTGTGGATCAAAAAGGAATGGATTTATTTTTGCGTGTTCTTGAAGAAATGCTGTTTGACGGCATGCAGATTGTTGTCCTTGGCACGGGTAATTCCTTCTATGAGCGTGCACTCGTTGATATTGCAAAACGCAATCCGCAAAAATTCGCTGCCTGCATTTATTACGATAATGCGATGGCTCACAAACTTTATGCGGCCGGAGACATTTTCCTTATGCCGTCTCTTTTTGAGCCCTGTGGTTTGTCTCAAATGATTTCGATGAAATACGGAACGATTCCAATTGTTCGAGAGACCGGAGGGTTAAAGGATACCGTCCATCCTTATAACGAATACACCGGCGAAGGCAACGGGTTTTCTTTTGCCAATATTAACGCTCATGAGTTCTTATTTGTGACCAAATACGCTTGTGATTTATATAGACATCACAAGAAAGTATGGGATCAGTTAGTAATTTCGGGCATGAATGGCGATTACACCTGGACGAAATCAGCGTTGGAGTATATCGGACTTTACTCCTTGATTACCGGAATTCCGGCTAATGAAACCCAAAGAGTGATTGCATCGATTCCTGAGCCAAAATCTTTAGACCGAGCCGTTGACGCACTTGACGATAAGCTCATTATTGACAAAGTATTTGATCTTCCAATATACGAAGAAAAACCGGCATCGGAGAAGTTAACAAAGACCGAATCCAAAGCACCTGCTGCTACAAAAACACCCCCAAAGGTTAAGAACGCTGTAAAAACTACCAATACAGCATCGAAGGCGAAGACTAAGAGCAAAAACAAAGACAATGCGAAGGATGGTATAAAGTAATTATAATGTCACCAGAGCAATTCCCCGGTAATCTGAGTGCGACCCATGATTCCCGCTCGCAATTATTTCGTTCCCCTTTTGGGGCCAGGAAGACTTGGGATAAAGTTCGACTATATTTTGAAATATCTCGGCATTTTGATCGAGTCATGCTTTGCTATACATATGGATTGTATAAGTTTTCTTATCACGAAATGCCGATGGTTTCGATTGATAATGGTGACAGCAGATATTTCGTCGATTTAACAATGCCCGGTGAGGCGGGAATCATTTTTTACTGGTTTTCGTTTTACGATGTTGATCCGAACACCGGACTTCCGAAAGAGGTTTATTATTATGTTAAACCCGGATCGGATCGCTCAGGAAAGGGTCGGCTTAGCCGGGTGCCGTCGCGAGTGGGCGTCGAGGAAGAGCGTTTTCCGGGAGCCTTTCAGATAACCGTTTATGATAAGTCATTTAAGACACCGGATTGGTTTAAAGGTGCGATGATTTATCAGATTTTCCCGGATCGTTTTTTCAGAGGCCGTTCTTTTGATTACGAACATATGAAATCTCTCAATGCATCCGAAGATCGGATTTATCATGAGGACTGGACTGAAGATGTAGATATTGACGGAAAACCGGAGACCGGATATGTTGCCTGTGATTTCTATGGCGGAAATCTTCAGGGCATAGCTGAACAAATGGATTATATCCGGTCATTAAATATTGACCTCATTTACTTGAATCCCATTTTTGAAGCGAGGTCTAATCATCGATACGATACGGCAGATTATCTTTCGGTTGACCCGCTTCTTGGTGGACAACCGGGCTATGAAGCACTTCGTGATGCGACAGAAGCAGCCGGAATTCGTTTTATTCTCGATGGTGTGTTCAGTCATACCGGTGCTGACAGCGTCTATTTCAATAAATACGGACGATATCCCGGTATTGGAGCATATCAAGCATACGTAAATGGAGAGCACAGTCCATATCAATCTTGGTACAATTTTTCTCGGGATTCAAAAGGCACAATCTCGTATGATTCGTGGTGGGGCTTTCCTGAATTACCGAATGTAAATGAAAACGATTTGTTCTACAAAGGGTATATTTTAGGAAATGACGGAGTTCTTGCGCATTGGATGAAAAACGGAAGCTCCGGATTTCGTCTGGATGTCTCGGATGAACTTCCGGACGGATTTATTCGCGAAATACGCAAAAGAATCAAGCAAGACTCCGATGGCGAAGGCGTTATTGTCGGAGAAGTATGGGAAGATGCCAGCAATAAGATAAGTTATGGTAGCTATCGTGATTTTTTACTTGGCAATTCGCATGACTCAGTTATGGGGTATACGTTTAGAGATGCACTAATCGGATATCTTGTAGGGACATACTCAGCTCGAGACGCGAATCATTTGCTTGAGACATATCGAGAGAATTACCCACCGGAAGCTCATTATTGTATCATGAATCTGATATCCAGCCACGATGTACCGAGGGCGATTACATGTCTGGCAGGCAGCAGTGATCCGGGAGATCGACACACACAAAAACAGATCTTTTTATCCCCGGAGCAAAAGCGGCGCGGCTTGGCTCTGATGCGTTTGGGTTATGTATTTCAGTTGTCATATGTGGGAAGTCCTTGTCTGTATTATGGCGACGAGGTTGGTATGGAGGGTTATCGTGACCCATTCAACAGAAGAACCTATCCTTGGGGTCAATTGTCCGATGAGGAGCGAGCGCAACTCGAATTTTTTCGGAATTTTTCAAATTTTAGAAAGGCAAATCCGGTTTTGAAAACCGGGTTCTATCGTACGCTGATTGCAACGGACTATCTTTTTGTTTTTGAGAGAACCCTCTCAGAAGATAATATAGATTTTTTCGGAAGGAGACAAAATGGTCCTCGTCGAATTGTAGTTGCATTCAATTCCGGTGTAACGGATATTTGTAATTTTGAATTGGAGCCGTCGTTTTCTAATGCCATCGAGAGAACGGCTCCGGATATTCTTTCAGAAGGAGAATCTATCAAAAATATCAATGGGTCTTTACGAATAGCGCTTAATCCGCTAGAGTATGTAGTGTATATCGAGAACTGAGAGGTGCTAAATGGATAGTCAAATTGACGAACAGATTTATTCGCCCATCGAAAAGACCGAGGATGTTACAGATAAGAAGTGCCCCAATTGTGCGGCCACGGTTGTCTATGATCCGGCGACTCGCGGCATGCTTTGTGAATATTGTGGTTATCGAAAAGAGTTGCCCGCGGCTGATTCCGGAGATGCTGTTGTTGAGCTGGACTTCGATGCTGCTGAACACCTGGAAAGCTTTGATTGGGGTGTTGATAAGAAAGTCGTAATCTGTTCAAGTTGTGCGGGTGAAAGCGTTTACGATGCGCTTGAGACGGCTGCCGTTTGTGCATTTTGCGGTTCTACCAATGTTATGCCATCAGCTACAGAAAAATCAATTGCACCTGGTGGTGTATGTCCGTTTGAAATTCCGATAAATAATGCCGGAGAGCTTTTTGGCAAATGGTTGAAAAGGAAAATTTTCACGCCTTCTGCTGCAAAGCGTCAAGCCAAGCCCGAGTCATTTGTCGGAGTTTACTTGCCATATTGGACTTTCGATACGTCGACGACCTCGACTTTTTCAGGTCAGGCCGGATTTGATCGCAGGGTGAAACGGGGCGATCGCGTTGAGACTGTGACGGATTGGCGTCGTGTTAGCGGCATATATCAAGAGATGATTGATGATTTTACTGTAGTTGCGTCTAAGAAGAATGAATCATCCGGCGTGAAGCGAGCAGAGCCTTTTGTCTTTTCGAAACTGGTGCCTTATAGACCGGAACTGGTAGCCGGATTTGTGGCGGAACGTTATTCAGTAGGACTTAAAGATGGCTGGACGAAAGCGCAATCAGGCATTACTGAGCGATTAAAACGTAATATAGAAGGTTATATCAAAAAGAAATGGAATGCAGACCGAGCACGCTGTCAGTCCTTGTCGACAGTTTTTGATAATGTGACGTATAAGTACATACTTGTTCCTGTATGGCTTTCATCCTTTACATACAAGAATAAGGTTTACCAGTTTGTGGTCAACGGCCAAACCGGTAAAGTCGGTGGAAAAGCGCCTATTTCGGCTTTGCGAGTTGCTATTGCGATTCTTTTGGGTATTATCCTGCTTGCGTTGATTCTAAATTACTCATAATCCTTCGCTTAACAGTATATTATTCGACAAAAAATCCGTAATTTCTGAAGCGCTTAAATGTCCGATTAGTGTTGCATTACAAGAGTTGACATGCCGCAAGGCTCTATGTATAATCCTGTCTTTGACAGTTGGGAAAGAATAAAGATCGAAGAGCGCTGGTAACAGGCAATCTTCGATCTTTAGTGTATTTTTTAGCACTACGTACTATGTTGTTATTTCTTGGTTTTGCGATAAATATTTCTTGTTTCCTTAAGTGTTAAGAGTTGAAGATCTGTCCTGAAGCCAAATGTATCGTGCAGATCATCGGTGAAGTCAGTCCTAGTGTAGGCTGGAACGAAACCGTCGCCCTTAAGTTCAAGGAAGTTCATATCTCTGAGCCCTTGGACTATTTCTCGACAGGTATATTTTTCGCCCAGTCTTTTTTCCAGCAATCTGTAAATGGTCAGAGCGATAAAGCAAGTCATGAAATGTGCCTGTATGCGGTCATCTCTACTAAGGAAAACCGGTCTTGCTTTAAACTCGCTTTTCATTATCCGAAAACATTCTTCTATCTCCCAACGTCTCTGGTTTATACGGATAATATCTGTGCTGCTGCCGTCCAGATTGGTGCAAACAGCGTAAAACCCATCGTACATTTCTTCTTGCGCTATACGCTTCTCGTCGAGGTAATACTTGTTGTTTTCAGCTATTTCACCATCTGGTGTCACACTTGTTTTCTTAACAAATCTCTTGTAATCATTCTGACCATGGTGTTCTGATTTAGTCGAGTTGGTATCGATAGATCTGGTAGCCCTGTCTATCTGCTCGTTTCTTATCTTCCGCTGGTAATTTTTGTGTTTTATCGAGTATGTGACAATTAGCTTTTGTTCCAGTCCATTCTCATTTATCCAACGCTCTTTGTAGAAAATCTGATCAGCATAATCGCTCTCATCTATCTTGCTAAGATCGTATTCAGTCTTGCTGCCAGGCGTAAACCAGCCATTTTTATCCAGGGCCCAGTCCTTAAGGTGTTTTTTTAGTTGTTTGACCGATTGGGTGGTTATGAATGCTCTGTCACCAATGTTGTTAAACTGACGATTAGCCTTAGACGATAGCCCGGCATCCGTACAAACGATAAACTTGGAACATTCAAAATCTTTCAAGATCTGCTCCTCAAGCGGCTTCATTGTTACCTGTTCGTTTGTGTTGCCGCTGTTTATGCTAAAAGCTAGTGGTACTCCATCTCCATCCATGAACAGTCCCATCTGTACAATAGGGTTAGGCCTGTGCTCCTTAGATATCCCATACTGCTTAACTCCCGATTCCTGCTCTATCTCAAAGAAGAAATTAGTGCAGTCGTAGTAGAGGATATTAGTGTTTCTGTCGGCTATTTTGAGACTGTTCTTGTAAAGCTGTGACTGTAAAAAGTCTGACTCCTTAGATACAACATCCAGTGCTCTGTAGATGTGCTGAAGGCTGAAATTAGGCTGTTCTAGGAAATTCTTAGACAGCTCATTTGTTGCCAGCTTTGAGGATGGATAGATAATTCTGGAGTAAACCAAACGTGACAGGACACTGTCCAGGTCAAAAGTGAACTTATACTTTTGTGATAATTGTTTACAGATACTGCCAAGGCCAAGCTCGTTATACATTTTTTGCAAAAACAAGTATCCGCCATTAAACAATCGCTGCTCATCTTTGGCAATCGTCTTGGCTGGTGAGAACTTAACTATTACGTCCTGTTTCTCGGCAGCTTCCTCTTTATTCATCTTTTCAATCTGTGCTAAAACCCATGTTTCAGGATCTTTGCCGCCGAGCTTTTTTAACAGCTCCTCGTGAGTTCCAAACTTGTGAACTATTTTGCTTGTATTACTGCCATCTTTATAGAAAGACTTGATCGCGTAGTAGGAAATAGAATTCTTCGAGGTGGATTTCTTAAGTCGCATAGACTGTGTCCTCCTGCGTTTTTCTTCTGTTATACCACAGTGCGAGATAGTACGGTGTTACAATTGTGTTTCATTTGACAAAAAAATAGGGCTTAACGCCCTGTTCTCAATACTTTCTTTATTTACTTCCTTTTTTCAACTGTCAAACTCCCGCGCTTAAATGTCCGATTAGTGTTGCATTACAAGAGTTGACATGCCGCAAGGCTCTATGTATAATTACTCTTGCTGCTTGAAAACCCTCCGGCAATGACTAGGATATGCGGTCGTGGCGGAACTGGCAGACGCGCACGTTTGAGGGGCGTGTGGGAGACCGTACGGGTTCAAGTCCCGTCGACCGCACCAGGACCACCGGTTAATCATGGATTAGCCGGTGGTTTTTTATTAGTATGAATTTTTGAAGATATTTATTTCTATTTGCGGAAAAATTATAGTTGATTTACAATATTGATGGAGATTTACTCATGCGCGCCGATGAAGGCTCAAGAAAAGAGGAAACCATGGATATCAAGGATAAAATTGAAGAAATTGTTTCAAAAATTAAGAGCGACAAGAAGTTTGCAAAGAAGTTCAAGGAAGACCCGATTAAGGCTGTTGAGTCGGTCTTTGGCATTGATTTACCGGATGAGCAGATCAAGCCGCTAATTGAGGGTATTAAGGCAAAAATTGCAGGTGATAAGGCTTCCGGAATATTCGGATCAATAAAGAAACTATTCTGATTTTCTTCAGGCAGCCATGTAAATGCGGCTGAAAAGGCCGCATTTCTATTCTAGTCAGTATATTAGAGAAATATTGAGTTCGTCATATTCTTACGACATATGTCTATGTCATGCGATTTGCAGTATAGACAATCGTCATTATTGGTCAATTCCATTTATTGTAGTGAAGAATGACTACTAAGTTTGTTGATTCGTTATCGTATTGTTTACTAAGGCATCTTTGGTAGAATTAATACTATGAATTGAATTCTGATCACACTGTGAATGATTGTGATAGGGGTAGAGGTGAACGTTGTTCGGTAGCACAAAAGCTTCAGATGATAAACGAAGGCAAGTATTGAGAAAGACAGTCAGTAAGGGATTTGCGTTCGAGACGCATATGCACACTTCTGAAGCCAGTGCGTGTGCCCACGACCAAGCCGCTGACGTAGTCGATTTATATAAATCTCTTGGGTTTTCCGGTATTGTCATCACAGATCATTTCTTTAACGGGAACACTGCAATTCCGTCGCACTTACCTTGGACTACGAGAGTTGAATTATTCTGCAGGGGATATGAGAATGCTCTGATTCGCGGCAAAGAGGTCGGACTTCGAGTGTTTTTCGGCTGGGAATATGCTTATCATGGGACTGAGTTTTTGACCTATGGACTGAACAAGCAGTGGCTTCTTGATCATCCGGAAGTGTTGTCATGGAGTCCGGAACAATATTTGAAATTATCTCGTCGGGATGGCGCTTTTAACATACATGCTCATCCATTTCGTAAAGCGCCATATATTCGAAAGCTTCGTCTCTTCCCGGAGCTGGTAGATGCCGTTGAAGTTATCAACTCAAGAAATCCGGATGTCCAATGGGATATTGACGCTATGTCTTACGCGCGAGAGCATCATCTCGCTGTGACCTCGGGCTCTGATACACATGATGCTGATACTATACCCGGAGGCGGAATACTTTTTCAGCATCAAGTCAATACGATTGAGGAAATGATTTCTGTCATACGAAGCAGGAAAAATATATATCTTTTGGGAAGTCGAAGAATTCAGTTATAAGGGAGAATCCGATGTTATTAATTAATGGAACGGTTTGCCACTCGGATTTTCTGTTTAAGCATTCCGACATTCGAATTATCGGAGAATATATTGCCTCGATTGAACCTATATCGGATTCCGAAATATTGAGTAAGGATCGTTACTCCGGACAGAAGAATCATATGGCGCATGGTAGTATTTCGCGTGAAGAAGCAATTATTGACCTTGCGGGTTGTTTCGTTGTTCCCGGATACATTGATATTCATGTTCACGGCGGAGGTGGTGCGGACACATGTGACGAATCGCCGGATGCGATTAATAATCTTTCAGCTTACCTTGCTCAACATGGTGTATCTTCTTTTTGCGCGACGACTATGACGATAGAAGAAGATGCTCTGATGAATGTGTTATCATTTGCGGATGATTTTCATCGACGAGAGCCTATCGGATCCAGGCTATTAGGGGTTCATCTGGAAGGTCCGTTTCTGTCTCCGGTAAAGAGTGGGGTTCAGTCTTCCGATGTATTGCGACTGCCGAATATACTAATGATGGAAGAAATAGAATCAAGATTTCCCGGATTGATTAAAATAATCGATGTTGCGCCCGAATTGCCCGGCGCTGACGAATTCATTCAAGCTTTTTCGGATACGTACGTCATTTCGCTTTCTCATTCAGACGCGGATTATGATACGACCCGACGGGCAATAGATCGAGGTCTTCGACATGCAACCCATTTATATAATGCGATGTGTCCGATTCATCACAAATCGCCCGGTCCGGTATGTGCAATTCTTGAAAACCAAAGCGTTACCGCAGAACTAATATGTGATCTTATCCACATTCATCCATCATTGTTAGCGTTAACTATAAATTGCCTTGCCCCTGACCGCGCAGTTATCATCAGCGATGCCATGAGAGGCGCAGGTATGCCTGACGGTGAATACAAACTCGGCAAAGCAGTTGTTCAGGTAAAGAACGGAAAAACTGATTTTGGGGACGGGCGATTAGCCGGTTCAGTTTCTTCAGTTGCAGAAGGTGTAAGAAACCTTGTTTCTATAGGTATTCCGATTGAAAATGCAATCAGAGCCGCTACAATAAATCCGGCTCGAGTCCTCGGCATTGATCAAGAAACCGGCAGCCTTTCGCAGGGCAAGTTAGCAGATATTACGGTATTGAATCAAGATCTGATTCCGGTTATGACTATCAGTATGGGACGGGTTATTTTTTGTCAGATGCCGGATTCATCATACGATAAAGGCGGGGAAGAGAATCATGATTAAAGCATGTGAAGCATTAGGGAAGACATCCCTGTTCGCGGGTTTAGAGCGTTCGACGTTTCAAAACTACTGCGCATTGACTCGCGTAAGGAGTTATGCAAAAGGCGAAATTGTTGTCGCAGAAGGTGATTTATGTTCTAGTATCGGCGTCATTGAAAAGGGTAGAATCGCAATGCAAAAGTATACCACTTCAGGTGATTTTGCGACGATTTCTCTGCTCAAATCCGGAGATTTTTTCGGAGAAGATTTAGTTTTCGGGACCCAGAATTATTACGCATTTACATTTGAAGCAATGAGTGCGACGGAAGTGCTTTTCGTAAACAAAGATATTCTGAGCGCTTTGATGGATCAGAGCAGTGTCGTTAAAGCCAATTTTTTAAGAATTCTATCCGACCGCGTCAGTACTCAAAACAAGCGAATTGCCTTACTTGCACAAAAAAGTATTCGTCATAAAATTGCATTTTATCTTATGGATTTGAAGGCTGAACAAGAATTATTCTGCAAGAACGTTGAAACGGTTCGTCTTCCGGTATCAAAAGAAGTTATTTCCAAGTTGCTTGCAATGCCGAGACCATCGTTTTCAAGAGAATTAATTCATATGCAGAAAGATGGATTGATTGAAGTGGCAGGACGAGATATAAAGTTGCTGGACGTTGTTCGGTTGGAGTCTGAGATTGTTGAAGGCTTTAAGTACGAGTATTAAAGATCCTTGGTTGGAGAATGATTCAAGGGTTTATGTGTCGTATTTTGGGCAATAGATTTTCTGTAACACTAAAACATATTTATCATCTGATTTCAGTTTCGGTGTTTGAAGTTTCGAAGTGATGTCTTATAATGTCATTATGTTTTGGAGATGAAGAACGTTTCGATTGTGAGGTCAGCATGCAGTCACTTAAGGATAAGATCCTTTCAGAAGGCACAATTGTCGGAACCGACATACTTAAGGTAGACAGCTTCTTAAATCACCAGATTGACCCGCAACTCATGGATGCAATAGGAAAAGAATTTGCCGGAGCATTTTCGGACTTGGCAATTACGAAGGTTTTGACTATCGAGAGTTCAGGGATTGCACCGGCATTGACGACGGCTTTCCATCTTGGTGTTCCTCTGGTATTTGCCAAAAAAACAATTTCAAAGAATCTCGATAATGATACTTTTGCGGCAACGGTGCACTCTTTTACAAAGGGGACGGACTATATTGTCCGCGTTAGCAAGAAGTATTTGACATCTGACGACAATGTTTTGATTATCGACGATTTTCTTGCAAAAGGATGCGCGCTTGACGGATTAGTTGACATTGTTAATGCCTCAGGTGCATCGGTTGCAGGCGCCGGTATTGTTATTGAAAAAGGCTTTCAAAAGGGTGGAAGCCGCATTCGACTTAAGGGCATACGGGTTCATTCCCTAGCCATAATTCAAGAAATGTCCGAGATCGATCACCGTATCATATTTTCGGACAAAGAGTAAACACAAGTAGGAGGAAGTCTTATGAAGAGAGTTATGTCAATGATCGTCGCTGTTCTGATGATGGCTGGTATTTTTGCGATTGCCGGTTGCGGTGATGCAAAAGATGCCAAGAAAGATGAAGTGCTCAAGGTCGGTGTTCTTTATATTTCACCGGAGGATGACGGTGGATATTCTCAAGCTCATGCTGAAGGTATTGCCAAAGCACTAGCGACGTATGGAGACAAAATTGAGATTAAGAAGCTTGAAAGTGTAGATGATGCGGATGTTGAAGCTACAAACGCAGCGATTGAGAATCTCGTCAACGACGGATGTAAGTTAATTTTCACTACGAGCTACGGATACATGGATCCTACTGTAGCGGCTGCGGCTAAGTATCCTGAAGTTTATTTTTCGCACTGTTCCGGATATAAGTATTCAGGAAACGGATACGAAGGCAAGAATATGGATGCCTACTTCGGTCAGATCGAGACTGCTCGATATCTGTCAGGTATTGTCGCTGGAATGATGACCGAGACAGACCAACTCGGTTATGTCGCTGCATTCCCGATTCCTGAAGTTATTCGCGGAATCAATGCTTATACGCTCGGTGCTCGTTCGGTAAATCCGGATGTTGTAGTCAAAGTTTCATGGACCAACACATGGTTCGATCCTGCGGTTGAGCAAGCTTCAGCCGAGGCTCTGTTGGCTGACGGATGTGATGTCATGGCTCAACATCAAGACTCTCCTTCGGCGATTGAAGCGGCTGAGTCTGCCGGTGCACTGGCTATCGGTTACGACTTGACCTATACCGGTGCTCCGAATGCATATTTGACAGCACCATTGTGGGATTGGGGTACATACTACACATACAAGATCGGCCAGGTTCTTGATGGAAAATGGGAAGTTGAGAATTATTGGGGCGGAATGAAGGAAGGCGTAGCAAAGCTTGATGCCCTCTCGTCACTGGTTTCCGAGGAAGCAAAAGCGGCCGTTGAGGCAGCGCGCGCTGAAGTAACCGAAAAGGGTAACGCTTTCGTTTTTGCCGGCCCGATTTATGATCAGAATGGCGAATTGAAGGTTGCCGAGGGTGAAAGCATCCCCTACGGAGATCAAATGGGTATGAATTGGTTTGTTGACGGTGTCATCGGACAGATTCCTTCCTGAACATAATTTCCCCAAAGCATTTTGCGGCATCCGGGTGCGCTCGGATGCCGTAAAATGTATTTCTTTTCCGGAGGTACAAATGGAATCCATCGTCCGAAATGATCTTCATCCGGCTTTTAGCATGCGAGGTATCACCAAGATGTTCGGCACAGTCTTGGCCAATGATTCCGTCGATTTTGAAGTGTTGCCGGGAGAAATTCATGCCTTGCTCGGAGAAAACGGATCCGGAAAGAGTACTTTAATGAATGTATTATCCGGAATATATCGACCGGATGATGGTCAAATTGAAGTGTATGGTGAGCTTAAAGAGTTTCGTTCGCCCGGGGATGCAATAGACAGCGGGATCGGCATGATTCATCAACACTACAAATTAGCTGAAGCGATGACCGCTACAGAGAACATCGTGGCAGGGATGAAGAAACCCCCCAAGAATTCCGGAAAAAAGGATGATGTTTTGCGTACGGACATTTTAAGGTATGCTTCTCGTTCACCCGCAAAAACTCAACAAAAGATTATAGAATTCTCGTCGCGTTTCGGAATTGAATTTGATCCTTCGATACCTGCCGGTCAGCTCTCGGTCAGCCAAAAACAATCCGTTGAGATAATCAAGGTGCTTCTTCGAGGCGCGAGCATATTGATACTTGATGAGCCGACAGCCGTTCTTACACCACAAGAGGCTAAAAAACTATTTTCGGTATTACGTAAGATGGCGGCTCAAGGTTGCGCCATTGTGTTTATCAGCCATAAGCTTAATGAAATTATGGCGCTATGTGATCGCGTGACGGTTTTGAGAAAGGGACAGAGCATTGAAACCTGTACTGTCTCAGAGATTGATGCTTACGATTTAGTCGAGAAAATGGTAGGTCGAAAAATCAATTTGTCAATTAATAAACCGGATCCTGATCCGGAACGGCGGGTTTGTCTTGACGTTAAGGGTCTGACTTATTCAGACTCGAAATCGGTTCCCAAACTTGATAATCTTTCATTTACGACGTATTACGGTGAGATTCTTGGTGTTGCGGGACTTGCCGGCGGTGGTCAAAAGGAGCTTTGCGAGTCGATTGCCGGAATTATTCGTCCTCAACAAGGAGATATTCTGGTCGACAATGAGCGCATCGCGGGATTGTCGCCTCGTGATATCACGCAAAAGGGCGTGGCGATGTGTTTTATCCCCGAAGACCGTCTTGGAATGGGACTCGTTGCTTCAATGGGGATAGAAGAGAATATTCTCCTTAAGGAATATGCTTTGACAAAGGGGCCACTCATTCGAATGAAGGATGCCACGACCAAGGCTGAACAGATTATCAATGAACTTGAGATTAAGACGCCGGGGCTTAAACATCCGGTTAGAATGCTTTCCGGAGGCAACATTCAAAAGGTTATCCTCGGAAGAGAGATTCATTTAAATCCGAAGCTCATGATTGCCGCATACGCCGTTCGCGGATTAGATATTCATTCTTCATATACCATATACAATTTACTTAATGAGCAAAAGCAAAAAAACGTATCTGTGTTATATATCGGTGAAGATCTTGATGTATTGATTGATCTTTGTGATCGAATCATGGTCTTATGTCAAGGTAAGAATATGGGGATTGTCGACGCATCTTCTACAACTAAGGAAGAAATCGGTCAGATGATGTCCGGCACCACACTCGAAGAACTCAAGCGAGGTGTCAGTTATGTTTAGAATTACGAAAAAGGAATCGTTTACCAAAGCAGAAGCGATTATCTATCGCTTATTCGGTTTTTCGGTGGGCATCATTTTTTCAGGAATTATCATTGCTGCATTAGGATATCCGGTATTTAAGACGTTCATTTCTTTGGCTGAGGGCTCATTCGGAAGCAGTATCGCGATTCGAAACACGATTTCCTTTCTAATTCCGTTGAGCGTGACGGCACTCGGTCTTTCAATTGCTTTTAAAATGCGGTATTGGAACATCGGCGGAGAAGGGCAAATACTGATGGGAGCAACGGCGGCGATGGGCGTTTCAATGGTTCTTCCGTCGGGAATGCCCGGTCCGTTAATGATGCTTTCAATGCTCGTTGCCGGTTTTATCGGCGGCAGTATATGGGCTTTGATACCCGGTTTTTTCAGAATCAATATGAAGACGAATGAGACGCTGTTTACATTGATGATGAACTACCTCGCGATATGTTTTGTTCAGTATCTATATTTTGAACTATGGAGAGATCCTGCGAAAAAAGGCTTCCCGGGAATTCAAGACATTCCTTTTCGGGCCAGAATACCCTATGTATCCGGGATCAGTCTTGCGATCCTGGCTCCTCTGATTATTGTGCTGGTCGTATACTTTTTGATTAAGAAAACAAAGCTGGGATACGAAATTCGAGTTGTGGGTGAAAGCGAGCCGACCGCACATTATGCCGGAATGAATGTCAAAAAAATAATGTTTGTCGGTGTAATGTTATCCGGAGGTATTGTAGGAGTTGCGGGTGCAGTTAAGCTGATGGGGTCTACCGGCACACTATCTTCAAGCCTTGGTGGCGGAGCCGGCTTTACTGCAATTGTTATCGCCTGGTTGGCGAATTTATCTGCGCCGATGATCGTATTAGTCTCTTTCCTCATTGCCGCGCTTGAGCAGGGAGCACAGTTTATTCAAGTGAGGATGGGTGTGCCTGCAGCGGTAGCGGATATTGTCAAAGGTCTTATTCTGATGTCGGTATTGGGTTCTGAGTTTATGTTGAGGTATAAAATCCTGTTTGGTGTGCATACAGCGTCTAAGAAGCTTGAAGAGAGGGCGTCTGTCGATCCAACAATGCAGGATTCGGATCCGGAATCTGAAGTTGTGGAGGATTCGATATGATTGGAGATTTTTTCTCGTCGATTGGGTCGCTTTTATCCATCGTTTTCAGTGCCAGTTTTATCGCCTCCGGGGTTGCATTCTCGGTGGTCATGCTGTTGGGAACGGTCGGAGAACTCATTACCGAGCGTGCAGGACATCTGAATCTGGGTGTCGAAGGTATGATGCTCTTGGGAGCATCAATGGGATACTATACGGCAGTTCGTTCGTCTAATCTCTTCTTGGCATTGCTTTTTGCATGTATCGGTGCTGGTTTTGGCGCGTTGCTTTATGCCATTTTGACCGTAACGCTCAGAGTCAACCAAAACGTCGCCGGTTTGGCACTCTCTATTTTCGGTGCAGGCCTTGCGAACGCTCTTGGCAGCAAGGTCGCTAACACGACAACGCCTGATAACATCGCAAAGGTATTCACTTGGAAACCATTATCTTTGACGAGCCCGTCCGGGCCTTTTCTTTCATATATCAACAAGGCGTTTTTATCCCACGATATCTATGTTTATTTAGCCGTATTATTAGCAATTGCCACTACTGTTTTCTTGTTTAAGACTCGTGCCGGTCTTGAACTTCGTTTGACGGGAGAAAATACGGCGGCGGCTGACGCGTCCGGTATCAAAGTCACGCGAATCAAGTACCTTTATATCATTCTGGGTGGTATGCTTTGCGGAATCGGCGGATTATATCTGCCACTTGTGCAACAGGGATCGTGGACAAATAACATGACAGCAGGGCAGGGATGGTTGGTGGTAGCTCTGGTTATCTTTGTTCGTTGGCATCCTGTTAAAGCTATTGCCGGAGCCTATGTATTCGGCTCTCTTACCATACTTGGATTTTCAGTTCAGTTGAATGAAAAGCTATCCTCAATACCGATTTTTAATCAATACATTATGTCGATGTTTCCATATTTACTGACGATTATCGTGCTGATTGCCTTCTCTTCCCGAAAAAAAGCTTGGCCAGGTCCAAAAGAAATTGGCAGGCCCTATTTCAGAGAAGAAAGATAAGCTTCTTTTATGATATAATGATGTGCGAAAATACTAGGGAGGACAGATCGATTGAATGAAGGTATCATTGCCCAAGTTTTTGATTTCTTTGCGGAAATATTCGCCGGCTTGGACAGCGGGTACTTGTTTTTCGGTGGTCCTGCGGACATAATCAGATACATTTTTGACATTCTGTTGATTACATTTTTAACGTTCCAACTCATTAAACTTCTTCGTCAGACAAGGGCTTGGCAGTTGTTGCAGGGTCTTTCTTTGATTGTCATATTTACAATGGTTTGCAGCTTGTTGGGGCTTGAGATGGTGAGTTTTCTATTTAATAGAATGCTTTATGTTATTGCCATTGCATTTGTTGTGATTTTTCAGCCGGAGTTAAGGCGAGCTCTTGAGACTGTCGGGCTCAAGTCCTTTTCGAAATTCTCCAGTGCATTTATTCAAGACGACCCATCCGAGAATGAAGATGTCACTGCGATGATCGACAATATTGTCTACGCGACTAATGCAATGGCAAAGACTTATACCGGTGCGCTGATCATTATCGAAAGAAACTCTAAGCTTGGCGAACTTCTGGAACAGGAGAACGTCGTATTCTTGGATTCCTCGGTCAACTCGCCAATGTTGGAGTCAATTTTCTACAAAGGGTCGCCGCTTCACGACGGTGCTGTTTTGATTCGGAACACGCGAATCGTAGCCGCACGCTGCCATGTGCCATTGTCTGATACGGTGCACACACTAGTGAATTATGGTACTCGGCACAGAGCGGCTGTCGGAGCGAGCGAGATGGGAGATGCAGTCGCAATTGCTGTGTCCGAAGAGCGAGGAAAGGTCTCGTTGGCAGTTCGCGGTTGCTTGTATGAGATGAAAAACGGTGAAGATTTGAGAAAGAATCTTCTCGGTATTTTCGGTATGAATTCGGTTGCCAGTCGATTTGTACGTCGTATTCGGTATGAGAGAAACAGCCTCCGAAAGAAGACGAGTGACCGTGAAGATTCACTCGATACGTCGCCTGCAATGGATTCTTCCGCAAAAAGCGATACGTTTCGTACTGTTAGTGAAAAGGCTGATATGATGTCTTCCACCGGAATATGCACCGTATCCCCGGCAGACAAGTCACCGACGAAAAAGAAGCCACTTTTTCATTTGTTTAGCACCGGAAAAACTACCTCAACGTACAATCGCATGAATACATCTCATAAAATTCTTTACATACTGCTTTCTTTTCTCATCTCGTTGGGTCTGTGGATGTATATTCAGATCAACAGTAATCCGGTTGTGGAAAAAAGTCTTTCGGTGCCGTTATTTTTTAAATCAGAGTCGGTACTCGAAGAGAATGGTCTTGAAACGAATTACAACTATAACAGCGTAAACATTCGCATAGTCGGTCGTAAAAATGTTATCGACAACTTGCAAAGTGCCGATATGATTGCCTCTATCGATTATTCTCAAATTACCGGTCCGGGAGTTTATTACATTCCTATAGATATTTCATCGGAAAAAAATGTATACTATCGTTTGGAATCTCAGGATCCTGAAAGTATTTCTGTTGTAATTTATCCCCAAACACTAACTTAATGGAGGTTTTATATGGGTCGTTTATTTGGTACAGATGGTGTTCGAGGAGTAGCAAATAAGGAGCTGACGCCGGACTTGGCTTTCCGTTTGGGATATGCCGGTGCGATGGTATTGGCAGTGAATGCTAATCGTAAACCCAAAATTTTAATTGGCATGGATACACGCATTTCTTGCAAAATGCTTGAAGCTGCTCTTATCGGAGGTATTTGCTCAGCCGGTGCCGACGTAATTAAATGCGGAGTTATACCGACTCCTGCAGTAGCTTACCTCACTAAAAAGTATAAATGCGACGCCGGTGTTATGATATCCGCGTCGCATAATTCTTTCGAGTATAACGGTATCAAGTTCTTTTCCGGAAACGGATTTAAGTTGTCTGACGAGATTGAAGATGAAATCGAAAAGCGCGTAACGGATTACGATGTCTTTTCCAAAAATCGGGTCGTTGGTGAAGACGTCGGGACGGTTTATGAGAAGAATGTAGCCGCTCACGATTACATCGAGCATCTTAAGAGAAGAATGAGCGTCGACCTGTCCGGCATGCGAATCGCAATAGATTGTGCCAATGGTGCGTCATACGATATTGCCAGTGAGCTATTTGAAGACTTAGGTGCTGTTGTGGTTGTCATCGGAAACTATCCAAACGGTGTTAACATCAACAAGGATTGCGGCTCTACTCATATGGAGAAACTTCAGGAACTGGTGGTCCGGGAAAAATGTGACCTGGGACTGGCTTTCGATGGTGACGCGGATCGCTTATTGGCCGTTGACGGTTTTGGTAAAATGGTAGATGGTGACATAATAATGTCCGTTATCGCAAATGATATGATGGCCTTCGGAGAACTTAAATCCAATACCGTTGTTGCGACGGTCATGAGCAACTTGGGCTTGGACATCATGGCCGAAAAGAATGGCATTCATATCGAAAAGACTAAAGTTGGTGACCGTTATGTTCTCGAGAACATGATTGAAAACGGTTTCAATATCGGAGGCGAACAATCCGGGCACGTTATCCTTCTTGATCACGCAACGACGGGTGATGGGATGCTGACGGCACTTGCGCTATTAAAAGCATTGAAGCGCAAAAACCAAACTCTGGATAAAGCAGGCGAGATTATTCATATTCTCCCGCAAGTACTGTTATCCGCAAAGGTGCAAAATGAAGATAAAGCGGCGGCAATGGCGCTTCCCGAACTTCTGTCTGCAATTCAGAAATACGAATCAGAGCTGGCAGGGAAGGGTCGTATATTGGTCCGCGCGTCCGGTACAGAGCCAATTATTCGCGTTATGATCGAAGGCGAGAATAAGGAACAAATTGCGCTCATGGCCGGGGATTTGGTCGGAATAATTCAAAGACACTTTTCTTAAGCCGCATTAAGGAGACCATTATGTGTGGAATTGTTGGTTATATCGGTAACCGAGAGGCGTTACCGATTATTGTTGAGGGCCTTAAAAAGTTAGAGTATAGAGGGTATGACTCTGCCGGCGTCACTTTTTTGAGAGATGAAAAGATTCAAGTTATCAAGAAAAAAGGCAGAATCAAAAATCTCAAGGAACAGATTAAGTCGCAGGGCTATTCTATTCACCCGGAAGCCGGCACGGCTGACGGTATTCATATCGGCATGGGGCATACACGATGGGCGACGCACGGGGAACCTAGTGATGAAAATTCGCATCCTCATTTGTCGCAGGACAATCATATCTGTGTTGTTCATAACGGCATTATAGAAAATTACACGGAGCTCAGAGCATTTCTGATATCCAAGGGATATACATTCCAATCTCAAACCGACACAGAGGTGGTCGCTCAGCTCATTGAGTATCATTATTTGACGGACTGCAATAACGACATCTTCAGTGCAATTCAAACGGCATTGCTTGAACTGGAGGGTTCTTATGCTCTCGTCGTTTTATGCATTGAGCATCCGGATTTTCTTATTGCTGCTCGCAAAGACAATCCTTTGATTATCGGGCTTGGCGAGGACGAGCAGTTTGTTGCTTCAGACATTCCTGCAGTCATTGAGCATACCCGGAATGTGTTAATCATTGAAGACAATGAGATTGTTTTGGTACGTAAAGATGTTGTAAATGTCTTCACAATACACGGTCAAATTGTCGCCAGAGAGCCGATTCGTATTGATTGGGACGCAGAAGCCGCAGAAAAAGGTGGATTTGAGCATTTCATGATGAAGGAAATGTTTGAAGAGCCCAAGGCAGTCAGAGCCACGGTAGCACCAAGAATTCGAAACAACAAGATTATGCTTGAGCATTTTCCGTTAACCAAAGAGGACATATTGACGGCGGAACGTATCCATATTGTTGCGTGTGGAACGGCTTATCATGCGGGATGTGTTGGAAAGGGCGTTATCGAAAAACTCTGTCGTGTTCCGGTTGAGGTTGATGTCGCATCTGAATTCAGGTATAAAGATCCGATTATTGACGATCGTTCGATAGTAATAATAATCAGTCAATCCGGCGAAACGTTAGATACACTGGCGGCAATGCGTGAGGCTAAAAAAAGAGGCGCAAAGACGCTATCTATTGTCAATGTCATCGGGAGCTCTATTGCGAGAGAAGCGGATTATGTGCTTTATACTGCCGCAGGACCTGAAATATCTGTTGCTTCAACCAAGGCATATGTCACTCAACTGGCTTGTATCTATTTAATTGCCTTTGAAATGGCATATATTGTTGGAAGATTATCCGAAAAGGATTATCTTCGATATCAATCAGAGCTGCTTCGTGTACCCGAACATATCGAGTCGACGTTGGCCAAGCAGTCTGAAATTCAGCGTTTTGCAGCTTCTCACTTCAATGCCAAGAGTATCTTTTTCATAGGAAGAGGACTAGATTATTATTTATCAATGGAGGCGTCTCTGAAGCTAAAGGAGATATCATACATTCATTCCGAAGCATATCCCGGCGGAGAACTGAAGCACGGCACAATCGCTCTGATCGAAAAAGGGACATTAGTGGTCTGCTCATTGACGCAAGAAGTACTGCTGGAAAAAATGATTTCGAACATTGCGGAAGTCAAGGCAAGGGGAGCGGTAGTTCTGGGCATTACCAATGAAGCTCATACCAAAGCTGCTCAGGCTTGCGATGAGACATTTTTTATCCCTCAGATTGACCCTCTGTTGGCCCCCTTGGTCGCGGTTACGCCATGTCAGTTGTTTGCTTACTACATGGCCGTCAATAAGGGTTGCGATGTTGACAAACCCCGAAATTTGGCTAAAAGTGTTACTGTAGAATAATTCATTTGAATTTGATGAGACAATTGCGACCATAATTGATAAAATATAGAAACTTCAAGGAGGAAATACTATGGTTATCGGTATTCAGATTTCAGATTTATTTGATTTAGAAAAAACTATCGCAGCGGAGATTTTCGTAAATCGTGTGAACGTTTGGGAGGTATTGCCGGATATTAAATCATTCATAATTAAGCTCGGCGCTACTCTTGATCCTGACCTTTATGACAAGCGAGGCGATGATGTTTGGATTTCCAAAAGCGCGGATGTATTTTCGTCGGCATATATCGGAGGCCCTTGCATCATAGACCATGGCGCGCAGGTTCGTCATTGCGCATTTATTCGAGGCAGCGCAATCGTTGGAAAAAACGCTGTTGTTGGCAATTCTACTGAGTTGAAAAACGTTATACTTTTTGACAGCGTGCAGGTGCCTCACTACAATTATGTCGGTGATTCGGTTCTCGGATACAAGGCTCACATGGGTGCCGGTGCAATCACTTCAAATGTTAAGTCAGATCATACTTTGACTATATTTACTTGTGGGGCACAGAGATTTCCGACCGGCATGAAAAAATTCGGAGCCATCATCGGTGATCATACCGAAGTAGGATGCAATAGCGTGTTGAATCCGGCTACGATTGTCGGAAGAGATTCGATTATTTATCCGCTATCCATGGTACGTGGCTATGTTCCGTCGAATAGTATTTACAAAAAGCACGGAGATATTGTCGCGAGAAGAAATTGCGACTGCTGATCCTAAGCGAGTAAGAAAGCAATAAAAAATGGCTTCTTTACACAACAAAGAAGCCATTTTGTATATATTAAATAAACCGACTAAATAACTCGGGTGCGAATCTTATCCAAAGCATCTCTGGATATCTGCCTTACGACAGGATCTGAATCTGCGAAAGCGAGTTTGCGAACATACTCTTCACAGTGTTTCGCTTGGATGTTGCCGACCGACTCGGCTGCAGCTGCTCTGACTGCAGCTGATACATCACGCAACAAAGGTATAAGCTGCATCCCTGAGTCGTAGGTCGATATCAAACCCATTGCTCGAGCTACTGCTGCCCGCACTTCTTCGTCTTGGTCATCGATCATCTTGACAAGAGCGCTTAGATTTTGCTTTTTGCCCAATTTCTCGATCTTTTCAACGACTTTATCGATTCTTGCCATCTTGATCGCCCCTTTCGTTTTATATTCTCACTTAAATTATGCTATGATTCCGTTTTGATTGCTACCCTGATGTTCAAATGTTTTTGTAAAAATAATGTGTCATAACTGTTAACTAAGAATACCATGAAATCCTAGAAAACAAATGTCTTTCACAATAAATCTTGAGCAAAACGATTCGGGCATTTTTGTGAATATTGCATTTACAATTTGTCCTTATGATATAATTATCTCGATTATCAATCAAGCACATTTTTGTCAAATTAATAGTATCTTCACAAGGAGAGAATGAATTATTGAATAACGATTCACAAACTAACAGAAGCAATGAGATTCGTCCGGTTTTATCCCGGAAAAATCTCGTGTTGCGTGGCTTTATTTTTTCAGTTATTGTTTCCGGTCTGTTTTTTGTTGTAGCTTGTAAGCGTCATCAATCAAGCACTCAATCATCACGAATTACGGCACCGTCGATAGCCACTTCTTTGAATCCTCCGATTATCTCTGATACTGCGACGCCAACACCGACAATATCTCCGACCCCGACCCCGACGCCGACGCCGACACCTACGGCGAAGTCCATCGTTGTCAGCTTTATCGGTGACACCACTCTCGGACAGAATCGTAATGTTGCCTCTGCTGATTATAGTTTTGCCAGTGTGGTCGGTGACGATTATGCGTATCCTTTTTCAAAGACTGTGAATTATTTGGAGACCGACCACTTAACTTTGGCCAATTTTGAAGGCACATTAACTACGGCAACCGCTTATCAAGATAAAGAATTTACTTTCAAAGGACCGCCGGAATACGTCGATATTTTGACTCTCGGGAGCATAGAAGCAGTTAACCTATCCAATAATCATACATATGATTACGGTGAAACCGGCTTAAGAGATACTCGCTCCACCCTTGATTCAGCCGGGATATATTGGAGTGACAGTGCTAACTATGCGATATATGAAGTAGATGGCGTTAAGATTGGTATGGCCGGTTTTTCTTTTCCTTGGCAACTGGAACCCATATATAAGGCGATTGATTCTTTGCGTGAATCCGGTTGTGAGATCGTTATTATTTCTGTGCATACCGGAGTGGAGCGCATGTATGAACCAGAATCCGTTGCGGTCAATATGGCTCATAGTATTATCGATTACGGAGCGGATATTTATGTGGGACATCACCCGCATCGATTACAGCCTATTGAGTACTATAACGGCAAATATATACTTTATAGTCTTTCAAACTTTGTGTTTGGAGGGCAGCCCTGGTTGACAGACCCTGATACGGCTATCGTCCAGTGTACATTCACGGTGGATGAGGGGGAGTTGATCGATTCGAGATTAAAGGTTATACCCTTTTCCATGACAACGACATTCCCGGGCAATGATTATTGCGCAAAGCCTTATGAAGTAGGCTCGGAAGAATACGAGAGGGTCATGCAAAAATTACGATGGTCTGAGGCCTCTGAGTAATCTGTTTTGAATTATACAAGATAGGAGGATTTGTAATGAGCAGAACACAAGTATTAATCGTTATGGGAAGTGACTCGGATTATCCGGTGATGGAGGCGTGCTTCAAAATGCTGAAAAAATTCGGGGTGACATATGAAGCTCATGTATGCTCGGCTCACCGATCTCCCGAAAAAGCTGCCGATTTAGCATCATCGGCAAAAGATCGCGGCTTTTCCGCGATCATAGCCGCAGCCGGTTTGGCGGCGCATCTTCCCGGTGTCTTAGCCGCGTTTACTGTGTTGCCGGTTATCGGAATTCCTTGTAAGTCCGGTGCATTAAGTGGTGCAGATGCATTGCATTCCATTGTTCAAATGCCTGCAGGTGTCCCTGTAGCTTGCGTCGCGATTGATGGTGCCGCAAATGCTGCATTATTAGCGATTCAAATAATCGGAACAGCAAATGATGCGGTTAGTGAAAAACTAATTCAATATAAACATGAATTAAAAATGTCTGTACACTTAAGAAATGAGCGACTTCAAGAAAAGCTCAACAACATGACGGAGTAGTTTTGCTGGCCTATGGTTGGATTTTTTTATTTACTAAATAAGTAACGAGGCATATGGATGAGAATTGCAGTTTTAGTTTCCGGAGGAGGCACAAATCTTCAGGCGATTATTGACAGAATTGACGATGGTCTTCTTTCTGATGTTCAGATTGCGGTCGTCGTATCTTCGTCCAGGGATGCCTATGCAATCGAGCGTGCTGAAAACAATGGTATTCCTGTCGCCTGTATTATAAAGCGAGAATTTCCGACTCAGGAGGCTTATGATCAGGCTATGTTGAGTGCAATACAGCAAAGTCGTGCTGACTTAATCGTTTTGGCCGGATACCTGTCCTTATTATCAAGCTGTGTTGTCAATCAATATAAAAATCGAATAATCAATATCCATCCTTCTTTGATTCCTGCTTTTTGCGGAGCAGGTATGTATGGTATTCGGCCACATGAAGCTGCGCTTAAGAGGGGTGTAAAGATTTCCGGGGCGACGGTTCATATCGTTGACAGCGAGTATGACGAGGGGCCAATCATCATACAAAAAGCCATAGATATTTCCCCTGATGATACGCCTCAAACGCTTCAAAAGCGTATAATGACTGATTGTGAGCAGGTTATTCTGCCACAAGCGATTCAGTTGTTTGCCCAAGAGCGGGTCGTAGTCGAAGGCCGGGTTGCCCGAATTATTGATGCTTAGGTTCTATAGGAAATAATTCTCATTTCAGAAAGGATAACAACATGATCAAGAGAGCGCTAATCAGTGTATCAGACAAAAAAGGTATTACAGAATTTTCTCGCAAACTCGTTTCAATGGGTGTCGAGATTCTTTCGACGGGGGGAACCGCACGATTATTAAGCGATGCCGGTATACCGTGCAAAGAAGTGTCGGACGTTACCGGATTTCCCGAGTGCTTGGATGGGCGGGTAAAGACACTTCATCCCTTGCTTCATGGCGGAATACTGGCTATTCGATCAAATCCGGAACACATGAAGCGTGTCTCGGAGTTAGGCATTGGTCTGGTGGATCTGATTGTTGTGAATTTGTATCCGTTTAAGCAGACGATTATCAAGCCGGGGGTATCGTTTGAGGAGTGCGTCGAGAATATTGACATTGGCGGTCCTTCGATGCTTCGTGCCGCAGCCAAAAATCACAATGATGTGACCGTGGTTACGGATCCGGAAGACTATGAGACGGTACTTTCACAAATCGAAAAGCAAGGAGATACCGACTACAAGACCCGCTTTATGCTCGCCAAGAAAGTCTTTGAGCACACGGCCGCATATGATGCTCTTATCGCGAATTACTTTTATAGCCAATCAGAGGATCAATCGCTTCCAAATCAATACACGATATCATTTGAAAAATCATCTGAAATGCGTTATGGCGAGAATTCTCATCAGAAGGCCACGTTTTATCAGAGCGTAATACCGGTTCCGGGATCTCTCTCAAAGGCAGAACAAATTAACGGCAAGGAACTGTCCTACAACAATATATCTGATGCGGATGCGACTATTTCTTGTCTCAAAGAGTTCAGTGAGCCGACGGTCGTCGCTGTAAAACACGCGAATCCTTGCGGTGTCGGATCTGCAGACAATATTTATGATGCTTGGGTCAAGGCATTTGAGGCGGATAAGGTATCTATATTTGGTGGTATTGTTGCTGTCAACCGGGAGATCGATGCCAAAACCGCAGAAGCAATGAGCAAGGTCTTTCTTGAAGTTATCATTGCCCCGTCACTAACAACAGAAGCCAAAGATATTCTTTGTACCAAAAAGAACCTGCGCGTATTAATTCTGCCGGATGTTGCGGCGCCGATTCCGTCAAATGAGTTAAACTACAAGCGTGTAATCGGAGGTTTGCTTGTTCAGGATTATGATACAGCAGTTCCTTCAAAAGAAAGTATGCAGATTGTGACTCAGGCTGAACCCGAGATTAACCAGCTTGATGATATGCTATTTGCGATGAAGGTGGTCAAGCATGTCAAGTCCAACGGTATTGTGGTTGTAAAGAATAAACAGACTCTTGGCGTTGGGCCCGGGCAGACGAACCGCGTAGGAGCAGCTCAAATTGCATTCAATTTTGCCGGTGATAAGGCTAAAGGTGCGGTTATGGGGTCGGATGCATATTTCCCGTTTGCGGATTGCGTTGAAGAGGCCCATAAAGCAGGAATCACAACTATCGTACAGCCCGGCGGTTCAATTAGGGATCAGGAGTCCATTGACGAGTGCAATAAGCATGGCATAGCGATGGTCTTCACCGGCAAGCGTCATTTTAAACACTAATATTTCGTCGGAGGAAAAATAATGAAGGTATTAGTCATCGGCTCGGGTGGCCGCGAGCATGTCATTACGTATAAGCTCAGCCTGAGCCCGCGTATTTCAAAATTGTATTGTGCTCCCGGTAACGGAGGCATTGAATCCATTGCGGAGTGCGTGCCGATAAAAGCTACAGAGATTGACAGAATTGTCGCTTTTGCTAAGAGTGAAGTAATCGATCTGGTTTTTGTCGCACCTGAAGATCCTCTGGCGCTCGGTTTGGTGGATCGACTCCGTGAGGCGCAAATTAGAGTTTTCGGCCCGACGGCAGCGGCCGCGCTTATTGAAGCATCTAAGGCTTATTCCAAAGATTTAATGAAGCGATACAACATTCCTACGGCTCGTTACGAGATTTTCGATTCCGAGAGCAAAGCTCTTGACTATTTAGTATCTCAGCCTATGCCGATTGTTATTAAGGCCGACGGGCTCGCTTTGGGAAAGGGCGTCATTATCGCTCAGACTTTGGAAGAAGCGCAAGAAGCCGTCCACTCCATGTTTTCCGAGAAAAAATTCGGTCAAGCCGGAGATGTGGTAGTTATTGAGGAGTGTCTGATCGGACCGGAATTAACAATTTTGGCGTTTTCTGATGGGCAGACTGCGCTTCCGATGGTATCTTCGCGCGATCATAAGCGGGCATTAGATAACGATCTCGGCAAAAACACCGGAGGAATGGGTGCAATCACACCCGGAGCGGATCTCAGTGATGAAGAAGAAGCCTTCATAAAAGAGAAAATTATCGATGCGACGATTCAGGCGCTTAAGAAGGAAGGACGTCCATTCGAAGGTGTGATTTATTTTGGTTTGATGCTGACGTCTGAAGGTCCAAAAGTCATAGAATACAATGCGCGTTTCGGTGATCCCGAAGCACAGGCAATTCTCCCCAGATTGAGAAATGACCTGTTGGATATTGTGGATGCTTGTATTGATCACCGTTTGAATGAAGTCGAATTGGCTTTCAATCCGGGTGCTTCTTGTTGTGTCGTAATGGCATCCGGAGGGTACCCTGATTCATACGAGACCGGATATGAAATATCCGGAATAGCGGATTGCGGTTGCTTGGTTTTTCAGGCGGGTACTAAGCTTGTCTCGGGCTCTCCTGTGACTAATGGCGGACGTGTCTTGTGCGTGTACGCAGAATCCGACAAACTTGACGATGCAATTGATCGTGCATATGAAGGCGTACGAAAAATTCATTTCACAAATGCGCATTATCGTAACGATATCGGACGTACGGGTAAATAGTATTGAGATACGGAATATATGGAGGAGCATTTGACCCATTTCATCTTGGACACTTGGAAGTGATCAAAGGTGTTATGGTTAGTTGCCGGCTTGATCGTCTATATGTGGTACCGACGGGCCAACCGATTTTTAAGTCAGAGCGTGATTTAACACCTTCTGTTTATCGGTTCTACATGCTTCGATCCGCGCTTCATGATATGCCAAATATTGAAGTTTCAGACATTGAGATTCGAAGCGAGAGCAAGTCTTACGCTCTTGACACTATTAATTGCTTGATTGAGCGATACAATATTCATAAGGACAGCAAGATTTTTTGGATTTGCGGTGCGGACATTCTCTATGAATTTGAAAGATGGTACAAACCGGAAGAAATTGCTCGAAAAGTGAGCCTATTGGTCTCCGCGCGCCCCGGTACATCTGTGGATGCCGATTCGAAAAAAGCTCAGGAGATTCGAAATAGATATGCAATGGATGTTCAAATCCTGACGTTGAATACCCCTGACGTCTCTTCGACCTTCATTCGAAAGACTCGTGACTTTTCTATGGTTCCGAATGCAGTTCGACGCTTTATATCGATTAATGACTTATATTCTGAAGATTGGCCTATTCATGCGATCACGGACGAGGCCTATTCCGAATTTATGAGCGCTCTTCGACTCCTTTTCGTAGATTTAAGTGAAAAACGACTGATTCATAGTATGAACACAGCAATATTATCGGCCAAATATGCATTGCGTTTTGGCTATTCTCCGGAGAAAGCTCTGATTGCAGGGCTCTTGCATGATTGTGCAAAAGAGATTCCGTTAAAGCAAATGACCCGAATGGCTTCGGACATAATCGATGATATTTGGCCGACAGAAATGCTCCACGGACCTGCGGGCGTTGTTTATGCCCGTGATCGGTATGAGATCGAGGATTCTGATATTTTGGATGCGATTTGCTATCATACTACCGGCAGACCCAATATGAGCGGCATTGAAAAGGTGGTTTATCTTGCGGACAAGCTTGAACCTGCCCGCCAATATGATGATCTCGAGCCGATAAGAGAAATGGTGAAGACGGATTTGGAGCGAGCGCTGGTCGTGTGTTTTCATGCTGTAAAAGAAAGCCTTGCCAGAAAAGGACGAGAAATGCATCCGCTTTCCATTGAAGCGCTATGCGAATTAGAACAATATAGTGTTTAACCGTCAATCAATGATTATCAGAAATGAAAAGTAGCGTAGACGCTAGAATCAAAAATGATCCACAAAAATGATTCACAAAAATAAGGAGATAAATATGGATTCTAAAATACTGGCAGAACGAATTAAGGAAATTCTTGAAAACAAAAAAGCGACAGATGTCGAAATTATTGAAGTTACTGCAAAGACTATTATTGCGGAGCAGTTTGTCATCGCAACCGGTTCTTCTACGACTCAAATCAAGGCGCTGGCTGAAGAGGTTAATTTTGTACTAAAAAAAGAAGACGAGTTGACGCCGGATCACATTGAGGGCGTTTCTACTGCACGCTGGATTCTTTTAGACTATAGAGATGTTATTGTTCATATTTTCCATCCCGAAGAGCGGGAGAACTATAGCCTCGAAAAACTCTGGGCTTCACGTCCGAGTAGCCAGGATATTCCTACTGTGGATTAATACTTTCTGGAGTATACAGATTTACGATGAATCAGGCCAAGCGTCAGGTTCTTGTGTTGTTTTCTTGGCAATTGTCGAATATATCGACTCAATTCAAATCTAATCCTCTTTATAATCACGCATAACCGATGCGTTGTTTTTCATTGAAAAGGGGATAGTTATGAAGGGAACTAACACAAAGCGAATTCTGCTTGTTATTGTATTGAGTCTTTTTGTGATAGCTTCAGTTATCAGAATGTTAACCGTTCTATATCAAGAACCAATGGCAATCGAGACGCTCCTAAGTTCTGAGGATGTAATAGAAGAAACGTCAATGCGTACAGATGTGGATATTGCAACAAGTGAAGCATCTGACAAGGTGTTGGCAACCGAATTATATGAGATTCCGATCAATGATTTTCCTGTATATATCTGCGGTAGCGTTCTTGTTCCGGGAGTATATGAGATTTCTCGAGGAACATATGTCTACCAGCTTATTGAAATGGCCGGTGGCCTGAACGAGAATGCCGCTGTTAATCACATTAATCAAGTGTATTCGTTGGTCGAACCAATCTCGATTTATATACCTTCCGAGGACGATGTGCAGGACAATCCGGATATGACGGATACTTTGCTGGTCAGAAGTGATGTGGATACATATATTTGGGGATCAGGTGAAGAGCCGCGCGACGGTGGGATAACTGAAGAACCGTTGCCGACCAAGGTAAATATCAACACTGCCGGCAGAGACGAACTCATGACATTAAGCGGTGTGGGTCTGGTCACTGCCGACGCAATCATCAATTATCGGGATTCCATCGCTCCGTTTACTTGTATTGAAGACATCATGAATGTACCCGGAATCAAGACTGCGCGGTTTGAAGCGATAAAGCAACAAATTACCGTATAAGGTTAGCCACTTCATACGTACTCATTTGACAGACTTAAGTCAAGACAATCCGTTTACAAAGGCTTTGAGAAAAACATCCGCAATATTAAAAAGATGGTATTGCTCTATCGATAATAAGCAAATGCAATCAAATTCTTGCAAATTGATTCTTGAAGCGTTAGAATTACGTCATATCTAAAGACTGTGATGGGAAAGCATCGCTCATCGTACAACCGACAGAGATAGAGGATCTTGGCTGTGAATCCTTTTCCGTTGTTAGAGAGATGTACCAACCCGGAGTTGTTGCTAGGGATCTAACGGTGAAATAGCAGACGCTGACTGCGTTATCGTCATAATTGAGTGGCCGATTTGGCAAATTGGGTGGAACCGTGCGAATGCACCCCATAGGGTGTAATTTGTATGGTTTTTTATTATTGGAGGTAATTGAAATGATTGATTTTAACACAAAAGAGGGCCGGCTTGCTTATCGACACACGAGTGCACATATTATGGCTCAAGCTGTTAAGCGTTTATGGCCCGAAACCCGCTTGGCAATCGGCCCGGCGATTGAGGATGGTTTTTACTACGATTTTGATCGTGAGAAAACCTTTGACAAAGATGATCTTGAAGCCATTGAAAAAGAAATGAAGAAGATTATCAAAGAAGCATTGCCGGTTGAGCGTTTTGTTCTTGATCGTCAAACAGCCCTTGAAAAAATGCGTCAGTCAGACGAGAAATACAAAGTTGAATTAATTGAAGATTTGCCAGAGGATGAAGAATTGTCATTTTATCAGCAAGGCGATTTTGTTGATCTATGTGCCGGACCACATCTGGAAAATACAAGCGAAGTAAAGGCGTTTAAATTAACTCAAGTTGCAGGGGCATATTGGCGCGGCAGCGAAAAGAACAAGATGCTCCAGCGTATCTATGGTACAAGCTTCCCGGACAAGGAACAGCTTAAGGCCTATTTAGACCGAATTGAGGAAGCGAAGAAACGTGACCACAATAAGATTGGTCGTGAACTGAAATACTTTACTACCGCGGAATGCGTCGGTCAGGGTCTTCCGATTATTTTACCGAAGGGCACAAAGGTGCTTCAGACTTTAATTCGTTTTGTCGAAGATGAAGAGGATCGTCGAGGCTATCAATATACCCGCACGCCGCTTTTGGCGAAGTCAGATCTTTACAAGATTTCCGGGCATTGGTATCACTATCGTGACGGCATGTTCCTGATGGGTGATCCTGCGGAAGTTATTCAAGACCAAGGCGAAATCAATGAGTCCGAAATATACGCGCTTCGTCCGATGACCTGTCCGTTTCAATATCAAGCGTATCTTAATGAGTCAAGAAGTTATCGGGATTTGCCGATTCGATATGCTGAGACATCTACGCTTTTCAGAAATGAGTCATCAGGCGAGATGCATGGTTTAATTCGTCTGCGACAGTTTACGATCTCGGAAGGTCATCTCATGTGCACGCCGGAACAGCTTAATGAAGAGTTCAAAGGCGCCCTTGATTTAGCCGGATTTATGCTGGATGCGGTGGGTCTGTCTGACGATGTCAGTTATCGCTTCTCAAAATGGGATATTAACAACAAGGACAAGTACGTTGGCTCTCCCGAGGAGTGGGAGGCAGTCCAAAACACGATGCGGGGCATACTTGATGAGCTTGAGCTGGATTACACAGAAGCCGACGGAGAGGCCGCGTTTTATGGTCCGAAATTAGATATCCAAATTAAGAACGTATGGGGCAAAGAAGATACGCTCATCACAATCCAGATTGACTTTCAGCAAGCCAAGCAATTTGGTATGGAGTACACGGATCGAGACGGTGCCAAGAAAAACCCATACATCATTCACCGGACTTCTATTGGTTGTTATGAGCGCACATTGGCTCTAATCCTGGAAAAGTTTGCCGGAGTGTTGCCTTTATGGATGGCTCCCGAGCAAGCACGAATATTGCCGATTTCCGACAAACATGTAGACGCTGCAAAAGCCATTGCTGCAAAGTTGTCTCGTGACGGCATTCGCGTTACAGTAGATACACGCGATGAAAAAATAGGTAAAAAGATTCGCCAAGCTCAAATGGATAAGATCATATACATGCTTGTGATCGGAGATAAAGAGGTGGAAGAGAATCAGCTGTCGGTTCGCTCGCGTCATGAAGGAGAGTTAGGAAGTTTGTCGCCGGATGAACTCGTCGCCAGACTCAAAAACGAAATTGCAACGCGAAAGAAAGTATACTGATATATGTCTTCCGAATATGGGCTGTTGCAATGAACTGTGACAGTCCATTATTATATTAATCAATTATTTTTAATATGTATTTGCGATCAAATATCTCTATAGAAAGCGTCGTTTCTCCGTTTAGGGTGATAATTTGAAAGATCGATTGAAAAAAATTGCAACGTCAGATATTGGAATTCCACATGAAAACTTGTGGCTTTCCTTTTTTCTTCCCATTTTTATTTTGGGCGCAATCTTTAATGCTCTAGGTATTCGGCCATTCGGACATGCCACATTGTTAACAAATGATTTATATCATCAGATTGCTCCGTTTATGATGGAATTAAGACGCAAGTTGTACGCCGGAGATAGTCTTTTCTTTTCTTGGAATATCGGATCGGGAACGTCATTTTTGCCGAGCATTGCATATTATTGTGCCAGTCCGCTCAATATTCTCACTATAATTTTTCCGGAAAAATTCTTCCTCGACGTTATCACGATTATGGTACTGCTTCGTGTTGGTCTTTCGGGCCTTTCGTTTTCTCTTTTTCTCCGAGGCAAGTATGGAGCTGAAAACAAATTCGTCCTTTTGGGTTCTTTGCTCTATGCTTTAAGCGGATTTGTTATGTCATATAATTGGGTCATCATGTGGATGGATGCATATGTATTGTTGCCTCTGATTGCGCTGGGTATTTGGATGCTAATCACAGAAAAGCGTTTTACACTATATATTGTTGCGCTTTTCCTTGCCATCTTTTCGAATTTTTATATGGGCTTTATCGTGTGTGTTTTTTCTCTTGTTTTTTCGGTTGTTTTATTTTTTGATGCCAAGGAACAGGGGAAAGCTCAACCGATTGTTCCGGTTTTTTGGCGATTTGCTTTGGGTTCAATATTGGCTGCGGGCATGAGCTCCGTGTTGACTATTCCGGTCGCTGCCCAGATTATTTCATCGGTATCCGGAAGCGGGACATTTTCTATACCGCACATAATGGATATTTCGTTTACACCTTTTGATCTGGCATCGAGATTGATGTTCTTTACTAATCCGGTTATTCGCGCGGGACTGCCCAATGTATATTGCAGTGTTATCGTATTTTCTGTGATTCCGCTTTATATTGCGTGCAAACGATTCTCGGTTCAACGGAAAATGCTGATGATTGGGCTCGTGTCGTTTTTGTATTTATCTATGTCGGTGCCAGTAATGAACCTCATGTGGCACGGAATGCGCACGCCAAATCAATTCCCATATCGACAGTCCTTCTTGTTAATATTTATTTCTGTATTTATGCTTGTAGAAATTCTGATTCATTTCGATTTTTCGGGAGTTAAAGTTTTCGTGTTCAGCTTTCTTCTGGGTGTATTAACGATAGTCGCCTCCGCATTCATCTTTGACAGGGGAATGAGTATAGCTAAATGGACAACAACGATCGGACTATTGATGCTATACTTTGCAGTTTTCGTATTCATTCATCGATTGAAGAATAACGATAAGCTTCGAGATCGCGTATCAAAGATATTGGTTTTTATAGTTATTTTGGAATTGTTTTTTTCCGCAGGTATTGCACTCAACTTCATTGTCAATAGTGAGGGCTTGACGTTTGATCGTTCATTTGCACAACAAGCGCATTCGATTTCTGATGAAGTGGATCAACTGGATTCAGATCATTTCTATCGTGCTGTATTGTTGCCGGGAGATAGTAACAACGATGGCGCTGCTCTTGATATAAAAACGCTATCCGGATTCACGTCGTTAATGCCGCGAAAAACGGTCCTATTCTATTCCGGTTTAGGCTTATCAAACAATGATTTAAACAGTATTGGCAGTAATGGGTTGGTTCCTGCTTCCAGAATGCTTCTCGGTGTTCGGCACATCATTACTTATGAAAGTGGAATGACAGTGAGTGAGTATCTTGGAGATAGCGCTATGACAGACCCTGATGCGGCGGCCGATAGCTTTAATGAGCAAACTGAGAACATGGTTTACAGCGACTATCGAATTGAGTCTGATGACCAAGTGCTGCCGATCGGATATATAATTCCGGAAACTGCGATGGATTTCATGATGAATCCCGATGAATCTGCATTCGCGAATACCAATGCATTATCTCAAGCACTTGGAGCGGCTTCCTTATATCAAATCCACCACTTCGACATCTTGACACAGGTGAACTTGAAAAACACTTTTGAAGATCAGGTATTCAGCGTTATAGATTCTGAAGAAGTATCGTATCTTGAAATACAACCGCAAGGATTTGCGGAAGGCGAACGCGTGTATCTTCATTTTCAAAACGTCACAAAGGTTGGATTAATACTGCAATATGAAGATCGAAACACCCAAGAAATTACCGATAAGCGATATGTTCTGAAAGAATCTCAAATTGTTGATTGCGGGTTGATGCCGAATTCTGATGAGATATTCACGATACATGTAATAATTCCGGCACATAGATCCGTCGGAAATGTTCGAATTGCATTAGCTTCTTCGGACAATGAAGCTACGAATAATGCTTTTGAGGTATTGAATCAAATTCCGGTGAAGAAGTTCTGCTTCTCACGGTTCCGTATGATAAAGGCTGGCATGCTACTGTTGACGGAGAGCGCCAAGAAACGGAAAAGGCATTTGGGGCGTTATTGTCAATCCGGCTGACTGAAGGAGAGCACACGGTGTCTTTCGAATTCGAACCGGAAGGTTATCGCCTCGGTGTTGCGATGTCCCTATTTTCAATTATCGCGTTTGCACTGATGTGTATCATCCTCAAACCGAAAAAAATACGACATCAAGCGCAAGATGTTAATCAACTATAAGTCAGGTAGTGATCTTTTGTTTTTTCAAAGACCAGCGCGAATATATATTGCTGATAACTGCCGATATTTCGCAACGATTTACATAGGCAATTCTTCCCGAATTCCTCGTTGACAGTTCGACTGTTTACGAGTAAAATTCTATTGTTCGTCTTGAAAAAGAAACTATTTCGGGGTGTGGCTCAGGTGGTAGAGCGCTTGGTTCGGGACCAAGAGGCCGGAGGTTCAAGTCCTCTCACTCCGACCAGATGGGAATCTGTAAAAGGATTCCCGTTTTTTTATGGCGTAATTATCAAAATGATTTGGCAGCTCACGAGAAATCCATGTTTTGTGCTATCATGGGAATAGTTTTTTCGGAGGTGATTGAATTGAGTAGAGCAGATGAAATATTTATCGCTAATTGCAAACAAATATTAACTCATGGCGTCTCAACGGAGAACGAGAAGGTCAGACCCAAATGGGAGGATGGAAGTCCTGCCTATACACTTAAGTGCTTTGGATTGGTAAATCGATACAATATCGGTGAAGAATTTCCGATCTTGACGCAACGCTATATCAATTTTCGAGCTGCTCTTGATGAAATTCTTTGGATCTGGCAAAAGAAGTCAAATAACGTGAATGATCTCAATTCCAAAATATGGGATGCTTGGGCAGATGAGTCGGGATCAATCGGTAAAGCGTATGGTTATCAGCTGGGAATTAAGCACCAGTACAAAGAGGGTGAGTTTGACCAGGTGGATCGAGTACTTTTTGATTTAAGTAACAATCCTTATAGCCGTAGAATGATGACGAATATTTACGTTCATCAGGATTTACATGAGATGAATTTATACCCTTGCGCGTATTCTATGACTTTCAATGTTACGGATAATCGTTTGAATGCCATTTTGAATCAGCGTTCTCAGGATATGCTGGTTGCAAACGGTTGGAATGTCAGTCAGTATGCTGCGTTAGTTTCAATGATGGCTTATGCTTCTGGATTTGAGCCGGGTGAACTGGTACATGTGATTGCCGATGCACATATTTATGATCGGCATATTCCGATTGTTGAAGAACTCATAGAAAGACCGGTATTTGAAGCACCGAACCTTATCATTTCGCCTCCAAAGAGAGATTTCTATTCATTTACTACAGATAATGTGCGCCTTGATAACTACGTATACGGGCCTGCGATTAAGGGCATCCCGGTGGCGGTGTAATTGAAGACTGACTATATGAAGTCAAGTGGTAAATGAGAAAAAAGTAGCGTAGACGCTAGGGACATTGAACCTTGAAAATAATGCATGCTGAAAAGGCCTGAGCCATCTGGTGCAAGCCTGAGCGACGAAG
>Ga0209723_1000263_pt1 | contig 102719 bp, 71 predicted proteins | sample BiotimSIPDNA_2_FD_185750 | JGI IMG/M metagenome (GOLD analysis project Ga0209723, IMG submission 185750) | Anaerobic biogas reactor microbial communites from Washington, USA - Biogas_R2 time_0 SIP DNA (SPAdes) (version 2) | ecosystem: Engineered > Bioreactor > Anaerobic > Unclassified | place... | reverse complement strand
CTTAGATTTACGGGAAGAGGTGCTTGACGGGTTACTCGACGCGGCGGATAGCTTTGAGGAGCGCCACCGTATGATCGAAAGATTGAACTTGACGGCGGAGCTATCTGTCGTAGACGGGGTGAAGATAGCGGACGTTGTGTGTATGGCTGGAAAGACAAGGGTGATTGTGAATCCATCTTCCAGTAGTTGAGGCCGGTGAACGTGCCCATCATGTTCGTCGTGACGGGGACATCGGGCGAGAATTCGCGCAGCGCAGCGATTTCGTGGCGCATGAAATCCGTCGTCTGGTCGGTGACGAAGCGCTTCCAATCCAGGTTCAACCCGTGCACCGACTGCTCGCCAATGGGACTCGGCGGCTCGATGAGGTCCCAATCGGTGTACGTGTGGCTCCAAAAGGCCGTCCACCAGGCGTGATTGAGCGCATCCAGCGTCCCGTACCTGGCCTTGAGCCATTCGACGAAGGCGACCCGGCACAGTTCGCAGTGGCAACTGCCGCTGTACTCGTTGGAAAGGTGCCACACGGCGAGCGCGGGATGATCCGCGTACCGCTCGGCGAGTTTGCCGTTGATGATGCGCACCTTCTCGCGGTAGACCGGCGAGGTAAGGCAATGGTTATGCCGCCCGCCGAAGAGATTGCGCTGACGGTCGGCGCGAACGCGCAGCACCTCTGGGTACTGGCGCGCCAACCACGCCGGACGCGCCCCACTCGGCGTCGCCAGCACAGCCACGCCGCCGTTCTCGACAATCATGTCCATCACCCGGTCGAGCCAGTCGAAGTCAAACTGGCCCTCGGCGGGTTCCAGCCGCGCCCAGGCGAAGATGCCGACCGACATCGCGTTGCAGTGGGCCAACTTCATCAAGCGCATGTCCTGCTCCCACACTTCGGCAGGCCACTGATCGGGGTTGTAGTCGCCGCCGTGCAGCAAAACAGGCAATTTCGACGTAATCGGGGGATATTTCTCAATCATTGTACGCTCCTGTACAAACGCTTAAGGCTCAAAGAGATTCGTGTAGATTCGCGAGATTCGCGGTTAAAAATCAACTTCTCTGCCCATACACCGCTTCGCGCAAGCCCTTGAGATAGCCAATCGCGAAGAGCCGCCCCACCGCTGAGTACGACGGGTTGTCGTTGCTGTCGCCCTCCATCGTGGGGACATGGTCGGGACGGCAGACGCCCTCAAAGCCGACATCGCGGTAGGCTTGCATACAGGCCAGCATGTCGGTCTTGCCGTCGTCGTGGAAGGTTTCGACGAATTTCTCCGGCGTGCCGCGCACGTCGCGGAAATGGACGAAGAAGATTTTGTCCTGCTCGCCGAAATGATGAATGACGCCGGGCAGATCGTCGGTCATCAGCGTGAAGTTGCCCATGCACAGCGCAATGCCGTTGACCGGACTGGGGACGAGGTCAAGCAAGCGCTGGTAGTTCTCGATGCTGCGCATAATACGGCCCAATCCACGGATCGGCGAAATGGGCGGATCATCGGGGTGCATCGCCAGCAACACGCCGGCCTTTTCCGCTTCCGGCACAACCGCTTTGAGAAAGTATTCCAGGTTTTCCCACAACTGCTCTTCGGTAACGATGCCGTATTCGGTGAGCGGCGCGTTGCGCATCAGGTCGTGATCGTAGGCGGTCGCCAACGCCCCACCCCGCGCGGGTGCGGTGGTCGAGGTGCGCATCCAGTTGAAGACGGGCATCCACTCATAGCACCACACTCGTATGCCGAGCGCGCCAATGTTGCGGATCAAGGTGATAGCGGTGTCGATTTCTTCATCCCGCCCCGGCAGGCCGAGCTTGGCCTTATTGAGCGGCGGACGGCTTTCGAGCACATCGAATTTGAAGCCGCCGTCCTCATAAGCGGTCTTGATTCGCACCAGCGACATATAGCTCCACGGCAAGCTTTCTTTATCCACATTCAAGCCTCGCCGGAAGTCCATCGAGCCGACGACGTAATCCACGCCGCACTGCTTGACCATCCGCCATAGCGGGGTGGGATAAGGGGGCAATACCTCAGCAATTTTGATCATTCTGGCATCTTCTCCTATAGTTCTAGTAACTGGTATCGGTAATTGGTGATCCGCGATTCATGATTCGTAATTGGCCTATCTGTATCACGTCTAAAGTATACACAACTTCAGCATAACATTCAAATAACACAGTGCCCTTTTCTTGCCGCAAAAGCAAAGGTGCATATAATGACTGTCAATGGATTGAACGGATTCTAACGGATTTTTAGTTTACCATTTTCAAGGAGGCCCGTAGTGTTCAAGACGCTCGAAGAGGCGCAAAGCTATATCCGTGAGCACGAGATTGCCATGGTAGACCTCAAATTCTGCGATCTCTGGGGACGCTGGCATCACGTGACGATCCCTGCCGCGCATTTCACGCTGGAGTTGATGGCCGAAGGCGTCGGCTTTGATGGCTCCAGCGTGGGGTTCAAGTCGATCAGCGCGGGCGATATGGTCGCCGTGCCCGATCTCAGCACCGGCGCAGAGGATCCTTTCTGGGATATGCCCACGTTGAGCTTCATCTGCTCCGCAAAAGAGGCCGACACGCGCGCGATCTTCCCCTACGATCCGCGCAACATCGCCCTGCGCGCCGAGGACTATATGCGCACCACCGGCGTCGCCGATACGAGCCTGTGGGGGCCGGAATTCGAATTCTACGTGTTCAATGGCGTGAGCTATCAGAACAGTATGAACTCGGCCTTTTACCGCGTGGAATCGGAAGAGGCGAACTGGAACGCACAGGAAATGGGCAGCGGCTACACCATCCCCCGGCACGGCGGCTACCACGCGATCCCACCGCAGGATCACCTGTACAACCTGCGCTCGCGCATCAGCCAGCACTTGTTGAACATGGGCCTGGACGTGAAATACCATCATCACGAAGTCGGCGGGCCGGGACAGTGCGAGATCGAAACGCCAATGCTGCCGCTCCTCCAGGCGGCGGATGGGTCGATGCTGGTGAAGTACGTGTCGCGGATGACGGCGTTCAAGGAAGGGATGTCGGTCACGTTTATGCCCAAGCCGCTCTACGGCGAGGCCGGTTCGGGGATGCACTTCCACCAATACTTATGGAAGGACGGCAAGAACCTGTGCTACGACCCGGAGCAATACGGGACGATCAGCGACCTGGGCCGGTACTACATCGGTGGCTTGCTTCATCACGGCGGCGCGGTGATGGCCTTCACCAATCCGAGCACCAACTCGTTCCGGCGACTGATCCCCGGCTACGAGGCGCCCATCAGCGCCATCTACTCGCTCGGCAACCGCAGCGCAGCGATTCGCATCCCCAAATACGCCAACCAGCCCGACTCGGCGCGGTTCGAGTTCCGCCCACCGGACGCCACCTGCAATCCCTACCTGGCGATGGCGGTGCAGTTGCTCGCCGGCATCGATGGTATCCTCAAGCGGATAGACCCGACCGAGATGGGCTTCGGGCCGGTGGATGAGGACATTTTCTCCTGGCCGGCAGAGAAGCGCGCGACGATCAAAGCGCTGCCCACGTCGCTCGGCGCGGCGATGGATGCGTTGGAAGTCGACCACGATTTCCTGCTCGCGGGTGAGGTATTCAACGAAGAACTCATCCAGCGCTGGATCGAGCGCAAGCGGTGGGAAGAGAAACAAGTCAACAATCGCCCACACCCTTACGAAATTGAGCTATACTACGACTTGTAAGTGACAGTCGAAGGGTAATTTCACCACGAATTTTCACGAATCTGCACTAATTTCTGTTATTCGTAAAAATTCGTGTGGATTCGTGGTTTATACTGAGGAGTCCCCATGTAGGATTCCACACCAGCGAGGATGAAAAGGATTTTCTCAACGGATTCAACGGAATTTAACGGATATTTTTCCGTTTAATCCGTTGAGACTATTTTCGAAGGAGGAGACAATGACAGAAAACGAAGCCACTGCCCCACGAGATTTTATTCGCGCGACAGTCGAGGAGGACCTGAAGAGCGGACGATTTGGCGGGCGCGTGCATACCCGCTTCCCGCCGGAGCCGAACGGCTACCTGCACATCGGGCATGCCAAGGCGATGGCGATCGATTTCGGCGTCGCCAAGAATTACGGCGGCAAGTGCAACCTGCGCTTCGACGACACCAACCCGGCCAAAGAGGAAGACGAATATGTAAAGGCCATCATCGAAGACATCCGCTGGCTCGGTCACGACTTCGGCGACACGATTTTCTACGCCTCGGACTACTTCGAGCAAACGTATGAATGGGCCGAGCAACTCGTCCGGCAAGGACAGGCTTATGTCGACGACCTGAGCGCCGGCGAAATTCGCGACTATCGCGGCACGCTCACCGAACCCGGCAAGAACAGCCCCTTCCGCGACCGCTCCGTCGAAGAGAACCTCGATTTACTGCGCCGGATGCGCGCGGGCGAGTTCCCCGCCGGCTCGCGCGTACTGCGCGCCAAGATCGATATGGCGTCGCCGAACATCAACTTGCGCGACCCCGTGATGTACCGTATCGTCCACGCGCCGCACCATCGCACCGGTGATAAATGGCACATCTACCCAATGTACGACTGGGCGCACGGCCTGGAAGATTCCATCGAAGGCATCACCCACTCGATGTGCGACCTGGGGTACGAAGATCACCGCCCGCTCTACGACTGGTTCCTGGACGCGCTCGGCATCTATCACCCGCAGCAGATCGAATTTGCGCGGCTCAATCTCACGCGCACGGTGCTGAGTAAGCGCTTCCTGCTGCGATTGGTCAACGAAGGCCACGTGCGCGGCTGGGACGACCCCCGGATGCCCACCCTGCGCGGGCTGCGGCGGCGCGGCTACACACCGGAGATCATCGCCGACTTCCTGAACCGTGTCGGCATCGCCAAGGCCAACAGCGTGGTAGACATTGCCTTGCTCGAACACTGCATCCGTGAGGACCTGAACGAGCGTGCCCCGCGCGCGATGGCGGTGCTCGAACCGCTCAAAGTCGTCATCACCAACTACCCCGAAGGGCAAGTGGAGTATTTCGACGTCCCCAACCACCCGCAGAAGCCAGAAATGGGCACGCGGCAAGTGCCGTTCTCCCGCGTCGTCTACATCGAGCAAGAGGACTTTATGGAAACACCAGCGCCCAAGTATTTCCGCCTCGCGCCGGGACGCGAAGTGCGCCTGGTGGGCGCTTACTACATCACCTGCACGGACGTCGTCAAGGATGCGGACGGCACTATCGTCGAGCTGCACGCCACGTATGACCCCGAATCGCGCGGTGGTGCGACACCCGACGGGCGCAAGGTCAAGGGGACAATCCACTGGGTCTCAGCCGCCCACGCGTTGGACGCCGAGATGCGCATGTACGACTACCTCTTCACCAAAGACGATCCCGGCGACGCCCCCGAAGGCCAGGACTTTATGACGAACCTCAACCCCGACTCACTCGTCATCCTGGCGGACGCGAAAGTCGAGCCAGGTCTTGCCGGGACGCAACCGGGCGATCGCTACCAGTTCATGCGCAAAGGCTACTTCTGCACCGACCCGGATACGACGGAAGGGAAAATCGTGTTCAACCTGACGGTGTCGCTGCGGGATAGCTGGGCGAAGGTGCAACAACAGTAGTATTGACCGAAAGGCAAACAATGACACTGAAAATCAACACGCAAAAGAAAGAACTGGCTGAATTGTGCCAAAGATATGGCGTCAGGCGGCTGGAGTTGTTTGGTTCTGCTGCACAAGGACGCTTCGACCCCCAACACAGCGATATCGATTTCGTCGTAGACTTTACGGAAGAACACCCGCTGGGCGCTTTCGAGCAATACTTCGGTTTCAAAGAAGCTTTGGAACAGCTTTTTGAACGTTCGGTCGATCTGGTTGAGGAAAAGGCCATTAGAAACCCCTATTTCCGGCAAGCGATTGCACAGGACAGGATGATAATCTATGGAGCTACAAACTAAAAAGCTACTCTACGACATCGAGCAAGCCGTTGCGCTGATTGTCGAGTTCACGGCAGGTATAGAGTTCGAAGATTATGCAACGAGCGCCTTGCTACGCTCGGCAGTCGAACGCCAATTCGAGATTATCGGCGAGGCATTGAATCGCCTAAAGAGAATTGATGAGGAGACGATTGAGAGGATTACCGATCACCAACGCATCATAGGTTTTCGGAACATCCTTGCACACGGATACGATGTCGTTTCAAACGAACTTGTCTGGGACATCGTGGAAAATCGACTTGCCATATTGCAACAAGAGATCGAGCAAATCGACAAGCAACTATGATCGAATACTCGCATTCGACGGGGGATATCACCGCCGACCAACTGCACGGCTTCTTCGTCGGCTGGCCGAACCCGCCAACGCCGGAAACCCACCTGCGGCTGCTGCGCAACAGCGACGCGGTCGTGCTGGCGGTGGACACGGCGACCGGGCAGGTGGTTGGCTTCATCACGGCGATCACCGACGGTGTGCTCGCGGCCTACATCCCGTTCCTCGAAGTGCTGCCCGCGTACCAACACCAGGGCATCGGCAAAACGCTGGTGCGCCAGATGTTGGATCGCTTGCAGGATTTGTACATGATCGACCTGCTCTGCGACGCCGACATACAGCCGTTCTACGAACAGTTTGAGATGTACCCCGCCGTGGGGATGTGTGCGCGCAACTACGCGCGACAGTCTGGACAGTAGAAACAGCTTGCGGCGGATTGTGCAATCCGCCGCAAGCACAAAACCAGCCATTTGCTTCTGCCGGATCACAACCCGGCATCCCGCAATCCCTCCAAAAACCGGATCACCGTCTCAATCCCCTTATAAAACGCCGGGATGTGGAACTTCTCGTTGGGTGAGTGCAGCCGGTCGTCAGGCAGACCGAAGCCCATCAGGATCGTCTCGATGCCGAGCGCCTTCTGGAACGTCGCCACGACGGGGATGGAGCCACCCTCGCGCATAAAGACCGGGTCAACGCCGAAAGCGCCGGCGTAGGCGCGGAACGCTGCTTGCATCGCCGGGCTGTCGCGGCGCACGATCGCGCCGTCGCCGCCGTGCAGGTCGCGGACTTCGACGGTGACAGCGGGTGGGGCAATCTGCTTCAAGTAATCCGCCACAAGGCGCGCAATCTCCTTCGGGTTCTGATCCGGCACCAACCGCATCGAAATCTTCGCATAAGCCTCGCCCGGCAAGACGGTCTTCGCGCCGGGCTGGATGTACCCACCCCAGACGCCGTTCACGTCCAGCGTGGGCCGCGCGGACGTGCGCTCGACGACGGTGTAAGCAGACTCACCCCAATCCGCTTTCACCCCGGCTTCCTCGAGCCAGGTAGCGCGATCGTAGGGCAGTTTCGCCAATTCCGCGCGCTCGTCGGGATCAAGGTCGCGCACCTTGTCGTAGAAACCGGGGATCGTGATGCGCCCGTCCGCATCCTGTAGCTGCGCGATCATCCGGCAGAGCGCGTTGATGGGATTGAGCACCGCGCCACCGTAAATGCCAGAATGCAGGTCGTGATCCGGCCCGGTCACTTTGACCTCGAGGTAAGCCAGTCCACGGAGCGCATAGACGATAGTGGGTGTGTCCATCCCCAGGATGTGTGTATCCGAAATCAGCGCCACGTCCGCCGCCAGCAACTCCGTGTGTGCATACACGAAGGGATTGAAGCTCGGGCTACCGATCTCCTCCTCGCCCTCGAAGATGCACTTGAGGTTGACGGGCGGCGCGCCCACTGTCGACTTGAACGCCTCGGCGGCTTTGAGGTGGGCAAACAACTGCCCCTTGTCATCCGAAGCGCCGCGCGCGAAGAGATCGTCGCCCACCACCGTCGGCTCGAAGGGCGGCGTGCGCCACTGTTCCACCGGATCCGGTGGTTGGACGTCGTAGTGCCCGTAGACGAGCACCGTTGGCGCATCAGACCCGGCCGCCAACCACTCCGCGTAGACGATGGGATGGCCCGTGGTAGGCATCACTTCCGCGCGGGGGAACCCCACGTCCAGCAGTGCGTCGCGCAGCCACGCCGCGGCGCGCTCGATGTCGGCCTTGTGCTCGGCCTGCGTGCTCACGCTTGGGATACGCAGAAAGGCTCTCAATTCTTCCAGAAATTTATCGTGATGGGTTTGAGCGTAAGTTAAGGGATTCATAGGACCTCGCAGAAAAGTGATTGGGTAAAGGGAAAAGAGTTAAGAGTGAAAAGTTAAGAGAAATGAATAATGCGTCACTCGCTACTCGCTATTTGGAACGATGCAGGCAGGTGTGTCGGTCGCCGGGCTGTTGACGAGGCGGGAGACAGGATAGGCGGTCATCAAGTCGGCGGGATAGGGCGCGAGCAGGTGGTTGAGCGCGGCGGGTTTCTGCTCGGCGGGATCGAGCCACAAGGCGTAGGCGTCCGGCGGCAGAATGACGGGCATGCGATTATGGATCGGTGCGAGCAGGGCGTTCGGTTCGGTGGTGATGATGGTGCAGGAAAGGATAGGCGTGTCGTCGGGCCGCCACAGTTCCCACAATCCGGCAAAGGCAAACGGCTTTTTCGTCGCCAGTTGGATGTAAATCGGCTGCTTGGCCTTGCTGCCCGGTATGGTCTGCCATTCGTAGAAGCCATCCGCGAGGATCAAGCAACGCCGCCGGAGATAAGCCGCGCGGAAGGATGGCTTCTCCGCCAATGTCTCGCCGCGCGCGTTGATCAGCCGGTTGCCGATGTCCATATCTTTGGCCCAGGAGGGGATCAGTCCCCAACGGAAAAAGCTCACGTGTCCATCAGTGTTGTTGGGAACGACCATCACGTTCTGCGTCGGCGCGATGTTGTAACGAGGTTCCGTCTCCGGCGGGAACGTGAAGTCGGGAAACGCCTCGACCAAATCATCCAGATTCACACCCAACGAAAAACGTCCACACATTTTGTCACCTCAAAATACAGTAGCCGACTGTGCATTTCAAACGAATTATGCCGCGACAGACGCACGTTTTTGGTTTAGCCAGAGTCTAAATTCGTTTATTCGTTGCCCTATTCGCGGTCGGCAAGCCCAATCCGTTGACAAAAAAGCGCCGGAGCACCCACTCCAGCGCCAATCAAGCACCTACCAGGTTGCGCTCAAGGCGCATCGACATCCAGTGCCGGAAGTATCAAACCGGAGAAAGCATCGGCGTTCAACCATTGGCTACTATCTACCGAAACGCCGTTGACCCACATCTCCCAGTGCAAATGCGCGCCCGTCGAAAGCCCGGTGTTGCCGACGAGCGCGAAACATTCGCCGCGCTTCACGTGCTGGCCCACGGCTACGTCGATGCGCGAGAGGTGCCAGTAGCCGGTGATCAGGCCGCCGCCGTGATCGATCAACACCGCGTTTCCGCGCGCTTCCAGACGTTCGGCGAGCAGCACCACGCCATCCGCGGGCGCGACCACGCGCATCCCACCCCACGCGCGGTAATCCACGCCGGAGTGGTAGCCGGCAACCATCCCACCGTACGAGCGGCGATCGCCGTAGTTAGCGGAAACGGGAACTTGATACTGCAACGGGAAAGCGAGTGGTAACTCCCAGGCGCGTTCGGGCGTGCGAATCGTGCGCCAGATCGCCAGGTAGTCCAACTCACCTTGCATAAGAGCGGCGTCCATCAACTTCGAGAGTGAAGGTGGCGGATCGATATACTGGAAACCATACCGCCCGGCGCTGACGTCCAACGGCATGGTGAACGCCGTCTCCAACCCATCGGCTTGCACGACGATTTTCACCGTGTAGACGCCCGCATCCATCAACGCAGAAAGCCCCACCAACGCGTACAGGTGCGAATCGTCCAGTGGGTAACACGGCTCTTTCTGATCCAGATAGCTGATCTCGCAGGCCGCCGGTTCTGCCGTCTCGAAGACGAACAACGCCGTGCGCCCGCGGGTTACCGGCTGTGGCGATACGGCGAGCGACGCCACAGGATACGGCAGGCAGGTCTCCGTCTCCGCACCGGGAAGCCGCACGCTTTTGCCGGTGTACAACGGCCCCTGGTTTAGACGTAAAACGTTCCACAACGGTAGACCGCGCTTCACGGCGAGGGCCAACGGTGTGTCACCCGCGTGGGCCGCGACGAGCACACGCGATTCAGACGGCGGCAGGTTAACCATCCGGCCTGCGTCCAGCAACGTAGGATTCAAAAGTTGGTTCGCCTCGGCAACGGCGGAGACGTTCATACCGCTGCGCTGCGCCAGACAGCCAACTTCCTCGCCTAACTGCAACGTGTGCGACGCCCAGGCGCTCAGGTCGACCAATTCAGGAGCAACATCAGCCGCCGGGGGTGCAACCGAGGATGTGAGTGCGCCGTAAAGACTGCCCGCCGCCATCACTGGGCGAGCACATAGCAGAGCCAGACATAAAACCAGAATCAAATAGAATTTTTGCCGCATCACAAGAAGGCCTAAAAATAAGTCATAAAAGCATCACAATATTATTATCATAAGGCAAAAAACGGAAAAGTCAATGGCTGCACAAAACGCACAAGTCTCGGTAGGGAAACCTACCGAGACTTGTGCAGTCCTAAATCAAACGCTGCTGACGCTTCATACTCGTATCCTCGCTCATGCCATAAGCAGCGCCAAAGACGCCCCCTACGATAGGGCCCAGGAGCAGATACAAGCCGTTGTTCAACAGCAACAAACCCACAGCAATCCCAAAGAGTAAGCCGGCAACAATTCCATAATTGGTATACAAACGTGTGTAATACTTTGGCGGCGACAGCCGGTGCGCCTTGACAAAGTGTTCGGCCATCAGGCGCAACTGCTGCACCTGGTAATGCCGCTGCGCTTTCGATCCCGGCAGTTCCGGAAACTCTTCCTCCATACGGCTTAACGTATGTTGAAAATCACGGCACGTTTCGCACGCGTCAGAAGCCTCTTTGACCCGCAAGGCAATACGCAGCATCAAATCGATCTGGTAGGCGCGCCATTGTTTGTCGGTAAAATCTGCCCGATGCTCCTCGATATCTCGCGCGAGCTTGCGATACCACAAATCATCCTTGTACATGCCGCCCCCCTTCTCGCATCGAACAAATCCCAGGCTATCGCGCCAACGCCCCGGCGGACATTTCGCGGAGCGTCTGCGCGAACTCGCGCAATTTGGCGACGAGCCGGTTGTTCATCAGCCGCGACGCCGCGCTGCTCTTTGTCTCCGGCATCATCGATTTGTGTAATCCTTTTTGCGTGAAATATCGTAACGGCTAGATCGTCATTCCAAAATAAATAAGGAACCCACAAACAACGTTTATGGGAACCACTTTTGAAACAATTGCTTGCCTGCCGCCTGGACTCGTCTGTCGCTGTTGGTAGCCTCATTGATGCCAACGGCGGAAGCGAAAATCAGAAACCCGTTGAAGAAAGCCAGGATCCACTTCGTCCAGTCTGCGGTAGGCGCCAAAATGGCGACGAGATACGCCAGAAGCATCGCCAGGCCAAAGGACACCCACTTTCGATAGAGATCAAACTTGTTCCCAACCAGGTAGCCGATCACATTCGGCACGAGAAGCGCGGCAGCAGCCGATCCTTGAAGACTCAACAGGCTTTGCATCGTAAATAGTGCATCCAACGGTTGCGTGTTCATCTTGCCCTCCTTGGCTTACTGACATACGATTGACCTACCCTGAATTTTTATTGAGATAGTTTTCCAGATCACCCATCGTTTTCACAAAGGCATCCTCCAAATCGACATCGTGCACATCAGCCAGCACGATGATCGACCACAGGCAATCGGCCAATTCGTGCGCCAGCTTGCTTTCCGCGTCGGGGATGATTCGCCGCCCGCTCTGCGCCATAACCAGCTTGACCAGATCGCCAACGTCACCCACAAAGCCCAGGGCCAGTTCCTCGTTGGTCCAGGAGACGCCGTAGTTTTGTTGTTCGAAGTCACGATACAGCTTGCGAATGGACAGTGCACGTTGAATAAGGTCGTTGAATTCCATGTTTCCCGCGAACTCACTTAATATTTAGATATCTGATAGGGTTTTGAGCGCCAAGTGAGAGGTATCCCTCCACACTTCCACCTACATAATGCTGCAATTCAGTAGCAACACGCCCATCAAATCGCCAACGTTGCTGTGTTTTCTGATTTGCATCACGTGCAGTAACCGGAAACCAACGTTCCACCGCATAAACTTCTCGCACAATGCCTCGATACACAGCGAATGCATAACTTGCCTGTTCGCGCTGTTTACCTACTACCCAATTTCCACGTGTGATCTCATACAATTCTGCAGCACTCATTCCACGCCGGTAATGCCGATTTACAATGATGAGCAACGCAGCTTCCTTAATCTCGATCTTTGGAGCATCATATAATGCGATCGCCTCAGATATTATCATTGGACCACGCGTATCCGAATCATAACCTCGCACCATATTTGTCAATTCATCCAAGCCGATGAAATCTATCAAAGCGGATTCAACCTCAAAGGCTTCTTCCTCTGTTAAGCCGTGGCGATGAATAATATGCTGAACTGTCAAACCCTTTTCCTGAATAGCTCGTATCTTATCCAGCTTATCACTTGCTTGTGGGGAACGCAAAGCACGATTAAGATGTGCAAATATCCGATCGCCTGCACCTTTACCTACGTAAAATACCTGCCCAGTCTCCGGATCTTTGAGCAGGTAAACGTAATATTGCAACTTTTCTGCAACAGCCGCTGAGAAACTGATGATATCGCGCATGGCCCATAATCCTACAGAACAAATGAAGGAGTGGGTTTCACCTCACTCCTCCATTATAGCCAAATACCCGAAAATAGACTACTCCCCTACTTCAACGCCTCCTGCCCCGCGAACGCACGATACGGCGAGAGCACCTTCAGCACCTCCCGGTCTCCCGGCGAGAGTTCCTCCTGCGCGACCGTCCGCGCAAGCAGTTCACCCAGGCCGGGGCCGAGCATGAAGCCTTGCCCACACATGCCGATCGCCATCAGGTAGCCCCCCACCTCCCGCGCCCAACCGACGAGCGGCGAGCCGTCCGGCGTCATCGGGTAGAGGCCACGCCAGGTACGCCGCACGCGCAGGTTCGCCAGGCGCGGGACCAGATCCACCATGCGCGACGCGATCTGCGGCAGGAACACGCTCGTCTCGCGGCGGTCGAAGCCCACGATGCTCGGCTGCGGTGTGATGCAGAAGACAACTTGCCCACTATGCAACTGGAAAAAGTAGTAGTTCGCCGATCCCGGCGCGGGGCGGATGTCCACGAGCATCGGCCCCAGGAAGTGCGCCACCGGCTCGGTAATCCCGGCCTCGTGCGAGTCGGGCTGCACGGGATGCTCCATCCCCACCAAATGCCCGACCGCCCGCGCCCACGGCCCGGCGGCGTTAACGACGACCGGCGCGTGATACGTCCCCTGGCTCGTCCGAATCCCGCGTATCTGGCGGCCTGTCATCGTCTCGTCCACCAAAATCTCCATCACCGGCTCGTTGAAGTGGAAAATTGCACCCGCCGCCTTCGCCGCGTCGTAGAAGGCGTGTCCCGCCAACAGCGTCGAGCAGTGCCCATCCTGCGGCGAGAACGTCCCGCCGATCAGGCTGTTGGGGTTCACATCGGGAACGATGCGCAGGAAGTCATCGCGGTCGTACCAGTCGATGTCAAGGCCATAGGCAAGCTGTACCTTGAGCAAATCCTTGAACGTCCGCGCCACCTGTTCCCGGTAAGCGACGAAAGCGTACCCTCCTGTCGTCCACTCGATGTTGTGCCCGTAAGTCTCCTCCCACGTCGAGAAAATCTCCAGGCTACGCAGGCACAGGCGAATCTTCGCCGGATCGGAGTGCGTGGCGCGTACCCCGCCAATCGCCGCCTTGTTGGACCCCTGCCCCTGGCTCGCCGCCCCGTCGAACACGCGCACCTTCAGCCCCTTCCGCGCCATCGCCAGCGCCGCCGGTACGCCCACGCTGCCCGCGCCGATGATGATGACGTCGGCAGAGGGAGTAGGGAGTAGGGAGTAAGGAGTAAGGGGTTCGTGATGCGTGATGCGTGATGCGTGATTCGCTGATCCGTCCATTCGCTGATTCGCCGATTCGCTCATTCGCTGATTCGCCGCAAAAACGCCCAAGGGCACTTCGACGAAGAGGGGACGCGGGATGTTGGGGGTGACGGCATCGAGCGGAATGCCTTCCTCGCGGAAGAGGCGCAGGGTGAGAGCCGCGCAGGTCTTGCCGCCGCAGGCGCCCATCCCGGCGCGGGTGACGGCCTTGATCTCATTGATGTCGCGGTAACCCTTGCGGATCAGCGCGCGGATTTCGCCTGCCGTCACGCGTTCGCAGCGGCAAACGATCATATCGTCGTCCAGGTTGACGACTTCGTCGCTCAGCGCCGAACCAACTTCCAGTGGCTGTACGCGCAAACCGGCGACGAGTTTGGCAATTGCCTTCGGCGCGCGCACCTTAACCATCACGGTGCGGTCGTTGCGCTTTATAGCGCGCACACTCACGACTTCTGCGTCGCCGAGTTCGTTGGCGACCGAATCGAGCGCTGTCACCCGGTCGCCAACGGCGATGCGGCTCGCCAGGAACTCATAGGCCAGCGTCACCGTCGGCATCTCGGCGTCCTTGCGATAGTCTACTAACGTGATCGCCAGACCCGGGCAGACGGCGACGCACTGCTCGCAACCCAGGCACGCCTTCTCCGCCTCCAGGCCCAGGTAGGTGGGGACGGCGCGAATGTCAGTGGGGTCGATGTGGATCAACTGCTGCGGGCAGACTGAAGTGCAGGGATTGCACGGAATCGCCTGTGAGCAGTGGAAGACCGGGAAGACGCCCTCTTCCTGTGCGGGGATGCGCTCCGGGATCACCGCGCCGGGATGCGACTTGAGGATGTCGCCGGTACGCCGCCACTCATCGGGGACGGCGTCCTCCGTCGCGCCGAGCGCCCGCGCGATCTCCAGCCCGCGAATCTTGCCGGAGAACATCGCCGCCGACGCCTCCGCAATCGCCTCCGCGTCACCCGCATCGAAGACCGTCATCCCGAACGCCCGCGCCTTCTGCGTGAACTCGTTCACTGGGTCGAGGCCCACGGCGATAAGCACTGTATCACAAGCGAAGGATTGCTCCGTACCAGGAACCGGCCGGAAACGCTCGTCGACTTGCGCAATCGTCACCGATTCCACATGACCGTCGCCGTTGGCGGACAGAATCGTGTGCGACGTGTAAATTGGCACGCCGAAACGCGCCAGCTTATCCCGGTGGACCTTGTACCCGCCACATTCCGGCAGCGCCTCCACCAGCCCAACCACCTCGATTCCGGCTTGAAGCGCGTGATACCCCGCGATTAACCCGACGTTCCCGCCGCCGACGATAAACAGCCGCTCCGCCGCCCGCACCAAATCACGGTTCACCAACGTCTGGAACGCTCCCGCGCCGTACACCCCCGGCAGTGTGTTCCCCTTGAACGTCAGCGATTTCTCCCGCGCGCCTGCGGCGACGAGAAGGATTTCGGGGTGGACAAGAACGTATTCGCTCATTCGCTGATTCGCTGATTCTTGATTCGCGCCCCGCAGAATCCCCACCTTCCCATCACTAAACACGGCGAGGGCCGTGCTGTTGAGCCACACTTCAATGTTGTCGTGGCGGCGGACGTCGTTTTCCAACCGTGTGGCGATATCGATGCCGCGCGTGCCCGCGTAGACGGCGTCCACGGAGCCGAAGAAACGATGTGTCTGCAAGACCAGCTTCCCACCGAGGCGGTCCTTGTCATCCACCAGCAGCACGCGGACGCCGTACTCCGCCAACTGGATCGCCGCCGACATCCCCGCCGGCCCGCCACCGATGATAAGCACAGGCATGTCAACCGTCTCTAGCGCGTGCAGCGGCGGCGGTTCCGCCACCGGCGGCAGTACGGGCAGTCCCTCCAACGGCTCGACGACCATGCCGGGCGTCACCGGCGTCATGCACGCCTTCACCGGCAAGCCGTCCGCAATCACCAAGCATTGCGAACACTGCCCATTCGCGCAGAAGATACCCTGCGGCGAGCCATCCCGGTGGTGATGTCCAAACATGTGGATGCCGTGCGCGAACAACGCCGACGCGATCATCTCGCCGCGCCGCGCCGTCAACGGCTGCCCTTGCCAGGTAAATTCGACAAAATCGTCGAGAGGAATCGAAAGAATCGGGTGCGCCTCGATACGATAGTCTGCCATACGTGCTCCTTTTGAGAAGGTAAATGGGGATTAGAGACTGGGGATTGGGAAAGCAACTGGCACCTAATCATCAATCCCTAATCACCTTTGCTTTCACAGTATAGCAAGAGGGTTGTGGGGATTATACTGAAAGTAGACCCGTCTTTGAAAGTTAAAAGGCACTCCCAGACGACGCCGCGAACCGCTTGACCAGCATCCAGCTTCCCAATTCCAGCAACAAAGCGTATACTTGGAACATGCACGACAAGCTGTTAAGCGGAAACCTACGAATCCAGCGAACCACGGAAAAAAATCCGATCTGACATTCAAATGATAACGGTGCTTAGGAGGTATGTATGAAAAAGATCAGATACATCCTGTTAGCATTCGTAACAATGCTATTGCTTCTGGCAATCGTGGTTGCTTGCAACATCGCTATAACCCCAGAATCACAACGGAGTGATTATTTGTTCTGTCGACAAATGTCCGAGTATACCGCCACATTCGATGCGTTGAATCAAGCAGTTTATGTGCAGTTACCGGTTTACCCTGATGCCCAACTGATTATCACTGGGACCGGCGGTGGGGATCGTTACTTCTGGACACCTACTTCACGTCGCCTGGGTGCAAATTACATTTCCGATACCCCCTACCCACAAATACAGGAATTCTTCGAACAGGAAATGACAGACCAGAATTGGCAACTGACGGACAAAAAGGTTTATGAAGGAAGAGCCACTTATTTGTATTATCAAAGACAATTAACGTGCGTTAACCTCGATATTAGCGTTTGGGACGAATATGAGGCAGAGTTTATATCAAACATTAGCCCAACAAGTGAAATACCAATATCTACAAGAGCCATATACAGAGTTAGCATCTCTCACGCACAAGAAGCCGTTCCCGGCGCACCAACTCCGCATCCTGAAGGTAGTACTTCACTCATCGAATGTTTTGCAGATAGGCCTTGAGAATACGGCTATAACACCGTACCGGCTGCGGAATGTCGGACCACGTGCGGCCTTCGCCGTCGAACTGTGGCAGCCACGGGGCCAGAGCGTCGAACATTTCGTCGCACATCGCCCAAACTTCGGCGGTATCCGCTGTCCCTGCAGCGCCGGATTGTGATCCGGCGCAAGCATTTTGAAGAATTCACCACGAATCTACACCAATCTTCACGAATAAAAAGGAAGAATTAGTGCAAATTCGTGAAGATTAGTGGTAAAGACGCTCAGTCGCCCGTTACACAGCGCACTTCTGGAATAAAAACCGCTGCCACAGATGCGCCAGGTTGCCGACGTCGGGCGTATAGGTGTCGAGGTAGCGGAAGCCCCAATCCGCCATAAACTTCTGCAACGCGGTGGGCTTGTAGGCACGGACGTTCATCAGCTCAATCGACTCGCCGGGCAAACAGCGCACGATGCCGCCAAAGCACGGAAATTCCAGCGCCTCACGGACGCGGAACGACGCGACGTATCGGAGCGCATCCACATCTTCCTCGTAGATCTCCTCGCCGACCAACTCGCCGGCCGTTTGATCGATGCACAGCTTTTCGAGCAGGTTGGCGAAGAACAGGCTCAAGTTCTGCGGCAGGTGGACCAACCGGTTGCGTAACTCCTCGTTTTTGTCCGGTGTCTCGAATTGCGGGACGACGTCCAGGTAAAGATAGTCGCCCGCCGGGACGATACGCGCCAACGCCTCGGCGATGACCGTTTGCTCAAAGTTGCCGAACGTGCCGCCAAGCATCGCGTACACCTGCGTGTCATATCCCGCGACAAGCGGATGCCACTTGTCCACAAAATCAGGGCGCAAAATGTCGGCCAGGACAAATTTCTTGGAAAAAGGTTCGTCGGCGAGGTTCTGCTGCGCCAGGTTCAACATCGTCCGCGAGGAATCCACGCCAAAGTAGGCCACAGGGTATCCCGCGGCCTGGGCGGCGTGCAACAGCGGCTTCTCCGGCCCAGCGTTGCCGCATCCCAGGCTTACAAAGGCGATGTGCCGCTCTACAGTCCAAAACGGCTGCCGGGCGAAGAACGCGCACTCGTCATCGGAGCACATCTCCGCCAGCTCCGCCCCGCGATACGTGTAGAACGTCTCCGCGCCCTCCGTCGTGTAAAACAAATTCTGCCGCACCTTCTTGTGCTGCTGAAAATCGGCCAGATAGTCAAACTCCAAATCCGGCGCTTCTGCCAAAACAATCATCTCGTCCATTTACACCTCAAAAAGGATAAACCACGAATCTTCACTAATTTTTCTCTTTGTCCGTGACCATTCATGAAGATTGGTGGTTAGAATTCTGCGTTCCGTTCGGCACATCCTGCGGTTGGCGCTGCGCACGGGGGTCTACGGAATCAAAGCCCGCGAAAGGCTGCGCGAGACGGCGCTCCGCCATCGCGATGTACGCCGGCGTCACGTCGATGCCGATGTAGCGCCGGTTGAGCGCCTGCGCCACGCGCGCCGTCGTCCCGCTGCCGACGAACGGGTCGAGCACCACGTCGTTTTCGTTCGAGCTGGCGCGCACGATGCGCTCGATGAGGGCCTCCGGCTTCTGCGTGGGATGATCTTCGCGCTCCGGGTTGCTGTAGTGGACGTGCGAGAACGTCCACACGTCGCCGGGATTCGCGCCGCGCATGTTGTTGCGCTCGCGGTAATACTTCTGCGGGATGCGCACCGCGTCAAGGTTGAAAGTGTAAGCGGCGCTCTTGGTGAAGTAGAGAATGTCCTCGTGGCGCGGGGAAAAGCCAATCGTTCGGCCCGTACCCTGCGTGTAGTGCCAGGTGATCCAGCCGTTGAAGAGCAAACCCATTTCTTCCAGGATGCCGTACAGCCGGGCGATGAACCGCACGCCCATAAACACATAGAAGCTGCCATCGTCGCGCAAGATGCGGACACATTCCGCCAGCCACGCGCGCGTGAACCGCTCGTACTCGTCCCACGCCTTGCGATCCACCATTGCACCGTAATCCTTACCCAGATTGTACGGTGGATCAGTACACACGAGATGCACGCTCGCCGGCGGAATTTGCGGCAGCACGTCGAGCGCGTCACCGGCGATGAGCCGGTCCGTGAATGCGTCAATCGTGTATTCGCGCGTCATGTCTGGCATTATAATGTCAGGTGAACGAATACGAAAGTGACAAACAGAAACCCCGGTTTCTTTTTGAAACCGGGGTTCTTCATTTTTATGCAGTTTCCAACACTGGCGGAGTCTCTGCCGTGGCGGCCTCGGCTTCAGGGGCGACTCCCGGTTCGGGCTCCTCGGAAACGTCAGCGGCTGGCACTTTCGGCGTCAGCGCGTGGGCCAACACCTCGTTCACGTCTTCCACCAGGATGAACTCCACTTCGTCGCGGATTTTGTCCGGCAGTTCGTCCAGGTCCACGTCGTTCAGCTTGGGGACGAGGACGCGCTTCAGGCCCGCGCGGTGCGCCGCCATCACTTTCAGCTTCAGGCCGCCGATAGGAAGCACCTGGCCTTGCAGCGTCACCTCACCCGTCATGCCAAGATCGGGATAGACCGGACGACCGGTGAGCAGCGAAACCAACGCCGTCACCATCGTGACGCCCGCCGAAGGGCCGTCTTTCGGCACCGCACCGGCCGGGACGTGCAGGTGGATTTTGCCCTTGCAACACTCCTCACCCAGGTTCAGGTCTTTCACGTGCGATTCGACATAGCTCAAGGCGATCCGCGCCGATTCACGCATCACGTCACCCAGATGCCCCGTGAGGATAAGATTGCCGTCCTGTCCGGGCATGGCCGCCGCCTCGACGAACAACACTTCGCCGCCGGTGGGCGTCCACGCCAGCCCCGTCGCCACGCCGGGACGCTCCGTCCGCAGCGCGGCCTCGAAGCGATAGCGCGGCTTGCCCAGATATTCGCGCACCTTTTCGGGCGTGATTTCAATCGGTTCGATCGGCTCGGCCGGTTCGACCGCTTCCGAGACCTCAGTCTCAGGAGGCTCCGTCGCAAATGCCGCCGTCTCAAAAGCCACCGCTTCCGAAGCGCCCGCTTCCGAAGCGGCAGCATCCGTTGTCGTTTCGACTTCGCCGGCCTCCGCCCGCTGTTCCTCTTTCGTCTCGGCCACCTGCGTCGCTACCTTGCGGCAGATTTTGCCGATCTCACGTTCCAACTGGCGGACGCCGGCCTCACGCGTGAAGTCGCGTATGATCGCGCGAATCGAAGGCTCGCCGAAGATGATCTCATCCGGTAGCAATCCATTCATCTTGGTCTGGCGCGGCACGAGATACTGCTCGGCGATGTGCAACTTGTCGTATTCCGTGTACCCATCGATTTCGATCGTCTCCATCCGGTCCAGCAAGGGAGCTGGAATCGTTGCCACCGTGTTGCCGGTACAAATGAAGAGCACCTGGCTCAAGTCGAAATCCACGTCGAGGTAATGATCGCGGAAAGCGTGGTTTTGCTGCGGATCGAGCACTTCGAGCAGCGCCGACGAGGGATCGCCGCGCCAATCCGAACCGATCTTGTCCACTTCATCCAGCATAAAGACCGGGTTCTTCACGCCCGCGCGCTTGACCGCCTGCATAATACGTCCCGGCATCGCGCCGATGTACGTGCGGCGGTGCCCGCGGATTTCGGCCTCGTCGCGCATCCCGCCCAGGCTCATGCGGGTGAACTTGCGCCCCAGCGCCCGCGCGATCGATTGCCCGAGCGAGGTCTTACCCACACCGGGCGGCCCCACCAGGGAAAGAATCGCCCCAGAACCTTCGACTTTGCGCCCTTGCAGATCAGAGTCATCGCCGTCATCCAGTCCGCGCTCCTGGCGCAACTTGCGCACGGCCAGAAATTCCAGGATGCGCTCCTTGACATCCTCGAGGTCGTAGTGATCCTCGTCTAGCACTATGCGCGCGTCGGAGATATCCAAGTGATCTTCGGTCAAGGATTTCCACGGCAAGGCAACCAGCCAATCGAGATACGTCTTGATGACCCAATACTCGGCAGCCTGGGGCGGCATTTTTTCGAGACGCGCCAGTTCACGCTCGGCCTCTTCTTTCGCCTCATCCGTCATCCCGGATTCCTCGATCTTCTGCCGGTACTCCTCTACTTCGCGGCGACCATCGTCGCCCTCGCCCAGTTCCTTGCGAATGGCGTCCATCTGCTGGCGCAGGTAATACTCGCGCTGGGTTTTCTCGATCTCCTCTTTCGCCTTCTCCTGGATCTGTTGGCCGATCTCGCGCACTTCCAGCTCGTGTGTCAGCACTTTCACCAGGTGCTCCATCTTGTGTGTCAGGCGATCTACTTCCAAAAGCCGCTGTGATTCGGTCATTTCGATGCGCATATTCGAAGCCAAAAGATAGACGAGCAAACGCGGGTCTTCCAACTGCTGGATGAAGCGTATGGCTTCGTCAGGAAATTGCGGAATCAGCTCTGCCAGCCGCGTGGCGACATCCAACAGGCTGCGGCGCAGCGCCTCTTCGATGACGGAACCTTCCACAATATCCGGCGTGAGGCGAATACGCGCCTTGAGGTACGGGTCTTCCACCGTCCACTCGACGACGCGGAACCGCTCAAGACCCTGGATAAAGACCGTCAGCGTACCGTCGTCGGAACGCATGACACGGTGGATAATCGCTGCCGTTCCCACCTGATACACCTGTGACGTCGAAGGGATCTCCACGGACGGATCCTTCATCGCCACCAGGCCGACCACACGATTGCCGCGATCCACATCTTCGATCAACCGCACGGAGCGCGGTATGCCCACCGCGAGCGGCATCACGATATAAGGAAACGCTACGGTATTCCGCAGCGGTAGTATGGGCAACTCTTCCGGAATGCGCCGGATCAAATCGTCAATATTTTGCTCTTGTGTATTGAACCAGGGTAACATCTAGCCCTCCAGTTAAGATAAGTCCAAAGTCAATAATCAACTTTTGGATGCTCGCGCCGGATTACAACCCGGCGATCAGATAGCACACATAGCTTCAGCTTAAGGGATTATAACACACTCATATTAGATTTTCATAAGAGGCACGTAGATAAATCATCGAAAAAGTGTATAATCCACCCCGATGTTGATTGACACACATGCTCACTTGCACCATACCCGGTTCGCGGATGACCTGGACGCGACGCTGGCGCGCGCCACCGAACGTGGCGTGACCGCCGTCATTATGCCCGGCAGCACGCTTGAAGACAGCCGCGCCGCCATCGCGTTGGCAGAACGCTACGCAGATACACCTTGCGCGCTCTACGTCGCTGTCGGCATCCATCCAACCGAGGCCGATAGCCTCACACCTGCAACGCTGGCCGAGTTGCGCGAACTGGCCGCCCATCCGCGCGTCGTCGCTATCGGCGAGATTGGCCTGGACTATTACTGGCCGAACATCCCCAATCGCGGTTGGCCCTGCGCAAATCCGTCACAGCAGTGCGCTGCCCTCGAAGCGCAGTTGGCGCTCGCCGCCGAGCTATCGCTGCCGGTCATCCTCCACGACCGGGATGCCCACGCCGACATCCTCGCCATCCTAAGCGCCTGGATACACGATCACCCAGAACGCACTGGGACACTCCATGCCTACGCCGCCGGGTCGGCACTGTTACCGGAGGCGCTGGCATTGAATTTGTACATCGGTATGGATGGCCCGGTGACATTCGAGAAAGCCACCGGACTCCATGAAGTCGCCCGGCAGGTTCCGCTGGAACGACTGTTATTAGAAACCGATGCGCCCTATCTCACTCCACATCCCTATCGCGGGCAGCGTAACGAACCGGCCCACCTTACGTATATCGCGGAGCGTATTGCTGTACTGAAGGAACTTGAGACAGAAACCCTGGCTGCTGCAGCCACAACAAATGCGCAATGTCTATTTCGGTTGTGCGCACAAACGAATTAGTAAATTTTCGTCTTCTTAATCCGCTTTTAATCTGCTCAATCCGCCAACGAGTGTGATATAATGGACACAATCCAGTGCCAGCGCGAGAAGGAATGAAACTAGAGGAATTACAGTACATCACGACATTGCGGGATGAGCTGCCGCCCGTTCACGCAACCATGCTTGAAATCCAACAACGCCTCCCCGATCCCATTGCACCCGCGCTGACGGCGATTATCAACGGCGGCAAGCGGCTGCGCCCGGCATTGACGCTGCTGTCGGCCCATATGTTTGACGCAGACACAACAAGCGCCATTCCCGTCGCTGCAGCCGTCGAGATGCTCCACACCGCGACCCTGATTCACGATGATCTGATCGATAACGCCCTGATGCGGCGGGGTAAACAAACACTGAATGCCCAATGGAGTGCCACAACAACCGTCTTGACCGGCGACGTGGCTTTTGCCTGGGCTGCCGAACTGGCAACGCGCAGCCAGAACCTCAAGCTGGTCGAGCATTTCTCCAAAACACTGACAGTTATTTGCAAGGGTGAGCTGAACCAGATGTTCGCCAATCGCAACCAACTCCCCACTGAAGCCGACTACTACAACCGCATCTTCTCCAAAACCGCCTCTCTCTTTGTCCTTGCCGCGGAAATCGGCCCGCTGATGGCGCAGCGGGCCGAGGCCGACGCACAGAGGTTAAGGACGTTCGGCAAACTCCTCGGTGAGGCCTTCCAAATCGTTGATGACGTGCTCGATTTTATGGGCGACGAGGCCACACTCGGCAAACCGTTGGGTGGCGACCTGCGCCAGGGCATCATCACCCTGCCGGTGCTGCATTACTTCCACGGCCACCCTGATGATCTGCGCCTGAAAACGGTCCTCGCGCGCGCGGGGAATGTGCGCGGGCACAATGAGCACGCGCGCAATGAGCAGACCATCCAGGCGCTCATTACCGATCTGCGCCGGTCGGACGCCGCCGAGTGGGCCATGCAGCAGGCCGAGACGCGCAGCGCAGAAGCGCAGGCGCTCCTTGACGCTTACCCCGACACGCCCTACCGCCGGGCCATGCAAGAAATCGCCGCTTTCGCCGTGCAACGGCAATACTAGATCACGATGAGCGCCGTTCTGTCCATCATTATCGTGAACTGGAACGTGCGCGACCTGCTGCAACGCGCCATCACGTCTGTCTATGCCTCGTGGAGCGAGCAATCCGGGTTGGAAATCATCGTGGTGGACAATGCCTCCCGCGATGACAGTGTCACGATGCTGCGCGAAAACTTCCCGGAAGTCATTGTGATCGCCAACACCGAGAATCGCGGGTTCACAGGCGGTAACAACCAAGGGCTCACCGCCGCCACAGGCGACTTTCTGTTGCTGCTCAACCCCGACACCGAAATTATCGACGATGCGCTGCCGCGTATGGTGGCGTATCTTCAAGCATACCCCGACGTGGGCATGGTCGGGCCGCAGCTGCGCAATCCCGATGGCAGCGTGCAATCCTCGCGTCGCCGCTTCCCCCCCCTACCGATACTCTTTCTCGAAAGCACCTGGCTGGAAAAACTGACCCCGCGCAAGCTGCTGCGTTATTACTACGCACAGGAACAGCCAGATGATGCCATTCAAGGCGTGGATTGGATCACCGGGGCGGCGATGCTGACACGTCGCGAAACCGTCGCGCAGGTCGGCGGCATGGACGAAGGCTTCTTTATGTACTCCGAAGAACTGGATTGGTGCCGCCGCATCCGGGAAGCCGGATGGCGCGTGGTCTATTTCCCGGAAGCCCGCATCATCCACCACGAGGGGAAAAGCAGCGAGCAAGTCGTCGCTGCACGGCACATCTACTTTCAGTCAAGCAAAGTTCGCTACACGCACAAGTACCATGGCAACATCATCGCCGAATGCCTGCGCCTCTGGCTGCTCGCCCAATACGTCTGGCAAATCGGCGTCGAAGGCGCGAAATGGCTCATCGGTCACCGCCGCGACCTGCGCGCCGCCCGCATCACCGCCTACCGGCAGGTGCTCAAGAGCAGATTGCGAATGGGCGAATGAGCGAATCGGCGAATGGTGAATCACGGATTACCGGTTACCGATTATCAATCCCTAGTCACGCATCACGGAGGAACTTATGTCAAACCAGGAACGCCCATCTTACCTGATGTTCGCGCTGCTTTATTTTGCCCAGGGGACGGTGTTGAGCTATTTTACGGCGCTCAACGCCATCTACTTCCTTTCCAAGGGACTGACGATGGGCGACGTGGGTATTTTCGCTTCCATCGCGCTGGTCCCCTTCGTCATCAAAATCTTCCTGGGGATGTTGAGCGACAAGGTGAACCTGTTCGGCCTGGGACATCGCAAACCGTACATCGTGATCGGGTTGGCAATCCAAGCGCTCTGTCTGATTGCCGCGCCGTTCATCGACCCGGCGGGGGCGTATTGGGGCTTTGTCGCGCTGGCGTTTGTCTTGCAGATGGCGATGGCGCTTTACGATACCTGCACCGACGGCCTCGCGCTGGACGTCATTCCTGAGGAAGAGCACAGTGTTATCCAGAGTTACATGGTGGGCGGGCGCTCGCTCGGCGTGGTTATCACCGCCTCCATCGTGGGGCTGCTGGCCGAACACGTTTCCTGGCTGGCCGTCTTCTGGCTACTGGCGATCTTCACACTGCTCCCGCTGCCGATGGTGTCGCGGCTGCGCGAAGCTACACGGCCCGTCGAGCGCACATTCGATTGGGGCGCGTTCCGCGCGTTCAAACACGGCCACGTCCTCGCGCTGGCTGGGCTGGGCTTCGTCATCTTCTTCATCATTGCCGGAGCCAACCAGATGGTCAATCCGTTCCTGGAGACGGAGTTCGGCATCGCACTGAGTACTGCCGGGTTGATAACAACGGTGTGGGGCATCGGTGCGGTGCTCGGTGGGGTGGTCGGTGGCGCATTCATCAAACGGCTTGGCAACTGCAACGCAGTGCTCACGGCGCTGGGCGTCACCTTCGTTGCGGTGCTGGCGCTGGCACTAACGCCCAATACGCTGCTGGCGTGGCCGGTGGTCGCGGTCTTCGGGCTGGCCTACGGCGTCTGCCAGACGCTCTACTACGCGCTATCGATGAACTACACCGACCCACGCATCGCCGCGTCGATGTTCTCCATCCTGATGGCGGTGACGAACGTGGCGCAAGGCGTCGGCATGGCCGTCGGCGGCGGGTTGACAGTTAAAATCGGCTTCCGCTGGACATTCGCCGTCATCGCTGCGGTCAACGTGTTCGCCCTGCCACTGCTGCCCATCGTCTTTCGGCGCAAGGCGTGATGGATGGGTAATCGGTAATTGGGATGAAGTATTGCGAACCAGGAACTCGATTCGTCTATTCACCATTCGCTGATTCGCCCATTCGCTCATTCGCCCGATACTCTTCCACCGTCATCCCGTAGTGAAGTTCGTCGAAGTGCTGGCCTAGCGTGAAGACAACGCGGCGGATGCGACCTTCCAACGTGAAGCCCAGACGCTCGTGAAGGCGCTGCGAAGCTTCATTATTGCTGTAGACAGTGGCGCTGACCTTCTGGTAGTTAAGTTCGTCGAAGAAATAGCGTAGCAGCAGGAGAATCGCCTCGGAGGCATAGCCATGCCGGCGATAAGCCGGACCGATCGCCAGGCCGTACATAAAGCACCCTACCCGCCGGTCACAGGTGTGAGAATTGATGATACCGACGACTTCTCCAGCTTCGTTCTCAATGATGAAATCGAAGGCATCGTCCTTCAACTCTGGCAACGCCATCTTCTCGAAATGCTTGCGGGTCGCTTCCAACGAATCAGGGAAACGTACAAAATCCGTAAAGCGCTCCATATCGCTGTCACGCCACGCGAAGAAGGTATTGGCATCACCTGGCTCCACACCACGCAGCCGCACCCGCTGTCCTTGCCATAGATCCATGCTGCCTCCTATATCAACAGACGCAGATCGATGCTGATTTTCGCGGATAAAATAACCAAACGAAAAATCTGCGTCAATCTGCGAAAATCTGCATCCACAAGTATTCCGCGTTAATTGTCCGTAATTTCGAACAAAGTCAAGCCGCTTCACCTTCGCCGTTGGCCCAACGGAGCAGCATAGCATCCACGTCGGAGAGCGAAATCAGTTTTTCGTCGGCCAGTGCCTTGATGTGCGCGGTGATCGTTTTGATGTGCGCGTCGTCCAGCGCCAAACCCAGTTGTTCGGCGCGATTCTTGATGGCGTTCCAACCCGTGAGGCGGTGGGCGATGCTGACGTAGCGGGTCAAGCCAAACGCCTGCGGGTCGATAATCTCGTAGGTCTCCGGGTTGTTGAGGATGGCTTTCGCGTGGATGCCGGCTTTGTGGGTAAAGGCAGTGATGCCGGTGATATAGTTGTTGAACGGCACATCCACGCCGACCATCTGCGCAATGGTGGTGTCAATGGTACGCAGCAAGGGTAAGTCGTATTTGGCGACGGATGCCGGATCGGTGGCGTACAGCCGCGCGATAAGTCCGCCAAGTGGCGTGATGCCGTTGCGCTCGCCGATACCGAGCACGGTCGTATCCACATGCGTCGCGCCCGCGTCGAGCGCTTCGTAAGCGTTGGCGATAGCGCAGCCGGAGTCGTTGTGGCCGTGGAACTCGATATCGCAGGCTACCCGCCCGCGCAGTTCGCGCACCAGACCGTAGACCTGGCGCGGCGTCGCCACGCCGACCGTGTCGGCGATGCCCACACGGTGCACACCGATGCGGTCCACAGCCTCGTAGATGCGGAACAGATCGCGCGGATCGCTGCGGAACGAGTCCTCGGTGCTGAAGCGCACGCGCACGCCCTGCGACCGCACGAATTCGACCACTTCCAGTGCCATGTCGATGATCTGCGCGATACTCTTCCCGTGGCTGAACTCGCGCAACATCGACGACGCGCCGATGACGACGTCTACGCCATCCACGCCAGTTTCAATCGCTACGCGTGCATCCTCAATGCAACAACGGATATGTGTGAGAATGCGGCAGTTAAGCCCCAGGCGCGCGATAGCTTTCGCATCCTCGTAGCTCTGCGGTGACGCCAACGGCGAAGTCAGCTCCAGGCACTCCACACCAAAGGAGTCCAGTAGGCGCGCGATCTCGAGCTTCTGCGCCGTCGTGAAACTCGCCCCTACAAATTGCTCCCCCTCTCTTAATGTTGATTCAATAATCGCAAACTGTTGCAAAGTCATTTCTCCCCTCCTTGAGATTAGTCTGATAGCAACAAAAAACCGGCCCTAGTGGGTTTATCCATCACTAGGGCCGGTTCTTATCAACACGAATTTCCGGACCTAGCGGTCCGGCTTCTTGGAAACACTCAGTTCAATTATCGATATGACATTTGGGCACATTTCTCAGTCATTCATCCTGAATCGGGTTAAACTGTCCAAAATTCTAGCGTAAAATCAGAAATTGTCAACCACGACCCGAGCAGACCTATTGACATGGCATAATTGCAGTGTTATAATGTTATAAAGAAATACCAAAGTGCCCTTCACAAAAGAAGTTAGGCCGTTTATGGTTGATCGAAATTCTCCGGTCCCAATCTATTACCAACTCAAACTCCATTTCAAGCAGCAAATGGAAGCCAACATTTTGCGGCCCGGCGATCGCTTGCCCACTGAAATGGAATTATGTGAGTTGCACAACGTGAGCCGCGCCCCCATCCGCCAGGCTCTAACCGAACTGGCCCGCGAAGGCTTTCTGTATCGTCGTGCCGGACAAGGCACCTTTGTAGCAGGCGGCGTCTCCAAGCGCCTGGAACGACAAACTGACATCCACGTGCTAACGCACTACGACGTGTTCTGGCTCGGTTCGATGGAAAGCGCTGTTCACGCCTGGAACCTACACAATCCCGACCGCGAAGTCAAGCTCAAGGTGACGATGTGCTCCCGTAACGATTTCCACCGCCAACTGCAGCGGGCGGTTGCCCAGGGAGAAGCGCCGGATATCGCACCGATGGACTTCGTGTGGATCCCTGATTACGCGCGTTCTGGTTACATCGCGCCGCTCGCAAAACTGGACAAGCAATGGGCGCAGGAACTGACCGAAAGCCTGGAAACGCCCGTCGCACTGAACAATACTGTTGATGGGCAACTCTACGGCGTGCCGGTGCAGGCCGACGTCTCCGGGTTATGGTACCGGCGCGATTGGTTCGAGGCTGAAGGGATCACACCCCCAGCAACTTGGGACGACTGGTTGGCAATTATCGATCATTTTGCACTACCAGAAGTCCAACAAAGGTACAACAATCGATACGCCGTCGTTTTTCCGATCAGCGTGGCTGCCGGCGAAGCCGCCATCAATCTACTGATTCCATTCCTCTGGACCGCCGGGGCACAAACAATGAACGGTGCAGATGCACTCAAACTGGATGATCCGGCCATCTACACAGCATTGCGCTTTCTCTGCCAGATCACGAAACAACGGCGCGCGTGCCTGCCACCCAATATGATCGACCTTACCTGGTGGGATGTGACCGTTCATCTCGCCAAGGGCCTATCGCCGATGACGTTGGGCGGCACGTATGAATGGCCGCGCATCCAGGACGAATCCGATTGGGCCGAGGAGGAAGACGCAGTCACACATCTGGGATTCATTCCGGCGCCGCGCCCAACAACAGCGTCACCACAGGCAATGTCGTTGGGTGGCACTAGTTGGTCGATTTTACGCCAGTCGCCGGAGGGCGAGTTGTGTGCCGAAATACTCAAACAAGTCTCCACACCGGAGGCGCTGAAGGCTTACTGTGAAGAACATTTACAAATCGCCCCACACCGCACCATCAATGCAGAGCTAAGTAATAGCAAGCATCCGTGGCTCAAGCATATCATCCCGTTCCTCGAATTGGCGCGTCCACGTCCTTTTATGGGCAATTATCTACATGCCGCGCTATTTTTACAGGATATGCTCCAGAAAATTCTATGGGAAGGCGCACCGATAGAAGAGACCGTGCAGCACACAGCACAGGCTCTGGCCCTGTTGGTGTGAGTTTTCAAGCGACGCTTAACGGCGCCACAAGTGCAACACAGGAGGGTTCATAACCATTTTAAGGAGGTGCAATGCAAAGATATAGAGCAAATGATACATTACTGTTCCCAAATTTCATAACCAGTATAACCTAGAAGGAGGTTCGTATGAAGAAGCGACTGTCTCTACTGTTTAGTGTATTGATGATTTTTGCGTTGGTGGTTACGGGATGCAAGCAAACACCCGCGCCGACGGCCGAACCAACAACCCAGGCCCCGGCAGCCACTGCTGTTCCGGAAACTAAAGAGGAACCCGCGCCGAGCAAATACAAGCAAGCCCCAATGCTGGATAGCATGAACTTGCCCCCGGTTGAGGAGCGTCTGCCGCTGGATGTTATGGTTGTTCCGGTGGTCGACTCCATCGGCAAGTACGGCGGCACCTGGAACGATGTGACCTGGTGGGAAGGCGCCGGCAATATTTTGATGAAGCTGTACGACCCACCCGTCCGCTGGAAGGCCGATCTCACCGGTTACGAGCCAGGTCTGTTGACCGAAATGCCCACCTGGAGCGACGGAGGCAAGACCATCACCTTCAAGTTCCGCCGGGGCATCAAGTGGTCCGATGGCGAGCCTTTCACTATGGCCGACATGAAGTTCTGGTGGGAAGACATGGCGTTGAACGAAGAGTACAAAACGGTCAGTGTTCCCTGGTGGGGTCGCAACACCGATGGCACCCCCATCACCATGGAATTCCCCGACGACTACACCTGGGTGCTCAAGTTCGATGCCCCACAGTACATCATGCCCTACGTTTTAGCGCAAGGTCACTGGGAATGGGACCCGCTGATGAAACCGGCGCACTTCCTCAAACAGTATCACCCTGAATATGAGGGCAAGGCTGGCGCCGAAGGCTACACCGAACTGGATCTGATGGATCGCTGGTTCGACACCCCTGGCTATCCCTGCTTGATGGCGTGGTGTCTGAAAGAATACAAGGCCGGCGAATATCGCCTCCTGGAGCGCAACCCCTACTACTGGAAGGTCGACCCCGAAGGCAATCAACTGCCCTACATCGACTACATCCGGGTAGAAGTGGTAGAAGACAACGAGGTGCGGTTGCTGCAAGTGGCGCAAGGGCGGTACGACTGCAACTTCCGCTACAACGGCAGCCCCGCGGACACTCCCTTCCTGCTGGAGAACGCCGAAGCGGGCGATTTCCGCCTGGTAGACGGCTGGATGAACGGCGCTGGCGCGTGGCCTGGGATCATCGTGAACCAGGACTATCACACCGCTATGGAATACGACCCCGCGACCGAGCCTGAGATCGACGTCGAAGTCCGCAAGCTGCTGCGCGACAAGAATTTCCTGCGCGGTCTCTCCCACGCGATGGATCGCCAACGCGTCATCGATGTGGCCTGGGACGGCATCGGCGAGGCAAAGAACTTCACCATCAGCCCGCAATCCCCGCACTTCACCAGCTCACCTGAAGGGATGGCGGTCTACGAGAAATGGGCCAACGCCTACGCCGAATACAGCCCCGACAAGGCCAAGGAGTACTTCGATGCGGCCGGTTTCGTGGATGCGACCGGCGACGGCATTCGCGACTTGCCGAGCGGCAAAGAGTTCACGCTCATCATCCAGTTGAACGACTGGAGCGCCCCAACGGTGAATACCGAGTTCGTCGAGGTCTACAGGAAGAACCTGGAAGACATCGGCGTCAAGGTGCTCATCGATAACGCCATCGGCACCGCCGACGGCGGGTCCAACCGTGATAACGGTTTGTTTATGTTGGCCACCACGCATGCTTCGGAACTCGACCTGTGGACCTACCCCGACTGGGTCTTCCCGGTACGCGGTGTCGGTGAAGGGACTCGGGCCTTCCCCATGCAGGGTCAGTACTACAAGACCGGCGGCGAGGACGGGTGGGAACCCGAACCCGGCAGCCCGGCAGCGCGCCTGCAGGAGATCTATCGCCAGGGTCTGCAAGAACCTGATGAGCAGAAGCGCCACGAGTTGGTCTGGGAAGCCATCGACGTCTACATCGAGGAAGGACCCTTCATCATCGGCGCGGCGGGCGACCAGCCGCAACCGGTGGTCTGCAAGAACTACTTCAAGAACGTCTACGAATACGGCGTGATTGGCCCTTGGGCGCCCGGCACCCCCGGCAACTCCAATCCTGAGCAGTACTGGATGGATAAATAGGCTACTTTCCTGGCGGGTGGGGAGACCTTCCCCACCCGCCATTTTTTCATTGCGGGAAAGGAGGCAACAATGCTATCGTATATTGCAAGACGAATACTCTACATGATCGTCATGATTGTCCTGGTCTCCTTCGTCAGCTTCCTGATCATCGAATTACCTCCCGGCGATTACCTGACCATCAAACTCCAACAATTGCAGGCGATTGGCGATCGTAGCGCACAATTGCGCATTGAGGACTATCGCGCGCGGTACAAACTGGATCAACCACTATTAACGCGCTACTGGAACTGGGCCAGCAATTTCATCAAGGGAGACTTCGGGGAGTCGTTTCAATACGAGCGCCCGGTCAAGGAAATCATCGGACAGCGAGCTTTGATGTCGGTGTTGTTGGCGCTTTCCAGTATCACCATCGTCTGGTGTCTGGCGATACCTATCGGGGTTTACTCGGCCACACATCAATATTCCCTCGGCGATCAGATCGTCACCACGATGAGCTTTTTGGGCCTGGGCATGCCGGGTTTCCTGCTGGCGTTGCTGGTCCTCTTCTTTGCGATGATGGTTCTGAAAGTAGAGGTCGGCGGGCTATTCTCGCGTGAGTTCATCGATGCGCCGTGGAGTTGGGCGCGGGTCGTTGACCTGCTCAAGCACATCTGGATTCCAGCATTGATCAGCAGCGTAACCGGCACGGCAGGGTTGGTGCGCATTATGCGCGGCAACCTGTTGGAAACACTCGGCCAGCCCTTTGTGGAAGCCGCGCGCGCGCGGGGATTGAAAGGCGGGAAAGTGACCTGGAAACATGCGGTGCGCGTGGCGATTAACCCGCTCATCGTCATTCTAACCTCGGAGGCGCTGCCAAGCATCGTGGCCGGCGACGCGCTGGTGGCGACGGTACTAAACCTGCCCACGGTCGGCCCGCTCTTCGTCCAAGCCCTAACGACACAGGATATGTTCCTGGCCGGGACGGTGCTCGTGTTTATCGTCCTGATGACGATGATCGGCACGCTGATCGGCGACCTCTTGCTGGCTGCGCTCGATCCGCGCATCCGCCTGGATTAAGGAGGGGACAGCAATGGAAGAACCTCAAGTTACCCCCAATAAGTCTGAACCTGTAGAGAAAGCTAAGCAACAACAACTTAGCCAGGCTTACTGGAGCCTGGTGTGGTGGAAGTTCAAGAAGAACAAGCTGGCGATTGTAGGTGCCATCATCATCGTCCTCCTCTACGCGTCGTGCGGTCTATTCGCCGAATTTGTCTCCCCGTATCGCCTAGATTACCAATCCAATTTCCTGGAAGCGCGCCCGCAACCCCTGGTCTTCAAAAACCCCCAGGGGAACTTCAGCCTACGTCCGGCCGTCTATGGCCTGGATCAACAAATCGATGCAGTACAGCGCCGGCGCAGTTGGGTGGTGAATAAAGAAAAGATCTATCCCATTTCCTTTTTCGTCAAAGGCCAACCGTACAAACTACTAGGGTTGATTCCCACCAATATACACCTCTTTGGCGTGAATACGGAAAAATACCCGGATGGGACCGTTTTCTTGTTTGGCACCGACCGTGTAGGCCGCGATCTTTTCTCCCGTATCTTCTACGGCGGGCGGCTGTCGCTACTGTTGGGACTAATCGGACAAGGCTTCACGCTGATCTTGGGAATGGTGATGGGCACAATCTCTGGTTACTACGGCGGCATGACAGACATCCTGATCCAGCGGTTGGTCGAATTTGTCGGCGCTTTCCCAGATATTCCGCTCTTTATGGCGCTGGCAGCAGCGATCCCGGTTACATGGTCGCCCATCCTGGTCTACTTTATGTTGACGTTGATTCTCGTCTTCATCCGCTGGGGCGGATTGGCCCGGCAGGTTCGCGGGCTGATTCTCTCACTACGTGAGCGCGAATACGTGTTGGCAGCCCAGAGCGCCGGTGCCAGCGACCGGCGGATTATGTTCCGCCATCTGCTGCCCGGTACATTGAGCCACGTCATCGTCATCGCCACGTTGATGATCCCAGGCATGATCCTCTCGGAAACGGCCCTGAGTTGGTTGGGTCTGGGCTTGCGCCCACCGCTCACCAGTTGGGGCGTTCTGCTACAAGAAGTCAGCAGCGTGCGGGTCATCCGCTTTGCGCCCTGGCAGCTGATCACCGTCCCCTTCATCATCATCGCCGTACTGGCCTTCAACATGCTCGGGGACGGGCTGCGCGACGCGATGGATCCCTACGGTGGGCGGTAAAAGGAGGATGCAATGGCCGAACCTTTAGTTGAAATCAAAGATTTACACGTACAGTTCGAAGTGCGCGATGGCATCATCCACGGCGTCGACGGTTTTACCTTGACCATCAACCGGGGTGAGACGTTGGGTGTGATCGGCGAAAGCGGGTGTGGTAAATCCATTACCGCCAAAGCCGTGATGCAGATGGTGCCCAAGCCCGGCAAGATCTCCGAAGGTGAAATCATCTACTACCGCCGGGATAAATTCAATCCACAAAAGCCTTCCGAGGTCGTCAATATCACGAAGCTCGATCCTGATGGCGATGTGATCCGCAGGATTCGCGGCGGCGAGTTTGCTATGATCTTCCAGGAGCCGATGAGTTCGCTGACCCCTGTTTACACCACCGGCACGCACATCGGCGAAGCCCTAAATCTGCACCGGCTGATTCCGAAAACCGTAGGCGAGCAGATGGCACAGCAGATGATGCAATACCGCCCGGTGACCAAGGAAGAAGCCCGCGAAATCTCCATCGAGATGCTGCAAAAGGTGGGCATCCCCAAGCCCCACGAGCGCGTAGACGCCTACCCGCACCAGCTTTCCGGCGGGCAACGCCAGCGGGTGATGATCGCCATTGCGCTCTCATGCCAGCCGTTCATGCTGATTGCGGATGAGCCAACGACGGCGCTCGATGTGTCTATCGAGGCGCAAATTCTCGACCTGATGCGCGAGCTGCAGGAATCAATGGAGATGTCCATCATGTTCATCACCCACAACCTGGGCGTGGTGGCGGAGATGGCGAAGGAAATCGTGGTGATGTACATGGGCAAGCAAGTGGAGGCCGCCAGCACCGATCGGGTCTTCTACGAACCCAAGCACCCGTACACCCGCGCGCTGCTGCAATCCATTCCCAAAGTAGGAAAACGTTCCAGCGAGCGTCTGGCCTCTATCAAAGGCATGGTGCCCGATCCCTTCCACCTGCCAAGTGGCTGTGTCTTCCACCCACGCTGCCCATCGTTCATGCCAGGCAAGTGCGATGTGATGACGCCCAACTGGATTGAGGTTGAGCCGGATCACTGGGCCCGCTGTCTGTTATACGAGAACGTTTAGGAGGTAGAACGAATATGGCTGAAAATACCGCAACTCAAAAAGCCAATATTATCCTGGATGTCAAGGGGATGAAGAAATACTTCCCCATCTATAAGGGGTTTCTCAGAAAAGTCGTCGGCAATGTAAAAGCTGTAGACGATGTGAGCTTCTACCTCCGCGCAGGCGAAACGCTGGGACTGGTGGGCGAAAGCGGGTGCGGCAAAACGACCGTCAGCCGCACGATCATACGCCTCTACGAGCCGACTGCTGGCACCGCGCACTTCATGACCGAGTTGTTCTCCCCCGACGGTAAGCCAGAGATGGTCAACATCTTCGATCTGGACAAAACGCAGATGAAGCACATTCGCCGTGAGGTCTCGATGATCTTCCAGGACCCCATCAACTCCCTGAACCCGCGTATGTCGATCTTCGACATCGTTTCGGAGCCGATGGTGATTCACGGGATGAAGATCGGCCCGGAGATGGAAGAAACCGTCGTTACACTGCTGGAACGGGTGGGCCTGCGTAAGGAGCACATTCGCCGCTACCCGCACGAGTTCTCCGGCGGGCAGCGTCAACGCATCGGTATCGCTCGCGCGCTGTCGATGAATCCCAAGATCATCTTCTGCGACGAGCCGGTCTCGGCGCTGGACGTTTCTATCCAGGCGCAAACGCTCAACCTGCTACAGGACTTACAAGCGGACTTCGACCTGTCCTACGTCTTCGTGGCCCACGACCTGAGCGTGGTACAGCACATCTCCGATCGCGTTGCAGTGATGTACGTCGGCAAAATCGCCGAGATGGCCCACTCCGACGCCCTGTACAACGAACCGCTGCACCCCTATACCGAGGCGCTGATGTCGGCGGTGCCCAAGCCTGATCCGCGCTACGAGTCCGAGCGCATCATCATGCAGGGTGACGTAGCCGACCCTTCCAACCCGCCGCCGGGCTGCTACTTCCACCCGCGCTGCCGCTACGCTGTGGACAAGTGCTCGCAAGAGACGCCGGAGTTCCGTGAACTCAAGCCGGATCACTTCGCGGCATGCCATCGCGCCGACGAACTGAAGTTAAAGGGGGTGTGATATGGTCGTAGTTGACAGATTGACCATCCTGCAACGCACGCCGCTGTTCCGAAGATTGAACCGGCGGCAGATCGAACAAGTGGGCAAACGCTTCGTCGAACGCACCTATGCCCCAGGCGAAAAGATCGTCACCCAGGGCAAGGGCGGCGAGGGCTTCTTCATCATCATGGAGGGCCAGGCCGAGGCCGTCCACGAGCAAGCTGATGGGACGCAGGTTGTGCTAAATCCGCTGGATCCGGGCGACTTCTTCGGCGAGATGGCGCTGTTAACCGAACAGATGCGCACAGCCTCAGTGATCGCCGTCGAACCCACATGCTGCCTGGTGCTGGCGCAATGGGACTTCCTCGGCTTACTGCGCGAGGATGCGGAGATGGCCGTCGCCGTGCTACAAGAACTGGCGGCGCGCTTTAGCCGCGTGCTGGCGATTATGTAGTGAGCGTTTTTGTACCGCCAAACCCGACAGGTTTGAAACCTGTCGGGTTTTCATTATCGTTCCCCCCAATACTCTTTTATCCCAGACTTTTAGACCGCATCTGCATCAGACAGAGACTTGGGGTACGTTGTACCAGGAGAATGACAAGAGCCTGTTTGCATCGCCCCACCGTTGGACTATAATATCAAGTGTGCAGCGTTTTTAACCTTCAATTTGTGACCTGCAACTTATTTAAGGAGGGACCCATTATGGCAGACCTGGAACGAGCAATAGACATTCTCAACAAAGTGCCCTTATTCGAAAACCTGAAAAAACGTCAACTGCAAGACCTGGGGCGGCTTTTCATCGAGCGCACCTGCGCGCCTGGCGAAGTGATTGTACCACAGGGACGGGATGGCTACGGCTTCTTCGTCATCGCCTCCGGCAAGGCCGAGGCAGTTCGAGAGAAGGCCGATGGTTCCAAAGCGGTAGTCAACCGTTTTGGAGCTGGGGACTTCTTCGGTGAATTGGCCCTGCTCGATAACGGCCCACGCACCGCGTCGGTCATCGCCACAGAACCGACGGAATGCCTGATCCTCCCCCGCGAGAACTTCCTCGGCGTGCTCAAGCGAGATGGCGAAATGGCCGTAGACATCATGGTCGAGCTTGCCAAGCGCTTCCGTATGGCCTTGGATGCGTATTACTAAACCATGAATCATGATTCATGATTCATAAATCATGAAATGTCCTGAATGCGGCTTCAAAGCCCGCCCGCGAGCCAAATTCTGCGGTATGTGCGGTGCGCGTCTCCAGTTGCTCTGTCCAGCCTGCGGGACGGCAAATCCGCACGTCTATCGCTTTTGCAGCGAGTGCGGCAGCCCCCTCAGCGTTGATGGCCCGTTCGACGGTATTCCGGTGCGCACCCAAGAGGTCGTCGCGGAGCATACGCCGGAGAGCGCATTGGTCAGTTCGGCGGAAAACGTTCTGGAAGGCGCCCTAGAAAACGCAGCATCCGGCGGGTCAGAACCCGGCGACCTCGCCCCACTCGAAGGGGAACGGCGTCTGGCAACGATCATCCTCGCGGACGTCAAAGGCTCCACCGATCTGATGGAACAGGTGGGCACTGAGGCCTGGGTCAAGATGATGAACCGCGTTCTCCAAATCCTGGAGACAGAGGTCTACCGTTTCGGTGGCAAAGTCGACCAATTCCGCGGCGATGGCCTGGTCGCCTTCTTCGGCACGACCATGGCCCATGAGGATGACCCGGAGCGCGCGGTATTGGCCGCCATGGCGATGCAATCCGCGCTGCAACCGTTCGCCGCCGATCTGGAAAGGCGCGAGGGCATCAGCCTGGCACTACGTGTGGGCGTCAACACGGGCGAGGTCATCGTGACCAGCGTGGGTAACGACCGCCAGTACCGGGAGGAGACGGCCATGGGCGAGGCCATCGCGCTGGCCGCGCGCATGGAGACCGCTGCCGAGCCCGGCACCGTGCTGGTGAGCGAGAATACCTATCGCCTCACCAGCACGCAATTTGAGTGGCTCTCCCTCGGTGAGATAAAAGTCAAGGGTGTGAGTACGCCCATCGCCGTCTACCGTCCCATCGCGCCCTACGTCAGCCTGGAAAGGCCCGCAGCCTACGAGCTGCCCAGTCCACTTATCGGACGCGATACAGAAGCGGAAGGCCTGAAAGACTGCATTGAAGACCTGAACGATGGCCTCGGCGGCATCGTCATCATTACCGGCGAACAGGGGATGGGCAAGTCGCTGCTCACCAACGAGGTGCGGCAGTACTTCGCCCGGCAAAATGCGCTCCTGGCCGAAGCACGCGATAAAGGCGTCAGCACAACACCTGCCGATACAGAGATTGGCGTCATCTGGCTGCGCGGACGCTGCCGTTCCTACACCCAATCGCAACCTTATGCGATGTGGCAGGATATGCTACGCAGTTGGCTCGGCATCTGCCCGGACGAACCGCACGAGCAGACGCGCGACCGTCTCCACCAACAAGCGGAAGTGCTGTGGAGCGACCAGGCTGACGAGTATTTTCCCGACCTGGCAATGTTGCTGTCTCTGCCGCTGGAAGTCAATCATGCCGAACACATTAAACGCCTCGACGCCGACAGCCTGCGCCAGCAATTCTTCCTCACACTGCGGAGTTGGGTCGAGGCGCTCACCCATCAAGGCCCGGTCGTGCTCACCTTTAGCGATATGCACTGGGTGGACGCTACTTCGCTGGACCTGCTCAAATACTGCCTGCCGCTGTGCGATTACACCGACCTGCTGTGGCTGCTCGTCTTCCGGCCAGACCGAGCCTCACCAATTTGGGAATTCCGCCATTACATCGAGACCGAATACCCGCACCGCCTGACCACGCTCAACCTCGCGCCCCTCACCGCCGAGCAAAGCCGGGAAATGATTACCGAGTTGATCGGCCCGGACGTACTCCCAGAGACCACGCAGGACCTCATCATCAACAAGGCCGAAGGCAACCCGTATTACATTCAGGAATTGGTGCGCGCGCTGATCTTCGAGGGGATTTTGACGCGCAGTTCGGAGGACGGGCGCTGGCATACTACCCAGGCTATCACCTCCATCATCCTGCCTGACAGCCTGCAAAGCCTGCTGCTGGCCAGCATCGACCGGCTCACACCGGAGGAACAGCACGTTCTGCAAATCGCCTCCGTGGTCGGCACTGTGTTCTGGTCGAAAATCGTTGAAGTACTGGCAGCCCATCCCGTGCGCGTAAAAGCGCAGCTCACGGCGCTGCAACGCGCACAATTGATCCGCGAGCGTGGCCGCACGACAGAGTTAGGCATCGAGTACGTCTTCCGTTCATCGCTGATTCGCGACGCCGCCTATGAGCGTCTCCTCAGCACGCAACGTATCAACTACCACCTGCGCATTGCCGATTACATCGAAAACCACTGCTGTAGGGCAGACATGCCCCAACCCTCTTCCCAGTTCTACGGCGCGTTGGCCTTCCATTACCAACGCGCTGGGATGCAAGAGAAAGAGCTGAATTACGTCCTCAAGGGCGCCGAGCACGCCACGCATATCTACGCCAACGCCGAGGCGGGCAAACAATACACCCGCGCGCTTGAAATCCTCGATGTCCTGGAGAGCGAGGCAGACGACGAAGATCAACGCCGCGCCATACACGCGCAACGCTTCCGAGTGCTCAACGAGCGGCGCGCCGTCTTCTACCTCATGGGGAAATTCGAGGCCATGTGGACCGACGCCAAGGCGCTGCTGCCACTGGCAGAACAGTTGGCAGACAATCCCGCCTTTACCATCGACGCAATGCTCCAACAGCCGGGAGTGGCCGACTATCAGAGCAAGGAAGAGATTGAAGCCGGCATCCCAATGGCGCAGAAAGCCCTCGAGTTGGCGCAGCAGCTGGGCGATTCACGCCGTGAAATGGAAAGCCTTATCGCCATTGTCAATCATCGCCTGGCCCTGAGCGATCCGGAGTGGCAGCCGCTGGCCGAGCGTGCTCTCGAACTTGCCCGCCAGTTGCAGGACGAACATTACGAGGCGCGGCTGCTCATCGGCATGGGGGGCATATTTGCCTTCAGTGACGAACCCGCACTCAGCATGGAATACCTGGAAGCCGCTGCCGCGCTCGCCATGTGCCAGGGTCTCGACGACAAAATAACACAAATGTCACTACTCAATCTACTGGGCTTGGAATTCGAGCGCAGCGGCGACTATTACCGCCTGCTGATCGAATACCAACAGGAACGGCTCAACATCAGCCGCGAGATCGGCCATCGCCCCAACGAGAGCAAAGCGCTGCAGGCCTGTGGGCGGATTCAAGGTATCTACCTGGGCGATTACCAGGGCGGTCTGGGGCTGCTGGAAGAGTGCCGGCGCATCCTGGTTGGCTCCCGCGACGAGGTTTACCCGCTGTTCCACATCGCCCAAATCCAGAGCGAGCAATACCAATACACCGAGGCACTGGCCAGCCTCGAACGCATCCGCACCATCGGCGAACCGGTTCAGGATCGCGGACTCGCCAGTCTAAAACTGGTCTGGGCCATCCTCTACAACGCCCTCGGCGACGAGGCTCACTTGCACATGGCGCTGGAACTGGCCGAAGAAGTCCAGCAGCTCGCGCTGCAAAGCCCCCTGGTCTCTCGACAATACGAGATGGCGGCGCTTTGCAAGGCCACTGCCGCACACCTTAAATTAGCGATGCTCGCCAAGGACGCCGCCGCGACCAAACCCGGCACAGTCTACGGTCACCTAGACAGCGCGCTAAACGCCGCTCAGAGGGCGTTGGATATTTACCAGACGTTCGGTTTCGTCCAAATTACCGAGTGCGTGAGCGAGGAAATCCTTTTCCGCTACAGCCAGGCACTTGTCGCCAACGAACAGCAAGAGGAGGCCAATAAATACCTCCGCCGGGCATACGACGAAATGGCGCGCAAACACGCACTCATCCCCACGGACAGTTACTTCCGCCGGACCTATCTCGAAAACATCCTCCTGCACCAGGAGATTCGCGCCGCGTATGCAGCACGGGTCGGGTTGATCCTGACAGAGTCCGGGCAGGTTCCCCACCTAAGCCACGTCCCAGAAGCGTTTTAGCCGTTGCCCTCCTGTGTTCCTCGTGTCTCCGTGGTGAAATGAAACACTAACACAACTGCTACAGAATCGCCACACAAACTTTATCCTAACATAACAGATTTATGCTATGATTACACTGATGGCGTCAGCCGATTCTGCTGGCGTTGGGCGACAGTATCTATGTTATGGATGAGTCCTTAAGGACGGTACAAACTATGACACAATTCCTCAACAAGCTGTTCAACATTCGCTCAGAAGAATGGCCACGATTGCTATTGCTCTACGCGATGCTCCTGGCGGTCACACTGGGCGCGGTCTGGGGCGAGACGATCGTTGCAGCGGCCTTCCTGGAACAGGTGGGAGTGAGGGGCCTGCCCTGGTTTTTCATGGTCAGGGCGCTTCTCTCCATACCGGCGGTCGCCATCTACACTGCCTTCGCCGACCGCATGGCCAGTCGCAAACTGTTGATTGCCATCTTGCTCATCGGCGGTGCAGGCATCCTCGTCGGGCTGGGACTGCTGAACCTCGGCATCGCCACCATCGCTTACCCGCTTCTTTACCTGCTAATCTACGTTCCCCTCACCGACATCCTCTCCGCACACTGGTACACCTACATCGACAGCTTCTACGACACGCGGGCGGCCAAACGCGTCGTGCCGGTCTTGGGCACGGCGGGCAGCATCGGCGGGATCATCGCCGGCTTGAGCATGGAATCGCTCAACAAAGTCTTCTCGCCCAACGGCATCATCCTCGTGTGGCTCAGCATGTTGGGAATCATGGCGCTGGGAGCCTGGCTGATGCCGCATCTGATTAAATCGCGCAACGGCGCAGCCCAAAGCAGCGCGCCCATCGTCAAAGCCAAGGGGACAGAAAAAGCGCACGTTTCCTATGTCAGTGAACTGCGCGAAGGCTATCACTACGTCACCCAGTCGCGCTTTCTACGGGGGATCGCCATCGCGACGCTCGTTGTCGTCATCCTGCTCAACTTCGTCGGCTACCGCACCAGCGAGATCATCGTCGACAAACTCCAGACCACCGAGGCCATGGCGAACTTCTACGGTTTGGTGACCGGGATCGCCAACCTGATCATGCTGCCCTTCCAACTGTTCCTCCTCAGCCGTATCATCGGCTGGATCGGGATTGGCAACGCCTTCATGCTGTTTCCCATTGGTAACCTGGCGATCTGCGCGGGCCTGGTGTTTTTGCCCGGCCTGCCGACGGCGGCCTTGGGCTATTTCGGCAGTACCGCCCTCTATGGCAACGTCGGCTATCAGATCAACAGCCTGCTTTACAATGCCGTGCCGCTGCGCATCAAGGGACGCGCGCGCGCCTTCATCGACGGCCTGGTCGCGCCGGTTGGCGCGTTTCTCGGCAGTATTCTACTGTTACCGCCATTCGTCGCAGTGGGGTGGTTCCTGCCGGCGTTCATTCTTGCTCTTGCCTTCTCCTATATCACCAACACATTGATCGTGCGCCGCCAGTACGGGCAGGCACTCGTCAAAATGCTCGAACAGGAAGACTACTCCTTCCTGCTGACCCAAAACGTCTCCGAGCTGACCGTTGCCGATCCCGCGACATTGAATAAACTGCGCGAGAAGCTGGAGAGCAGTTCCAGTCACGAACTCACCGTCTTCATGGCGCAGCTCATCAGCCGCATCGGCGGGCGCGACGCCATCCCCATCCTCAGTCACACCGCCCACACCGCGCCCGAAAGCCACACGCGTGCCGCCATCCTCGACGTCATCGCTGCCGCCGACCTGCGCGGCGATGCGGTACGCCAACTGTATCTCGATTTAATGGCCGACCCCGCCGGGCAGGTGCGCCAGTCCGCCATCGTGGGATTGCAGCAACTTGTCGCGCCCAATGATCCCGAATTTCTCACCTATATGGCGAACATGGTCTACGATCCCGACATCAAGGTGCGCGGGCAGGCACTCATCGTCCTGGTACAGGTGGACAAGTTATACACCCTGAAACCCGCCGTAGATGCGCTCGAAGCCATCCTGACCGGCGACAATTCGCAGCACCGCGCCTACGGTGTGCGCATCCTGGGGCAGATCAAGAGCGAACACACGCTCAACCGGTTGATGACCTATCTCGACGATCCCGCCGACGAAGTCCGGCTCGAAGCGGCGCTGGCCGTCGAAGCCGCTGTGCAAAAGGCAATGCTCAACGACGCGCAGAAAGCCGAGATCGAAGCTAAAATCAGCCGCCGGCTCAACGACCCCGTCGAACGTACGCGCCGGGCCGCGCTCGTGGTGTTGGGGCACACAGGCAGCCGAAAAACCTACCCGTCGATCGTCAACGCGCTTACCGATGCCAGCCCGCAGGTCCGCGAAACCGCCGCCGCGACGCTCGTGGCGCTCGGCAAGGCTATCATCCCGGTGGTCCATCCCAAGCTCGACGCGCCGGATGCGCAATTGCGCAAAATGGCTGCCGTCGTCCTCAGCCGTATCAATCCCAAGGAGTTCGGCCCGCTGATCGTCGGCGCGAACATCACCGGCAACCTGCTTGCCATCTACGGAAACTTCGGCCTGGTCGAAGCGCTCGAAGCATGCGCCACCTATCCAGCTTTCGGCGTGCTGCAAAGCGCCCTGCGCGAACAGGGACAGCGCCTCACCGCGGAAATCTTCTACCTGCTCTCCGCCATCCAGGACCCCAACAGCGTGGACATCATCAGCGACTCCCTGCGCAGCGACAATCCCCGGACGCGCGCCAACGCCGTCGAAGCCCTAGAATCGCTCACCTCGCCCAAAACCGCCGAGTTGATCGCGCCACTGTTCGAGCCGGAGACCCCCACGAGCAAACTCCTGGAGCTGAGCAAAGAAACCTGGGATATGGAACCGCCGGACACCGTCGAAACCATCCACAAACTCGCCGCGCTTCCGGAGGACCCCTGGGTGCGCACGATGACGGCCTTCGCGTTGGGACAGCTCGGCGCGGCGCTCGCTCCGCCCGTGACGATGACACCCCCCACCCCTGAATCACCATCCGCCGCACCGGAAGCCGAACCACGCCGCGCGATGCCCAAAGACCTCTTCGCCGCCCTCGACGCGCCGAAGGCGGAAGCGCCCCAACCCACCCCGCCGCCCGCAGACGCTGCGCCGGCAGACGGCGCGCCTGCAGATGGCACACCCGCGCCCCGCGCGCGCCGCCGCCCGCCCGCCGACCTGTTCGGCGCACTCGACGGCCCCAGAACCGAGACACCGGCAGCCAACATCACAGCCATCAAAGCCAAACCAGAGGCTACCCAACCCGCCGCGTCCGCTGTACCCACCTGCACTCTCCCTCTCACTCTCGCGCAGGTCGAGGCGCTCCTGGAAACGGCGCTCAAAGACCCGGTCGAAGAAGTCCGTCTCGCGGCCCAGACCGCCAAACGGCTAATCGCCGGCGTGCAAACCGACTTTATGAAGGAGGACCTTATGCTTTCTGCCATTGAAAAGATCATTTTCCTCAAAGAAGTCCCCTTCTTCCAGGGCATGACCATCGACCAGCTCAAAATCCTGGCGAACGTCTGCGAGGAAGAAACGTACGAGGAAGACACGCACATCTACAACAACGACGACCCTGGCGGCGCGCTGTACGTCGTGGTCAACGGGCGCGTCGGCATCGAGCAGGAGAAGCGTGCTGGCTCCTTCGCGCGGCTGGCGACCGTCGAGGCACACTCGTACTTCGGCGAGGCCAACTTCTTCGACAGCAGCCCGCACACCACCTCCGCCGTCGCCATCCAGGACACGCTCACGCTGCGTCTGCGCCGCGAACCGCTCATCGCCCTGGCGCGCCAAAACCCGGAGATGTCACTGGCGCTCATCAACGTCCTCAGCGAGCGGCTCCGCGAGTCCAACGACCGCATCGCCGACCTCACCCGCGCCCGCCCACGCCAGCTTAACAAACTGTTCGACCAATACGATTAGGACTTTACCACGAATCTCCATAAATTCTCACTAATTCTGACTTCTATTCGTGAAGATTCGTGCAGATTAGTGGTTTATTGTTGAATGCGATGACAGACGAATCACTCTGGCGACAACAATCAGGTGAATTCCCGGCGCCGACGCCGCTGGGGATTACCAAAGCCTTGCCGCACTCCAGTGGGGCGATGCCGCGCGCCTGCTACGAAACCGCGCCCACACCGAAACTCGCCCCTGCGTTGCGCCACTTTGCGCGCCAGAACGACCTCGACATCCCAACACTCATCCGGGGCGCGTGGGCGCTGCTCCTCAGCCGTTACAGCGGGGAGAAGGACGTAGTTTTCGGGATGTTGGTCGCCCACACCCGCGAGCCTGCCCTCGTGCGCGCAACCATCCGGCCAGAACAAGCGACGCGCACCTGGCTTACGGCTCTCCACGCCGACTTTGCCGCCGCGCCCCAACAGCAGGTTGTGCCGGAACAACACGCATTGGAAAACCTGCTCGTCTCGGGCACACACCCCGACGGCGAGTATGCCAGTATTCCCCTTGTCATCACCATCGACGACACACTGCACCTGCACATCGACTACGACACCTCTCGTTTCGAGGCCACCGCCATAGCAAGATTGGCCGGTCACCTGCTCACGTTGCTGGAAAGCCTAGTCGCCTTGCCGGAACTGCCCCTCAAAGCCCTGCCCATGTTGACCGAAATCGAGCGCCAACAAATGCTCGTTGCCTGGAACGACACCACGACCGACACCGGCTACAGTGGGCAGTGCATCCATCGCCGCTTCGAACGCCAGGCCGCGCAGAGGCCCGACGCCGTCGCCGTGGTCTACGCTGAACCGGGAAAACCCCGGCAAACGCTCACCTACCGCGAACTGAACGCCCGCGCCAACCAACTGGCTCGCCACCTGCGGGCGCTTGGCGTCGGCCCGGAAGTCCCCGTGGCGATGTGCGTCTCACGCTCAACGGCGATGCTCGTGGGGATGCTCGGCATCCTCAAAGCCGGCGGCGCTTATGTCCCCATCGATCCCGCCTATCCGCCCGATCGCCAGGCGTTCATGCTCACCGACACGCAGACACCCGTCATGCTGACCGAACGCGCCCTCGTCAACACGCTCCCGCCCACCCAGGCGCGCATCGTCTGCCTGGACGCCGACTGGCCCGCCATCGCCGCCCACGCAGACGCCAACCTCGACGGCGGCGCACGGGGTCACAACCTGGCCTACATCATTTACACCTCCGGCTCAACAGGCCAGCCCAAAGGCGTCGAAATCGCCCACCAGAGCGTGATCAACCTCGTGGAAACCACCCGCCCGGTCTTCGGGTTCAACGCCGACGATGTGTGGACGGTCTTCCACTCGTATGCCTTCGACTTCTCGGTGTGGGAACTGTGGACGCCGCTGCTCTGCGGCAGCCGTCTGGTCATCGTCCCGCAGGCTGCCGTGCAGTCGCCCACGGCGTTCCTCGACCTGTTGCGCAGCGAGGGCGTCACCGTCGTCAACCAGACGCCGTCGGCTTTGCAGCGACTGGTGGGTCTCTACAACACCACTAACCCGCTGTCGCTGCGCTTGATCTGCTGCGGCGGCGAAGCCCTGCCGCGCGCGCTGACGCAGAAGGTGCTGGCGTGGAACGTCCCCCTGTGGAACTTCTACGGCCCCACCGAATCGACCGTGTGGGCTGCCTGCCATCCCGTCACAGCGCCCGGCGACACGCCGACCGTCCCCATCGGGCGACCGCTCGGCAACATCCGCCTGTACATCCTCGACGCGGCCATGCAGCCCGTGCCTGTGGGCATTCCCGGCGAACTCCACATCGGCGGCGTGGGATTGGCACGCGGCTACTTCAACCGCCCCGAACTCACCGCCGAGAAATTCGTCGCCGACCCGTTTTCGGCGGAACCGGGCGCACGGCTCTACAAAACCGGCGACATGGCCCGTTATTTGGAAGACGGCACTATCGAATTCGTACAGCGTCTCGACCATCAGGTGAAAATCCGCGGCTACCGCGTCGAACTGGGCGAAATCGAAAGCGCGCTCGCCCACCATCCCGCCGTACGCGAAGCCGTCGCCATCGTCCGCGACGAACGCCTCATCGCCTACTGGACTCCCATGATGAACGACCATCCGACGGTCACCGAACTCCAAGACTTTCTTAAGCAGCGTCTCCCAACCCAGATGATCCCCGCTGCGTTCGTCCATCTCGACGCACTGCCCCTCACACCGAACGGTAAAATCGACCGCCGGCGCCTCCCCGCACCTGAAGTCGCCCGCCCCACCCTCGCCACGGCCTATGTCGCGCCGCGCACGGAGGCCGAAACGACCCTGGCGCAGATATGGGAACGCGTGCTCCTCGCGGCGCAGGTCGGCATCCACGACAACTTTTTCGAGCTGGGCGGCGACTCGCTGCTGGCGCTCAACATCATTGCCGAGGCGCGCGCTGCCGGACTGCTCATCACCGTCCAGCAGCTTTTCGAATACCAGACTATCGCCGCGTTGGCTGCCGCCTGCCCTCCTTCCGCCGACAGCCCTTTACCCATCCTGGCACCCGGCGACTTTCCCGAGGTGCATCTGACGGAAGACGAATTCGAGGCACTGCTGGTCGAACTCGGCGACATTCTGACCTGAGGCATTCCCATGAACACACCAGACAACATCGAAGCCATTTACCCGCTCTCTCCCATGCAGCAGGGAATGCTGTTTCACTCGCTCTACACACCGGAATCCGGCGTGTACTTCGAGCAACTGTGCTTCACCCTCCACGGCGACCTCGACGTCGCCGCTTTCGAGCGCGCGTGGCAATCCCTCATCGATCAGCATCCGGTTTTGCGGACGGTCTTCGCCTGGGAGACGCGCGACAAACCGCTGCAAGTGGTCCGGCGACACGCCGCGCTCCCCTGGACGACACACGACTGGCGCGATCTCTCACCCGACGCACAACAGAGCAAGCTTGCGGCCTGGCTCAAGAGCGATCAAACACGCGGCTTCGATCTGCACCAAGCCCCCTTGATGCGCGTGACCCTCTTCCGTCTGGCAGATGAAACGTGGCGCTGTGTATGGAGCTTCCACCACCTGCTCCTCGACGGCTGGAGTTTGTCGCTGGCGCTCAAGGACGTGTTCGCCTTCTACGAGGCGTCGCGCCAGGGGCAAGACCTGCGCCTCCCGCCACCCCGCCCCTACCGCGACTACATCGCCTGGCTGCACGCCCAAGACCTGAAGGAGGCCGAGACGTTCTGGCGCGAGACCCTGTGCGGCTTCACTGCGCCCACGTCGCTGCACGTCCAACGGGTGGCAGAGGCCAACCCCGCCGCGGACGATTACGCCGAGCAGCAGGTGCGCCTGTCCACCGCGACGACGACGGCGCTGCACGCCTTCGCCCGGCAGCAGCGAGTGACGCTCAACACGGTCATCCAGGGCGCGTGGGCGGCGCTCCTCAGCCGCTACAGCGGCGAGCCAAGCGACGAAGTCGACGTGCTCTTCGGTGCGACGATCGCCGGGCGGCCTGCCGCGTTGGACGGCGTCGAGGCGATGATCGGGCTGTTCATCAACACGCTGCCCGCGCGCGTCCACGTCCCCGACGACGGCGCGCTCGGTCCCTGGCTACAAACGTTGCAAGCGCAACAGGCCGCCGCCCGCCGCTACGAATACGCCCAGCTGGTCGACATCCAGCGGTGGAGCGACGTCCCGCAAGGCCAGGCGCTATTCGACACACTGCTCGTCTTCGAGAACTATCCCGGCGAGGCGGACGTCCAACCGGCGGATCCCCGGCTCAGCATTGCCGACATGGTCACGCTCGAAAAGACCAACTACCCACTCACGGTCATCGTTGAACCGGGCGAGGAACTGCGCCTCAGAATCAGCTATCGTCGCCAACGCTTCACCGACGACGCTATCGCACGGATGCTCGGACATCTGCGCACGCTGCTCGAAGGAATGCTCACCGCGCCGGAATCGGCGCCCGGCGATCTCCCGCTGCTCACTCCGGCGGAGCGCGAACAAATCCTCGTCGCGTGGAACGACACCCGCACCGACTACCCCCGCGAGACGCCCGTCCACCGCCTGTTCGAAGCGCAGGCTGCGCAAACGCCCGACGCCGTGGCCCTCAGCTTCGAAGGCGCGACGCTGACCTACGCTGAACTCAATCGCCGGGCCAACCGTCTGGCGCATCACATGCGCGAACTGGGCGTGGGGCCGGAAGTCGGCGTCGGCATCTACGTTGAACGCTCGTTCGAGATGATCGTCGGCGTCCTGGGCATCCTCAAGGCCGGCGGGGCCTATGTCCCGCTCGATCCCACCTATCCGCCGGAACGCCTCGCGTTTATGATCGACGACACGCAGGCGCCGGTCATCCTGACGCACACGCGGCTGGTGGGGAAGCTCCCTGCATACAGCGGGCGGATCGTCAATCTTGACGATGATCCGGGTTCGGCCTATGCGGATGACAACCTCGACGGCGGCGCGACCGCCGGCAGCCTGGCCTACGTGATGTACACGTCCGGCTCAACGGGCGCGCCCAAAGGCACGAGCATCGTCCACCGCGCCATCGTGCGACTGGTCAAAAACACGAACTTCGCCAGCCTGACCGCCGATGAAACGTTCCTGCAACTGGCGACGCTCTCCTTCGACGCTTCGACGCTGGAAATCTGGGGCAGCCTGCTCAACGGCGGGAAACTCGTCATCTTTCCCGCCCACAAACCGTCGCTCGACGAGCTGGCTCGCTTCATCGAAGAACAACGCATCACGACGCTGTGGCTTACCGCCGGGCTGTTCCACCAAATGCTGGAAAGCTACCCCGAAAGCCTCAGCCACGTCCGCCAACTGCTGGCGGGCGGCGACGTGCTCTCCGTCGCCCACGTGCGCCAGATGCTCGACCGTCTACAGCCGGGGCACACACTCATCAACGGCTACGGCCCCACCGAAAACACCACCTTCACCTGCTGCTATCCAATACACTCAACCGCCACCCTCGCTTGCGCTGGATCACAATCCAACGCCACCGTCCCCATCGGACGGCCCATCGCCAACACCCAAGTCTACATCCTGGATCGCGCGATGCGGCCCGTGCCGGCCGGCGTGCCCGGCGAGCTGTACATCGGCGGCGACGGGCTGGCGCGCGGCTACTGGCGGCTGCCCGAATTAACCGCCGAGCGCTTCGTCCCCCACCCCTTCAGCGACGAACCGGGTGCGCGGCTCTACAAAACCGGCGACCGCGCCCGCTACCTGCCTAGCGGGGATGTCGAATTTATGGGACGGCTGGACAATCAGGTGAAGATTCGCGGCTATCGCGTCGAGCCAGGCGAGATCGAGGCGCATTTGGAACAGCATCCAGCGGTGCAGAACGCCGTCGTCGTGACCCGCGAGGACGTTCCCGGCGACAAACGGCTGGTGGCCTACGTTATCGCTTCTCCGGGGCAGCAGCCCACGGCGGACACGCTGCGCGAGGCGCTGCAAACCGCGCTGCCCGACTATATGATCCCCGCCGCCTTTGTGCGACTGGACGCCCTGCCGCTCACGCCCAACGGCAAAGTCGACCGCGCCAAACTTCCCGCCCCCGATTGGACGCAGGCAGCAGCAACCCACGTCCCGCCACGCACACCCACCGAAGAGACGCTGGCGGCAATCTGGCAGAGCGTGCTTGGCATGACCCAGGTGGGCGTCCACGACAACTTCTTCGCGCTCGGCGGGCACTCGCTGCTAGCGACGCGGGTGATTTCGCGCGTGCAGCAAAGTTTCCAGATCGCCATCCCCTTGCGCGCCATCTTCGAAGCGCCGACCGTGGCGGGATTGGCCGCCGCTGTCGAGGAAGCGATCATCCGCGAGATCGAGGCCCTCGGCGACATTGACAACCAGGCAGGGAACAATGACTGACATCCTCGAAGCCGTGCAAGCGCCCGCGACAAGACACGCGCTCTCGCCCGCCCAACGCGCGCTGCTCGAAAAACGCCTGCGTGGACGACCGGAGGCGCGCCCGGTGGAGATTCCGCGTCGCGCCGACGACGGGCCGGCCCTGCTCTCCTTCGCGCAGCAGCGACTGTGGTTCCATGAACAGTTGGAACCCGGACAGCCGACCTACAACGTCCCTATCGCCGTGACATTGGGCGGCCCGCTCGACGTCGCCGCGCTGGAAGCCAGCCTGCACGCCATCGCGCAGCGGCACGCCATCCTGCGCACGACCTTCACGGCTGTAGACGGCGAACCTATGCAGATCGTCACCCCGGCAGTGGACGTTCCACTCACGGTTATGGAAGCGCAATCGTTGCCCGATGCTGGCATTAAAGCGGACCTCGCCGCCGAAGCGCGCGTCCCCTTCGACCTCGGTCAGGGACCGCTGTGGCGCGCGCGGCTGCTGCGCCTGGACGAGACGGAGCACATCCTGCAGTTGACATTCCACCATATCGTCTTCGACGGCTGGTCGCTGAGCGTTTTCTTCCGCGAACTGAGCACGCTGTACACGGCGCGCGTCACGGGACAGACGCCGTCGATACCCGAACTGCCCATCCAGTACGCGGACTTCGCCGTGTGGCAGCGCGAATGGCTGCAAGGCGATGTGCTCCAGCGCCAGCTCGCGTACTGGCAGGAACGGTTGAGCGGCCCATTGCCGGCGCTCAACCTGCCGACCGACCGGCCCCGCCCGCCCATCCAGACGCACAACGGGGCGCTGCACCGCTTCACGCTGCCCGCTGCGCTGTACACAGGGGCGCAGGCGCTGGCCCAAGAGGAGGGCGTCTCGCTCTTTATGCTGCTGCTGGCGGCCTTCGAGGTGCTGCTCCATCGCTACACCGGTCAGGAGGATTTCGTCATCGGCGCGCCCATCGCCAATCGCACACATAGCGAGGTCGAAGGGCTGATCGGCTTCTTCGTCAACACACTGGCGCTGCGCGGCGATCTCGCAGGCCAACCCACTTTCCGCGAGCTGCTGGACCGCACGCGGCGCGTCGCCCTCGAAGCCTACGACCACCAGGATTTGCCCTTCGAGCGGCTGGTGGAGGCGCTGCAACCGGAGCGCGACCTGAGCCGGTCGCCACTCTTTCAGGCGATGTTCTCCTTCCAAAACAACGGCAACGCCGACCTGCGCCTGCGCGATCTCGCGGCTGCATACAACGTGATCGACAACCAGACCGCGCTCTTCGACCTGTCGCTCGATATCGAAGAGACGCCGGAGGGACTGCGCGGCAGTTTCGAGTACAACACCGATCTGTTCGACGCCGCGACGGTCCAACGCATGGCCGGGCACTTTGAGACGGTGCTGGCGGGCGCGCTGGCCCACCCGGAACAGCCCATCGCCACGCTGCCGTTGATGCCGGAGACCGAGTGCCAGCAGATGCTCGCCATCGGGCGCGGCCCAACGCGCGACTATCCCCGCGACATATGCGCGCATCACCTGTTCGAGGCGCAAGTCGTGCGGACGCCGGAGGCGCTCGCCGTCATCCACGAAGACCGGCGACTCACCTACGCCGACCTCAACCGCAAGGCCAACCAACTGGCGCATCATCTCCAAACGTTGGGCGTGGGGCCGGAGACGCCGGTAGGATTGTACATAGAGCGCAGCCCGGAGATGATTGTGGGCCTGCTCGGCATCCTCAAGGCCGGGGGGACATATGTGCCTCTGGATCCGGCCTATCCGCCAGAGCGCCTGGCGTTGATCCTGGGAGACGTGCAGGCGCGCGTCCTGGTTACACAGTCACAATTGACGCGCGCGCTACCGATCCAGCCGGAATACGTGATTTGTCTGGATACGGATTGGGACGTCGTCGCGCAACAGAACGCGGAAAATACCGATTCCGGCGTGAGCGGGGAGCACGGCGCGTATATCATCTACACGTCAGGGTCGACGGGCGTACCCAAAGGCGTGGTCATCCCGCACAGCGCGCTACACAACTTGATCGCTGCAATCAACGCGCATTATCGCATCGAGAAAGGCGAGCGAGTACTGCAATTCTCCTCTATCAGTTTCGACGTTGCCGCCGAGGAAATCTATGTAAGCCTGACACAAGGCGCAACGTTGGTGCTGCGGACAGATGAGATGATCGATTCCGTTACGAAGTTTTGGCAGGCGTGTGAGATGTCGAGGATCAACGTACTAAATCTCCCCACCGCCTACTGGCGTGAGCTGGTCAACGGGTTTCCGATGTTGGCACGCACAGAGAGCGACCTACCACCGACATTACGTCTGGTAGTCTTCGGCGGCGAAAAGGCGCTACCAGATGATGTCCAAACATGGCATGCATACGTCGGTAGCCATGTACAACTCATCAACGCTTATGGTCCAACGGAGGCTGCGGTCACGGTCACTGTTCACGATTTGACCACACCGGAAGCCGTTGCAAACGCACAGGATAACGTCCCTATCGGACATGCTATCGCCAACGTCCACACGTACGTACTCGATGCCTGGTTGCAACCGACGCCCGTGGGTGTTCCTGGCGAACTTTACATCGGTGGAGAATGTCTGGCGCGCGGCTACCTGGGCCATCCCGAACTCACCGCCGAACGATTCGTCGTCGATCCTTTCTGTGATAGACCAAAGGCGCGGATGTATAGGACCGGAGATCTGGTGCGCTATCGCATCAACGGGGTGCTAGAGTATCTGGGGCGGAGCGACGAACAAGTAAAAATACGCGGCTACCGTATTGAGTTAGGGGAGATCGAGGCCGCACTGCGACGACAAACAGGGATTGACGCCGCCATCGTCGTCGCCGCGAGTATAGGGAACGACACACAACTTGTAGCCTATGTTACTCAAGCCGCAGGATACACCCTAAAAGGGAGTGTGTTGCGCGAGCACTTGAAAAACATGTTACCTGCCTATATGATTCCCACAAGCATCGTTATCCGCGATACTTTACCCCTCACAGCAAGCGGCAAGGTGGACCGGAGGGCGCTCGCGGCGCTCGGTGTCAGCCGGGAAAGCGCCACGGATTACATCGTGCCGCGCACCGAGACGGAAAAGCAGCTCGCCACCATCTGGGCCGAGGTGCTCCACGTCGAACACGTGGGTCGCTACGATAACTTCTTCGATCTGGGCGGGCACTCGCTGCAAGCCGTACAACTGATCTCCAGGATAACGGCAGCGTTGCATACATCGCTCTCGATCAAGACACTCTTCCTGCACCCGACCATCGCGGAACTCGCCGGCGCGCTAGAGGCGCCTGCACCGATAGCCGAAGTTACCCAAAAAGCGCCCGCGCCATCGAGCGCACCATTCATTGCCATCGAACGGCGCCCGCTGTTGGCGTTGTTCGCTGCCGGAAAGCTCGCGCCCGTGGCGTCGGCGGCACTTGGCTACCTCGACCGTGTCAATCCGGAGCGCGATGCGTTGCTCAACGAACACGTCGCAGGCATGCCGCTCTTCACCGACATTATCGAGACGGCGCTCGGACGTGTCGCCATCCTCCTGCTGCCCCGCTTCGACGATGAGCTATACCATAACCCGGAAGATTTCGTTATCCAAATCATCGATGCGCTGCACATAGTGCGCCTGCTCGGCGCGCGTGCGGTTTCGCTGACTGGATTGATTCCTTCAGCGACAGAATACGGGCGCGCCATCGTCGCCAACAGCGCCTATGACACGGCGCTGCCTGCAGTCACCACCGGGCACGCCGCCACCTCTGCCGCCGTGATCCTCGCCGTGAAAAGAATCCTCCGGGAAAGCGAGCGGCAACTGGAACGCGAAAGGGTTGGGGTGTTGGGGCTAGGCTCAATCGGCTTGACCTCACTGCGCCTGATGCTGAGCACGTTGCCGCATCCCGAAACGCTTCTGCTGTGCGATCTGTACAACAAACGCGATGCGCTCGAAAATGCCCGCCGGGAAATCATCCACGACTTCGGCTTTGCAGGTGAGGTGCAGATTGTGGCATCACAGCAGCAGGTTCCCACGGCGTTCTATACGGCGTCGCTGATCCTCGGCGCGACAAACACACCCGACGTCCTCGACATCGCGCAGGTGCAGCCGGGCACGCTCATCGTGGACGATTCCAGCCCGCGCTGTTTCTCCTCGCAGGCGGCACTGCACCGCCTGTACACCGACGGTGATATCCTGTTCACCGAAGGGGGCGTGCTCAAGTCACCCAATCCGATCGGGCAGACGACCTACCTGCCGGAATCGTGGAGCGAACCCCTGATTGGGTACGCGCGGCGTGACGTTCACGACATCACCGGCTGCATCCTGGCCGGACTGCTCGCAGCGCGCTTCGACAATCTCGCCCCTACCGTCGGCCCGGTGACCGTCGTAGAAGGCGTACAACACTATTACAAGCTCAAGGCGCTTGGATTTGAAGCCGCCGATTTGCACAGTGACCAGTACACGCTAGAACAGCACCTGGTTGACGGGTTCAGGCAGCGGTTTGGGGGTCAATTGAGTTGAGTATGAGTATAAAGCGAGTACAATAGTGTAGTGATCAACGCACCCCTGGCGAGGATTTGCCCTCGCGCAAGGGCAAGCGTCCCACAAGGAGGATGCCGCGAGTATGAATAGATACAGATTTAATCACAAAGTGCTTTTATTTCTTGTGGTGGCCAGCAGCCTTTTGAGCCTCACAGCCTGCAACGGCGCACGTCCCACACCTGAGGCCGCTGCGCCTACCGCTGTCCCGACCGCCGTCAGCCAGCGAGGTATCGGCGGGACACTGCGCATGGTGTACTGGGAAGCGCCAACCACGCTCAACCCACACCTGTCGGTGAGTATTAAGGACTGGGAAGCCGCACGCATTACCTACGAGCCACTTGCCAGTTTCGACGAGGACGGCAAGTTGATCCCCTTCCTGGCTTTGGAGATTCCCTCGCTGGAAAACGGCAGCGTCGCAGAAGACGGAAAATCAGTCACGTGGAAGCTAAAGCCCGACGTCGCCTGGTCGGACGGCACGCCGTTCACAGCCAAGGACGTCAAATTCACCTACGAGTACATCATCGACCCGGCAGTGAACGCGCAGTCAGCCTATGTGTACGGGAACGTTGAGGCCGTCGAAGTGCTCGACCGGCTTACCGTCAAAATCATCTTCAGCGACGTGACCCCGGCCTGGTCGCTGCCGTTCGTCGGCATCCAGGGTGTCATCCTACCGCAGCACGTGTTCGCAGCGTATAAAGGCGCGAACGCCCGCGAAGCGCCCGCGAACACACTCCCGGTGGGCACGGGGCCGTATCGTGTCGTCGAACCGGGGATCAAGCCACAGGAGGTGTTGCTGCTAGGCACGCAAATCGTGGAAACGAACAAGATCGTCTACGAACCGAACCCCTACTACCGCGATCCTGACCTGCCGTATTTCAGCAAAATCGAGCTACGCGGCGGCGGCACGGTCGCCGAGGCGGCGCGCATGGTGTTGGAAGCCGGAGAAGCGGATTATGCCTACTACCTCACCCCGTTGTCCATCAACGAGCTGGAACGGATGCAAGAAGGCGGCACTGGCGTCGTGCTGGCAAAGTTCGGCTCCAACGTCGAGCGCATTTTGCTCAACCGCAGCGATCCGCGTCAAGCCGCGCCCAATGGTGAACGCTCGAACCGCGATATTCCCAATCCTTTCTTCAGCGACAAGCGCATACGCCAGGCATTTGCCTACGCCATAGACTACCATACCATCGTGGCGCTCTATGGGCCGCTCGGCAAAGAAACACACAACAACCTGGTCGCGCCTTTGCAGTACAATTCGCCCAACACGTTCTACACCTACGATCCAGAAAAAGCCATGGCGCTGTTGGACGAAGCCGGGTGGATTCGCGATCCCGTGACGGGCATCCGCACCAACCGTGAAACTGGCAGGCGAATAAACCTGGTTTTATTGGCCCCGGCTGCCCCGCAGGGTACGGCACTCGAACAAACACAGCAAATCATCCGGCAGAATCTGCACGCCATTGGGGTTGATCTGGAGTTGAGGATCGTCGATCCAAGTATCATCTTTAGCGACGACCCTGCCACCACCCCTGACAACTTCCTGCGCTTTGCGGCGGACATGCAGATGTTCGGCATCGCCAGTGATAGCCCCGACCCTGGCCCCTATATGCAATTTTGGACCTGCGAGCAGATTCCACAGCAAGACAATAGCTGGGCTGCCGGACTCAACGTCGAGCGGTGGTGCAATGCCGAGTACGACGCCCTATACCAACAAGTCGCTGCGGAAATTGACCCCGATCTACGCCAACAGATCATTATCCAGATGAACGATATGCTTATCGAAGATGTCGTCATGATTCCTCTGGTTCACGTTGCCGAAGTGCAAGGAGTTAGCGCGACCCTTGCCGGCATCGAACTGACGCCGTGGGACATGAACACCTGGAGTATCAAGGATTGGAGGCGCACGCCATGACTAAAGAAACAACGTCCATCACAACGGATGCGAACCTGAGCCCCTGGATCGAGAAATTGCCCGGTATGACCTGGATCAAGGATTTAAAGATCGGGCGCAAATTGACCCTGGGATTCGGGATCCTGGTGCTGCTCATTTTCATCAGTGCGGGGGTGAGCTACCTAGGCAGCGACCGCGCCACCCAGCAGATTATGCGCGTCACCGACGTGCGCGCGCCAACGGCGCTCGATGCCTCGCGCGCGCAAGCCAACTTACTGAGGATGCTGTCTGACGTGCGTGGTTATCTCGCGTTGGGCGACCAGACATACCGCGAAAGCTACGCACAATCCGCGCGCGCCTTCGAAGAAGATCTGGATCGCCTCTACGGCCAACTCCAGAACCTGGATGAGACCAACATCCGCCGTCTGGTGCGGCTGCAGATCGCTTACGAACAGTGGGCGGCGCTACCGGAGCCACTGTTCAATCTGCGCGACGATCAACTCGACCGCGAACCGGCCTACCGGCTCCTGGCCACCGACGGCATCCGTTACGCCGGTGAGGTGCTCATCGCTACCAACACCCTCATCGAACTGCAAGGTCAGCAAGACCCGACGGCGGAAAACCTCGCGTTGTTGAGCGACATGGCAAAGTTCCAGGGCAACTTTGCCGCGATGCTGTCCGCGCTGCGCGGTTACGTGACGACCAACAATCGCATTTATCGAGGCGAGTACGAGGTCAACCTCGTGGACAATCAAAACGTGTGGGAACGGCTGCAAGGCAAACACGGTGCGCTTACGTCCAGCCAACAAGAGTTGCTCAACGCTATTGCGCAGAACCGCGCCGAATTTCTCAACCTGCCGGAAAAGATGTTCGCCGATCTGGAAGGCGAGCGAGCGCGCGAAGACCTCTACCTCTTCAGAACCCAGGCTCTACCGCTGGCCGATGAAATGCAACGCTTGCTCAACGAGATGACCGACAATCAGCAGAACCAACTGACGACAGACCTGGCAACTGGGCGCCACGACCTCACGCAGACCAACGTCATCATCCTTGGCGGTGGTATCTTTGCACTGCTCGTCGGTATCGGCATGGCTTACGTCACCCGCGAGACAATTGCCGGCCCCGTGGTACGACTCACCAACGTCGCCGAGCGCATCCGTGAGGGCGCCCTGGACGCGCAGGCACAGGTGGAATCCCGTGATGAAGTGGGCGTGCTGGCAACCACATTCAACAATATGACGACGCAGCTACGGATGACGTTGCAGCAAGTGCGCAAAGAGAAGCGCCGCGCCGACGACCTGCTCGAAGTTGTAATCCCCATCGGCGTCGAGTTGACCACGGAGAAGGACTTCAACCGGCTGCTTGAAAAGATGCTGTTGGAAGCCAAGGACTTCTGCCATGCCGACGCCGGCACGCTCTATCTGATCGAGAAGGATGAACTCAGATTCGTAATTGTGCGCAACGACAGCGGCAACATCGCGATGGGAGGGACAACCGGCAACCCGATCACCTATCCGTCACTCAGTCTCAGTACGGCCACTTCCGGCGACACGCCGCATCTGGCATACCACGCCATCGCCACGCAGGTCGCGTCGAGCGGCATCCCCAGCAACATCGCAAAACACAATCAGAGAAGCACCATCATCAGCGATTACACAATCGATTCACTGCTCACCATCCCCCTCAAGAACAGCGCCGGGACGGTGTTGGGCGTGCTACAACTGATCAACGCGGAAGAGCCGGAAACAAAAGTACGCATACCCTTCGATCAAAACTTGCAACAGATGATGGAGTCGTTCTCCTCACTCGCCGTCGCCGCGCTGGAAGCCTACATCCGCGAGCAAGCCCTCCATCGCCAGATTGAAGAGTTGCGCATCGAGATCGATATGGCGAAGAAAGAGCGGCAGGTCGCGGAAATCACCGAGTCGGATTATTTTCAGGAGTTGCGCGAGAAAGCGCGTGAACTCCGCAGCAGAACATAGTGACCTTAGACAATATCCGTTTTATAACTATAATTGTAATCAAACCGCACAATAAGGAGGCCAAACATGTCAAAAATCGTTTCAATCCACTCATTTCGTGGCGGCACAGGCAAGTCGAATATCTCGGCGAACGTGTCGGCATTACTGGCAAAAGATGGTAATCGTGTCGGCGTAGTAGATACCGACATCTCCTCGCCAGGCATTCATGTGCTCTTTGGTATGGATGAGGAAGAAATCACCAACTCGCTGAACGACTACCTGTGGGACAAATGCACCATTGAACAGACAGCTTATCCCGTCAGCGCGCGCATCGGAAAAGGGGTAGTGTTCACCATTGGCGGCGAAATCTACCTCGTCCCTTCCAGCATCCGCGTGGGTGATATCACGCGCGTCCTCCGCGAACGTTACGACGTGGGACTGCTCAACGATGGTTTTAATGCGTTGGTAGAAAAGTTGAACCTGGATTATCTAATCATCGATACGCATCCCGGCTTGAATGAGGAAACGCTGCTCTCCGTCGCCATCTCCGACGTGCTTGTCATCGTGTTGCGTCCCGACCAACAGGACTACCAGGGCACCGCCGTCACCGTGGACGTGGCACGCAAGTTGGATGTCCCTAACCTGTTCCTGGTCATTAACAAGGCGCTGACTTCCTATGACTTCGCCGCACTGAAAAAACAGGTCGAGGCCACCTACGATAGCCAGGTCGCCGCCATTCTACCGCTTTCGGAAGATGTGGCTGGCCTGCAATCCTCCGACATTTTCGCGCTGCGCTTCCCGGAGCACCCCTTCACCAAGAGCATCCAGAACGTCGTCAACCTCATCAAAGCGGTGTAGGGAGCCACGCTATGGTCTGCCATAAATGCGGTCAACCAGCAATAGGGATATGCAAATTCTGCGGACGTGGCGTCTGTAAAGAGCACTATTCCACGTCCCTGCCTACCATTATGGCAATGTACCTGGGAAGAGATAACACGCCCAAAGCGGTGGTCGTCTCCAATGTGCTATGGTGCGGTGAATGTCAGCCGCAGCCGGAGCCTATCGAAATGCCGGAGTTCTTCTAGGAGGTCATGCGATGGGTATTTTTGGTTCACTCTCCAAGAAAATCGAGGAACGCCAGGAAGGCATCAAACCCTCCGATCTGCTAGAGCTGCCGAAGTCACTGCGCACCTTGATGTTGACCATCAATCGAATGAAAGCACTCACCGTCAAAGACGCTGCAGCCCAGACCAATCGGTCGATCGAAGAGACACAGCAAGACCTTGACCTGCTCGTGGAAAAAGGTTATATGCAGTATGATCCAATGTCCAACGAATATCGCGTGAGGTACGGACGACTGGCACCCCAAAACATCCCTGGAAGCCTGTGGGCTGCGTTGGACGACAAGACCAAAGAGCCAGAAGGCTAAAAGCAACAGCAGTTTCAAACGATGAACCCATTAGCCATACTCTTAGCCGCCGGCATCCCGGCTATCTTTTTGCTGATTATCTACACGCAGGACTTGTACGCCTCGCGCACGTTCCGGCTAGTGCTCATCTGCTTTGCCTGGGGCGCGCTGGGGGGTGTGGGACTGTCCTATCTTTTCAACACTTACGTCGCTTACCCCACCATCCGCAGACTTGGCTGGGATATGCTCCTGCTGTACGTACTCTTTGCTCCTATCGCCGAAGAGTTGATCAAGTCGCTCGTCCTGCTGTATGTTTCACGCAGAGCAGAATTCACGTACTTTGTGGATGGCGCAATCTATGGATTCGCCTCCGGCATTGGATTCTCCATCGTTGAGAACTTCCTGTATCTGAGCCAAAACCCGCAGATGGGGATCGCCCTGGCGGTGTCACGCGCCTTTTCGACGTGCTTGATGCACGGCGCAGCATCTGGCTTGGTGGGCATCGCCATTGGTCGCGTCCGCTTCCAAAAAAAGGGGCGACGAAGCCTGGGACTGATAGCCGGCTGGATCGCCGCAATGGTCCTTCACGCGCTCTTCAATGTCATCACACGGTCCGAGGCGCTGCCACGCACGCTCCAAGGAATTGTTCCCATCGGCATTGGTTTTGCTGGAGTGGGCCTTATCGCCTGCGTCATCTCGTTAGGACTACGCGAACAGAAGCAGTGGTTCGCGGACACGCTCGACCGTAAAGTTGGCGTCACCGGGGCCGAGGTGCGCGCTGCTCAGGCGTACAGTTCGCTCGAAGAGATGCTCGAACCCATCACCGAACAATTCCCACAGAAAACCGAGCAGGTGATGGCGCTCGTGCTGCGCCAGGCGCAGTTGGGGATCAAGCGCAAGGTCCAGGAGAAACTGGATGACCCCAAACAGAAAGAGCAATTGACGCAGGAAATCGCGCAGATGCAGACCGAGATGGAGAGCCTTCGCAAAGCCATCGGTCCCTACGTGATGACGTTCGTGCGCAGCGTGTTCCCCACGGGCGAATTGAATGTCTGGGGACGCCTGGAACTGCTCGCGGCGCAGGCCGGCCCGGTGGACGAGGCAGAGTGGAACAGAAGGGTGCCTGTCCCCCAAAAGACGCCCGCTGACGCGCCGAAGCGCAGCGTCTTCAGCGCAATTCAGGCCCAGGCGGACAAACCAACAAACACCCAGTCATGAAAACTCTTGCGAAGGTTGCAATTCAAACCTTCGCAAGGGTACAGAAATAACGTGGGCACGAGTGATGATTGCATGGGCCAAGTCAGGTACAGCCATGACACGAAAGACGCGGCAGCGCCGAACACACTGGCGTTGCCGCCTGACCTTGATGCCTACTTACCAGAGAAACTCCTCCTGCCTTTGCGCGAACCGCGCTTCAATCGGCGCGCGTGGGGCAATGCCCTGAATCACCTGCGCTCCTTGCGCTATCTGCTCTCGACCTACATTCCAAGCCACCTCGCGCAGGCCATACTGCGCCATCCCGTCACCGGGCAGCACTCCGGGGAATGGCTCGACGGCAGCCTGCTCTTCTCCGATGTGAGCGGCTTCACTGCCCTCTCCGAACGCCTCGCACATCAAGGCCAGGAAGGCGCGGAACAACTCACGCACGCCATCAACGCCTACTTCGAGCGCATGCTCGACATCCTCGCCTGGTCGGGCGGCATCCTCCTCAAATTCGCCGGGGATGCGCTGCTCGTCTACTTCCCCGCCGACCCAAACAGCGCACACGTGGCCTGGGCCGTGCGCGCCGGGCAGCGGATGATGCGCGCGATGGACGAGTTCTCCACCATCCCCACCGTCCTGGGCGCAGTGGCACTCAAGATGAAAATCGGCGTCAGCACCGGGAATTTCGCCGCGCTGAGTGTCGGTTCCGCCAAGCGGATGGAATACGTGATCCTTGGCGATCCCGTGACGCGCGTGATGGGCGCCGAAGGCGCAGCAACCGCCGGGCAGATCGTCGTCGACAGCACAACCTTCACCCACCTTGCCCCGACGCTGTTTACCGATCTTGGCGACGGCTTCTACGCAGTAGAAGAACAACCCGGCGAGAAGCTCGACGATTTCGAAATCCGTGCGGAAACCGGCCACGCACGGCCTGTCGAAGGCAGCAGCTTCACCCCCGCAGAGATAGCAGCGGACGTGCAACGCCTCGCCGATCAAATCGCGGCGCTGACCCCCTACTTACCCCACCCCCTGGTCGAACGCATCATCGACGCCGCCGGGCAGCGCCGCATCGAGAGCGAATACCGGCTGACGACGGTGCTATTCACCAACGTCACGGGCTTCGAGAACCTGCTCCCAGGCGATAACGCCCCACTCGACACCGTAACCGGGCCGATGAGCGATTACTTCAACGCACTGCACGCCATCGTCGCGCGCTACGACGGCGTCATCACCCGCATCGATCCTTACAGCAAAGGCTCGAAAGTTCTCATCCTCTTCGGCGCGCCCGTCGCCCACGAGGACGATCCCGAACGCGGAACGCGCGCCGCGTTAGAGATGATGGCGGAACTGGCAGCGCTCAACGCACGCTGGCAGCACGACACGCCCGTCATCCAGCAGCGCACCGGCATCACGCACGGATTGACCTTCGCGGGGCAGGCCGGGGCCGCTACCCGCCGCGAATACACCGTCATGGGCGACGATGTGAACCTCGCGGCGCGGCTGATGTCGGCAGGGACGCCGGGCCAGATCTTGCTCGCGCCATCAGTCTACGCGAAGGTTGCGGCGCGGTTCGCCATCACCGCGCTGCCCGCCATCCGCGTCAAAGGCAAGACCGACCCCATTTCCATTTATCAGGTGGACGGCATCGCGGAAGAGAACCCGCTGACCAGCCGCCTGCGCGATCTCGCACCAGTTTTCGGGCGCGAGGCAGAACTTGCGGCGACGCTCGAGGTGACGCGCAACGTACTCGCCGGTCGCGGGACGCGGCTCACACTGCGCGGTCCGGCGGGCATCGGCAAGAGCCACCTAGCCTACACCCTGGCAGCCCACGCGCTGAAGGTGGGTGCACAGGCAATTTCGGTCGAATGTCACGCCTACACCGTCGAGACACCCTATCACGTCTGGACGTCGCTGCTGCACACGCTCGCCGGCTTCACGGCAGACGAAAGCCCGCAGCAACGCAATGAGAAACTCGACGCCTGGCTGACCAATCTAGGGATGACCGACAATCGCGCCGTTGATGCGCTCTACACCCTACTCGACCTGAAAAATCCACACCCGCCATCCTTCATCCCTTCCCCGCCACAGGGGACAGGAACGCCCGCCGCTATCAAACCACCGGCGCGAGCGGGTCTCTTCGCGCAACTGGGGCAAAAAATGGCCGATGCGCCCGCCAAACCACGCAAGGGGCCTGCTGCGCCTAACCTTTGGAAGCTGGCGCAGGAACGCCAGGAAGCCGAACGGCTGAAATCCGATGGTGGGGCGATGTGGCAGCGGCTCGAAGCCCGCGTCACCGCCCGCGAGCGCGAACGCCTCTTCGCCGCCGTCGGTGCCCTCGTGGGACGCCTGGCGCAGCGTGCGCCGTTTGCCCTGCTCGTAGAAAACGCGCAATGGATGGATACGCTGTCCCAGGCATTGCTCGACGATCTGCAAACGCGCATCGGCGCATGGCCCGTGCTGATCGTGCTGGCAGAGCGCACGGAAGACGACGCCACAGGTGCCACGGACGCAAACACGTTCATTCTACGTCCCCTGGATGAATCAGGCACGCGCGATCTCGTCACATTTATGCTAAAGGCTGAGGAAACCGCCAACATCGCGGCGCTATGCCAGAGCATCCACCGTCACAGTGGTGGTAACCCGCTCTTCATCGAAGAAATCGTCCGCTGGATGCAGCGCACCGGGCGGATGACGCCCGACGCGGTCGAGGCCGGTTTGCACAGTTCGGACGTCCTGCAAGAACTCATCATCAGCCGGGTGGACAGCCTCCCGTACAGCGAGCGCGTCGCCGCCAAGGACGCCTCCATCGTCGGCGATGACTTCCAGGCCAGCGATCTGGAACCGCTGCGGGATGAGCGCACAGACGACACACGCCTCACCGCGTCACTGACCGGGCTGGAGACGGCGCAGATGGTGCTGCAAACGTCGCCCGCCGACGTCCACTACGCCTTCCGCCAGACACTCACCCGCGAGTTCATCTACAACAGCCAGCCTTTCGACAAACGCCGCACACAGCACGCCCGGCTCGCCGAATACCTGGAACAGCAGCACGCCTCAGTCCTCGCCGCCTACGCCGAACTGCTGGCCTACCACTATACGGCAGCGCAGCGATGGCTTTCGGCGGCGCGTTACCTGATCCTCTCCGGCGACAAGGCGCGGCAACGGTACGCCTTCCCCCAGGCTGCTGCCTGTTACCGGCGCGCCCTGGAGATGATCGAGCGCTTGCCGGTGGATCCGGCCCTGCCGGACATAGCCGCACACAAAATACACGCTTACACAGGACTCGGCGACATTGCTCTACTGACCGGCGATTTCGCGACAGCGGCAACCCATTACGACGCCGCTCGCGAGATTGCTGCGCCGGAGACGCCCGCTGTGCTGCTCGTCAAACTGGCGCTGGTACACCCCACGCAGGGGCAAGCCTCGGAAGCGGAACAGTGCGCGCGGGAGGCGTGGTCACTGTCGCCGGTAAGCGACGATTTGGCCGCGAGCGCCACCCTCGCCTGGCTGTTGTGGCGTGCGGACAGTCCCGCCGCATGTGAGTGGATCGACCACGCGCGCCCGTTGGCTGCAGATCCCACCGATCGGTGGACGGCGGGCGTCGCCGCGCTGCTCGACGACTTCGGCGGCGAATGGGATACCGCCCGGCGCGCCTACCTCGCACTCGGCCACACCGATGGCGCGGCGCTGGCAGCCTGCCGTCAAGGCGATCACGCCCTGCGCGACGGCGATATTGCGGCGGCGCTCGCCCTTTACGAAAGCGCCGCCGACCTGTGGAACCAAGAGGATGACGCGCCGGGATTGGCACTCGCCCGCTACCGCCAGGCCGAAGCTTACTGGCGCGCCGGGCAGAGCGCCGCCGCCCGCGCATCGCTCGAAACGGCTCTGGCGCTGCTTGGTGATGGCGATGAGGCGGATCGAGCAGTCATTTGCACGGCGTTGGATAGCGTCACAGAAGGCAGCGCGGCAGACTGGCCCGCGTGGCGCTGGCAGGCCTACGATGACGCTTGCCGCATTCTATTGTTATTTCCATTCTGAACTAGAATGAGTGTATCCCGTAATTATTCAGGTGTAGCGCTTGCCGACCACGAATAGGAGAACGAATAAACGAATCAAGGTCTCAACTAGACCAGATACTTGCGTCAGCCAGGTGTCCATTCGTTTATTCGTTAAGTATTCGTGGTCGGCCTACTTTGGACTACAAGGAGATCAAAATGACAGAGACCACAGGACTTAAAACCATTCTGATGTTTAGCCGTTTGCCCGAAGCCGCGCTCGATGAAGTCGCCGCCGCGCTCAAGCCCCGCGCGTTGGCCTCCGGGGACGTCCTCTTCACCATGGGCGATCCGGGCGACGAACTCTTCATCGTCAAGGTCGGGCGCATCGCCATCTACGCGCCGGATCCCGCGAAGCCGGGCGACGAGCGGCCTATCCGCATCTTCGAGGCGGGCGAAGCCCTGGGCGAGATGGCGCTCATCGACAACCAGCCCCGCTCGTTGAGCGCGCGCGCCGTAGACGCCGCCGAAGTTCACGTGCTGACCGGCGACGATTTCCGGCGACTGCTGCGCGCCTACCCCGACATGGCACTGGCGGTGATGGCCGGCCTGAGCGACCGCATCCGCTACACCACCGACTTCCTGGCCGAGGTGCGCAGGTGGATTCAGCGCGTCGCCGCCGGGCAATACGACCGCAGTTTTGCCGCCGGGCAGGGCTACCAGGACCACTCGCTGCAAAGCCTCGCTGCCGACTTTGCGCAGATGGCCGCCCAAGTGCAACAGCGTGAGGAAGAATTGCGCCGCGAAGTGCAGGAACTGCGCATCGAGATCAACGAGGCCAAGCGCCAGAAACAACTTGAAGAGATCACGGAAACCGATTATTTCCAGACGCTCCAAAGTAAGGCCAGCTCATTGCGCAGGCGAAGGTAATCTTTTGTCAATGGAATCTAACGGATATTTTTCCGTTTAATCCATTCAATCCGTTGAGGCCATTGTCAATGGAGGAATTTATATGCAATGTCCAGCATGTGGAACCATCAACCCGACCCAGGCCCGCTTCTGCATGGGGTGCGGCCTTAAACTGATCCAGGGCGTCGTCTGCGCGACGTGTCACACCCTGCTGCCGCCGCACGCGCGGTACTGCACGCACTGCGGGGCGTTTGTGGGACAACCGGGCGGACAACCTTACGAAGGTTCGGAAACCTTCGTAAGGTTAGTAGCGCCGGGACAACCGCAGCAACAGCCTGTTGCCGCGCCAGAGCCGATGCCTGCGACACCAGAAGTGCCACCCCAGGCGACCACAGCCCTTGCTCCACTGCCCGCAGCCCGCTCGCTGGATGACTTGCGCCCTTCATTGAAGCGCTATCTGCCCGACAAGTTCTACGAACCTCTGGAACGCCGCCCGAAAAGCCACGATTTCGATGTCGCACGCGACCATCTGGCCGATCTGCTCAAGACCATCAAAACTTACCTGCCGCAGCCCGTCTGGATGTACCCGCAGCCCGCCGGAGAACCGCGCGGCGGCATGGAACGCGGCGTGTTCCTCTTCGGCGACGTATCCGGCTTCACCCCGCTCTCCGAGGCCCTCAAGCGCGTGCCCGGTGGGGCGGAGCGCGTCGCCGAGATCATCGACAGCCTGTTCACCGAACTGGTGCGCGCTTTGTTCGACCACGGCGGCGTGCTGCTCAAGTTCGGCGGCGACGCGCTGCTCGGCGTCTTCCCCGCCACCACCGACGATGAAATGCGGACGAACGCGCTCAAGGCGTCCCAGGCAGCCCTGGCGATGTTGGAGGTGATGAAGCAGGACAAGTACGCCGCCATCGAAGCCGCTGGAGAAACGCGCGCACTTCTGATCAAATGCGGCATCTCCGCCGGGCCGTACTTCGCCGCCCACATCGGCGTGCCGCCCAATCCGCGCTACAACGACGAAAACGGCCTCATGGCCTACGTCACCACCGGACACACCGTCAACCTTGCCGAAGAAGCCGAAGGCCACGCCAATCCCGGCGAGGCCGCGATGACCCGCAGCACCTACGAACTCCTCGGCGACATCATCACCGTGGACGCCGTCACCAAAGAGCCGGATGACGATTACGTGCGGCTCGTCGCCGCGCCGTCCGCCGGCCAGGACGCGCTCATCCGCGCCGTCTGGCAGGAGCCACCCGCGGGCGACGTCCAGCAGCAGCTCACCTACCTGGTCGACCGCCTCGACCGGCTCACGCCCTACCTCTCCGACGAACTCGTCGTCCGCATCAAGGACAATCCCGGCAGCGCCCGCATCACGCCCGAATACCGCCCGGTCACGTCGATGTTTGTCAACTACAAAGGCATCAGCGCACTTATCGACAAGCTTGGCGACACGTCCCCCGACACGATCACCAAACAGCTCAACGACTACTTCCGCTATATGGCCGAAATCGTCCAGGGATACGGCGGCACGCTGGCGCGCATGGACCAATACGCCATCGGCGACCGCCTGGTGATCTTCTTCGGCGCGCCCATCGCCCACGACGACGACCCCGCACTCGCCGTCTACGCGGCGCTGGACATGCAGCAGGCCGTGCGCAAGCACTTCAGCGCGCTGCGCACCTCGGCGGGCGTCTTCCGGTTCGAACAGCGCATCGGCGTCAACACCGGCTTTCTCTTCTCCGGCAACGCCGGCGCGCTCAACCTGCGCCAGGAATACACCCTCATGGGCGACGACATCAACATGGCCGCCCGCCTCATGTCCTATGCGAAATGGGGCAGCGTCTACATCAGCAACAAAACCGAAGAGCAAGTGCGCGCCCACTTCACCCTCAGCGACCGCTTCGACCTCAAGGTGAAGGGCAAGCAAATTCTCATCCCCACCTACGAAGTTCTGGGCAAACGCGAGGAAATTGGGGCCACGCGCGGGCTAGCGGGCAGAATCGCGCCGCTCACCGGGCGGGATACGGCGCTCGAAACCCTGCGCGCGCGGGGGAACGATCTGTTGCAGAACAAACGCGGGCAAATCGTTACTGTTTTTGGGGACAGTGGCCTGGGCAAGTCCCGGCTCAAGCGCGAGTTCAAAACCTGGCTCTTCGAGCAACCTGGGACCGGGGACCTCCTCTGGGTCGAAGGGCAGTCCATGTCGTTCAGCGAACCGCTCAACTACTGGCTCGCGGCCCACATCCTGCGCGGCGTGTTACGGCTGCCCCCCGACGCCACCCAAGAAGACATCCTCTTCACGCTCTGGGAACGCGGCGAGGCGCTGCTCGATGCAGAAGCCATGGACGCCATCCCCTTCCTGGCGCACCTTATGGGCCTGGAACTCGGCGAGGAATGGGCCTGGGTCACAGAACTGGCCCCGAAAATTCGCCAGAAACAGACCTTCTGGGCCGCCGTGCAATTCTTCGCGGGACTGGCGAAACAGCACCCGCTGGTCATCGCGTTGGACGATCTGCACTGGGCCGACGAGGCGTCGCTGGCGCTGTTCGAAGAGCTGATGAGCGTCGCCGACCGCGCGCCGTTGATACTGTTGCTCGTCTCCCGCGTGATCCGCGACAAGGGCTGCTGGCGTCTGCGCGACGCCGCCGCCGGCAACTACCCGCACCGCTTCACCGAAATCACGCTCAAACCGCTCGCTGAAGACGACACGCACAGCCTGTTAGCCGCCCTGCTGCCGGGCGCGCACTTCGAGTCGCGCCTGTATGCCGACATCATCGAGAAAGCCGCCGGCAATCCCTTCTACCTGGAAGAGGTTGTCCGCACGCTACAGGACAGCGGGGCTGTCGTGCAGAACACAGACGGCTCGTGGACGGTCGTCTCCGACAAAGTCGCCGCCATCCAGGTGCCGAGCACGCTGCACGCCGCAATCGTCGCCCGCATCGACCGTCTGGCCGAAGACAGCCGCCAGGCGCTGCAAAAAGCATCCGTCATCGGGCGGCAATTCCAGTTGGCCGTGTTCCGCGAACTGGCCAAAGCCGACGAGCAAATCGATGCGTGGCTGGCGGAGCTGGAGCGCGGCGGCTTGCTGCGCCCTGAGTACGCCGCCGACGCCGACTACGCTTTCCCCGACACGCTCGTACACGAGGTGGCCTACAACAGCCTATTGGTGAAACACCGCCGCGAGTTCCACCGCTCGATCGGCAAAACGCTAGAATCGCTCTACGCCGACAAGCTGGAAGCGCACTGCGACCTGCTGGCCTACCACTTCCACCGCAGCGACGACGACGAAAGCGCCGTCAAATACCTGGACATGGCCGCCAAGAAAGCGCGCAACGAATACGCCAACCTCACCGCCATCGAACGCTACAAGGAACTGCTGGAACGCCGCGAACAGCAGGGCGATCAAAAGGGCCAGGCCAGCGCCCTCTACCAAATGGGTGTGCTCGCCTACGAAATCGGTGACTACGCGCAAGCCAAGCCGTGGTTGGAGCGCGCGGTCGCCCTGTACGAAGCCGGCGACGACCCGGCCAACATGGGTTGGAGCGTGATGTACGTCGGCATGATCGATCTCAAGCAGGCTAACTACGACACCGCCATCCAGCATCACACGCGCGCGCTCGAATTGGCCGAGGCGCGCGGCGACTCGTTCCAGGCGGGCATCCACATGACCAACCTGGCGCGCGTCCTGTGGCGGATGGGCGCTTACGCACGGTCGCTGGAGATGTTCGAGAAATCCCTACTCCTGAAGCAGCAAAACAACGATCTCACCGGGCAGGGCTTCGCGCACTTCTACATGGCGCTCATCCACATCGACCAGGGACGCGATGCCGAGGCGGAGGCGGCGTTGCAGGCTTGCCACACGCTCTGGGAACAGGTCCCCAACAACGCCCGCGTCATCAGCTACTACCACCAGGGCATGGGCCTGCTCGCCCTGCACCGCGAACAGTGGGAACAGGCCGTGGAGCATTTGCGCCAGGCGCTCGACCTCAGCGAGAAACTGGTGCTCAAAGCCGAGATCATCGAGAACCTGTCGTATTTGGGACGCGCCTATCTGGGACAAGGGGATCAAGAGGCGGCGCTCGACGTCTCGCAACGCGCCGTCACGCTGCTGGCGACGCAGAAGGACGTCGAGGAGGCGCAAAAGATCGCGCTGAACCACGCCATCGTGCTCAATGCACTTGGAGCGCCGGAGGCGGAAACATTCCTCCGGCAGGCCGATGATGAAATGCAAAACCAAGCCAGCCGTCTGAGTCGTGAAGAGGATCGCGCGGTCTTCTTGGAACAGGTCAAGGTCAACCAGGAGATTAACGCCTTTATACGTACACGCGCCGAATAGGAGAAGGGCCTATGTTGCCGGGTAAATTGACGTCCGCAGAACTCGAACATCTGCTTTACGCGGAACTTGATACCATTGCGTCTGCCGCGCCGGTAGACGAGCTACATCTCTTGCGGATGATGCCGGAGACCGCTCGCCAGGCTTTGATGCAAGCGATGTCCGAGCGGACCTACGCGCGCGGTGACGTGATCTTCCACGAAGGCACACCCGGCGACGTCGCTTATCTCGTTTGGGCCGGAAAGGCACTCGTCATCAAAGGCGGCCTGGATTCGCCCACCATCCTGGGGTATCGTGGTCCGGGCGACATCCTGGGGGAGATGGCGCTGCTCGAAAATCGGCCACGCTCGGCTTCAGTCATCGCACTGACTGACCTGCGGCTGCTTCAAATCCACAAAGCAGACTTCACCCGGCTGCTCAGCGACGTCCCCTCCCTCAGCGTCGAAATTATGGCGACGATGAGCGCCCGGTTGCGTGATGCCGACATCATCCGCGACGCGACAACACAGGCGGGGCACCGGCTCGAAAACCAGGTTTCGGTCCTGAAGACCCGCGAACAGGAATTGCTCGATCTCCAACGGATGCACCAGGAGACCGTCGATCTCATCATCCACGACCTGCGCAACCCGCTTGGCATTATGATTAACGCACTCGAGTTGCTCGATATCACCCTACCACCCGAAATCCATGAAGATAACCGGCAACTCCTCGAGATGGGACGTTCAGCCCATGGACGGATGAAACGGCTGGTCGATACACTGTTGGATACATCGCGCCTGGAATCAGGAGAAGCTCGCCTGAATCTAGAAGAGACACACATCACAAACCTTGTTCAGAGCGCTGTCAGTACAATGGCGTTGGCTTCAATCCGAAGAGACGTGCACTTCGACACACACATCCAGGATAAATTGCCGGCTGTTATGCTAGATACAGAACGCATCGAGCGCGTGATGTGCAACCTGCTGGACAACGCGGTCAAGCACACACCCAGAGGCACAGTCACCATCGCCGTGGCACTGGAAGGGGATTACATCATAGTGAGTGTAAATGATACAGGATCGGGCATCCCACCCACAGAACGCGAGCGCATCTTCGCGCGTTTCACGCAAGTGGAAAGGGAAGAGACACAGCGGCGCGGGTTTGGTCTGGGGCTGCGGTTCTGCTACCTAACGGTACAAACCCACGGTGGCAATATCTGGGTGGAGACAGGAGATGACGGCATCGGCAGCAAGTTCGTGTTTACGCTGCCGGTGAGTAAAGCGTGAAAGAACGGCCTTAATTTTCGAGAAGTGCTTCGAGTCGCCGGATATTTTTTTGTTTTCCGGCATCGCGTAGTTCGCGCGCGGCTTCAGTGAAGTAAGTGTGATTCGACAAGAAATTCAACTGCCGCCGGTACCAATCCTTGAGTGAGATCGACGCTCCATAAGCAACCAACTCAGCATACAGATCGTGGCTGGTGTCAAGATAGTCTTCACGTCCAAGCGAATCCAGATCAGCATCGCAAATCAGCTCTTCCAGAAAGGTCTGCGGCGCTTGCGGCATCCTGGTCGCCATGATCATTCTGGCAACGGCCCCAACCTGATCGGGGTTATAGCCAAAATCGGGTAGTGTCTCCCGGGCAAGGGCCGCCCCAATCGGCTCATTGTTTGCATACTGTTCCATGTAGCCCATGTCGTGATACAGGACGGCGGTACGCAGCAACAGTAAATCGTCTCCATTCACACAGGCTAACGTCGCCAACCGCTCAACCGCCGGCAAGACGTCAGCCGAGGTGTGCCGGATACTATGATAACACAGTTCCGGCGGTAAACCGCACGCCAACCGCGCCAATGCATACGCCTTTACGCCTTCCCAATCTGGCTCACCCACAATGACACACTCCACACCCCCTGAGAAGAAAAAGCAGCGCCCTGTGACAGGGCACTGCTTGTCACTATTGGACCAACCGATACCCGACCTAACCGTGGCGGAGGACGGCCTGCGCCGCCGCCAACCGCGCTACGGGAATGCGAAACGGGGAACAGCTTACATAGTCCAAACCGGCGCGGTAACAGAAATCGATAGAGTCAGGATCGCCACCGTGCTCGCCGCAGATCCCCACCTCGAGACTGGGATTGACGGCCCTACCTTCCTCAACACACATCCTGACCAGCCGCCCCACCCCCACCTGATCCAGCGATTGGAAGGGGTTCACGGGCAGGATACCGCGCTCGACGTACTGAAGCAGGAACTTGCCCTCGGCATCGTCACGGCTGTAACCATAGGTCATCTGAGTGAGGTCGTTGGTCCCGAAGGAGTAGAACTGCGCGTATTCGGCGATCTCCGTAGAGGTCAGGGCCGCGCGCGGCACTTCGATCATCGTCCCGAACATAATCGGCACTTCGATGCCCTCTTCTTCCATCACCTGCTTGGCGACGGTTTCCAGCTTCTCGCGTTCGAGCTTCAGCTCGTTGACGTGACCGACGAGCGGGATCATAACCTCAGGATGCACATCCACGCCACGCTTGGCGCAGCGGCACGCTGCCTGAACGTAGGCACGCGTCTGCATTTCGGTGAGACCTGGGTACATGATGCCGGCGCGGCAACCACGCAAGCCCATCATCGGGTTCACTTCCCACATCCCGGTGACAGCCTCCAACATGCGCTCCTCTTCCTGTAATTCCTTTGAGTCAGGTGCAGTGATGCGCAGCTTGGCGACCTTCTCGATCAGCTCGTGATACGGTGGCAAGAATTCGTGCATAGGCGGATCGATAAGGCGCATGATTACCGGCTTACCGTCCATCGCGTCGAACAAATCTTCGAAGTCCTGCTCCTGGAAAGGCAACATCTCGTTCAGAGCCTCGTCGCGGACACTTTGCTCCTTCGCCAGGATCATGCGCACCACGGCGTCGCGGGCGCGCGGATCGAAGAACATATGCTCGGTGCGGCACAGGCCAATGCCGTCGGCACCAAAGGTCACCGCGCGGCGTGCATCCACACCCACGTCGGCGTTGGCGCGAACGCCGAAGCCCTTCTCATGGCGGATCTCGTCACCCCAAGAAAGCAGTTTTTGCAGATCAATCTGATCCTCATATTGAGCGCGCACGAGGGGGACAGTCCCGGCAAACACTTCACCGTTAAACCCATCGATGGAGATGGTGTCGCCTTCTTTAACGACGATGCCGCCGGGTGCAGTGAGTTGCTCGCGACCAACGGTGATGTCTTCACAACCAGCCACACAGGGGATGTTGTTCCCGCGCGCGACCACAGCGGCGTGCGAGGTCGCACCACCTTTCTGCGTCAAAACACCCTTCGCCACCAACATACCGGGCACATCGTCGGGGTTTGTCTCCGGGCGGACCAGAATGACCGCCTGGCCCTCAGCTACCGCTGCCTTAGCACGCTTTGCATCGAAGATCGCCACACCCACAGCCGCGCCGGGGGAAGCGTTCAAACCTTTCGCCAGCAGTGTCTTTTCCACCTTGGGATCGAAGGTATCTCGCATCAGCATTTCAACGTCTACCGGCTTAACACGCATCACAGCCTCTTTCTTGGTGATGAGGCCCTCTTCAGCCATATCCACCGCAACCTTCACCGCCGCTGGGGACGTGCGCTTGCCGTTACGGGTCTGGAGCATCCACAGCTTACCACGCTCGACGGTGAATTCCATGTCTTGCATATCGCGGTAGTAATGCTCCAGCATGTCGACAATCTGCGTATACTGTTCGTAAACCTCGGGCATCACGTCCTTCAGGCTGGCGATTTTCTGCGGGGTGCGAATGCCGGCAACGACATCTTCACCCTGCGCATTGATGAGGAACTCGCCATATAGTTTGTTTTCACCAGTCGAGGGGTTGCGGCTGAAAGAAACACCGGTCGCCGAGTCATTGCCCATATTGCCAAAGACCATCGTGCAGACATTCACTGCGGTACCCCAAGTGTGGGGAATGCCTTCGTGTTCGCGGTAAACGATAGCGCGCTCGCCGTTCCAGGAATTGAAGACGGCCTTGATGGCAGCTTCAAGCTGCTTGTACGGATCGGTGGGGAAATCCTGGCCAAACCTGGCCTTATACATGGCCTTGTATTCGTTGACCAACCACTTCAATCCGGCGAGACTGACATCGGTATCGAGTTTTACACCCTCTTTCGCTTTCAGCTCATCCAGTTTTTCCTCAAAATGCTCGCGCTTGTATCCCATCACGATATCGGAGAACATCGTGATAAAGCGGCGATAGGCATCGTAGGAGAACCACTCGTTGCCGGTCAGCTTTTCCAACGCGGCGCGGGTATCATCGTTCAAGCCAAGGTTAAGGACGGTATCCATCATCCCCGGCATAGAGAGACGCCCACCAGAACGCACCGAAACCAGAAGCGGATTTTGGGGATCGCCAAACTTTTTGCCGGTCTGCGCTTCGATGTCCTTCATTGCTTCAAGGGTCTGTTTCCACATTTCCCCTGGAAACTCACCTGAGTCCATATACGCAACACACGCTTCCGTCGTGATGGTGAAACTCGGCGGTACAGGAGCTTTCGCGGCGGTCATATCGACCAGACCGGCACCCTTGCCACCAAAAAGGGCCTTCATTTCATCAAGAGAAGGGGCGTGCCCTAACAACTTAGCATACTCTTCCTTGCCATTACGTGATAAATATACCCACTGCTTACTCATACTTCATTTTCCTCCACAACTTGATTATTCATAACTGAATTATTATACTTGAAAGCGCGTTAAAAACAAGATAATCTGCTACAAAAGTACTGGAACCTGCACAGAACCACCATTCTGCCGCACGTTGGTCACACTGCGACAGTTTGCGCTACGGATTTTGTTGACTTGCCACCACGCGTCGTTGCAGCACGTACCAGTCAGCGATGGTGCGAAAACGGTCGCCCGTCCGCATCAGCGGCCCCATTTGATCGCCGTTCACGCGAACGTCGATTGCATACGTATAGACCGGCACATAAAGCGGAATTGCCGGAACCTCAGTCATAAACAACTGCTGAAACTCGGAATAGAGTGCAAGCCGCTGGTCCGGCTGGACTATGATGCGCGCCTGCTCGATGATTTCACTGATGCGCCGACTCTGAAAACCGGTGTAGTTCTGCCCCTGGCCCGGCAACGCCTGCGTCTCATGCCACAATGGATAAGGGTCGGGATCCCCAGGGATGATTAAATGCACCAGCGCCGCGTCATAGCTGCGCGATTCGAGCAATCCGGTGAGCGCCAATGATGGCACAGCCTGCACAGTCGCCGAGACCCCAATGCGTGCCCACTGCTCAACAATTTCTCGCGCCACTGCCAAATCCTGGTCATCGTTCGATGAAAGCAGCGCAAAGGCAAGCGGAGTCCCTGCAGCATTGCGCAGCGGCTCGGCGGTAGTGGCGCGCCGCCAACCGGTCTGATCCAACAATTCCAACGCCCGTTGAGGATCGTAGGCATACGGCGGAACATCTGTGGTGTTGTAAGCCCAGGTACCAGGCAACAGTGGCGTCTGGGGAATAACGGCCTGCCCCATCAACACGGCGTCCACGATGGCCTGGCGATCCAAAGCGTAGAATAGCGCCTGACGCACTTGGGTATTATTGAATGACAGTGTATCGGTCACCGCCCCATTGAAATACAGCATCACCATTTCCGAGGTCTCTGCAGAGTGCAGCTTCAGGTTTTCATCAGCAAAGGCCTGTGGCAGCACATCCAACGTGATCCGCGACACGCCTTCCACGACACCGTCCTGGTAGGCTTCGAAAGCTGCCCGCGCCGTCGGGTAAAAGCGCAGGATGATATTTTCCAGATACGGCTCCGGGCCATAATAACGCGGGAAGCGCTTGAAGGTCAACATAGTGATCTGCCCCTGTTCGGTCTGCGCCTCAGTCAATCGAAATGGTCCGGTACCAATAGGTTGGCGGTTGAAATCGAGATTGGGCAAATCGGCGGCACGGATGCCGCTCAACTGGTGCATAGGCAGCAGTCCAACGGTGGTGTAATCCAGGAAGGGCGCATAAGGTTCCTGCAGGACAAATTGCACGGTGTAGTCGTCCAGTTTGGTGGCTTCGACTGAGCGCCACAGCGCACCGATATCGGGCCGGCCAGGATAGTCAGGGTCCTGCAGCAAATTTATAGTAAAGAGAACGTCATCGGCAGTGAAATAAAAACCATCGTGCCAGAGGATGCCAGAGTTGAGGCTGAATGTATACGTGATCCCGCTTGGGTCGATATCCCAGCCGGTTGCCAGGTCCGGCTCCACCGCACCGGACATGCCAATGCGCGTCAGGCCACTGAAGACCAATGCCACGACATCGCTGTCGGCGTCATTGTAGAAGCTGAGCAGGGGGTTAAGAGATTGTGGATAGCCTCCCACGCTTTCGATGTACGTGCCACCGTTTGCCGGGCGAAATTCGGTGGTATACGTCGTCGCCATATAAGCGAGAATCATCGCGGTGAGCAGAAAGCCCACCCCGACCAGAAGCATTTGCCAGCCAATTCGACGGAACATAACGTTAAGCGCAATACACAGAAAAAGGACGAAGAGGAAAAAGAGAAAAGACCCTCCCTAGGGAACTCCCCCTAGTGGACCCTCCCCCGCACGCCCAGCTCCGTCCTTTTTGAAAGGCAAACGATTATCCAACCAGCAATACGTTTGTTACCGCAACGAGAAAAAACAAGATCGAAGCCCCTACAGTTAGCCGGAACAGCAATAGTTCTGGGCCACGCCGCTGACGAATCAGATTGGTCTGCGAGCCGCCAAAAACGCCTCCCATACCACTACTGCGCACCTCAAAAAGGACCAAAATGGTGAGCACAACCCCCAACAGGATTTGTACAATATTCAAATAAGTCTGCATTTTTTGATCAACCTCCGGGTTCAGGTAGGCGGATTATAACACGCTACACCAAAATGACAATGTGAAAGGATGCGAGGTGGGACGCAGGAGTACTCGAGCCAATCTCTAACCGTGCCCGCGTGCGCTCCTGCAGTGGCACGCAGGAGACCGGCGACCACGATAAACGTAGAGGCGTGACGTTGTCGGCACTCAGGCGGGACTATGCAATTCGGGCATAGAACAGAGGTAGAGGCTCGACCGGATCGGGTGAAAAAGTTAGAGCGCGCAGAGCACGGTGCACGGCCTCGTCGCGTTTGGCGGTATCGGTGGCGTGGATGGTGAACAGCGGCGCGTCAGCCTCGATCCTGTCGCCCACTTTGCAGTGCATCACGATCCCCACGCGATAATCGAGGGTATCGCCCTTCCTCTCACGGCCCCCGCCCAAACCAAGAGCGACCATGCCGATTTCGTCCGCACGCACGCTGGCCAAATAGCCACTCTGGGGCGACGGAATGGTTTCGATCAGTGCCGCCTGCGGGAAGCGATCAGGCTCGTCCACGTAGCGCACATCCCCACCCTGCGCGACAATCAACTGGCGGAATTTCTCCCATGCCTGGCCTGAGGCAATGGCTTCCGTCACTTGCGCCACACCCGCTTCAAGCGTGTCGGCCTTCCCGCCCAAACCCAGCAACTCGGCCGCAACGACGGCGCAATGCTCGCGAAAATCCTGCGGGCCATGCCCGTGTAGCACGTCGATGGCCTCGCGAACTTCGATGATATTGCCGACCGCATAACCCAACGGCTGGTTCATATCCGAAATAAGTGCGGTCACCTTGCGTCCAAGCGTCTCCCCAATACGCACCATCGCTTCAGCCAACGCCCGTGCGGAGTCCAGGGTTTTCATGAACGCGCCGCTGCCCACTTTGACGTCCAACAGGATAGCGTCAGCACCTCCGGCGATTTTCTTGCTCATGATCGAACTGGTGATCAACGGCATACTGGGCACGGTACCGGTTACGTCTCGCAAAGCGTAGAGCTTGCCGTCGGCAGGGGCGAGATTGGCCGATTGCCCGGTAAGTACGATACCGATTTGGGCCAATTGGGCCTTGAATTCGGCCACACTGAGGTCTGCGCGATAGCCGGGAATGGATTCCAGCTTGTCCAACGTACCGCCGGAAAACCCAAGCCCACGTCCCGACATCTTTCCCACCGGCAGGCCGCACGCCGAAACCACAGGAGTGACCACCAGGCTCACTTTGTCGCCGACGCCACCGGTCGAATGTTTATCGACGACAAAGGCTGCAACATCCTTCAAGTCCAACACCTCACCAGAATACGCCATCGCCAACGTCAGATCACCGGTCTCCCGGTCGTCCATCCCCCGTAACATAATCGCCATCAGCAATGCCGACGCCTGATAATCAGGAATCGTTCCATCCGTGTACCCCTGGATGAAAAAGTTGATTTCCTCCGTCGTTAGCGATCCGCCATCCCGTTTCTTCTCGATCAATTCCACCATGCGCATAAATTCACTCTCCATTAATCAAAGCGGTGCAACGCACTGAAAACCACACGCAATTCCGTGCGTTGCACCTTGCTATCCAGGCTGAAGTCGAACAAATTCCCTGTAATCAATCTTCTATTGTATAGAAAACCACTCCGATTGTCCCAGGGCCGACATGGGTACCGACCACTGGGGTCAGTATTGTGTTATACATAACCTCTGGGGAAAAAGTCTCTTTAAGCCATCCCTCCACCAGGTCTGCGTCACTGCCGGCCTGGGAATGGATCACCGCTATCTCCGCCAGATGCCGGCCATCGACACGCTCTTTGACGATTTCCACCACCCGTTGCAAAGATTTGCGGCGCATGCGCACTTTCTCCAATGGCATCACCTTGCCCTCTTCAAGATGCAAGACCGGCTTAAGATTGAGCGCTGTCCCCAACAGGCGCGCTGCCCCACCGATGCGACCACCACGGTGCAGGTATTCTAACGTATCCACGGCAAAGATGATGTGCATGTTGTCGCGGACGCGCAGCACCTGCCCAACTCCGGTCTCGAGAGACTGTCCCTCGCGCGCGGCACGAGCCGCAGCCAACACCTGCATCCCCAATCCCATCGACGTCGAACGGGAATCGATTAACTCGATATGCAAGTGTGGCAGATCGGCTTTCGCTTGTATCGCCGAAGCTAACGTCCCGCTCAGCTCCGCGGAGATAAAGATACCCATAATGCTCGTCGTCTGGTATTTCTCCGCTACACTCTGAAAGAACTCCATAAACGCTCCGGGCGAGGGCTGTGACGTCGTAGGGAAAACCCGGCGCTCCTGGAGCCATTTATAGAACGTCGGGGTGTCCAAGGTGACACCATCCAGATACGTCTCCTCACCCCAATGCACGGTCAGCGGGATTATCGGTATGTCATACTCAGAGACTAACTCCGGTGGTAAATTTGCCGTACTGTCTGTCACTACCACAAAACGATTCATTGGTTTCTCCTTACGCATAAGAACTGAAGAATAAAAAAGACTACAGCCTGGCAGCATCCCTGTACTATAAACGACAAAGCCTAGATGACAAGGCGCGTCACGAATATACCCAGGGTTTTTATCACTCCCCTGGCACAACATGTCTAAATATCTCTCAGCGGCCGAGAATGATAAGGCCCTATGAATAAACCAATATGTATTATACTAAATATGTCAAATGTGGTACAATAACAATCAAAGGTAAAACTCACGCGATTGATAAGGAGTGCAGATGCCTAAAATACTCGTTGCTGATGATGACAAAGTGATGCTTGGATTGCTCAAAACGCTTATGGAAATGGAAGGCAACGAAGTCGTGACCGTAACGCGGCCCGAAGATATTTTACCGGCCGTTCAAGAACAGAAACTGGCCTTGATTTTGATGGATTACCATCTGGCCGGCGGCAATTCCATGGAGGCATTGCGCACGTTGAAAAACGATGCAGCGCTAAAAGGGATTCCGATTCTCGTCACATCAGGCATGGATCGTGAATACGAATGTAAAAAAATCGGAGCGGATGATTTCATACTTAAACCTTTCCGCCCCAACGAACTCCTCGAACGTATAAATACGATGATCGCGCAGACTCAGTAAAGGTATAACACAAACACAATGACTAGAAGAAGGCGTAAAAAGAAAACACAGCCTAATGAACAATGGTATAAGATGGATCTGCACATCCACACCCCAGCATCGGCAGACCATCAGCAGAAAAATGTCACCTATCTTGAAATCTTGCAAGAAGCAGAACGACGCGGCATAGACGTCATCGCGTTCACCGATCACAACACGGTAGCGGGCTACAAGCACATGCTTGAGGAGATCGACGACCTCGAGCTACTCAAGCGTCTCAACCGTCTAAGACCTGAAGAGGAAAAGAAACTCCAGGAGTATCGTCGGTTACAGGACGAAATCCTTCTGCTCACCGGATTCGAGTTTACGGCGACATTCGGCTTCCACATCCTCGGCATCTTCCCGCCCGAAACATCCGTGCGCGAATTGGAATTTCTGCTCTTACAGATGAACGTCCCCGCCGACAAACTCGATGAAGGCGCTACCGATGTCGGCGCAACCGTCGATGTCCTGACGGCTTACGAAATGATCGCCGATACCGGGGGGCTGGTCATCGCGGCCCACGCGAACTCGTCGCACGGCGTCGCACTGCAAGGTATCCGCTTTGGCGGGCAGACGCGCATCGCGTTCACCCAGGATCCCAACTTGCACGCTCTGGAAGTCACCGACTTGGAGAAAATCGGCGGGAAGACCACCGCACGTTTCTTCGACGGTTCCAAACCCGAATACCCGCGCCGGATGCGCTGTATCCAGGGGTCGGATGCGCACCGCTTGACGCGCGATCCCAACAACCCGCGCAATCCGGGCATCGGCGACCGCATCACCGAGATTTTGTTGGACGAATCCACATTTCCGGCGCTGTATGAGGTCCTGACAGGCGACGACTTCGCCCGCACACGGCCTTACCGCGCCGAATCCCACCCCTTTGATTACATCCAGGCCGCCCGTGCAGAAGGCCCCAACATCGTGCAGGATTTTCACGAGCATTCCAACCGCCGCGGTGGATTCCTCGACGCGATTGTGGCCGACGTTTGCGCCTTCGCCAACACAAACGGCGGCGCGCTCTATGTCGGCGTCCCCACGAATGCAGATACGCCACCGGTGGGTGTGGGCAACTCTCCCACGCGGGTGATCAACGCCCTCAAGACGGAAATCGAGACCCGCATCACGCCCGCGCTGCCGGTCACAATTGACGTGCAGGAAACCCAAAATGTCAAGGTCGTGCGCATTGTTGTACCACGCGGGGAACATCCCCCTTACACGATGGATGAGAGCCAAATATTCATCCGCAGCGAGGCCGAAACAACACCCGCCGTGCGCGACGAGATCGTGGAGTTGGTCAGACGCGGACTAGGTGCTGGCACGTCCAAAGCAGCCGCTCCCATCGATACCACCGAAGAAAAACAGCCTCGGACGGACAAGCCGACCATCGACCCGCCGCGCACGGGTGTTGAGATCGCTGCTGTGGAAACACGAAATAACGTGCGCTACTACACCATGCGCGACCTGCGCAACGGCAGTTTGGTCAACAACGTGACCCGCAACTCGGCCCGCCGCCTCTGGCGCTACGCCATCGACGAGTCCGAAAACAACCCGGTCAAACCAAGTCAAGTGCGTTGGATGGGCAACATCGGGATTTGGAAGCAGCGAGAATACAGCGCGCAGATGCGGTATGATCTGGTGGAGAAAATCGGCGATGTGCAACACGTCTACTACGGCGTGACCGAGGAGGGCATTCACGGCCCGTGGAGTGCGCTGGTAGGCGAATAACAGGAGGTTCAATGCGCATCCTATCCATATCAGAAATGCGCGCTTTGGAATCGACCGCCGACATGGCCGGCTACAGTTACGCCCAGATGATGGAGCAGGCCGGCAAAGGCTTGGCGATTGCAGTCGTACAACACATGCCGGTCAAAGGCCGGCGGATTCTCGTACTCGTGGGGCCGGGCAACAATGGTGGAGATGGGCTGGTTGCCGCGCGGCTGTTGCACGATTCTGGCGCGCACGTTACCGCTTACCTGACCAGCAAACGCGATCCCGAACAGGATAACGTCTTCAAGCTGACACAGACCTCTGGGGTAAAGATCGTTTACGCGCAAGACGATCCCAAATACGAAAAACTATGCCTGCTGACCTCACAGACGCACATCGTCTTGGACAGCCTGCTGGGAATTGGTGCAACTCCCCCTGTGCGCGGCGTTATCGCCGACGTCCTGCGGAACGTGAAAGCGGGATTGGCGCAAATCACTGCTGATCCGCTGACGAGCCTGAACCGTCCGCCCAAACCCATAGCGCTACGGCCACTTATCGTCGCTGTGGATGGGCCTTCGGGACTGGATTTCGACAGCGGCGCTATCGATGCACTGACGCTCAAGGCTCATCTAACCGTGACCTTTGCCGCGCCCAAATGGGGGCACTTTGCGCTTCCCGGTGCAGAGTATGTGGGCGAACTGGTGGTCGCCGATATCGGCATCCCGAAGAATGTGGAAATTCCGGGCAAGGGCACGGCAATCACCACTATCGAGAATGTCCGGCAGTGGCTGCCGGCGCGCCCATTGGATGCACACAAGGGCACATTCGGCAAAGCGCTGATCGTCGCCGGGTCGGTGAATTACACGGGCGCGGCGCTCTTGTCTGCTTCAGCGGCAGTGCGCACCGGTGCCGGTCTGGTTACACTGGCAATCCCCAATATTCTACACCCGGCCATCGTCCCAGCGTTACCTGAAGTCACCTACATTTTGCTGCCGCACACGCTCGGCGTGTTGGATGGCCGTGCGATGTCGCCGCTCACCGAAAAACTTACAGGAGGATCAACCTCCGCATATTCGGCCATGCTCGTTGGGCCGGGATTGAGCCACACACCGGAGACTGTAAGCTTTATGCGCCGTCTTCTGGGACTGGAGACAGGGAAACGCAATACGGGCTTTGTGCCGAGTGAGGACAAGGTCGAAGGCGAACGTCCAATCTTACCTCCGCTGGTGGTCGACGCAGACGGCCTGAACATCCTGAGTAACATCCCTGACTGGCATACCCTGCTGCCGCCAGAGACGATCCTCACCCCCCACCCTGGGGAAATGGCGCGACTCACAGGTAAGACGACGGCAGAAGTACAAGCCAATCGGGTGCGCGTCGCGCAGACAAGCGCCGCCACATGGGGCCATGTCGTCGTGCTGAAGGGCGCATTTACCGTCATCGCCGCGCCGAACGGGGATAGTACGCTGCTGCCTTTTGCCAATCCAGGGTTGGGGTCGGCGGGGACCGGCGATGTTTTGGCAGGTGCTATCGTCGCGTTGCGGGCACAGGGACTTGATGCGTTCAAGGCGGCCGTTACCGGAGCGTATCTACACGGTATAGCAGGAGAAATCGCCCGCGAGCGCTTGGGTGCGGCCGGCATAGCTGCCAGTGACGTAGCCTACGCGCTCGCCGAAGCAACAAAAATCATTGCGTTGGAACGCTCGAACGCTTGAACGTTCCAACGCAACGTCACTATAACGATTGGGCGAAAGTAAAGCCCAGTTCCTCAGCTTTGAGCAAATCCTCGTAGGTCGCGCCGCCGGGGAACTCCCAGGCTTCGGACAACTCCCACTTTAATTTATCAGCCCACTGCGCGATTTCGCGGCGGGCACCCCCACTCCAGCCAAAGCTGCCGAAATAGGCCAACTTGCGGTTTTGGATGCGCTTGCGGCTGACCATATCCAAGACGTGCGCCATCGGCGGGAAAAGTTCGCCCTCGTAGGTGGGCGCGCCGATCAGCACGCCACTGCGGGTGTAGATCGAGGGCAGGATGTAGCTGGAGTGGATATGCCGCACATCGAAGACGTCCACCGGTACGCCCGCGCGCGCGACGCCTGCTGCCACCGCCTCCACCATCTTCTCCGTATTGCCGTACATCGTCCCGTAGAGCAGTGTCACGCCTGTATCTGGACCGGCTAACGCATAGTTGGCCCACTTTTGGTACAATTCGACAATGCGCTCTGGGTTCTTGCGCCAAAGCAGTCCATGCGAGGGCGCAACAACGTCGATGGGGACGCCCGCCAGCTTATCGATGGCCTTGATCACCGGCTTGGGGAACAGAGCCACAATGTTGGCGTAATAGCGCAGTGCCTCGCGCTCATAAAACTCCAACTCCGCGTATTGATCGTCAAAGATCGCGCCCTGCAGCGCGCCGTAACCGCCGAAAGCGTCGCATGAGAACAACACCTTCTGCGTGGTCTCATACGTCACCATCGTCTCCGGCCAGTGCACCATTGGCGTGATGTGGAACTGCAATTGATGCGATCCGAGGTCCAACGTCTCACCATCCTCAACAACGTAAACGTTGTCCTTCACCTGGTAATAACTCTCCAACATCTTCACCGCGCGGCTGGTGCACAGGAAGGTGACGTTCGGCGCGATACGGCGCAAGGTACGCAGCACACCGGTGTGATCCGGTTCCATGTGGTTAACCACGATGTAATTCAGCAACGCCGGATCGAAGACCTCGGCGATCTGATCAAGGAGCGCGTCGCCCTTGATATCCTTCGCTGCATCGACGAGGATTTTCTTTTCCCCATCAATCACATAGGCATTGTACGATACGCCTTCACTGGTAATCGGCCACAACCCCTCAAAAAGGTCGGTGGTCCGGTCGTTGACGCCGATCCAGTAAATTCCAGGTTTTACGCTAACCGCAGGCATTGTCGCCCTCCCTAATCGTCATACAACGTCCACGTCATATCGGACGACAGATCGACCTCGTACTGTTCGGATAAGACTTCATCGTTGCAATCACGCACCATCATATCATACGTGTCCGGACGAACATAGAAGATACGTGACCTGCCCGCCATGATGGTCTCGTTTTCGCCCATCCAATCTTCACCCCAATCGTCGCCGGTGGAGGGGGAAACAAAGACATAGCACACTTCGGTATCCGACGTGTTGTCCACAAACAGCCGCGAGGTAGCGCGGGAGTCACCTACGGTGACTGTACTATTGCCGTCAATGGCCCATCCGGTTGCCATTACAGCTTCATTGCAGTCCTCAAGTTGAATGTCATGCTGTCCAGAAGGCACATCGAACGTTCTGCTAGCGCCGGAGGCGATCGTTTCCTCGCCACCAAGCCAATCCTCGCCCCATTCATCACTTTCGCTGCTGGAGATCAGGACGTAGCAAACCTCATCAGGAGAGTTGTTGACAATCTTGATTTGAAAATCACCCGAACTACTCGTACCACCATTACCCGTTTCTCGCCCTGTCAAAAAAGCGCAACCGAGCGATGACATCAACAACACAGTCACAATCAACAATCCCATACGCCGTTTCATAAACATACCTCCTAAAATATACAAATTGGTCATGGGCATTATACAACAAGCGAAATAAAGCAGCAAGCCGCCGTGTAAAAGCGTTCCCTTGCCTTACTTCAATTTCTGGTACAATGAACACGACTGCACTTCTGTGGGGAGACGATGACAACAAACAGAATCCGTTCTATCGAGCTAAACGCATGCGCCCTATTCGCCCTTCTTTTGGTGCTGTACTTCCTCACCTTCAATGGGCAATTCGGCTCAATCGACGAACTGAACCTGTATGCTATGACCGAAAGTCTTGTTCAAAATGGCACGATCGAGGTTCCCCAGGTAAATTTTGCGGCCTATCATAATCCAGTCGGAAAACACGAAATAGGGTTCCCATTGGCAGCTATGCCTTTGTATTGGCTTAGTAGAAACAGCCAGGCCGTTAACAACATTTACATCGTGATGCTCTTGAATCCCCTCCTGGTCTCAGCATCAGCGGTCTTTATCTATTTGAGCGCCAAACGGTTAGGACAGAGTTCAACGGCGTCTTTGGTCGCCGCCTTTGCCTATGGATTAGGTTCATTGGGTTGGCCCTATGCACTGACTTTCTATCGAGAGCCGCTTGTTGGTTTCCTGTGGATACTGGGGATTTATGGCCTGATTTCATGGCGAATGACCGAAAACAAATGGTGGGGAGGGTTAGGAGCTATTGCTATTCTCCTCTCCACACTCGTCAAGGTCAATGTTTCGTTCAGCATCCCATTTCTGTTTCTTGTCACCCAAAAGAACCTTCTAGCGCAAAAAAAACATACCTACGTGATATGGGGTATAGCGCTGGCTGGCATGTTCGTGGTTTTTCAGGGACTGTACTACCTGAGAACCGGATATTGGTGGAATTTCTCTCAGTCGCTCACCACTATCAGTTTGATTCAGGTTTTTCTGCGTCTACATGGACAATTATTGAGTCCGATCAAGGGCCTCGTGTTTTACATGCCGGTCATCATCCTGGCAGGCCCAGGCTTGTATCAGTTGTGGCGCAGGCACCGTTCAGTCGCAGCGGGAATTATACTCGCATCTCTATCGCTCCTAGGAGCCACGAGTTTTTATGGGATGTGGTATGGAGGGCAGTCCTGGGGGCCGCGCCTGTTGGTGCCCGTTCTACCGATAGTGCTGATAGCCATCGCGCCCCTGTGGGATCGCTTCCAACGACCGGTGGCGCGCGCGCTCATGCTCAGTCTGTTGGCCATCAGTACGATCGTACAGACTGCTGTCGCGACCAATCCATGGTGGAAAGGATACGCGCCCTTTCATAAACTGGCCCTGACTCCGGAAAACAATGTAGGGTTGTCACTCCGGCACGTGGCACTTTCGCCGCCCTGGGTATTGCTACGGAATTGGCAATCCAAGGACCTGAACTTGCTCTGGTTACACGTAGACAAATTCGGCGAATGGCGCACACACATCGTCATCGGAGTCGTACTCGCACTCTGTTTCCTTGGAATTATAGCCATCTGGAGATTGAGAATCGCGCAAAAGGCCGGTTTTTTGGCCCTATTACCGCTAATACCGGCAATCGCCGTTCTACAAATAGCCGGCGGGAACATCATCGTCGGCTATCCAGGTCTATCTAAAGAAACCGCACAGAACCTTGCCGCATGGGTAAGATTCAATAACCGCGATCCCTACACGCTGGTAACACTATCCAATGAGTTCCACATTTTCTTCTATACCGGCCTGCTCAAAGGCGATTTTATCCATCACTGGTATTCGCCCAACCAGACCGACCAATTTGAAAACATCCTGGAAAATACAAAAGGACAATGGTTGTTTCTCGTCGAGGACCACGTTCATGTCGAACCGGCTTACTCCGGCAGGGATATGGAATGGTGGTTGAACAACCAGCTTTATCGCTTTGACAGTCAATGGCTTGATGGATACGAATTGATCCGCTACGGTATCTTGCCATCAGATGGCTGGGATTCAATTCCAATTCAGAATGAGTTTGGGCCATTTCATATTAAAGAAGTCGCCGTGAATACCACAGCACTCCATGCCAATAACGTCTTGGGTATCCAACTTCACATTTGCAAATCAGCTGAGATATCTGACAATCACAGGATATTCCTGCACCTTTTAGCGGATGGTGAAATCATCAAGGGGCTTGATGGTCCGGTGCATTATGGCGCTCCTGATACAAATCAATGGGAAATCGGAGAATGTCTGATCGAGAAGCGCGGGATTTACATTCCCCCCGAGGCAAATGCCGGTACCTACGATTTGATTGCAGGCGTTTATTCGCTTGGAGACGAAGGGCCAAATCCCTACGAAACCCTAATGCAAATTACCGTCCTGGCGTCGGGAATCGACAATTCCCAGAGGTAAGGTACACTTATAGCACATCGCTTTCAGAACATATAGTTTATACGAGGTCAACATGATGCGCATTGGGATAATTACCGGAGAATACCCCCCGCTGGAAGGCGGCGTGGGCGACTTCACCCACGAGTTGGGGATGGCATTACGGGCAGACGGCCATGAAGTACACATCCTCACCTCGCGGATGAACGACCGGCAACTTAGCCCCGTCCGAGAAGACGAGATGACGATCTACCGCGACATCTACGACTGGGACCGGAGCACCTACGCAGACATCACCCAATGGATCAACACACAAGCGGTCGACGTGGTGAACATCCAATATCAGTCTGCCGCCTACCAGCTGCGCGGCGGAATCAACTTCTACCCGCGCGCCCAGCGGCGACACTTGACTGCGCCTATCGTGGTGACATATCACGATCTGCTACCGCCCTACCTGTTCCCCAAAGCCGGACCGCTTCGCCAGTGGGCGGTGCGGCAATTGGCACAGCACACTGACGGCGTCATCGTCACCAACGACGATGATTACACGGCATTGACCACTGCGATGGAAGCCAAACTGCCGCCGACACGCCTGATCCCCATCGGCAGCAATATCGCGCCGCAGCCACCCGCCGGTTATGACCGCACAGCCTGGCGCGCCGCGCACGGCATCTACCCCAACGATATGCTCATCGGTTTCTTCGGCTTCCTGAACCGCAGCAAGGGCGTCGAAACGTTGATTGACGCGCTCGGGCAACTGGTTTCAACAGGACTGCCGGCACACTTGGTCTTCATTGGTGGGCGGACAGGATCAAGCGACAGCACCAACGCGCGGTACGCCGACGAGGTCGACGCGCTTATCGAGAAAAGTGGCCTCGGCGCGCACGTCCAGCGCACCGGCTACGCCACCCCCGCCGAAGTCTCCGCAGCGCTTCTCGCTGTGGACATATGCGCCTTTCCCTATCGCAACGGCGCGAGTCTGCGTCACGGGACGCTCCACGCAGCGCTGGCACACGGCAATGCTATCGTCACCACCACGCCCCAAACGCCAACGCCGCAACTGCAAGATGGGAAAAATGTGATACTTATCCCGCCGGAGGATGCCACAGCGCTCGCAGCCGCCCTGCGCCGCTTGTGGATGGAATCGCCCCTGCGCGCTGGCATCGGACAGCAGGCCGCGCAATTGTCGTGCGAGTTCTCCTGGGAACGTATCGCCACCCGCACAGCGGAGTTTTTCCGCACGGTGCGTGGTCGGATTAGCTGAGAATCAAGAACTCCATGCGCACCACCCTAACCCTGCTCCTGATCAGCTTCACCGTCCTCGGCCTGACTTACAGTGCCGTCGTCCCCATCTTCGAAGCCTCCGATGAAGTATGGCACTATCCAATGGTCGAACACCTCGCGCGTGAGTGGACGCTGCCGGTGCAGCCGCGCGAACCCGGCGCATCCAGCGGACCATGGCGGCAGGAGGCTAGCCAGCCACCGCTCTACTATGCACTCGCCGCCGCTCTTACCGCCTGGATCGACACCTCGCCCACAGCGGCCCCCTACGACCTGACCACCATTCGCCACCTCAACCCACACGTCGGAGCTGGCGTGGTCGCATCCGATGGCAGCAATCCGAATCTGGTCGTCCACAATCCCGCACTGGAACGCTTTCCTTGGCGCGGCACGGTGTTGGCCGTCCATATCGCGCGCATCTTCTCCGTGCTCCTGGGGACGTGGGCGGTCTACCTCACGTGGGCACTCATTCGCGAGCTGTATCCCGAACAACCGCAACTCGCGCTACTCGCCGCCGCCATTCACGCTTTCACGCCGATGTCTCTGTTCGTCAGCGCCTCGGTGAACAACGACAATCTGATTGTGCCGTTGTGTTCGCTGGCGTTGTTGATGATGATCCGATCGGTAAAAAGGCAGGGGGCAGAAGGCAGGAAGCAAGAGGTAAGAGGCAAGAATCATGAATCATGCCTCTTGCATCATTTGCTCTTAGGAGTGGTGATTGGACTGGGACTGTTGACGAAGGCGAGCGCCATCGCCCTATTGCCATTCGCTGCCGCCACCATTGCCTGGGAAGCATGGCAGAATCTCAAATGGCAAATGGTGAATGGCAAATGGCGCATCGGCGCATCGGCGAATGAGCAAATGAGTGAATCACGTATTACGCATCACGCCCTCCTACTCCCTACTCCCTACTCCCTACTCCCCAAAATCACACTTCATGCCTTGCGCAATCTGGCCCTCGTCATCCTGCCCGCATTCGCCATCTCCGGCTGGTGGTTCTACCGAAATTTTCAGCTCTACGGCGATTGGCTGGGACTCAACGCCTTCTACGCCGTGCTCGGTACCCGCGACGTGACGGCGGACCTGGCGCAACTATGGTCCGAACGCTTCGCCTTCGCCGCTGGATACTGGGGCAACTTCGGCGGTCTCAACGTGCTGATGCCCACGTGGATTTATACGATACTCAATCTCTTCGCCATCACTGCCGCGATCAACGTAGTTGTGGGTTTCGGGTTGTGGGCAGTTAGTCCAAAGTCCAAAATCCAAAATCCAAAGTCCGAGATCGGAAGTCCAAGCGGTGATTTAGCACGGTCCCCAATCCCCAGTCACCAATCCCCGATTACCAATCTTTGGCCCTTCGCATGGGATGAACTGACCGCCGCGCGGGCATTGGCCTGGGCCTGGCCGGTCGCCGTCTTTGTCTCGTGGATTCAATGGGCAACGATTACCTGGTCTTCGCAGGGCCGTCTTATCTTTTCCGCGTTGCCGATGTGGTCACTGGCATTGGCGTTACCGATGAGTTTCAAGCTAAAGGTTCCACGTCGAAAGTCTGGAGACACGCATCACGTATCACGACGTATCCCTGAAATCCAAAATCTGAGATCCAAAATTCTCGCCGTATTTCTATTTGCTCTGTGTCTGATTGCACTCCCCGCCTGGATTGTGCCCGCGTATACACCGCCGCGGTCGACGCGCACCACGCTAACCACCCCACCCCTGCGCGCAGACTTCGGTAACGTGCTGCGGCTGACCGGATTCCAGATCGACCGGCGCAACACAGCGCCCGGCGACACCATTAGGTTGACATTGCAGTGGATGGTGCTCGCACCGACCGCTACCGATCACAGCCTCTTCATCCACGTGCTTGGTGAGGGTGACCGCATCATCGCACAGCGCGATACGTTCCCCGGACGTGGCCTGCTTTCGACAACGTGGCTGGAACCGGGCCATACCTGGATCGAGCATTACGAGATCACCATCTCCCCGCTGGCCTACGCGCCCGACAGCTTGGCATTTGGCATAGGGATGTACGAGACCGCTACGGGCGCGCGTTTGCCGGTGAAGGCAGATACGCCCTTCCTTGTCACGCCAGCAGACGACACTGTAACCTTCGGTGACGTGTGGTTGAGCGAAGCAGCAAAGCAAACCGATGTATATTTCGGCAAAGGCATCGTGCTCACCAGCTACGATCTGAGCAATGTGATCGTGACTCGCGGCGAGACGCTTCAGACAACGTTGCACTGGCGGTGTACAAGTCGCATCGACGGCGACTACACCATCTCCATACAGCTTATCGACGAGCAGTGGCACAAGGCAGCCCAATCGGATACCTGGCCGCTCGACGGCGCGGCGCCGACATCCTCATGGCAGGTCGGGCAAGCCATCGAAGAGCCGCGCGCGCTCGATATCGCCGGCGACGCCGCGCCGGGCATCTACAACCTGCAACTGGCGATCTATCGTGCGAATGAGGAGGGCGAGCTAGAGCACCTGCCCATCATATGGGAACGAGGCCAAATGCCCGCCAAAACCATCGTCTTGACGCGGGTGCGGGTGGAATAAACGGCCACTATCGCCGGCCCAAATCCAGTGCATTGACTTTGACCGGGCGCAAGGTGACGGCAACACGCTGCTCGCCAGGCCGGTCCATCTTGCGCACGTCCGCGCCATACTTGTGCCCCAATCTGTCGGCAAAGACGTAATCCGGATCGGGCGTCAGTTCGGCGTGCGCCCGCACCTCCAATGTGCGCCCTGGATTGGCGCGATCGATGATAAACAGCGTACATTCCGGGCGTGCTTGCAGGTTTTTCACCTTCTGCCGTGCGGTATTCAGGGATAACCTGATCATTCCATCATCGTCGAAGAGAAACCAGATCGCCGTCACCTGCGGATAGCCATTTCGCCCGACCGTCGCCAGCATCGCTACGTCCGATTTTAGCAAATCGTGATGTGTTTCAGGAAATGTGATCATCGTCGCCTCCTTAACGAACTCAATATGACGTGCGCCTTTTTACAAGTCATCAACCGGTGCTTCGTGCGTAAGCCAATTCATTTCACTGTCGGCCATGAACTGGTTGGGCCAGTCAACGTCCTTCTCTTTCATGCCCACAAATTCAAATAGGATATCGGCCAACTTCTGAGCCATGGCAAATGAGGGGCTGTGGAGAAGCGCTTCCAGCGTCTCCAGGAAACCCTCCGGCTTGATCGAAACCTTCTTTGTTTCCGCCAACAACCACTTGTGATAAGGGTAAAGCGCTTCATTGCGATTGAGAATCACACGGCTGGCAAACAAAGCCAATTTCTGCGTGGCTAAATGCACAAGATAGGCATTTTTGTTTTCCTCTGCCTGGCTCATGTACCATTTCCATGCTAAAACTTGGCAAATAAATCGGTGTTCGCGCGCCGCCTTCTGCTCGATAGGGAAGCGTGTGACGCGTTTCAGGACGGAGTCGAGAGCCTCTGTCCTGGAAAACAAAACCGTGGCATCCTTGAAGGCGTAACGTGCAGGGTCGCTACCTCTTTCGGCGATCTGGTCGAGCGACGCCAGGGAAACGACCTTGCAATCGATGTATCCGCCGGGGTACGTGCAAATGTCCCATAGGCTGAAGGCAAGGTGCTTTTCGCGCTCCCGCCTCTGATATTCGTCGTCGGTAGCGACCAGGATAACGTCGACGTCCGAGTTCACTTTCGCAAATCCATGGGCCAACGAGCCGACGAGCAATATCGCTACGAACTCATCCCTGGCGGCGTATTTTGCCAGAAAATCATCAATCGCTTGAGCATGATGCGCTTCCATCGCCACCTCTACTGAACGCCTGCGGGCTTGCTATGAACTATGTCGGCAGCATAGTCGCTCACACTCACATCGACCTGGGCCGTGACTGGCAAGCGAGGCAACAAGTCGCGCAGAATAGCCTGATAATCAAATCTGCTCCAATACGGTCGGCGAAACAACAGGCTGCGCGGCGCAAAGGAGATCTTCTGCCCAGCAGCGCTTTCGATTGTCACGACCCAGTCCAGATCTTCGGACCAATACCACGTTTTTGCGGTGATGCGGGTGATATCCGCCAGGCGGATCGTGGTTGAACGCCCGCGCGGGCCATAGGTAAAGGTTTCGGAAGTCAAAATCGCTTCCATTTTGCGCCGGCTGGCATAAACCGCTGCACCCCCAACTACAGCCAACAACAAACCAAAACCACCCATCCCTGCGAGTGCAAGCCCGGTTTGAAGACTACGAGGAGCGGCCGGCGCATTAGAAAGATTGAGAAGGAGAAGCCCTGAGAGCATGACGAACAAGCATAGCAACAGCAAAGCCAGGCACAGAAGCATGAGACCCGCAATCAAACCAAGCGTATTGTCCCGATAAGGATAGGTAATCGATTCCATACATCCTCCGTTTGAATTGAGGTAGCTTGACAGCAATCAATGACGCTGCGATTCCAACCAAACCTCCAGGGTCCGCCCTACCGCCTCCAAACTCTCCGCCGAGACTTTATCCGGCGTGTCCTGAGTGGTGTGCCAGTACGGATAGTCGAAATCGATCATGTCCACCGCGGGCACGCCCATCTGCAGGAAGGGGATGTGATCGTCGAGCATCGCGTGGCGATACTCCGAGATGATGCGGTCGCCATAACCCAATTCAGCGGCGATCCCCCACAGCGTCTGGCTGAGTGCAGGATCGGAGTTGCGCTCGTAGTACACCTGTTGGTCGGCGTCGCCAATCATATCAACGAGGACCATCGCCTCTAGCGGCGACTCGCCCGCCTCACCCCAATGCTGCGCCATATACGATGACCCCACGATCCAGTCCCAGCCGTCGAGCCGCCCGTTGTCCTCAGCGTCAAAGAAAGCCAGGTAGATGCGCCGGGTTTTCGTATCCCACGAAAGCGAACGCGCCAGTTCCAGCAGCACGGCAACGCCGCTCGCGCCGTCATTGGCCCCCATCACCGGCTGCGAAGGGTCTTCCTGATCGGCAGAGCGGCGCGTGTCATAATGCGCGCCGACAAGGACAGCGCCACCGGCAGATTCCCCTTTCCACGCGAGGATGTTGCGGACGGGAGTGTCCATGTAGGTGAACGTTTGCTCGTAGACCTCCCACCCCTGCGCGCGCAGCTCCTCGATGATCATATCACCCCCTTTACGATTGGCCTCCGTTCCGGTGATGCGATACCCCAGGTCGCACTGCCGCGTCACCCACGTGTAGGCCAATTCACCGCTGAAGGTTTCCGGACCGGAAGGTGTATGAGCGCCACAAGCTGTAAGCAGCAGGACAAATAGCACAACGACAACCGAGACACAGATCCATAAGCGATGGCGTGTCATCATTCTCCAAGCCTCCCAAAAACTGGTCAAGGACCGAATTCTCTCAACAAATTCAAATTGACGCTATTGTACCTGCAAGGCGTAGATTCGCCAATAACAGATTTGTGCTAAAATAGGACTCGTCTGTGGCAAGCCACACCGACGATCACGAAAATACTCGCGCCGGATGTGATCCGGCGCTGCGCGGACGGCGGATTGTGATCCGCCTTAAGCGTTGAAGTAAGGTTACATTCTGAGGAGAACTATGAAATCGACATTAACGCCCGATAATTACGTACACCAGTTGGCGACGGAAACCCACCGGCAATTCGCCTTCAGTGCCACAACAAAAACCGAATTCAACGCGTGGCAACGCAGATTTCGCCCGCACCTGCGGGCCATGATCGGCCTGGACGCCATCGCCGGACGCGGAACGTGCGACCTGCGCCCACGCCAGATGAGCGAGGAGACACTATCGGATCACATCCGCGAGGCGTGGATCATCCAGACTGAACCGGGCTTCGAGCTGCCGTTCTATCTTTTGTGGCCCTTAGAAATACCTGCCGGACCGCTTCCTATCGTGATCACGCCGCACGGGCACGGTAAGGCGGGCAAACGTACCTACGCTGGGTTGTGGGACACGGAAGAAGAACGGCTGTCCATCGTTGAGGGTGAGCGTGACGTGGCGTTGCAAGCCGTTCGTGAAGGGTACATCGCCATCGTGCCGGATATGCGCGGTTTTGCCGGATTGCGCCGCTGGAACGAAATCAAGGTTGACGCCACATCCTCGTGCCGGACAATGCAAATGCACGCGCTGCTGTTCGGGCGGACGCTCATCGGCGAGCGGGTGTGGGACGTGATACGGCTCATCGATTACGCCATGACCCGCCCGGAGATGGACACAAAGCGCATCGCCATCACCGGGAATTCCGGCGGCGGGACGGTCTCGCTGTTCGCAGCAGCCTGCGATCCACGCATCAACGTTGCCGTGCCGGCGAGTTACTTTAACACGTTCGAGGCGTCCATCGGCTCGATCCACCACTGCGAGTGCAACTATATCCCTGGGATGATGGCGACGGCGGAGATGTACGACGTCGCCGGGCTGATCGCGCCGCGCCCGTTCCTCGCTGTGGCGGGCCGCGATGATCCGATCTTCCCCTACCCCGCCGCCAAACAGGCATTCGAGCGCCTGCGCCATATCTACGAAGTCGCTGAGGCGCCGCCCGAACACTGCCAGCTTTACACCGGCGAAGGCGGGCACCGCTACTACAAAGCCGGCGTCTGGCCTTTTATTCGCCAAATGCTAACGGAGATGGAGTAAGAAGTAAGAAGCAAAATACGGATACTCCCGTACTCCATACTCCGTACTCCATACTCCCTCTGAAGACCCTTGAACATTCCACTGAAGCGTTACTGGAACTTGTTAGCGCAGTACCTCAAACCACAATGGGGCGCTGTGCTCTTCCTGGCCGTGCTGCTCGTGAGCGGCATCGGACTGCAACTACTCAACCCGCAGATTCTGCGGCGTTTCATCGACGCGGTGGTCGCGGGCCGCGAGATCGCCGCGCTGATCCGCATGGCGTTGCTCTTCCTGGGCGTCGCTGTGGCGGGACAAACCGTTTCACTCGGCGTGACCTACCTGGGCGAGACCGTCGCCTGGAAAGCCACCAACGCCCTGCGCCTCGACCTGACCGCGCACTGCCTCAGGCTCGATATGGCGTTCCACAAAACGCACACGCCAGGCGAGCTGATCGAGCGCATCGACGGCGACGTGAGCACGCTCGCTGGATTCTTCTCCGAAATGGCACTGCAACTGCTCGCCAACGGTCTGCTCGCGGTGGGGATCGTGGTTCTGCTCTTCGTCGAGGACTGGCGCGCCGGACTGATCGGTGTTAGTTACGGCCTGTTGACCGTCCTCGCCTTGCGCGCGATGCGCCATCCCCTCACCCGCGCCTGGGGTGACTCACGGCAGGCTGAGGCGGACTTACTCGGCTTCTTCGGCGAACGGCTCTCCGGCACGGAGGACATCCGCGCCAACGGCGCTGAACCTTACACCATGCGCCAGCTCTTCGCGCTGATGCGGCAGATCACGCAGCGGTGGATCAGGGCTATGGTGCTGGAAGGCGTCAGCCACGACGCGGTGTGGCTCGTCTCGTTGCTCGCCAAAATCGCGGCGCTGGCATTGGGCGCATGGCTTTTCTTCAATGGACGCGCAACAGTCGGCGCGGTGTACCTGATCTTTGGCTATGTCGGACAGTTGGAAGCGCCGCTCAGCGCCATCCAACGTCGCATCAGCGATCTGCAACGCGCCAGCGCCGGCATCGCCCGCGTGGAAGAGGTACTGCACGCCGCGCCGTCCGTCATCGAACATCCCCACCCCGTCCGCGACCTACCGCACGGCCCGGCTGCCGTGGCCGTAGAAAATGTAAGCTTCCAATACAACGATATCCTCAACGGAAGCAATAACGGGTCGCCAGACCACACCAGCCTCGTATTGCACAACGTCTCTTTCGATCTGGCAGCGGGCCAGGTGTTGGGCGTGCTGGGGCGCACCGGCAGCGGCAAGACGACGCTCTCGCGGCTGCTGTTCCGCCTCTACGATCCCGACCAGGGGGCAGTCCGCATCCACGGCGTCGACGCGCGCGACATGACGCTCGGCGCGCTGCGCGAGCGGGTCGGCGTGGTGACACAGGACGTGCAATTGTTCCGCGCTACAGTGCGCGACAACCTGACGCTGTTCAAGCCAGGATTCGATGATACGAGGCTGGTCGAAACGCTGCATACCCTGGGATTGGGAGCGTGGTACGCCTCGCTGCCGCGCGGTCTCGACACGGTTCTGGAGACGGGCAGCCAGGGACTTTCGGCGGGACAGGCGCAACTACTGGCCCTGGCGCGCGTCTTTCTGCGCGATCCCGACCTGGTCATCCTCGACGAAGCCGCCTCGCGCCTCGACCCGGCGACGGAGCAGCAGGTCGAGCGCGCGGTCGATTTGCTGCTCGCCAACCGCACGGCCATCGTCATCGCCCACCGCCTGAACACCGTACAGCGCGCCGATGCGATTATGATCCTGGACAACGGGCAAGTCGTCGAATACGGCCCGCGCGCGGCCTTGAGCGCCGATCCACACTCGCGGTTCTCCGAGCTGCTGCGCACCGGGTTGCAGGAGGTGCTCGCATGAAGACGCTCTCGACGTGGACCGCAACCTGGAAGCTGATTCGCTTCAACCCGCGCGCCTATCTGCAATTCGGCGTGCTTTACGTGATCCTGTTCAGCAGCAACATCGTCCCCGGCTTGCTGATCCAGGCGTTTTTCGACCATCTGACCGGGGCGGCGCCGGCAGCGATCGGGGCGGCGGGATTGCTCGGGCTGCTGGCAGCCGTCGAAGTGGGGCGCGCCGTCGTCTATCTCACGCGCATCTTCGGCGAGGAGGCTTTCCGCTGTTCCGGGTGGGCGCTGCTGCGGCGCAACATCTTTGCCAACATTCTCAAACGGCCGGGAGCAGACCGGCTCGCGCTGGCCTCCGGAGACGTGCTCAACCGGCTGAGCGACGATGTCATGGAACTGGCCGACTGGCCAAGCTGGCTGCCCTTCCTGGCCGGGCACGGGATTTTCGCCGTCGTTGCCGTGGTCATCATGCTGACGATCAACTGGCGCATCACGCTCATCGTCGTGCTGCCGATGCTGGCAATCGTGTTTATCACGCAGGTCGCCTGGGCGCGCGTGCTGCAGTACGGGCACGCCCGGCGCGAGGCAACCAGCGCCGTCACCGGCTTCCTCGGTGAGGTGCTGGACGCGGTATTGGCGGTGAAAGTCGCCAATGCCGAGGCCGACGTCACCCGCCACCTGCACGGCCTGAGCGAGACGCGGCGCAAAGCCGAGGTGAGGTTCAGCCTCTTCCTATCGCTGATCAACTGGGCGTTTAAGAACATCACCGACCTGGGATTGGGGTTGATGCTGCTGCTCGCGGCGCAGGCGATGCGCGATCCGGTGCACCCGTTCACCGTCGGCGAGTTTATGCTCTTCGTGACCTATCTCACGGCGATCATCGAATTTCCGGCAAGCCTGGGCAGCTTCTTCTCGGATTACCAGACGCAGGCGGTATCGATTCAGCGACTACTTGAGCTACAACCCGATGCACCGCCAGCGGCGCTGGTTGAGCATCATCCGGTCTATCAGCGGGGCGAACTGCCCGAAGTCCCGTTCGTCTACAGAGGCGAAGCGCACCATCTGGACACGTTGTACGTCCGAGGGTTGTCCTATGATTATCCCGATACGGAAAAGGGCGTCCATGGCATCGATCTGACCCTGCGGCAAGGAAGTTTCACCGTCATCACCGGACGGGTGGGATCGGGGAAGACGACGCTGCTCCGCGCACTGTTGGGGCTGCTGCCCGCACAAGCCGGCGAGATTCGCTGGAATAATGCGCAGGTTGACGATCCGGCAACGTTCTTTATCCCGCCGCGCAGTGCGTACACACCGCAAACGCCCGTGCTCTTCAGCGAGACGCTGCGCGAGAACGTGCTGATGGGCTTGCCGGAGGATGCGGCGGGGACCGCCGGCGCAGACCTCAATGCCGCGCTGCGGTCGGCGGTGTTGGAGGAAGACATCCCCACCCTGGCAGAAGGGCTGGATACCCTCGTTGGGCCGCGCGGGGTGCGACTCTCCGGCGGGCAGGTGCAGCGGACGGCGGCGGCGCGGATGTTCGCGCGTGACCCGGAACTGCTGGTCTTCGACGATCTTTCGAGCGCGCTGGACGTGGAAACGGAGCAGAAACTGTGGCAGCGGTTAGCGGAACGCAAAGGCACGACCTGTCTGGTCGTCTCGCACCGCCAGGCCGCTCTGCGGCGCGCCGATCACATCATCGTACTGAAGGATGGGCGCATCGAGGCCGAGGGGACGCTCGACGACCTTTTGGCGACGAGTGACGAAATGCGGGCGCTATATCAGGAAACCCGCGAATAATTCTTAACGACACAGGATGCAGGATGCAAGAATTATGTCTCTTGCCTCCTGCATCCTGCATCCTGCATCTTGCCTCTTGCATCATTGCGCCCAGGCCAAAGCCCAGGCCGGGAACCACAACGTACCGATCTCCATAAAGGACAACACCGTCGAAGCGAGGAAAACCAGCGCACCGATGGCGATGAGCACTTTGTCGGCGCGAGTGTACGCGAGTTGGTGAACCCACGTGCGCGGGCGCACCCCAAAGGCCCGCAAATCCATCGCATCGATGATGTCCTCGGCGCCGACGATCGCGTTGATCGTCACCGGCACCAGCAGCGGCGCCAGTTTGCGGATCTGCGCGATGATACCTCCGGAAAGCTTCTCGACTTCGTAGCCTCGCGCGCGTTGGGCATCGCGCGTCACCGAAAAATCCCGCGCCAGTGTTGGCACAAAGCGGAACGCCAGATCCATCGCGTAGGCGAACTTATCTGGCAGGCCCAATCCACGGAAGGTGACGCCGTACAGGCTGGGGTCCACTGTGTAGGGAATCGTAATCGCCAACACGGTGATCGTATACATCCGCACAAACTGGCTCACGGCGAAGACGATCTTTTCGACGGTGATATCGACAGCAATCTGCCATTTGACAATGGGGAGGGAGAGAGGCCCGAGCCGCCTGATGAGATGTTCTGCGGTGTAGGCATACTGCGTGCCGCCTCTCCCGGTAAAGAACGTCAAAAGGGTCATCATGAGAATGATGATGCTGATCAGAATCCATGTGCGGCGCGTCTCGCGCCAGGTTAGCCTGGCCAGCAGGAATTGCAGTACGGCGACGCCCAGGAAAACGAGCAAAATGCGCAGGTCCCAGAACTGGATGACGGAAAAGAGCATCGCCAGCATGAAGATAATCCGCGCCCGTGGATCCAGACGCTGGATGATAGTATCCCGTTCACGATAACGCCAGGCAATCAGCATTTCATTCCCCTTCTCGACCGAGGTGCGGCACGCCATCGAAGCGCGCCGCACCACCTAGACACTATCCGCGCCCGACACGCGCCCGGATCGCATCGTAAGCGGCCAGCAAAATCGGCGTGAGGATCATCGAGTTGATGATATTGGGACCGGCGGCCGGCGCAAACTCGCCGATGATGGCCGTAGCAAAACTGTAACCGTTGACCCAGATATCGGCCAGGGAGGCGAAACCGATACCGACAATGATCCCCAACGTGCCCCACAGGTTCACCGCGGCCAAATCCACGCTATAGTGTTCCAGGAGAAAGCGGCTGGCGATCACAACCGCCGCACCAACGATGAAAACCCAGGCCCAGAGGGTAAAGTCCTCGATCTCGCCGCTCCAGGGCCCAACCACTTTTGGGTTAAGGAGAACAAGTAGCACGGCAAGCGCCATCAACACGCCAACCACGATGGTCAGGAAGTTGAGGCTGCGTTTCTTGTCGGCAAAGAGCAGCACCAGCCCGGGCACAAATCCCATCAACCCGTTGCCAATGTCCCATGCAGGATACACGCCCCAGCCGAAGGCGAAGTCGCTGAGAATATTGCCCACCGCCCCGGTGAAGAATCCCACAACGGGGCCAAAGACATAGCCAAAGAAGACCGGGATACAGACGGATGGCCGCAGCGCCACCTGGCTGACGGATGGCATCGGGATGACGTTGAAAAGGTAGTTAAAAACCCCGTAAAGCGCCGCGCCGATCGCCATATACACAACTTGCCGGGTCCCGACCTGCCAGGCATCGTTCTTCGCCGTAAGAAGGTAAACGGCAAAAACGCCGATAAGGCCAACGGCCGTCATGCCGATTGGGGCAATGCCGCGAATCTTGTCACCGCTGGTGAGGATGCTGGCCAACAGCATCAACACCACAAAAGCGAGCAGCACAAGCACCCAGGTAAGTGTACGATTGGTTTTAAGTTGTTCAGTCATATGTTCATCTCCTTTCGATAGAATAGCGACAAAATAAGATTACCTCAATTGCAATGATCGAGCAGCGAGACACGTCCCTCCCCCGGCGCGTCCGCCGCACATCCTGAGTAGCCGCACTTTCCATAGCGCGCACCCAAAACGCGGTATGGAAACCGCGACTACGAACGACTGAGCTTACCCCCATTTGTTAGACCACAAATGGGTTAGAATAAGTTGAAACGGGGACGCTGTCATCTTGCTCCTTAGCCCCGTAATGGACCTTAACAGGCGTTGCATAGTGCAGACTCTGGTGCGGT
>Ga0209723_1000258_pt1 | contig 104445 bp, 81 predicted proteins | sample BiotimSIPDNA_2_FD_185750 | JGI IMG/M metagenome (GOLD analysis project Ga0209723, IMG submission 185750) | Anaerobic biogas reactor microbial communites from Washington, USA - Biogas_R2 time_0 SIP DNA (SPAdes) (version 2) | ecosystem: Engineered > Bioreactor > Anaerobic > Unclassified | place... | reverse complement strand
AGTGAAAGAACCGCTAAGCGGAGGCTGCATCCTGTTCTCTACGAGTGGTTATGGAGCTTGCTCGGCGTTGTGATCCTCTATGCTGTTGAGCTGGTCAGTCAAGTCATATAGGGCACCGGAGACGTGACAGTAATATAGAAGGAGAGATCACGATGAAACATCGATCCAATATAATACAACGAGGTGGAGCATTTCAGCGTCTATTAATAAAGAAGCACTCGATCATTCTATGGCTTATACCCATCGTCTTCCTGTCGATGACGACAATTGTGTCGCTTATCGGTGGTTTAGCCCTCACTGAATTCCCGGGATTTTCGTACGGTTTCGTGTTGTTTCTGATGAGTTTCGTCGTCAACCATCAGTATTTCAGTTTTATGCATCGCACGCCTTCGGCCGACTTTATGTACGCGTTGCCCATGAGTCGCGCAGGGCTTTATTTGCGCCTTAATACGAGCGCTATCATCAACTTGTTGGCGCCTTCCTCGATCATGGCGGTGATTCGCTACGTCGTGATTTATTTTCGGACCGCTTCTAAGTACGGCTATGACATGACGGCACAGGACTTCACGGCTTATTGGACTTCTTACGCAAGTCTCACCATCAAGATCCTGCTGTTCTTTTTCATCATGCAGATCTTCTACTTCATCTCAGATAAAAAATCGTCGGCGATCACAATGTTCGTTCTCGTCAACATCTTCTGGCCACTTGTCGTCCTTCTCTTTACCGATGCGACGGCGAACTTTCTCCCCGGATACATCGCACCGTCTCTTTTGTCGTCCGGTGGTGTATCTACCTGGGTTCTCCGCATCATCCAACTGTTCTCGCCCGCGTCAGCTTTTTTCTTGAGCTATCTCCCCGCTTTTGACTGGTTCTCTCTTGCGTTGCTCATACTGTTCGCTATGGTGTCGTGGTATCTCTTCCGAAAGCGACAGGCGGAACACGCGCATTCATCGGGAACGCTACGGTCCCCGGTTATGGTGACGCACTGGGTGGTCACGCTCGGCATCTCGTTATTGGGCGGCTATAGCTGCCACTATCTGCGACATGGCGTCGCGTCTTTTCTGACTGCAGGGGTAACAAGTGTTTACTCTCCAGTGCCTTTCATCATCGGTGTCGTTCTCGGGCTCGTCCTTTCGCTCTGGGTATTCAATCTCTTTCAGGGAAAAGGGAAGATCAACTGGCGAGCTCTTATCGCCCCGGCGGTCGCTGCGGTTGTCCCGCTCACCGTTTGGCTTGTGATCGTAATTACGGGTGCGTTCGGATTCTCCGTAAAGACGCCTCAAACGTCCGACGTCGCTAAGGTGACGATCGCTTATCATAACGTCCAATACGGCTCTTATGATGTGGACAAGGTCACGATACATGTATCCCTGACCGACGAGCGCGATATCGATGATTTCATGAAGCTTTACGGCCAGACCGTTTCGCCCGATCATCCAGGATTGTCGGTTCCGAGAAATTTGTCGAGTGCTGTACAGTTGCGCACATTCATTGAAGAACAGAGATTTTTGATCGGTGAAAAACGTTACCGTTCTTACTACGAAGATGCGGAGTTTACGATCACGATGAAGGATGGGAGCACGATGAAACGTCGCCTTCCGCTTCTTGAGAGTCCCGCCAATGAACACTTTTACCGCTTATTCATGCGAAATCACGATTATCGATTGGCAGTGTTCACCTTCAAGGAAATATTCGGACTTGCTTATCCGGACTTTGTCACGGAGGAAATTCTGCCAAACGAAAACGTACCGGAGGCACAATTGCCGTCGTGGGTATCGGATTTGCAAAAAGCTCTTAATCCTGATCATGAATACTACTCGACAATCTATGAAACGTACTCACTACGCATGATGATCGCCCAACACCTGTTGACTTCTACGGAGAAAGAGCGGGCGGCATACATCGATCAAGCGCCGTGCGTGATTCGATTGACCATAAGTGAGCTTGCGATTAAGGAGGCGACGGAGCCGCTCGTCTTCGATTACCCGGTCAACCCCGATCTCCTGAAGCCGCTTGGCAAAGCGTTGACGGATTTATTGAACAGATTGCCTTAGATTCCTCTATGTGTATGGGTTCCGGGCGCCATGTCCAAAAATTCAATTTAGGTTGAAAAATTGTGCACGGGCTACTGCGCGAGACATGGAAATCCAAAAAATCGATATTAACTGAAAAACTGCACTTTAGTCACGGGCTTTGGGACAACAGCGTGATGCAGAAGCGAGGTTCCTCGTTATCCCAACGGATGTGCGCTTTTGAGGCAGACCTGAATCCCTTCAATGAAAATGAAATGAAATGAAACGGAAATGAAACGAGTCACCGCCATGACTGGACAAGATTGATTTTTCCTGTTATGATCAATTTCCGGTGCCCTCTTGTGTGAGGGTGTCTTTTTGAGCTTTAAAGAAAGGAGGAGTGTTAATGCCTACGTTCAACCAGTTGGTTAGGAAAGGGCGGCAAAAGAAGGTGAACAAAACTCACGTTCCCGCGCTCAATGTCGGCTTGAATACGTTGAAGAGACGTCCGTCGTACTACTCGTCGCCGCAAAAGCGCGGCGTATGTACAGTCGTTAAAACAACGACGCCGAAAAAGCCGAACTCGGCTTTGCGTAAAGTCGCCCGCGTCCGTCTGACAAATCAGCACGAGGTCTACGCGTATATCCCGGGTATCGGCCACAACTTACAGGAACACAGTGTCGTTCTCATTCGTGGTGGTCGTGTAAAGGACTTGCCCGGCGTTCGCTACCATGTCGTTCGTGGAACGCTCGACACGGTCGGCGTCGCAAATCGCAGACAGGGCCGTTCAAAATACGGCACAAAGCGCCCGAGGGTCGCGAAAACCAAGTAGCGTAGCCAGCGGTTGGACAAACATGCAGCCATAAAACACGCCTCCGATTTTTTCGGGTCTGTTTAATTGCGCATGACACGTGTCCATATCGTGAGTACCTATGGTTTCGGGTTTCCTGACAAAGAACCCGCATAATCATGAAAGGAGGGAAGACCATTGCCAAGGAAAGGCCATGTACCCAAGAGAGAAGTACTGCCGGATCCCGTCTATGGGGATGCCCGTGTTGCCAAGCTGATCAACAATGTTATGTTGGACGGCAAAAAGGAGCTGGCACAAAGGATTGTGTACGGCGCGTTTGACCTGGTCGAAAGTCGCGTCGGGCAGTCGCCTCTGGAAGTTTTTAATCAAGCCATGGACCATGTAATGCCCGTTTTGGAAGTCAAAGCGCGTCGCGTCGGCGGATCGAACTATCAGGTCCCGATGGAAGTGCGTCCGGAGAGACGCCAGACACTCGCATTACGCTGGATCGTCCAAGCGGCGCGCAACAGAAGCGAGCGGACAATGATCGAACGTCTCGCCAATGAATTGATCGATGCGTCGAAACAGGCCGGTTCAGCATTCAGAAAGAAAGAAGAAATCCATCGCATGGCAGAGGCGAACCGCGCTTTTGCACACTACAGATGGTAATCAGCAAGGAATACCCGCCTATACGCATTCTTTACGTTAAGGCGTTACGTTAAGGCGTGGTGTACATAAGGTAAGTTTAGGTAGGAATCAGGAGGATTGGCGATGCCGAGAGAATTCTCGCTCGAGAATACAAGAAATATTGGCATCATGGCTCATATTGACGCCGGCAAAACGACGACGACGGAGCGCATCCTGTACTATACGGGTCGCATTCACCGCTTGGGCGAAACGCACGAAGGTGCCGCCACGATGGATTGGATGCCGGAAGAACAGGAACGCGGGATTACGATCACGTCGGCCGCGACGACTGCTCAATGGAATGACTGCCGTATCAACATTATCGATACGCCGGGTCACGTCGACTTTACCGTCGAAGTTGAGCGCTCTCTTCGCGTGCTTGATGGCGCCGTGACAGTTCTCTGCGCAAAGGGCGGTGTCGAACCGCAGACAGAGACTGTCTGGCGACAAGCCGACAACTACGGCGTGCCGCGCGTGGCGTATGTCAACAAAATGGATATCGTCGGCGCAGATTTTTTCCATGTCGTGGAGATGATGAAAGATCGTCTGGGCGCCAATGCCGTCCCGATTCAACTGCCTATCGGAAAAGAAGATACATTCGTCGGCATCATCGACTTGATGTCGATGCAAGCAGAATACTACGACGAGGAAGACCTCGGAAAGACGATTACGACTTCCGATATCGACGAGAGTCAATTGGATGAAGCCAAGGAGTGGCGTTCTCGTATGGTTGAGGCGATCTGCGAAACGGACGATACGCTCGCGGAGAAATTTCTTTTAGAAGAGGAAATTACCGTCGAGGAGCTGAAGCGAGGTTTGCGAAAGGCGACCATTGCGACAGAGATTATCCCCGTTACCTGCGGCGCTTCTTACAAGAACAAAGGCGTGCAGTTGCTTTTGGACGCGATGGTCGACTATTTGCCTTCACCGGTCGATATTCCGCCTGTCGTCGGGATCAACCCGAAGACGGAGGAGAAAGTAACGCGCGAGGCGGATGACAAAGCGCCTTTTTCGGCACTCGTATTCAAATTGATGACAGATCCGCATGTCGGACAGCTATGCTTTTTCCGTGTTTATAGCGGAACGCTGAAAGCAGGCTCATACGTGATGAACGCGTCGAAAGGCAAACGTGAACGTATAGGGCGCATCCTGATGATGCACGCCAATCACCGTTCCGATGTCGATCAAGTCTATGCGGGCGATATCGCCGCCGTTGTCGGGCTTCGCAACACGACGACGGGAGATACGCTTGCGACGGAGCAGGCGCCAATCGTTCTGGAGAGCATGGACTTTCCGGAACCTGTCATCTCCGTCGCGATTGAGCCGAAGTCAAAGGCGAGCCAAGAGAAGATGGAAATCGCGCTGGCCAAATTGGCGGAAGAAGACCCGACGTTCCGAACACGTGTTAACGCGGAGACGGGTCAGATGATCGTTTCCGGCATGGGCGAGCTTCACCTCGCCATCATCGTCGACAGAATGCTTCGCGAATTCAAAGTGGAAGCCAACGTGGGTCAGCCGCAAGTGGCGTACCGCGAGACAATCACGAGAACCGCGAAGGGCGAAGGCCGCTTTGTGCGACAGACGGGTGGCCACGGACAGTACGGTCACGTCATTCTCGAGGTTTCTCCGCTCGAAGCGGGTGAGGGATTCGTCTTCGAGGATAAGACGGTTGGCGGAGTTATCCCGAAGGAGTTTATGAAGTCGATCGAAGAGGGTGTTCGCGATGCGATGAATGGCGGAGTGATCGCCGGCTATCCCGTTGTAGATCTCAAAGCGACGGTGCTCGACGGCTCCTATCACGAAGTCGACTCTTCCGAGATTGCTTTCCGCATCGCCGGTTCGATAGCATTGCGCGACGCCCTTGAAAAAGCGGGTCCTATACTTATGGAACCGATTATGAAAGTCGACATCATTACACCCGTAGAGTATCTGGGTGACGTGTTGGCTGACATCAGCGCGAGGCGCGGTCAGATCCAAGGAATGGAGGCGACGAGCAACGCGCAAGTCATCGATGCGTTCGTCTCACTATCGGAGATGTTCGGCTACGCGACATCGCTAAGATCAAGGACACAAGGGCGCGGCGTGTTCACGATGCAGATCAGCCACTTTGAACAGGTGCCCGAGAGTGTCCGCGCGCTTATGGCGAGATATTCTTATTAAAGGGCCAAGAAGGGCTTTTTATAGTTCTCGCAGAGCGCATTTTATTGCGTATATCTCAGTTTTATGAGATTATAAGTAGGTATTGCAAAACTAAAATAAATAGATCTTAATAACGATCTACCAGCAGGAGGATATTTTAAATGGGAAAACAAAGGTTTGAAAGAACGAAACCGCACGTCAACGTCGGCACGATCGGTCACGTCGACCACGGCAAGACGACGCTGACGGCCGCGATTACAAAAGTTCTCGCCAGAGAGGGTCTCGCGAGCTTCACAAGCTACGCCGCGATCGACAAAGCACCTGAAGAGAGAGCGCGCGGTATCACAATCAACGCTTCTCACGTTGAGTATGAGACGGAAGCTCGTCACTACGCACACGTCGACTGCCCGGGGCACGCTGACTACATCAAGAACATGATCACGGGAGCCGCCCAGATGGACGGCGCGATTCTCGTCGTTTCCGCCGTTGACGGCCCGATGCCCCAGACGCGTGAGCACATCCTGCTCGCTCGTCAGGTCGGTGTTCCCGCCATCGTCGTATTCATGAACAAGACGGACCAGGTCGATGACGAAGAGATCCTGGAACTCGTCGACATGGAGATCCGCGAGCGACTGAACGAGTATGACTTCCCCGGCGACGATACGCCGATCATTCGCGGTTCAGCTCTCGAAGCACTCGAGTCGGAAAGTACCGATCTGAGCGACCCCGTCTACGCGCCCATCATTGAACTGATGGAAGCGGTCGACAACTTTATCCCGACACCGGCACGTCCGATCGACCAGCCGTTCGCTTGCCCGATCGAGGACGTCATGACGATCACCGGTCGCGGAACCGTTGTTACGGGACGTGTTGAGCGCGGCCAGATCGACATCAACAGACCCGTCGAGATTGTCGGACTCGCCGATGAGCCCAGAAAGACAGTCGTAACCGGAATCGAGATGTTCCGCAAGATGCTCGACCACGCCGAAGCCGGCGATAACGTCGGTCTCTTGCTCCGCGGTGTCGCGCGTGACGAAGTCCGTCGCGGACAGGTCGTCGCCGCACCCGGATCCATCAAGCCGCATACGCGCTTTGTCGGACAAGTCTACGTTCTGACGAAGGATGAAGGCGGACGCCATAAGCCGTTCTTCGACGGCTATCGCCCGCAGTTCTACTTCCGTACGACTGACGTAACCGGCGTCGCCCATCTGCCGCAAGGCGTCGAAATGTGCATGCCCGGTGACCACGTCGAGATCTCCGTCGAGCTCATCACGCCGATCGCCATCGAGCCCGGTCTGAAGTTCGCTATCCGTGAAGGCGGCAAGACGGTCGGATCCGGCACGGTCGTTCGTATTGTCGAAGACTAAGCCAAATAGGTTGTCAAGGAACTAAGATAAAAGCCTCGGGAACACGATGTGTCCTCGAGGCTTTTTCATAGGTTGAAAAGCGCAGAGAATCCGCCGAGATCTGTGAAAGTATGAACGTGATAAGGTGCGGACGCTTGCGACGATTAGCGAGGTAAAGGATGCAGGATATTTTGATTGTTGTTGATATGCAGAACGATTTTGTCGACGGGTCGCTCGGAACGCCGGAGGCACAACGGATCGTCGATCATGTCGTGGAAAAAATCATGCATTTTGAAGGTCGTGTTCTCTTTACGCAAGACACACACGAAAGCGATTACCTTGAGACACAGGAAGGTGTAAGACTTCCCGTCGAACACTGTATTCGCGGCACAAAGGGCTGGGAGCTCGTCCCTGCGATCGAAGCTTTGCTCATGCCCGAAAGCCAAGTGATTGAAAAACCGACATTCGGATCAAGTGAGCTGGTCGGTCTCTTGGAGAGACTAAATGAAGAAGAGCCGATTCGTTCCATCACGCTTGCCGGGCTTTGCACCGATATCTGCGTCATCTCAAACGCGTTGCTGATCAAAGCGTACTTCCCGGAAATTCCGATCGCCGTGGATGCGACATGCTGTGCGGGCGTGACGGTCGAAAGTCACCGAAGGGCGCTTGACGCCATGCGCGTGTGTCAGATCGACATCCTTGAGTGATACCTAACGCAACACATCGCCAAGACATGCAGTGTGCTCGTATCATTTGTCAGGCAGCGTGGACTTTTTACTACTTGCCCTGTATGAGTACGCGCTCATAGAAGGTAGAGCGCAGGGAGAGTTGTTCATCAAAATACTCTGTTCCAAAAAGCTCGCAAAGTGTCGGGTCTTGGGCGAATAGGTTTGTTCCGAGTCCCAGTCGAGACCCTTCAAATGTATAACCCAATGCGGCGAGTGTCGTCGGGAATAGATCGAGAATCATGAATTCTCTGTTGTTCGTGTTCTTTGTATCGACAGCGGAATTGATGATGCAGTTATAGACAGCGCGATTACTTCTGTCAATTCCGGTACAGAAACGCTTGCTCATCGTCAGATGATCACCGACGATCATCAAGGTCGTGTTCTCGTAAAAGTCCTGCTGTTGAATCCATTCGACAAACTCGTAAATCTGTCGATCGGCACATGCGATGACGCGGGAGTATTGATCTTCGAAATCGTTTCGACATTTCGGGCACTCTACACCTTCATCGAAATGTGTATCGAGCGTAAAGAGCGTCAAATTGAAAGGCTGATCGGATTGCGACAGAGATATCAGTTGCTCACGCGCGAATTCGTACAAGTGGTAATCTTCAAATCCCCAAAAATTAAAATAGTCTTCCGGAATTCTGCCTGTGTCCTGAGCCCACGTGTAATCAAGAACGTCGTAGTTCCCGTGTGTTCTAAACAGTTGTCCCTGTCCGCCGAAATCGGTGTCGCCGTCTGACATCAGTACGTTGCGATACCCGTCTTTATCCAAAATGTCTCCGAGAAACGTCATGCCCGAGAAAAAAGATTCTTCCGTCACATATTTGTGTTGTGAAAAGGGAATAGAGAGCGGCAGGCCAGACATCGCACCGAAAGCGGCACCCGTCGTCCAACTGGTGCCGACGCTGTTGCGGAATCCGCCGACCGGCTTGTCGTGATGCGAAAAACGGAGATATCGTTTTGCTAACTCGGTTAAATGAGGAATCCTGCTTTTCTCCATGCTTCCTCCCGATTCAATATCGGCGTAAGTCGATTCCATGGATTCAAGAAAGATAAAGATTAGGTTGCGCTTCTTTTCCGGGGCTTTGAGACCGGCCTCGTTTGGGTCGACGTAGTGCAATTCTATAAAGGTTGAATACGTGGTTTGTGAGTGGACGTAATCTGCAACATTGAATTGCCAGTACACGAGCAACAGAAGAACGGTGACCACGACGCAGGCAAGAAATCGCGCGATCAGTATTCTCCCGCGAAAATCGCGGAGAATCACGATGCGAGACTTGCTGTATTTGCGACGGCGGGGGTAGAGAAGGAGCGCAAAGATGAGCGTGATACCGATGGCCGGAAGCACCGACGCGATCAGAGCTCCCAAAACGAGTCCGCCACCCGTTCCTTTGATCGGCATGAAGAGGTGGAACGTGATTTCGTTGAGATTGACCTGATCGTATGTCGAAATAGCCCACGACGTCGCAAACAACGGGAAACAAGTGAAAAAGAACAAAAGAACTTTCGCGGAATATCGCAGCTTCCATTTTTTCTCGTCTGCCGACAAGTCGTCTTTTTCGTTTTCCTTATGACGTGTAAGGTTCGTATAATCGTCCTTTGTGTCGATGTCGATAGAGACGCGTTTATCGCGACACTCAATAGGCAGAACAATGGTATCTTCCTCGTGAGCGTCCATCACTTCGCGCCCTCCCTTCTCTCCGTCTAGTTGCGTGAGTTCATTGTAAAATGAGCGATCAAACAGTGCCGGCGAAGTGCGTTTTCTGTTAATTTCTGGGACGATGATTTTACCGTTCTCTGATGATTCCGCGAGAGCTCTCATCACGGTTGGCGATACGAAAGGCTGATCGCCCGGGACAAAGAAACACCCGGCGCTCTGATCGCTGAGATGGCGGGTGCCGCAAGCGACGGACGTACCTTGTCCCGACTCGTAGTGTTCATTGAAGACCGTCTTGATCTGCATGGTCGGCGGTGTTTTCGTGCCGATTGCCGCAGTCGCGGATTGCTCAACCTTGGTCGCTTCGTGGCCCAATACGACGATGAGTTCGCGGATGTCACTTTTGAGTACGCGCGAGAGCGTTTGTTCGAGGACGGTTGTGTTGCCGAGGGGGAGTAACAACTTATTCTCTTCACCCATTCTCTCGGACAGACCGGCGGCGAGTACAACGGCTGAAAAGAGAGGTGAGTCCGTTTCCGGTCGTACGAGACCGAATTCAGTCCGATGGGCGTCTCCCGCGTCGGAAGTAAAGAAGACGGCATCGATGGGCGAAATTGCCAACGCGTCTTCCGCCCATTGCCGCAGAGTGTCGTTGCTTGATAACGAGTCCGGTAGCAAGTCGACTTGATTGAAGATGACGGCGATGCGGCTCGTTCGCGGGATTCCCTTGAAAAAATGTCCGCTTCGCAATAGAGCGATAAGATCGCCAAATTCAACGTGTTCACCTTTTTCCTTGCCGATGACTTCCGAGAAGAGATCGGTTCTGTGTACGAATTGCTCCGTGAGTGGCTTGCCTACACCGGCACATCCGAAGACAATCAAGGTTAAGTCGGTCGTTCGAGGGATGACGGGTTCATGTTCCGCATGCGCTTTCAACGGCTTGCGCTTTGAGCCGTCCGCTTCGCAGAAGATGACGAGGTCGCTGTCATTCTCCTCACGCTGTTCACGGATGTAGTCATCGAAGATATCGCGGTCGATCCCGCTGTATTTTCCCGGGACATCGGGAAATGGATGTGCATACCACACACCGGAGGTCTCAGGAGGCGAGTCGGAAATCCGCAGGAGCGAATCGTCAAGTTGACGGAACTCTTCGCAGGGATTCGTTGTTCGGTCGTGATGACCGGGTGCGATCATCGCCGTTGTGGTCGTGAGGATGGAGCGAGTGCGATACTTTTGTTGGAAGAGGTTGACGAGAATCGTCGTCTTCCCCCCTCCGCCGATGGCGCTGATCACAAAGGGGGAGGGAAAACGCGTTTCCCGCTCCTTAATAAGCGAGCGCACGTAACCATCGAGCGTGTCGCGGCGCGTTATATGATCGTCGTGTTTGTCGGTAAGAGGATGCGTCACTGTTATTCCCTTGTGATTTCTAAACCGTTCGGAGGTAAGTTGATGGATTTACCGTCGCTCCGCAAAAAAGGCCGCGACGGCTTCAAGGACGCCGCCGGCTATATTACGACCCTTGTCGCTGATGGTCATGCAATAAGAAACGTCGTCGCGCGGGTCGATATCGCCGATCTTCTGTCCTTCGAAAACATTGTGTCCCGGTGCGATCAGACCACGCAGAACACCGGAGATTTGGGCTTTGACTTCGGTTCCGTCGATGGTCAGAATCGTATCGCCCTTACGCACGTGATCTCCAATATCGAAGCAATTCGCCATCGTACCGTCATGCGGAGCGCGCAGGACGCGGTCGATGTCGTACCCGCCGATGACGCCCGGAATGCCTGTGTTGGCAATGGCTTCCCCTTCTCTGATCAGGCTGCCGAGATGATGTCCTCGTTGTGTCTCGATGACGACATGGGCATGGACGCCGGCAACGATACGAGGGCCGAGTCCGATGACGAGCGGCGCCCATGAAGTGTCGTAGTTGGGTGACTTTTTGGAAATGGTGGCATCGACAAAGACGTCCGGTTTGAGATAGTCGAGGACCTCGCGATCGGGGATGGTCAGAATGGGGATGAATCCCGCATCGAGCGTCGGTTCGATATCGGCGAGCGTGTGAACGTATCGCGACGTTTCGCCTTGAATTTTCCACTCTCCCTCATAGATTGCGTTGCAAAAAGAAACTGTGCGACGTACGCAGGTGGGCTTGGCGATGTCGCAGACGACGACGCGCAACCCCGCTTTTTTGAGTTTGTAGATGGAAGCCGAGGCGATATCGCCGCCTCCTCGGAATAGTACAGTTTTCTGAAACATGCGACTCCTCTCCCGTTGAACAAGGAAAGCCCGTTCAACGCACTATGCGGCTGCCTCGTTGAGCGTATTTATACTGTTTTGAGGTCAGCGCCTACCGCCTATTCCGGACTGAAGCGGGAAACATCAGTCGGACAGACTGTCGAAGTACCCTTGAATGAGTACGACGGGTGTGCCTTTGTCGCCGCTTCCGGATGTCAGGTCGGCAAGCGACCCGAGCAAGTCGCAAAGACGGCGCGGCGTCGTGCCTTCCGCTTTTCCCTGTGCGTCTTCGTCGCGATCCTTTTCGCGAATGGCGAGTTTAATCGCCTCGTCGAGTTCCTTGCCCGAAAGGGCGGCGAATTCGTTATCGGCGAGATACTTCAGCTTGAGTTCACGAGGCGTTCCCTTGAGACCGTCCGTGTAAGCAGGTGAGACGACAGGGTCCGCCAGCTCCCAGATCTTGCACACGGGGTCTTTGAACGCTCCGTCGCCGTAGATCATGACTTCGATGTTTTTGCCCGTTTCTTCCAAGAATCTCGACGCAATCGCATCGACGAGCTCTTTGCCGCCTCTCGGGAAAAGTTTGATATGCTCTTCGCTCGCTTTATTGCTGCCTAGCAATCCGTATTCGCTGTGGTAACCGCTACCGTTGACGGGCGTCGCCAAGATATCGTCGAGCCCGAGCACACGTGAAGCGCCCGCCCGCACAAGGAGACGTCTCGTGCGGTGGCGAGAGTGGACATCGGCGACGAGAACATACGGCGTTCTTTCCAAGATGGCGACAGGGTTGTTGGCGAGAATGATTTCCGCTTTGGCACCCTCAGCCTCAATGATGTCTCTGTAATATTCGACATAATCGACGCCCGTGAACGCATGACGATTCGTACCGAACAATTTGCGATAGCGCTCTTCCGTTAAGCAGTCGGAAAGCGGATCAATACCCTTTTCATCCATGACATCGAGATCCATCAGGCTGTTGCCGACCTCATCGGACGGATAGCTGAGCTGCAAGACGACTTTCTTCACACCGCGCGCGATGCCGCGCAAATTCACGGCGAATCTATTGCGGCTCAAAATGGGAAATACAATACCCACTTCGCCTTCGGGGAACAGTCGCCCGACGTCGTGCGCGATATCGTCGCACGTCGCATAATTGTTTTCCGCGCGAGCGATGACGGACTCCGTAATGGCGACGACGTCGCGGTCATGGAGCTTGAATCCTTCGCTTTCAGATGCTAGGAGGACGCTCTCGACGATGATGTCGATGAGATTATCTCCGCTTCTGATGATGGGTGTCCGAATGCCTCTGGAAGTTGTGCCTGTACGTCTGATCATGTGATGTGCGGAAAACCGCTCTCCTTTCGTGGCCGAGGACCTCCCGCAAAAGTATTGTCGGCACGGTTCGTTTGCCGAAATCGTCTTCGCGGAAAGCTCCGTCATTACGATAAAAAGCCGACGCGCCTGCCCTCATGCCTGCAGCAAAAAAGAGCCGGCGCGTTTCGGTGGCGGAGACATGTGAGAATCGAACTCACCTGGGAGGCTACTAACCCCCCTCAACGGTTTTGAAGACCGCGGGGCACACCAGAACCCGTCTGCCTCCATCGAGTATTCTCACTGTTTTAGAGCCTTTTGTCAACCTCGCGGAGATACCTCAGTCGAGGGAGACGGAGACGTGACGCGCGTAGCGGACGAGCCAAATGAGCGCCTCGGATACTTCTCGCTCTGTCGCTTTTGTGATGGCTTCGGCGTAGTAGCGTATCTGCGTCGAGTAGCGCCTCAGTATTTCGTCATCTGCCTGTTCGTCCGTATCGAACGTGAGACGGTCCGTTTTGAAATCGATCAGAACGACCTTTTCATTCTCCTCAACAAACCAAAGGTCGATCATTCCTTGGACGAGCGTGATTTCATCGTCGGGGAAATCATCGCGCAGCTCCGATGCCGCAATCGCCATGGTGAAAGGCATTTCGCGGTAAACGCGCCCTGTCGCTTTTTCGGCTTCGAGCAGTCTCGAGGCAAGAGGACTCTTCGCCCATGCGACGATTTGCGGCACGAAAGGCAGGGCGGCTTCTTCCTGCTCTTTTGTGATCATACCCGCATCCGCCATCGAGCGCAGTTCGGAGAGGCAGATACGTTCCCCATCTGCTGTTGCCTGACGAGCGAGTTTATCAATATCAATGAACTGAAAAATAAAGTGCATCAGGGTGCCGAGAGTCGCCCCTTTAATATGATCTGATTCTTCTCGTTCTCGCAAGGTGAGCGCCATATCGGATCGTATGATGGCACTTTTTATGGGAGTACCGTCCTTGCCACGATTCACAGAGGGATCATCCTCGCCGCTCACATCATCTGTCAGGGCGACCAGCGTCATAGCTAGCGGTTCAGGCGATTCCCCCGAGGAAAGCGGCTGATTAAATGCGTCGTCACTCAAGCGCTTATTGAGCTCCGTGACGGTAATCTTGGCAGGAGTGGAAGCAGCCTTACTGTGCGGAATAGTAGCCGACAAGAGTGTGGCGATCGCATCCACTTCGCTCGCCGTTGTCTTCACGCTATAGCAGTCCGGTTCCAAGTGATTCGCTTCATCGGCTACCTTGTTTTGTCTTTGTCGCTCCTCGACGGCTGCGACAATTTTCGAAAATGGCGTGACGCTCGCGTCCAAGTATGAAAACTTGAAGTAACCTTCCGATGCCTCCACCATTTCTTTAGTCCGCGCGGGTTCGCGGACGGCGAGAACTGACAGCATCAATTCCAAGTCGTCTTTCGCATTCGCGGAAAGACTCTCAGGGACGACGGTTCTGCCAGTCCGCTCCGTTGCACCGAGATGTGCTGTGAGATGATCGGCTTCCTCAAGAATTGTCTTGATGTCAACGATATCGCCCAGCGTTTTTTTAATCGGTGAGATCAAGATGAGACGCTCTTTTGCTCGCGTCATCGCGACATAGAGGAGACGCCACGACTCTGCACGGTCAAGTCTATTTTCAGACAGACGGAAAGCTTCGTTGAACGCGTTATTGTAGACCGTCAGTCCGCCCTCATCGATGGTGTAGCTCGATAGTCCATACAGTTCCGAGAAGAATACGCGGTCATTATTTGAACGACCTTTCACGCTTGCATCAAGTCCGCCCAGCAGGACATAATCCCATTCAAGTCCTTTGCTGCTGTGGCGCGTCAAGACGTGGACGGCACCATCCACTAAGGTCGATTCATCGTCATCTTTTAGTGATTGTCCAAGAGCCTTTTGGAGCTGAGCGAGCATGGAACGCACACCGAAACTGCCCGTTCGGTCAGGAGGCTCAAAGAGCGCTGTTAATTGCTCCAGTTCTCTATAATGACTCGCTCCAAGGTCGCCGCGCGTGATGTAGGGCACATAATCCGACTCGAGAAAAATAATGTCGAGCAATTCGCGCGCGTCGAGTTCAGTCGCCAACATTCTCCAGCGTTTCATTCTCGCATCGAATTGTTTCATCTTTTCGGCGATGTCCGAAGAGAGGTTCGTTTTGCAAAAGAATCTCAGACGGTCATGGAAGAAACCGGTGACCCCACGAGTCCCTTTCGTGCCCGACTTATCGTTTTCCTCGTCGTTAAAATTGAATGTCGTCTGCCCTATGCTTGCCAGTTCCTCGCTTGTGAACGGGACTGGAGCGAAAGGTCCGACCATGGTGGAGATGAGAGGGATATCCTGTCGAGGGTTGTCAAGGACGGCGAGCAGTGCTTCTACCTGACGGCTCACGAGATTGTCCGGGAAAATGCGCCCCGAACGGCTCGCGACGGGGATGCCGTATGCGCTCAATACTTCTTCAAATTGACGACAATGATCGTTGGTGCGTAGCAGGACGGCAATCGTTTCAGGTTTTGCGCCTGCGTCCAGCAATTCACCGATCACGCGCGCAGCGATGAAAGCTTCGCTTTCAACTTTAGACATTTTACCGGGAAGTTCCGGCGTGAGAGAATCGGATGAGTCCTCCTCGTCTTGCGCTTGGGCAACGCCGTCATCGAGGTTGTCGCAGTTTGTTGCGATTTCCCACAAGACTTCGGGAAAGTGACGAGGATTTGGTTCTTCAGTCTGTTCAGCGCGGGCGCGGTGGATCTCGAACATCTGTGTCTCGTCGTACTCGATCTCTCCGACCGATTCTGTCAAAAAAGCACTGAAAAAGTCATTGACGAATTCGATGATGCCGGGACGGCTTCTAAAGTTTCGATTCATAAGACTGAGATAGCCGAGCTGATGGGATGAGAGCGACGGTACAAAGGGCTGATCATGATCGATTACTTGTGACTTATTGACGCGTGCTGAGAACAGTTGAGGATTCGCGTAGCGGAAACGATAAATGCTCTGCTTGATATCTCCTACCATGAATACATTCCTGCGGTCGATGGCGGAGATGATGGCATCCTGTATGCTGCTCGTATCTTGATATTCGTCGATGTAGATCTCATCGTAAAGCTGACTGATGCTTTCGCGGATTTCATCCTTCTCGAGGATTGCGAGTACACCGTGCTCGAAGTCGCTGTAGAGGGCTGCATTTCTTCCGAACCTCATTTTCTTGTACTCATTGTCGACGAGAAGCGTCACCTCTAAGAAACGAGCGACCTGCCCCGCCCCGGTGAGCATTGATTGTTTCGCTGTTTCAGCGAGAATCGTAAAGACAGGCGGGTGGTGTGAAATATACTGTTCGTTTCTTCCCGTACGTTTGACTTTATTTGAGATGAGGGCTGTGAGAGGGAGGATTTCGCGCAAGAATTGCTCTATGTAGTTGTTCTTGTCGATCACTTTCTGGTTTGTCGAAGAGGTCGTCGCGCTACGACGCGGCACTTGTAGTTCGGGCAATGTTTGGCCGATTTGGACAATCTCGTCCCAGCGCTCTTTTGATCGCCCGGAGGAGCGCGTAAGCGCCGTGACAACATCTTCCATCTCCTCCGTCGCAAGCGCGAGATGAATCATGTGGTCTTTCTTCCCAGTTTCCCCTTTCTTCCTCCACTTATCTAATTCATCAAATATACGGCTGTAATGGCTTGTGTTTCGTAGTTCGTCGAGCGCTGACGATGCCGTTTTCAACGTCTCATCGAATAGTTTCCACCAGTACTGGATAACGACGCAGTCCGGAAAAGATGCAATAGCAGTCATGTATTTTTCGTATGCGTCTGCGATTAGACGCCTATAATAAGGTAGACTGCGAAGCTTCCCTAACATGCGCACGATTGATTCGCGAAAAGGCTTGTCGTTCAGTTTTGGGGCATAGGCGATAGAGGTCGCTTTGAAGTCGCGGAGCCAGTCCGCATAGGAGCAATCACGTCCTCCAAGCACGAAGGGCGTAATTCCGTCGGAAAGGTCAGGTATGCCGCGAGGGACGGTCGCATGGAAGTCGCGCTCGTCTTCGTCCGATTTGGGGCTTCTTTCCGGTCGATTTGAAATGGTTGAGGCGGCGCTTGCAGTTTTTTGTCCTGCCACGTGTTGTTCTAATCTGTCGACTTCGGTAAAGAGAGTTGTCAGAACCGTATCGACTGCCTTATCGCGGAGTATTTCTTCTTCGGTGCCCTGCAAGACTTCATATCCGGGTTCTAGATATGGCTTACCCTCTTTGTCCGTGAATTCTGCCAGATAAGAGGAGAGAATGTGGTTGCAAAAGGCGTGAATCGTTGAAATTCGGGCGAGCGGGAGTTCGCGGATTAAACGGTCGATGTGATCGCGTTCGTATGCATCTTTGGCGGTATCACGCAAGTCCCGAAAACTTGACATGATTTTAGCCTTCATTTTGTTCGCTGCCAGTTCCGTAAACGTCACGACGAGGAGGCGGGAAGGTTTCACGATATTTTTCAACGCACGGACCGTGATGCGTTCGGTCAGAACAGCAGTTTTTCCCGAGCCAGCCGCAGCTGATACGAGCAATCGTTCAGGCTCGTTGAATTTAATCGCATGCTTTTGTGCATTTGTCCATGTGATGTTTGTCATGGCGGCCCCGTACTCCTTTCTTCAATCCTCCGTGCGTAAGGGTTCATCGTGCGGAGCAGATATGCGCGTTTGCGATGTACTCTCTTCCATCTTATCTCAATTTCTCTCATTCTATCCTGAATATCGCCGATAGTTGCAGGCTCGTGATATGATTCATGCTAGATGAATTGTGAAGCGAGCACACTCGTACACTGTTCGGAGATGTTCACGCGTTTCGGGGAGGCATGGACTCTTGAGACACAAAACTATTCTGGCCGTCGTTTTGATCACCCTCGCGATGTCATGGGTTGTCGCATGCAATCCGAGCACATTAGATGCTCAAGAGCTCGTGACGATTCAGGTGGTCGGTGCCGACGGATACGGTACGCTGTCGCTCCGGTCGAATAGAGCGAGAATTGCCGAGATCATCCGCGAAGAGGGCGAATCGGTTGGCGATACGGACGAAAAACAGTTGCACCGGCTCTTTGTCAGAGAGGCGGCGATGAATTCCCTCATTTTTTCCTCCGACAAGACGATGGACTTGAAGAACGGCGATGAAATCGTTATCCACGCAACTTATGACGAAGAACTGGCGAAGTTGGGAGGAGTCCGGTTCAAAAATCTAAAATTTACGTACGTTGTCGAAGGGCTTGAGAAGGCGCGACCGATCGATATCGATACGGAGCTGGATCTCGCTTTCGTCGGCTTTGAAAGTCGAGGGACGGCGCACCTCGCGCTGTCGGGCGATTTGGAGCGTTATCGCGAACACTTCGACTTTATTTTCGTGACGCCGAACACGTATTTGTCAAACGGAACGACGGTGGACGTCCATGTGAGACCGGACAACACCGCCCTGACGGCACAAGGCCGTATCGCGGAAGAGAAAGTTCTGACTTTCACGGTGAGCAATCTTAAACCGTTGGAATCGGTCGACGTATTCGAGAATGTCGTTCTCTCTTTCGACGGCGTCAGCGACTTCGGAAACGCTTCGATCGATACGATGAGATTGCCCATAGATTGGATTGAACCCGGTACCCACACGGAGCCGCCGCTCTCCTTTTCCGCGACGCCGACAACGAATTTGGCAAATGGAGACAAGGTAACCGTTGTGGCGACAGTGAACCGCGACTGGTTTGCTGATCGCGGACTGTTTGTCGAAGTATTCTCAAAGGACTTTACCGTTGGCGGTCTTAAAGATTACCCGCGTAATCTCGATCGCGTCGACTTGATGCCGCTCTTCAACAAACTTCAGGAGCCTTTGCGTGAAGACATACAGATGCGGTTGCTGGATAACATGTGGAACGAAGATTTTCGCGTCGGAAATCCTGTCAGTCGCTGGGACATTCAAGATAAGCGTGGCGTCGTCCGCATTTACTATGGATATCTGCAGTCGAACCGAGCCGACAATTTCGTCGCGCTTATTTACAAGTTGGAAGTCAGCGGCATATGCGTGGAAGCGACACCTTATCAGAGTCGCTACGAAGTAGGCGCAGAACTTTCCGAGACGCTTTACCTTGTCTACGTGGTCGACTCCATCATGCATAATTCGAACCGTGTCGATGACTTTGAGGAATTCAGCCTGAAGTTTCACAGCAATCTGGAACTGTCCGCCATTTCTCAGTTTAAGGAAGAGTATGGAGGAACCGGCGTGGTCGTCGTCGACGCCACCGTCCCCGAACAGGTTAAGTTTAGTGATGAATGAGCGCATGAACGCGCATTTTCCGTTTCATCTGACGTCGTTGGGGTGAGCAACGTGCTTGTGCTATGATATTCAAGTGCCCATTTCTGTATAGAAGGGGCGATAGAAATGCTCGTGCGCGATTGCCGTCGCTGTCGGGCATTGGGGGGTAGTCTCTCATGCGAGAGGAGAAAAACAATTTACCTGAATCAGATGAGTTGTATTCAGGAGACTGTAGACAGCGATGCCAAGGCGACGACGTCGATGCTGAATTTGACGATCGTCACGTTCCGATTTCAACTTCATCAGCTCATACGGAGCATAAAGGGATCGCATCGTCAAAAAGGCTACCGAACAATTCCGTCAGAACCCCGCAAGTTCGACGCCCAAGTCTTCGCTTGAACGGTGAGGCTCAAGCAGATACGGCAACATCCGGACAACCGAACGGCAAACGCCTGCTTATGCCGGTAGAAAAGGACTTTTTTAAGCGTTCATCCCAAGGATCAAATGCGAGCAAAATTAGGTTGTCGGCGATATTGCTAAAAATCAAAAGCAAAGCCATGAGCGAACGTTTTGCTTGTATGACGAAGTACGCCTTGCTGTTTTTTGTTCAACATTTTTTGTGTGAGTTCATTATTCGCGTTACAACGAGCTCCAATTTCTTTAGCATCGGCATTCTCCATTCGACGCTCTTTATCATTTCCAGTTCTTTTTTCGCTGCCGGAGTCGTCAGCCTCTTTCCGCGGCGCGGACGTAGTGTGTTCCTTGTTGTCGCGTTGTTCTTTTTGCCGTTCATTTATGGAGCGCAGCTGATTTATTACCGCTTTTTCAGGACTTTTTTCGTCTTTTATTCGATTGGACACGGCGGGCAAGTCGCGCAATTCCTTGCCGACATTATGCTTAAGATTTTGCGCAATCTGCCGTGGATTTTCTTATCGTTAATACCGTTTATCGCGTATTTTGTTTATTTCCGCAAGCGTTTTTTGGCTGCATGTTTGGCGTCCGCGGTTCGTGTTCGCGACTCCTTGATCTGTTTCGCGCTTGCGGTCGTGATGTTCGGCGTCTCGATCGCGAGCATGGCATTTAACCGCTCGTACAATAGTCCTTGGCAAAACTTTTTTTACGAGAATGAGATCTTGACGGGAGCGAATCAATTCGGCCTTCTGACTGCTATGGGTGTCGATGTCAGTCATCTCATTTATCCTCGTTCAGCGCCGTTTACTCCCGATCTCTTGCCGGATCCTATTGAATCGACAGAGCCTTCCGAGCTCCCCGATCCTTCAGCCGATCCGTCCGAAACCGACCCCCCGATCGTCATCGAGCGCCTGCCCCAAGTCCTGCCTGTCGATTTTGAGAAAAGACTCGGTGAAAATAAGCCTGACGATGATGCGCCCGCCGTTTTAGCTGGAAAGACGCGTGCCGATATGCTCCGCTATTTGGACACTGTTTTCTCGCGGACGATCCCGACGTACACGAATGAGTACACAGGAAGAGGCAAAGGCTTTAATCTCATTTTTATAACGGCGGAGAGTTTTTCGCGTTATGCGATGCATCCTGAGCTCACGCCGACCCTGTGGAAAATGTGGCATGAAGGCATTCACTTCAAAAACTTCTACAACCCTGTCTGGACAGTATCGACTCTCGACGGCGAGTACGCAGGAATATGCGGCATGATTCCGAAGCAGGGCGTGTGGACTTTGACAGAAGCACAAAACAACGATCTCGCCCAGGCGCCGGGCAACCTGCTCAATCGACTCGATTACACGACATACGCTTGGCATAATCACACGTGGACTTATTACAAGCGCCACCTTTCCCATCCTAACCTCGGCTATCTATACAGAGGTTTGGGTAACGGTTTGTCCGTGAGAAAAACGTGGCCCGAGTCAGATTTGGAAATGATGGAAAAAACGGTATCGGAATTTATCGACAAAGAGCCGTTCCACATCTATTATCTGACGGTCAGCGGACACAGCGCCTACACGCGAATTGGCAACATGATGGCGTCGCGCCATTATAACGTTTTCAAACACCTCGATCTCCCGGAAGAGGCCATCTGTTATATGGCTGCGAATTACGACTTAGAGTTGGCGTTAGAGTACCTGCTCCAACAACTCCGAGATGCGGGCATCGCCGACAGGACTCTCATCGTTGTCAACCCCGACCATTATCCGTATGCGATGGAAAAGGCCAATTACGACGCCTTGGCGGGGAAAAAGCTTGATGAAACGTTCGGTGTCTATGAGAGTGCCGCGTTCTTCTATCACGACGGGATCGAACCGGAAGTGATCGAGAAATATTGCAGCAGCCTCGATTTGTTGCCGACGGTCTATAACTATATGGGACTCCCGTACGACTCGCGTATGCTTTCGGGAAGGGATATCCTCTCGGATCATGAAGCGCTCGTGATTTTTAACGGCAGGAGTTGGATTTCAGACTACGGCAAGTACGACGCAAAGACAAGTACTTTCACGCTACATGAAGGGCAGATACTTGAAGAGGATGAAGAAACATACGTCGGTCGGATCAATCGAGAAGTCAGAATCAGGTTCGAGACGGCGAAGCTCATCATCGATTCAGACTATTATCGCGACCTGATGCCGGCGGAAGTCTGGGAACAGACAAGACAACCGTACCGCGAATGGATGAATGAGAATCCGTGGCCCGTTCCAGAGAAACCTCAACCTTCAACGACTTCCGCAACGGAAAGCGAAACTGAACAGACGACAACGACTCCGTAGCGAGGCTGAGCGCTTTGATGCTCCGCGATTTTTCTTGAAGTCCGGCGTCGGCAGTTACATGCAAGGTCTTTGTGGAATCGTCTAGATTTCTGTTTCGCCTGTGATTTCCATAAGGATTTCTTTTTTCTTATCCGTATTGGTTTCGCGCGGCAATGGTGCGTTTCTCGCGAGGCGAAGATCGTATCCGCAGGCAGCGCGCCAATTACAGTAGTGGCAGGGTGAGAAATCGGCATGGCGGATGGTCGGTCTGGCGGGGAATGCTCCGGTGAGGATATGGCGGATCGTTTCCATGGCTTTCTTTTCAGCGAATTGGGCTGCGCCGTCAACGTCACCCGGTTCCCACCTCCTCTTTTGGCTTTCGAGTTTTTTTCTAATCTCGTTTTTATCAACCGCGGCGTTGTCATATACGTCGGCAACTTTCGTATCCAGTTCCTCAAAGCCGCAGAAATAGAGTTCGTCAACTTTTTTCTCAGGAAAGGCAGTCTCAAAAGCAAGCTTGTAGAGCGGGAGTTGGATATCTGTGCCGTCCGAAAGATCCAACCACGAAAAAACTTTACTTGTCCTCTTAAAATCGATGATGCGTACTTTGCCCGCGGGATTTTCTTCTATGAGGTCGATTAATCCGCGTAAAGTAAAACGGAGGGTGTCGACATGCAAGACGTACGGTTCCGAGTCGGAGTGGGGGAAGTACCACTCTAATAAACGTGGCGAGTATCCATCCTCTTGACTAAATTCCGCGAGGGCGTGAAGGGCCTTGCTCGCAAAAAACCTCAGCCTTTCACCAATGCTACCCGATGAAGACGGCAACGCGTACCATCGGAGACTTGGGTTGCTTGTCGCGGTGTTATAGAGTTTTCGTATATAATCTGTCGACTCCACATCGCTACGCCAGAGAGTGGTGATTTCGCTGATTTTCTCCGGTGTGTCGGCGTGTTGTAGACGATCGATCAGATCTGTTGTCGCAAGCTCCACAAGGCTGTGTAGCAAGGTGCCTTGCAGGTTCGATTTATCTTCTGCTTTGACGCGTTCTTTCGCGCAGGCGACGTGTTCTGCGAAGTAGAGGAAGGGGCACTTGTTGTATTTTTGCAGCAGTGAGATACTGACACCGTTTCCTGACAGGAAGATGCTGCTGGAGAGTTCCGGCGGGAGCATGGTGTGATCGGCTATTTTATCGGCGAGCTCCAGCAATGGACGCTCTGTCTTTCTTTCTCGATCAACAGCCGCTCGCCATGTGGATGGTGCTTTCGCATTCCAGCGCATGATACGCTGAGCCGCCTGCAAGGCATTCCACCGTACGTCGGGAATTCGACCGGGCTCTACGACGGTGCTGAGATTATTCGGTTTTTGATCTTTTAATCCTTCGCCTTCTTTCGACGGCTTAACCTTTAGGTTGTCGAACACGTACGATTGTCCGTCTTCACCGATCGAGGGCACTGAGAGGTAGAGAGCGTGTGTCGGTCGCGACAATAGCATATGGACGAGCCAAGCTTGCGAGGCGGGGTCGTCTTTCTGCAAATTAGGAAAAGGCTTTTTAGTCTTTTCAGATAGAAGTTCACGTTCCTCATCGCGCAAGTAACCTTGCTGTTTGTTTTCAGGAGGAAACGCAGTTGCCGTCGCGCCCAAAATAAAGAGAACACGGCACGGCCACGTCGCCATCGCTTTGAGTGAACCGACCCGCACGTGGTCGGCGCCCAAAGGCACTGCAGGGAGCACAAGTCCTTCAAGCCCGGCAAGCAGTAGTTGCGTGTAATGATCCTGTGAGATACGTGTTTTTCCTAGGAGTTCACGACACTCCCGCAAAAGATCGACGGTCGCGTTCCACGAAGAGACGAGCAGTGTGGCACTGTCTTGGCGCTTCTGTTCTATAAGCGTGTCAGTTCTCTGCATGACACGATCAGCAGGTGAACTGCGTTGTCCGCTAAATAGATAATCGAGAAGCAGTTCACTCTTGTCGTATCCGTTTCTGAGCCCACGCATTTCTGAAGTGACGGTGAGGAGGTGAAATACATCTTTTAACGCCGTCCGAACAGCGTTCCGCTCATAGTCATTTCCTCGGAATCGATTTGAAAGTTCATCGTTGAGAAGTGCCGGAGACGTCGCGAGTTCGCGGAAATCGCGCGCTGTCGTCCAGCCGAGCGCAAGTGCCGCATTCTCAAAAGAGTCGATCACGTTATCTGAAAGTGGCGACAACCCATTACGGTAATAATCCATCAGCTGATCGAAGGAAAAATCATAGGAGCAAAGTGACAAAAATGCCGTGAAAGTGCGCGCAAATGAGCTTTGTGAAAGAGGTTTTCTCGTATCAACCCATGAGTCGACTCCGTATTCCGCAAGAGTCGTCTCGATAATATTGGGCATCGACGGCTTGTCGCAGAGCGCGATACCGATATCTCTTCGTCGGAATTGTCCTTCTAACAAAAGCTCTCTAATTTTCCCGGCACAGTAGCGCGCTTCCTCGTGTACGTTGATCGCTTCGATAAGCTGGACATCGCGCTTGACATCGGTCATCGCTTTTACATCATTTCCCTGAGGATATTCTGTCGTCTTCTCGACAGGCCGTGACGCAGCTTGGGCGATTTGAATACCCGGGAGTAGACGCTTCAAAGTGTCGATCGTCGCACGACCGTGCTGAAAGGCGAGTGCTCCTCGATTGCCGCCGGGGTAGTCTGCTGTTACCGTGAAAGTCATGCCGGAGACGCGCGATGCTAATCCGCGTAGAACCTTCATTTCTTGTGAAGTGAATTGGCGATCTGCTCCGAAACCGACAACCCAGATATGTGTTTTGCCCAGAAAATCCAGCCGTTGCGGCAACGGAGAAGACAGAAGCAGTGAGGCGAGATTTGTCAAGGTGCAGTCGGGGTCGCCTAATCGGCGATCTGCTATTTCTCCTTCCAGTGCGTTTTTCAAAAGGGCGAAATCATGGAGCTTATCAAGCGTCGCTTGATTTTTCGATTCAATCTGGAACAACTCATCCGATGAGATCTCATACCGTTGGAAATCTCCCAGAATCCGGACGAGCTCCGCTGCGTAACGCGGCTGGCCTGCCATCCGCTTGAATGTTTTGAAAGGTATCTCCTGATCGAGAAGGATCTTCTGCGCGAGGATCGCCTTGCCGGCGTTTGACACGGGATCGGGCATGGGAATGCCGGACTCCGAGAAAAGTCTTGTCGCCAATCGGCGAAACGATAATATCTCCGTCAGCATGATGCCGCCGACATGCGTCCTCGTGATGAAATGTCGCTCCATATCGGCCTTCATCGGCTCGGGAACGATCAGGAAAGCGCGCTGATCGGGTTGGAATTCAAGGCGACGTTCCATTCGCTCGAAGACATGATCGACAAGCAAATCATAGTCTTCCGAATAGACGATATCGAAATTACGCGCTGTCATACGTTTTCTCTCATCAATTGAAAACTCGTGCGTCTCCAACCAGTTTAGTCTTCTTCTGCCTGTCGAAAAACTCGAGAAGGGCGATGGCGAATTTGCGTGTCGCTTTGATTTTGTCGCGGAAATCGCCTAGGGTGATCTGTCCCTCCGACTCGATCGTCGTACGGACGACGTTCCACGCCTCATCGACAAGTTGCTTCGGCATCAGTATCTGCGGCGTCAATCGGACAAGTGTTCCTTTGTTGAGGAGCAGCGTGATAATCTGTTCCGCGTTGGCGCGTTTATTGAACTTCTCGAAGAGCTCGTCGGTGCCCGGTGGCGTAAAACCGGCAACGGCGAACAGCGCTTCGATCTCTTCGATGACTTCTTTCTCCGCATCGGACAGCGTTACCTTGAAACCTGCTTTGGCGACGAGGCCTGCCGCAATATTGAGATAGCCTGCCCGCTCCAGCTGATCGATGACGAGGTCGGAAAGCTGTATGTCGGCGCGCGGGAGCAAACGCGTGCGCAATTCTTCGCGGCGCATGCCGCTCTCGAGTGATCGTTCGCGGTGAAAGCGTTCGAGAATGTCCGTCGCGTCTTCTCCGAGCCTTTCGAGCGTTTTTCTGTGTATGGCGACGCGGTCGTTCAACATGACGATGGTCTCATCCGAGATCAATTGGCGAATGAGCGCATTCCGATCTTCCGCCGTAATTCCTGCGCGGTAACATGCCATGGTAATCGGTGCCAACTGATGTTCGCCCTGCAGAATAGCGAGTGCAAGGCGTTCGGCCTTGTTTTCGCTCGCCATGATGCGGAATTCCGGCTCATTGATCGGTCTCCTGCGGCGTCGTTTAGCAGGGAGAGGATCGACGATGACGCCGCCGCCGATCGTCTCGAGCGGAGAGTAAAAACGGATCACAAACCTGTCTCCGTATTTAACGTAAGCCTCTTCTTCGAGGCGGAGTTGTGCGTGGACGGTCGCTCCGGGATCCACGATATCCGTGTCCAAAAGGATGACGCGTGCAAGTATCTCGCGTGCGCCGTGAAACAAGTGAACGCGCATATTATTTGCGACGGGAAAACGCGTGCCCTGAAGTGCGGTCAATTCAACGTCGATGCGCGTCGTCGCCATCAGACTCTCGGGAAATGCCAAGACGTCGCCGCGCTCGAGATCGGCTTTTTTCAACCCTGCCAGTCCCAATGCGACGCGCTGTCCCGATTTGGCAACTGTCTCCTGTTGCTCGTGGATCTGAATGCTTCGAACACGAGCTTTCTTATCGCCCGGATAAACCTCGACGTGGTCGCCCGTATAAATGGTGCCTTCAATCAGCGTTCCCGTGACGATCGTACCGAAACCGTCGAGAATAAAGACGCGGTCAATCGGTAGCCTGAAAGGGAGGTGATCTCTGTGTGTGCTGATCCGTTCGACTTCGTCAAATAATGTCTGTCGCAATTCTTCGATGCCGTTCCCTGTCGTCGCCGATGTCCGGATCATCGGTGCATCCTCGAGGAAAGAACCTGCGACATGGTCGCGGACGTCCTCTTCGACAAGGTCGATAAAATCCTCTTCCACGAGATCGCATTTTGTCACGACGATAACGCCCCTCTTGATACCGAGCAACGACAAAATGCCGAGATGTTCGCGTGTTTGCGGCATGACGCCTTCATCGGCCGCCACAACAAGAAGCGCGAGATCGATACCGCCCGCACCCGCTAACATGTTGCTGACGAAACGCTCATGGCCCGGGACGTCAATGATGCCTGTTCGCGTCCCGTCGGGATGTTCCAGCCATGTGAAACCGAGCTCAATCGTGATGCCGCGCTCTTTCTCTTCGGCAAGTCGGTCGGGATCGCGTTTCGTCAAAGCGTAAATGAGCGATGATTTCCCGTGATCGACATGTCCTGCCGTTCCGATGATGACATGACTCATAGTTTATCTCCATGTAAAGACGCTCGAGCGCGACAAGTCGGGCAGGTGCAGAGCTCTCGTCATCGAGAGTCCGACTACGACTGGCACTCGGTTTTCATCGCGTGCATCAAGTTGTCGATGAGCAAATCCTCTTCGTCGCATCGAACCGTTCTTAAATCAAAGAATAACCTATCCTGAACGAGGCGACAAATAACGGGTCGTGAGGACGCGCGAAGATTTGCATCAATGACTGACGGCGAAAGAGCACCCTCTTGAAGAGCGGGATCAATCACGCATGCCCACGAGTCGAGATATAATTCCGGCGCCGTCCCTCCGCCCATTACCATGCTGGACGGCTCGACGGTCGCTTGTATGCCATGCGTTTTTAACTTGTCGGCGAAAAGCTCCGTGCGACGTTTCAGTTCCTCGGGCTCGACGAGCGCCATGGAAAGGATCGGTATATGACGACGCGCCATCTCATCGTCAAAATAGAGGCGCAACGTGTGCTCTAAAGCCGCAAGGGCCATTTTGTCACAACGGAATGCTCTGAGAAGCGGATGTGCCCGCATGGGGGAGATATACCGCTCTTTGCCGACGATGATACCTGCTTGCGGACCGCCGAGCAATTTGTCGCCGGAGAAACAGATCACGTCGGCATCGTCCTCGATGGCGGAGGCGACGGTCGGCTCGTCGGTGAGTAAGTCTGCCAACTGTGAAGACAGACAGCCGCTTCCCAAGTCATAGATTAAAGGCAAATCGTGTTTGTGCGCCAAGTCCGCCAGTTCTTTCGTCGAGACGCTCTTCGTAAAGCCGATCAGACGGAAATTACTTGTATGAACTCGCAAAAGGGCGGCAGTCTCGTCGGTCAAAACACGTTCATAATCGTGCAAATGCGTCCGATTCGTTGTCCCGACGCCGCGCAAGACCGCCCGGCTCTCTTCCATGATTTCAGGGATTCTGAATGAACCGCCTATCTCCACGAGTTCGCCGCGCGAGACAATGACTTCTCGGTCGCGCGCCAATGTCGAGAGAACGAGCATGACGCCTGCCGCGTTATTGTTTACGACGATCGCCGCCTCGACGCCGAGCAGCTCGCAGAGCAATTTTTCGACGTGTGTATTTCTGTGGCCGCGTGACTTTTGTTCGAAGTCGTATTCAAGCGAGCTGTAAGTCGATGCGACCTCATAGACAGCATCAGCGACTTTCTTGGAAAAAGGCGCCCTGCCAAGATTCGTATGCAAGATGACACCTGTCGCGTTGATGACGGGACGAATTCCCGGTTTCGCTTCGTGCGCGAGTCTTTCCAACACGCGCTGTGTGAGAAGTTCGCACGTCAAAGGCGTCTCTTCCGTGCTCGGATGACAGGTCGCGCTACGTTCACCTTGATTCAAAAGGGTAGTGCGTGCCTCATCGATGACCGCTCGCGCGGTTTCAATCGTCGGTGTATATCCGAACGTCTCAATCGCCTCGGCGAAACACTCGTCGCCGAGAAACTCATCTATTTTTGGTAAATCGCGAGGATTTGTGATTGTCATATGTATAGACCTCTTTTACGCTGTTGTTCGCGGTCATTCGTCTCCGGAGACAGGCGAACGGCGTTTGCCACTGAGCTGTTTCCCGAAACAGATTTCATGCGTCGTCGGTACTCCAAGAGTCCGCCCCGGTTAACCTCATCATAACAAATATGAGTCGGTCTTTTCAGTGATTGGCGAAGATCTCGATATAGTCATCGCCTTCGACGCGGTAGACGCCTTCCGTATCGTCGTCGGCCATGGTGTCTTCGTCAAAAACAAAGGTGAAGTAAACGGCAGAACCGCATGAGACAGATAATTTGCGCGGGGCGGGAATCATCATCGCCTTCTCATCGCCCAGATCGCGCAAGCGCTTCAAGAAGGAAAGAGCGCCATAGTGTGTGTGAAATGTCGCAACGTATTCCATTGTATGCCTTTTTCTCTCTGTTTCGCATGGTGCGGTCGCCGACGGAAGAGGTGAGAAACCGCCGGCGACCTTGTCACCTGCAACGCGTTTACTTGGTGAACGTAAACTTATATTCGCCGTTCTCTTCAACGACCTCGAATGTATAGCCGTTGTTATTGGCGAATCGACGGATGTTTTCATTGGGCGTCGCATCATCGACGAGTACGACGAAAGGATACTCGCCTTCAGAGATCGCCTTTTTTACGAGGAGTACCGGCTCCGGGCAGGACAGTCCTCTTGTGTCAACTGTTTTCATGCTAGTTTCTCACTTTCTTTGGAGCGCGTGTTACACGCTTGTTGTTAAAGGATTCTGTTCTCTGTCTTTCTGTTCGCTTTGTCGATGAACGGAAAGACAGATCATCGACCAAGAGCAACTTGACGTTTCTTAAGCCTTCTTGGGTTTCTTCGAGTATGCAAAGCCGATAATAAGCATCACGACAATGCAGACGATAGCGGCAATGCGTCCATTTGCTGTGGTTCCGCCTGTTCTTACTCCATCTACAATGCTCACGCCGCCTGAAGCCAAGCCGAAGTTGTGTGCGAACGCCGCGCCGGCGACAAGTCCGATGACGGTGACTGCAGAGTCAGTATTGCCTGTTCCCGCAAGGATGAGTTGACGCATCGGGCACCCACCGAGCAGAACCGATCCAAGCCCGACAATGAGCATGCCGAGGATATTCCAGAGCCACTCGTCGTGAGCGATAGGTTGACCGGCGATGCTGAGCTTGAAGCTCGAATTGATGAGGTTGTATACGAGTGCAACGCCCAAGATCGCGATGTTCCCCCAGAAAAGGTGGAATTCTTTGATCATGAAGACATCGCGGAAACCGCCCGCCATGCAGATGCGTGAGCGTTGACCGATCACGCCGACAGCGAACGAAAGGATGAGCGCGAGCCAGATGCTGGCATGCATGGAACCGGGCCCCTTCTCAGAGAATGCGAGTAGCGGTGACGCAACCAGCAGCATGATGAAGAGCGGAATTTGCAGCACGGGAACGATCGCGCCCTCAAGGGGGTTCTTCGCATATGTCCTGCCGAGCGAGAAGCCGTTACGCAGGAACAGCGTTCCCATAAAGACTCCGATGACGAAGCCGATGAGGGCGATCCAAGCGTTCAGGTCGCCTGCAGCCATACGCAGAACCATGCGGAGCGGACACCCGAGGAAGACGAGCGCGCCGATCATGACCATGAACCCGAGAAAGAAACGGGTCAAGGGCGAAGAGCCGCCGCGAGCACGGAACTCGCGGGTGATGAGTGAAATCAGGAACGATCCGAAGATGATTCCGATGACTTCAGGTCTTGCGTACTGAACAACGGGCGCGGTGTGCAGCTTGAGCGCACCGGCAATATCGCGCAGGAAGCAGGCGATACAGAAGCCCATGTTGCCGGGGTTGCCTTTGATCATCAGGAAGACGCCCGCAAAACCGACCAGGACGCCTGTCACGATGACGGCAATGAGATTTTTCTTTTTCATATGATCTCCTTGTTTTTTGTATTAGTGACTGTCCGTTCTTATATTTGACGTCACTTGCGGTGATCGCGATCGCTTCTTAGAAAACGTATGGCGTCCTCACAACCGCTCAACGCACCACATTGCGGCGGGCGCACGAGAAATTGGCGAAGGATCGCGTGTGATCCTTGACCAATAGCAGTTCGTTGATTCGTTATTCGTTAGGTGAAATAGGGGCGTATCCGGATAACCGATCAGATGACCTTGATAGGAACGCCTTTCCAAGGGAGGACTTTGCCGATTCGCCAAGCTTCTTCGCCCAGTGCGCGCATCGCAGCTCTGTACGGTTCAACGTCCTCTTCTCGCATGGCGAGTAGCAGGCCGCCCGATGTCTGCGGATCAAACATCAAGTCCGAAATCGCGAGAGGCACATCGCCTGCGAAAGACGCGCGGTCTCCGACGAAATGACGGTTACGGTAGGCTCCTGCGGGGAGAATGCCGTCGGTTGCCATTTCGATCGCCTGTGGAAGAAGTGGGATCAACTGACTCTCAAACACAAGTGTTGTTTGATTGTCATTCCCCGCCATCTCCGATGCGTGTCCCATCAATCCGAATCCCGTGATGTCGGTTGACGCGGAAACATCAAGTGCAAGAGATGCTTCACAAGCGTTTTTGTTGAGTCTCGCCATCGTCTCGACCATTAAGCGTTCGCTTTCATGTTCGATGAGATTGACTTTCGCTCCCGTTGACAGTGCGCCGGTTCCGAGAGGTTTCGTCAGAACGAGCACGTCTCCGTGCCGCGGTGTGTCGTTGCGCCTGATTTTGTCAGGATGACAAAGCCCCATCACCGATAGTCCGTACTTAACTTCCTCGTCCTCGATGCTATGCCCTCCGGCGATAATGGCACCGGCTTCCATGCATTTATCCGCGCCACCCTCGAGTATTTTGCGTACAACAGCCAAGCTGAGGCAATTCGAGAAGCAAAGCAGGTTTAATGCTATTTTCGGGGTGGCACCCATCGCATACACATCGCTGATCGCATTCGCGGCCGCGATACGACCGAAATCGTACGGGTCGTCGACGACAGGAGGGAAGAAGTCAAGTGTCTGAATGATCGCGATTTCTTCCGATGCGATATAGACGGCAGCGTCATCACTAGAGTCGTAACCGACAAGAAGGCGTTCGTCTACCACTTTGGGCAATCCGGACAGAAGTTCCGATAGGACCGCCGGCCCTATTTTCGAACCTCAACCGCCTGCTTTGGTCAACTCTGTAAGTCGAATCTTCGTGTCAGACATTGATTGCACCTCCTTGTCGTGAATTAGGCAAAAACCCATTATGTATGATACACGAACCGACGTGTTTTGAAAAGTTAGACGCGTGACAGCCACTTTCTCCGGGCATACGAACGACGAATTCAATTATCCGCTTTACTACATGCCGGGAAACAAACAGTACTATCATCTCATCGACTACGGTAATTAGAGAGCCTATATGTTCTATCCTTCGGTCAGATAGTGAACCTTCCGTAGTAGTCGATTTCTTCAGAAGGAATACGCATGTAATCCGATATCGAATGAGGTGTCAGAATCCCCCGATCCGTGACAACGCCGGAGATGAGATGGGGCGGCGTGATGTCAAAGGAAGGATAATATCCCTTAACGGTTTCCTTAGTATTTCGAATACCGCGTGCCTCGAGGACGAGCTCAGGATCTCGTTGCTCAATCGTCACTTCCCAAGAATAAACCGTATCGGGGATACCCGTGACGAAGTACGGAATGTCGAAGTAATTCGCCAAGATGGCGATCTGCAGTGTCCCGACCTTGTTGACGACATAGCCATCCATCGTGATCGCGTCGGCAGCCGATGTGAAGACATCGATGTGCCGGTTCGCCATGACTTCCGCAGGCATGTTGTCCGTGATGACCGTCACGTCGAACCCCATGTCTGCCGCGACGCTAGCAGTCAGTCTCGCCCCTTGAAAATACGGGCGCGTTTCGGGGCAAAACAGCGTGATGACGTATCCTGCTTCGCGCGCCGCTCGCAATGCCGTGCCGACGATCGTCTCGCCGAAACACTGTGTCATGACGACCGATTCTTTCGGCAAAAGAGTGATGAAGTTTTCCCCGACAACGGACATGCGGGCGTATCGCCTTTCAAGTGAATCAAGAGCCAAATTAAATAGCGTATCGGAGACGTCGCTCTCGCCGGAGGTAAACGCGTCGGCAGCCGCGCGCAACGCCCCTTGCGTGATCTTGCGCATTCTCGGTTCAGTCGTAGGGCGAGCCGTTGAGAGCGTCTCGGCCGCTTCTTCGAGATATGCCATTTGCTCCGATTCTCGTCGATTGGCACACTTGGATGCCGCGAGCGCCATGCCCATTCCTGCCGCCGTGTAGGGACCGGCGCTCTGTGTCACCATGTCGGTGATCGCTTGTGCCACGTCTCGGACATCAACGCACGTCACATAGGCAATTTCAGTCGGGTAGACGCGGCGGTCAAGTATGCGCACGACGCCGTTCTCATACCATGCGACATTCTCGTATTGAAGGAGAAAGCCTAGGCCTTCATCCTGACGCTTTCTTTTGTCAGTCGCTCGTCGGAGCGGTGAGTCGTGAGCCATATACCTTCTCTTTTCGATTAATATCCGATGACAACTCCCATCTAAGGCGTTGCCTTGTCGATCGCCTCTGCGTTCTCAGGCGCAAGCGTCACGAGGTGGGAGGGTGGTCGACGCGCAATTTGATAGCGGAAGGCACGTTGTAGACGTGCCATCTCGTTCGCGAACCGCCGTATTCGCCGTCGACGGTAAAGGAAACAGGTTCTTTGAATGTGAAGATGACTTCGCGCGCTTTCTTGCTGATGATCGCGTTCGTCCTCTTGCGTTGTAGGAGACGCGAGAGAAGCTTGGCGATCTGTCCGACGTTTTGCGGCGGTTTGACGAGCATTACCTCGAAAAGGCCGTCGTCGAATATGACGTCTTCAAGCCTTATCATGCCGCCGACGGAAAAGGAGTTGATGATGCCTCCGAAAATATAGCTGCCCGAATAGTCTGCTCCGTCAATTGTGACGTTCACTTCCATCGGCGCGATGTCCTTAACAGATTGAAGGCCGGTCCATACGTACGCGAGGTGCCCGAACCTCTTTTTTAAAGTGCGCCTCGTCGCGTAGGAAGTCTCGGTAAAGGCGCCGAAACTTGCAATATACGTAAAGTAATCGGGGAGCTGCTCTTCATGCTCCGGCACGACGCCTTTAGGCAGATCGCTGCGCAAGAGAGGCGCTGACCCCGAGACTCGACCGATGTCGATGGCGAACGAGACGCCGTGTAGCATTTCACGCGCCGCTTGTTTTGGATTTGAGGATAGATTGAAAGTCCGCGCGACGTCACAAGTGGAACCGACCGGCAAAAAGCCGACCGGAGGAGGCGACTCCAACCGCATGAGTCCCGAAACGACTTCCGAGAGTGTCCCATCACCGCCGCATGCGACGACGAGATCGTATTTTTCTGCCTCATGGAAGGCGATGTCACGCGCATCACTAATACCGGTCGTTCTCCTTTTGCACGTTCGAACACCACCATTTTGCAACTCTTGGATGAGTTGCTCGGCTGCATCGTTCGATCCGTGCCTTCCTGCCTGCGGATTGACAATGATAAGCGCAGTTTTGAAGATATCTCTCATGGCTATTCTTACAGTTTCCCTACACGACTAACCGACATGCGTAAAACGCAAAGTGTTACAACGGCATCCGTGTGACGCGATCGAATACGCCCGAAGAATGTATACAAACAAGTCGACGCAGGGGAGCCGAAGTAACGCTCTTGCACCATTTTACCATGAGCGATGAAAGTTCGATATCGAGGAAACAGTCCATGGGTTATCGGCGTCTGTGGTGGCGTTAATACCCGGAAAATAGAGTCTTTGACATCGATATTGGGGATGGATTGTCATTGAATTGTAATATGACGCATCTGGCGAGATACCACAATATATGGTATTGTCCTTTCTAGCTAGCCACTACATGGTGTAGTTGAAGAGGAGAGGAGACGAAAGCCATGTCGCTTGACGGAAGCGTTTTGCAGACACAAAAGAGAATCGAATCAGAGATCAGCGACGCTCTGCATGTCATAACAGCTCCCGACCCGACCCATGTGATCAAGCGTGACGGCACGCTCGCATCGTTTGATCGTTTTAAGATCAGACGCGCGATGGAATTGGCGAACCGCTCCATCCCGAGCGAATTCGTATCGGACGACGTCCTTGATCGAATGACCGATACGGTCATCGCATCGATCTCCTCCGAGACGCCTTCCGTCGAAGAAATTCAAGATCTTGTCGAATATACCCTATTCTCCGAGCGGCTGTTCCGCACGACGAAAGCCTTCATCATTTACCGCGAGACGCACACGCGTCGACGCGACTCCATTGACGATCTGATGAAGCTGTATCAGGACATGACGTTCGCGAGCGCACACGATGTTGACATGAAACGCGAGAATGCCAACATCGACGCCGACACGGCGATGGGTACGATGCTCAAATACGGCTCCGAGGGTTCCAAATATTTCATCGATCGCTACATTCTTCCGGAAGAGATCGAAGAGGCGCACACAGCCGGTGACATCCACATTCACGATAAAGATTTCTACATGCTGACGGAGACGTGCTGCCAGATTGATTTGCAGAAACTGTTTCACGACGGATTTTCCACGGGGCACGGTTACCTGCGCGAGCCGCAGAGTATCAACAGCTATGCGGCGCTCGCGTGCATCGCTCTTCAGGCGAATCAGAACGAGATGCACGGCGGGCAATCAATCCCCGATTTCGATTATGCGATGGCGCCCGGCGTGATCAAGACGTACCGGAAGAGGGTGATCGGTATTTTGACGGGATGGGCTTCACTTGCAGGCGAAGAGCTCGATCTCGATAAGGTCAAAATGTGTGTGGATAGGATCGAGCGACTAGAGGACTCTGATTCTCTCAGGCAAGATCTCGTCGAGCTTTTGAACGGGAGCACAGCCGAATCGATTGATCGCATCCTTGAACTCGCTCTCGAGAGAACGAGAAGCGACACGAATCAGGCGATGCAGGCGCTTGTTCACAATCTGAATACAATGAATTCGCGCGCCGGCGCTCAAGTTCCTTTCAGTTCGCTCAATTATGGAACCGATACGTCGGAGGCCGGGCGGATGGTGATGTCGGAATTGCTCGAGGTAACGCTTGAAGGGCTCGGAAACGGCGAAACGCCGATTTTCCCCGTGCAGATTTTCAAGGTGAAAGAAGGCGTAAACACCCCCGGCGATCTGAACTATGACCTCTTCCAAAAGGCGATCAGGACGTCGTCGAAGCGTCTGTTCCCGAATTTCAGTTTCCTCGATGCACCCTTTAATCTCGCATACTACCGCGAAGGAGACCCCGATACGGAAGTGGCCTACATGGGGTGTCGTACGCGCGTGATCGGCAACGTCTACGATCCCGACCGCGAAGTGACGAAAGGGCGCGGCAACCTTTCCTTTACATCGATCAATCTGCCGCGTCTCGGCATTGAAGCGCGCGGATCGGTTGAGACATTTTTCGCTTCACTCGATAAGAAGCTAGACCTTGTCTTCCGTCAACTGAAACACCGGTTCAATATCCAGCGCAAAAAACGCGTCTACAATTACCCGTTCCTGATGGGGCAGGGCGTGTGGCTCCGCTCGGAAGAACTTAGTGTGGACGACGAAGTTGGCGAAGTGCTCATGCACGGAACACTGAGCGTCGGCTTCATCGGACTCGCAGAGACGCTCGTCGCGCTGACGGGAATGCACCATGGCGAGAGTGCGGCAAGTCAGGAGCTGGGCCTTGCCATCGTCCGCCATATGAGAGAGCGCTGCGATGAGCAGAGTCGGCTGGAAGGCCTCAATTACACGTTACTCGCCACGCCTGCCGAAGGGCTGTCGGGGCGTTTCCTCCGCATTGACAGGAAAAAATACGGAGAGCTTCACGGGATCACCGATCACGACTACTACACGAATTCGTTCCATATCCCTGTTTACTTCCCGATTACGGCTGCGGAGAAGATTTGTCGCGAGGCGCCGTATCATGCCTTGACGAATGCGGGGCATATCAGCTACGTCGAACTGGACGGCGATATGGCGAACAATCTGGACGCTTTCGAGCACATCGTGTTGTTCATGAAAGACAAGGGAGTCGGATATGGCTCGATCAACCATCCCATTGACCGAGATCCCGTCTGCGGGTACACGGGTATCATCAACGACGTCTGTCCGCGGTGCGGACGCCGCGCCGGCGAATCGATCTCCGTCGAAAAACTTGAAGAACTTAGACGCCGCTACCCCGACGTCCCGCCGTCGTGTTAACAAACATAAGGAAATATCAGCAAGAGCAAGTACAGAGGCGAGAGCCTTCCACATCGATCGAGAACAAAGGAGACCACCATGATCAGCAAACATGCAACTGTTGGAGAAGGCGTGAACTTTCAAAGGATTCGCAGAATAACGGGTTATCTCGTCGGAACGACCGACCGCTTCAATGACGCCAAGCAGTGCGAAGAACGTCAACGCGTGAAGCACGTCGTCAGAATCTGATGACACGAACGATCCGTGTCGCCGGCATTGTTCTGGAGTCCGTCACGGACGGACCCGGTATCCGGCTCGCGCTCTTTTGCCAGGGCTGTCACCATAACTGCCCCGGCTGTCACAACCCCGAAACTCACGATCCAGCAGGCGGGCGCGAGATGACGGTCGAGGAGATTACCGCCCTCTACAACAGCGACCCGCTCCTTTCCGGCATCACATTCTCGGGAGGCGAGCCGTTTCTCCAACCAGAACCGCTCATCATCATCGCCGACCACGTCCACGCTGCCGGAGGTAACGTCATCGCCTACACGGGATATTCACTTTTACAACTCCGAAAACTCCAAGAAACACAACCTGGCATCGGTCACTTGCTCGACCGTGTCGATCTTCTGATCGATGGGCCGTTTATTCTCGAGGAGCGCTCACTCCTCCTTCCATTTCGCGGCAGCGCGAACCAGCGTGTCATCCCATTAAACGAAGGCGAGGGAAAAACACTCGCTGAAAAAATCAACAGTCTTTGAGTGCAATCTCACCTTTATTGCGCATGCTCCTTTTTGTATTCTTCCGTCAAAACGTTCATTTTACGCATTTCTCTTTTCCACCCGAGATACATAAACAACAATATCAACGCATAGACCAAGACGATGATTGCCATCATGATCAGAATCGGTATGATGTGTGGAGAAAACCAGCGAAGTATCAGTCCCACAGTGAGATATGAAACGAGTATAGTGACACAGTGGACCGCTGATGATCGCAGAAGGCTCCAGCTCTCTATATCGAAAAAACAAATCCCCCCAAACGCGACGGCGCCGAACAGAGCACCGAGGACGGTTTGAAGAATCACTGCTCCGACGAAGCCGATTTCTTCAGTCAATCCCGGCATACACAGTAGCCACACACCCTTTGTTAATTGATTGCTCAAAAGAGTAAAGAGATGTGCCATCATCGCACCTGCAACAAGACCGATGAGCGATCGTATAAGCAAACGCTTTTTCATCGTCCTATCCTCCTTTTTTGAATCTTTTCACGGATCTGCTTGGTGTATCGTCTTGACGTGTAGCACTTTATCCCGTTTGCCATTCTGATCTGAATAAACCCGCCGCTGACAAAATCCCAATGTTCCAGATATTTCAAATTGACGATCTCAGACTGGGAAATACGCACGAACCAAATGGGATCAAGGAGTTCCTCAGCCCGCGACAACGCATCCTTAATGATGTGGTCACCGTTAGTTGTCACTGCGGTGACGTAACGACCATCTCGCATAAGAAGAATGACGTCATCAAGATTGATGTTATATTTTTCATAGAACGCCTGACAGGCTAACATCTTTTTTGCATTTTGTGATAGCTTCGACAAAATAGCCTCAAAAAGAGCTTCAACTTTATGGTCTCTATTTTTTGCGCGCACAGTGATTTCTATGCCGTCGACCGTGTCATCCTCAACAAAACGGAATCGCACATCCATATCAACCCTTGCCTTCTTTTACGCATACGCAATAATCGCTCTGCACAACGATAAAGTGTGCGGATTAGTATTACCATGATAAACAGTAGATCTTTTTATTTTCAACATAATAGTTGTATTCGGTCTTATTTTCGTCATATTCGGTCGGTGTGAGGTGTTAAATCAAGATTATTGCACCGCAAGGGCGACACCCGTAACACTTCTCTCTTATTTCAATTTCAAGGTTCAACTTGACATAAGGAGTGTGTTGCTTGATGTTAGTTTCAAGTTTGAGGTTAAGTTTCGAGGTGGATTTGCCGCTCAAGGAATGTATGTCGCCGCATCCAGAGAGCGCGCCCGGAACGGGCGCGCGCAGCACATTCTTCTGTTTCAACGCATGTGACCGTCGTCGGATCACATCACCATGTCTTCGATAGGTGCCTCCTTGACACGCCCATTTCGGATCTCATCTAACGTACGGCCGCCCATCATGAGACCCATCTCTTCGATGGTCGTTTCTGACGGTCGGACGCATCCCATGGCACGACCTTCATAGAGCACGATGATACGATCGCTGAGTCGCATGATTTCTTCCAACTCGGTCGAGACGAGCATGATACCGACACCTTCGTCGCGCTGATCAATCAGCTGATTGTGGATGTACTCCACGGCACCGACGTCGAGACCGCGTGTCGGATGCATGGCGATCAACAATTTGGGTTCACGGCTGATTTCACGCGCCGCCACCACTTTCTGCTGATTGCCACCGGAGAGGTTCTGAGCCAATTCATAGGCGCTCGGCGTTTTAATTGAAAAATCCTGAATCAGCTTTGAGCTACGTTCTTCAACACTAGTCCAGTTCAAAAAACCTCTTTTTCCAAAGCTTGTTTTGTAATAGTCTTGCAACGCAAAATTCTCAACCAGTGTCATAGGCATGACAAGACCTGTTTTTTGTCGATCCTGCGGGATGTGCGAGACATCGTGAGACATAATATCGCGCGTCGAAAGGTGAAGCAGATCTTTCTCCTGATAAATGGCTTCACCGCTTGACGCTTTGCGAATGCCGGTTAAGCATTCGACAAGTTCGGCCTGCCCGTTGCCATCGACACCTGCAATCCCGAGTATTTCTCCTTCGTGGATTTCAAAAGAAAGATCATCGAGCAACTTGTTGCTTTCATGCGAGTGCAGGCGATGCAAGGACAAATTGTTCACCTCAAGCAGTATATCGCCGACAGGATGTTGGCGCTCAACGACGTCGAAAATGATCTCACGCCCGACCATCAGACGCGCAAGTTCTTCAATTGAACACTGGGCGATATCGTGGGTTCCTACCACCGCGCCCAGACGTAGTACAGTCACGCGATCCGAAATCTCTTTGACTTCATCTAATTTGTGGCTGATAAAAATGACCGTGAATTGATTATCCGTTAGCGCGCGAATCATCTTAAAAAGCGCGCGCGCCTCTTGTGGCGTCAGTACCGCGGTAGGCTCATCAAGAATCAGGATTTTTGCGCCGCGAAACAACGCCTTAATAATCTCGACTCGTTGCATTTCGCCGACGGAAAGCGTCCCGACAATCGCATCGGGATCAATCTCCATGCCGTAGCGCTCAGCAAGCTCTTTTAAACGTTGTCCGGCTTCTTTGCGATCAAGCTTTATAGAGCCTCCTTCCTTGTCGCCGATCAGGCAGTTTTCAGTTACCGTCATGGTCGGAACAAGCATAAAGTGTTGGTGCACCATACCGATACCAAGTTCCATCGCATCGCGCGCGGAGTTAAACTGAACCAGCTCACCCTCCAATCGAATTTCTCCGGACGTCGGCTTATAAAGACCGCATAAGATATTCATCAATGTGCTTTTGCCGGCACCGTTTTCACCTAAAAGCGCGTGTACTTCCCCCTTTTTTACTGAGAAACAGACACGGTCATTTGCCAACACGCCGGGGAACTGTTTGCAGATATTCTCCATTTCAAGAATGACACTCATGATCTACTCCTTAGCCGCGCTTGTACGGTCTGCCGAGTGAGGCGGGCGCCACAGCACGGCTTGCGAAAATGGTTAATGCGATGATCGTCAGGATATAGGGTATCATCGTCAGGAACGTATACGGGATGCCGACACCGGCCACCTGAAGGACATTGCTGACCACGTTGCCCGCCATGAAAATCATCGCTGCGAACATGATGCCGGTCGGTCTGTATTTACCGAAGATTACTGCTGCCAGCGCGATATAGCCTCGTCCGGCAACCATATCTTCTGCGAAGAAGTTCAGCAGTCCTGTCGAAAGAAACGCGCCTCCCGCGGCGATAATCATACTTCCGACAATCGTCGCCAAATACTGTGTGCGATACACATTGATACCAAGCGTATCCGCCACTCGCGGATTTTCGCCGACCGAACGAAGATTGAGACCGGGCTTCGTTTTGAAAAGGAAGTAGTGTATCAGAGGAACGAGCAAAAAGGCGATGTAGACAATAGGCATCTGGGCAAAAAACGCACGCCCGATGAGAGGTATTTTCGATAAGAGCGGGATCTCCCATACCTGAAAGGCATCGACTTTGGTTACTGTCGTCTCGATGCCGAAGAAAACGCGATTAAGCGTGGTTGAAAGGCTCAGTCCGAGAATGTTGAGTGCGGCACCGACCACCGTTTGATTTGCGCGAAGCGTCACCGTGAGTACGGCAAAGAGCAGACCGAATACAGCACCTGCCAACATGGCCAGCAAAAGACCCATCCAAACGCTTCCAAAAAAATGTGATCCCACGACGGCGGCAAGCGCGGAGATTAACATAATGCCCTCAGCGCCGATGTTCAATAGACCGCTCCAATTCATGAGCAACAGTCCGAGCCCTGCCAGAAGAACCGGAGCCGCCATGCGGATGTCCGTAAACAGATAGCCTCCGATGGTTTGAAGTAAATCCATGCTAAGCCACCTCGCTTTCCTGACGATTTATCTTTTTCATCTGATGTTCATTCCACTTATCGAGCAACATCTGGCTGGCGACCACGGCGAAAATAACGAGCGCCTGCACCACCGAAACGATGGCGTTCGGCACTTTTGCCCTGATCTGCATCCGGTTGCCCCCTGCGCGAAATGCGCCGAACAGTAGCGCTCCGATTACAATACCGAACGGCGTGTTGTTGCCAATCAGTGACACCGCAATGCCGTCAAACCCGTAACCGGGTGAGATTTCAGGAATCATGCGAATCTGTATGCCGAGAATTTCGTTGCATCCGGCAAGACCGGCAAGACCGCCTGCAAGGAACATGACGAGCAGAATGTTTCTGTTCGTGTGAATACCCGAATAACGGGCAGCCGATAAATTCAGCCCGGCGACGCGTACTTCATAACCGCGTTTACTTCGCCAAAGGAATAGCCAGAAGAGCACGACAAAGGCGATGGCGATGACAAAGCCCCAATGTGCCCTTGTGCCTGAAATAAGAGTCGGTAGTTGTGCGGAACTCCTGACCGGCTGTGTCTGACAGTTTATGCCCGGCGGCTCAATCATCGGACCATTAACCATATAGTCGATGAAGCTGATCGCGATCGTATTCAACATGACGGTCGTAATGATTTCACTCGCGCCGAACCGCACCTTGAGCGCGCCGGCGATCAGCCCCCAAAGACCGCCGCCGATGAAGCCTGCAAGAATGGTCAGTGGCAAGTGAAGCGCGGCGGGTAGACCCGCGACGTAAATGCCGGTTGCCGTTCCTGCAAGCGCTCCCATGTAGAGCTGCCCCTCCATACCGAGGTTTGTCAGTCCGCACCGGCTTGCAAGCGCGTAACTCATCCCGGTAAATATCAAGGGTGTCATCTTCACAAGCGTTTCGCCAAAAGCGTTTTTACTTCCGAATGCACCCTCGACCATCGATACTGCAGCCGAAAAAGGATCAAAGCCGATCGCATAAATCAGAAGCATGCCTAACACCAGCGCGAACACAGTCGCGCTGAATGAAACAAGGATCTGCTGCACACCTGCTTTTCCCTGAGTTTTCATTTTAGAGGTGAATAATGCTTTCACTTGAACGTCCCCATTTTTCAGTTTTATACTGCGTACTTTGAAAAAACTCCGCTTTTCGCGGTTGCGGATTCGGCGGAGTTCATGCATTCATCTGCCGCGTTCAAAACCAAAAGCGACAGGAACCAGTAGCTCTTTGCTACACACTATTACGGCTTTATGACACGTGTCATAAAGGTCGGGGCGAAAGGCTAAGGCCCCCGCCCCGACTGAAAAGAACGATATTAATAATCGCCAAGTTCACCCTTGTAGAGTTTTTGGATCACATCGTTGATGGCATCGACTTTTTCTTTCGGGAGTTTCTCGTCCCAACCGTGCCAGTCCGATACGATCGTGCCGTTATCTTTCAGTGTGTATACCACCATGCCGCTCTTCCACTCGCCTTTGGCAATAGACAGGAAGACGTCCTCATAGATCGCGGGGTAGTTACGCATAACGGAGAGTACAACGGCATCAGGCGCGACTCCGTACTGGTCGCCATTGAATCCGAGTGCGTAAACGCCTTTCTCTTCCGCCGCATACAGGCAACCGAGCTGGGCAGTATTCGCACTTGCAGAAACGACGTCATAGCCATCGTTGATAAACGCAGTTGCGCGCTCTTTTGCGAGGTCTGCGTCGGTCAGCGTACCCAAGTAGTCTGTCGTGACAACGGCTTCTTTATTCGTCAGGCGAACACCTTCTTCAATGCCTGAAACGATATCCGTAATCGCGGGGATATCCTGTCCACCGAGGAAGACCACTTTATTGGTCTCGGTCAAAACACCCATGATCGCGCCGATCAGCACCCCCATGTTGACGGGTCCGACGTACGCGAGATTCGGGATTTCTTGGACTTGGTCAGCCGTGCTCTCATCAACACGGAATCCGTACGACAGGCAGAAATGCGAATCGGGATACTCGCGAGCCAGGTCCTCCGCAGACGCTTTGAATTGCGAGCCATGGACAATGATCATGTCGTACTTTTCTTCAGCGTATGTTCTAATATATTCGGCCATGTCCGATACAGCGATGTTCTCGTTGTACTCCGCCTCAATGCCGTATTTATCCGCAATATTCTTAACGGACTCGTAGCAGATCTGATTCCAGCCGTTGTCGGTGATGACACCTGAAAGCAGGGCGACCACTTTCATGTCTTTGGGGTCTTTCTTATAATCCCCGCTGGCTTCAGGGGCTTTCGATTCATCGGGTTTGCTGACATCAGGTTCTTCTTTCTTTGCGCAACCGACAATGGCGATTGCACCAAATACCATGAGTGCTGCCAAAAGTATGGCTAAATACTTTTTCATTACTTAATTCCTCCTTCATGTTGGCTCCTGCATTTTAAAAACAAAACTCAGGATGATACTCTAATATAAAATACCACAATAAACATAGGAACTATGTAAGAAACGTCACTGGTTGTTTCTTAGTTTTGTATTAGCTTTTGTATTTTCTTCCATATCCCGGACAAGATATTCTGCACTTGAGAAAAGGCTATGCCGCTTATCGTCTACTTCAATAATCTCGCCTATAAACATCCAGTGCGGCTGCCATTCTCCCTGGTCATCTCTGGGAAACGACCTCGGATTGACTTGATAGTATTCCTGTATGTCTGAGGCTAGCCCGTCTTTGTCAAACGGGTGTTGATAGATTTTTCGACAAAGGAAAGTTAAGCTCGCTTCTTCATAAGTAACGCTTTTACCTATTGCGACAGGCGTGAGATTTGCCATCTCCACTTTGTTTACATCGCGGCCGGAGTGAGATCCCATGTAACCCAATGCTTTCTTATACCTTGGAGGGAAAAAGCTGACTGTAAAAGTCTCATTTCTGATTAAGAAATCACATGTGTGACGTGCCGGATGTACGTACACCGTTAAGATGGCACCGTTCTTTCTCTGTCTTGTCCACAGGGTGCCCATGCTGCCCCAACCAATCGTGCAGGAATTGAAATGCTCCATGTTTCCTGCTGTTACGAGTGCCCACTGGTTTCTGAAAAGGTCGAATACCTTGTAATCTTTTTCTTCATAATTGCCCATAGAATCATACCTCCTCAGAAAATCACTTTTTATTACGATTATAGAGGATATCAGAGCTTACAAATGCGAGATAGTGAAGAGAGCAGTTTTTCTGGACGAGTTTTGTAATGTCCCAACGGAGTGGAGGAGATCGGATATAATGGCTTTAGGCGTTGATAGAAATGGGAGGATATCCGTCTCCCCCGCATCCGTCAGAACACTCGGTGTAAATATTTCACCTTAGAATGGTTCTTCAAAAGTATGGCGTGGCCGTCTCGATTTGGGTGAACGCCTATGGACAGTCTATAGGCCCTCGAATCCAAGTTCCTTGAGAACAGATTTCGGGAATTCGAAACGTACCGTGATGTCGGGGTTGACGACTTGGCAGAACTTTAGTTCACCGACGAGCGTCATAAGGCGCCCCGCGTCACCTTCTTCCAGTCCTGCGACTTTTGTCAGAAAGTCGAACATCTCATTGATCGCTGTTTGGAAAGCTTCCTCGGGGTTTGCCGAGCTTGCGACCGTTGCATACAGCATCTCTGTTTCGATGAACGGGGTGGGGAGGTTCTCGACATTTGCGACGGCGATTGTCAGCGTTACCTTGGCGGGAGTCTCTCCGCCACAGACGAGGACCTCTCCATCACCCATGAGCGAATGTATATCGCCGCATCCAAAGAGAGCACCAGGGACGGCCGCGCGGAGATAGAGCGCGGTGCCTTCTCCGATCAGCTTGCAATCCATGTTGCCACCGTGATTGCCCGGCATGCCGTTCGCGATGTTGCCTTCTTCGGGTGCTACGCCGATGACGCCGACCATCGGGTCGATCGGGAAGCTCAAAGTTCCTTTTTCTGTTTTAATAATGAGCTTTCCTTCCTTAATCTCCGACACGTGAGTCGTTGTCTTCGTCAAGCCTTGTACACGTCCTGCGCCGGGGATCGTGACCATCACGGTAGGGCCGGTTAGCTCAACCTTTTCGATTTTGACGCGTACAAGGTCGCCGGGTTTCACGCCTTCAACGAAGACTGGCCCGGTCGCCGGGTTGATAGCATCCCAATTGAGTTTTTCGATTGTGTCTTCGTTGGAACTCAACTGGTTGGAAAAACAATCGCATGTCTCAAGGCTAAACAATTCGTTCTGCTCAACGACGAGCTGAGGTGTCATGTTAGGTGAAAAAGCGTAAAAGACTTTCTCGTTGCTTAGTGATTTCATTTCTTTCCCTCCTTATTTGTCAAATTGATTCAGTGGTTGTTAATTTGAGCCCCGACGAAAAACGCGTCGACAGAGTTTCGTGATGCTGCTCCAGGAAAGTTCGCTGCCTCCCGTGATGCCTCGTGGTCTCCAGATCAGGAAAATGATCATGAAAATCGCGAGCACGATTTCCGTAGTTCCCGAGGCCTCAAAACCGCTTTTCGTGAGGCCGAGCTCGACCTGTCGCAAACCTTGGCGAGCAAGCGTGACGACGAGTGTGCCGAAGAATGCTCCCGATACGGACATCGTGCCTCCGATGACGAGCATTGACAGGACGACGAAGAGTTCCTGCATGTAAAAAGATGCCGCCGTAATCGACAAGATGTAATGTGAGAACAATCCTCCCGCAAATCCGCCGATAAAGGCGCTGATGACGTAGCCGACATAGCGCGTGGCGACTAAATTGATGCCGCTTGAGCGGGCGGCGTATCTGTCGTCGCGTGTCGCCCTTAATTTCAAGCCAAGGGAGGATTCCTTGTAATAATAGACGGCTGCGATGACGAATATCGCCACTACCAAGGCAGCCCACAATGTCGTTTGGCGCGAATGTCCGAGTGTGAATGTGCGCGGGCCGTTGGTAACTTCGGACCATTGAGAGAGGATGACGTTGAACACAATCAATAGCGCGAATTGAGTAATCGCACCGACTGAATCAGACAGACGCATCAGAGGCCATGCGACGATCGCCGCGATTAGCGTGGCGAACAGTGCGCCCCCGATTAGTGCCAGGGGAAAGGGCAGGTGAAGGTCGACAAGAAACGGATACATCGTCGGAAGCTGTAAAGCCTTGACGTCGGGATCCATCGAAAAGATCGCAGACGCGAATGCTCCGATGCCGATATACCCGACGTAACTCCAATTCAGGATTCCCGAGTTGCCCATGTAGAGCTGGAAGCCGAGCACCATGATCAGCGTGATTGTGCTTGAGGTGAACATATCCTCGATGAGAGGCATGTTCAGCCACCAGATGAAGGATCCGATGATGGCCAAAATCCCAACCAAAATAACAACTGTTGACCATTTGTTGGCAAAACTGAAATAGGCTTCCGATTTTTTTATAGAAATGACGCTTAATGCGTTGCCCTGTGGGGACTTATGACTTAGAACACTCATCCGACACGCTCCTCCTCATAGCTTCCTCTGACTAATCCTTCAGGCTTCAACACGAGGAACGAGATTACGATGACAAACATGATGGCGTCTCTATATGACAGGAGCGAAGTTGGAAGCACTAACGACAGGACATTGGCGACCAGAGCGTAGAGATACCCTCCAATCACGGAGCCCACTAGGGAATGCATTCCCCCGATCACGATGGCGATAAAGCCGACCAAGAGGGGTGTCGCTCCCATGAACGGTTCGACCGATCCCGTCCGCACCGACCAGAAGACGGCGACAACGGCGGCAAGGATACCGCTGATAATAAAGGCGACGGAAATGACAAGATTAGCCGGAACGCCCATTAACCGTGCGGTCACGAAGTTTTCTGATGCGCCACGCATGGCGATGCCGAGGGGTGTGCGCTTCATGATGATGAGCAGGACGACGAGAAGGATGAGCGTCACGCCGATGAGCAAGAGGTTGCGAAGCGGTGTGATTACACCGAACAAGCTGACGTTCAGGTTGAAGAATGCCGGAACTGATACTGCTTTCGAGCGCGGGCTGATGCCAATCTGAAAGATACGCTGCAAGATGACACTGATCGCAAACGAAGATACTAGGAGCGCGTCGAGTGATCGTCCGCGGAAGGGGCGAAAAGCCACGAGTTCGCTTAAATAACCAACACCGACGCCAACGAGAATGATCAACAAAAACATGATTGGCCAAGGAATGTTCGTAAACACGCTCATGAAATAAAATGCGTAGGCGCTGATCGTGATGTATTCGCCGTAAGCGAAGTTGATCAGTTGACATATGCCGAAGATGAAGACGAGTCCTAACGAAATCAGTGCGTAAAGACTCCCCATGCTAAGGACATTGATGGCGAATTCAATCAGAATATCCAAATTCATGATTCCGAACCTCCTTCGTAGCCTCCGAGGTAGACAGCTTCCACGTTGATGTCACGAGTCATATCGCTTGGTCGACCGGCGTATTCGACATGTCCGTTCGAGAACAGATAAGTGCGGTCGGCGAGGGAGAGTGCCCGCGTGACATTTTGCTCGACGAGCAAGATTGTCATCCCGCGCGCTTTCAGTTCTGCGATCAAATCGAACACTTGGTCGACACGGGTCGGCGACAGACCGAGAGACGGTTCGTCCAGCATGAGGAGATCCGGCCGCGAAATAAGTCCACGTGCGATAGCCAACATCTGTTGCTCGCCACCCGAAAGTAATCCTCCGGCTTGGTGATAGCGTTCTTTCAGAATAGGAAAGAGTTGAAAAAAGTCCTCAAGGTCAGAGGTATATTGTTTCTGATGATAGCGACCGAAGGCGCCGATGCGAAGGTTTTCTTCAACGGTCAGCGTCGGGAATATGTCACGGCCTTCCGGCACAAGTGCCATTCCTAGTTTGTGGAGTTGCTCCGGCTTTTTACCGGTGACGTCTTTGTTTTTGAAGTGAATGGACCCCGAGCGCGGTTTTAAGACACCGGAAATAGCTTTTAAGACAGTTGATTTGCCCGCGCCGTTTACGCCGCAGATGCAGACGAGCTCACCTTTACGCACATCCAGAGAGATCCCGTGGATCGCTTGGATTGATCCGTAACTGACGACGAGTTCATCGACTTGTAAGATCAAGTCATCCGAGGGGCGGACGCTCTGTACATTGTTTTCAGTTTTTATGTTCATGACGCTTCGCTCCCCAGATATGCCTTAATCACTTCGGGATTGGATTTGACCGTTTTCGGATCTCCCGTCGCGATCGTGCGGCCGTAATTCAGTACATGGAGCCGATGGCAAAGATTCATGATCAGGCGCATATCGTGATCGACGATCAAAATGCCGATATTCTTTGTTTCCAATAGTGTTTCCAGTAGAGAGAGAAGGGAAGACGTTTCCTCTTCATTCAATCCGGCTGCAGGTTCATCAAGTAGCATGAATTTCGGCTTTGCCGCTAATGCCCGGGCGACCTCGAGGAGTCTCTGATCGCGAAAGGATAGTCGCTCCATGGGCAGTTCTTTGCTGCCACCGAGCCCGATTTCGTCCAGAATCTCACTGGCGAGGATCGCTGCGTTACGGCGTTTCATGCCGATGCCTATGGCGCCCATCATGGCGTTCTCAAGGCAACTCAAGTTTTTAAACAGGCGAATCGTCTGATAGGTGCGCACCAAACCATAAGTGCTGGCTCGATAGGCTGGCAAGTCGCTGATATCCTGACCGTCAATCAAAACGCTGCCTTCATCCTTGTCAAGCATGCCGGTCATGATGTTGATGGTCGTCGTTTTGCCGGAGCCGTTCGGCCCGATAAGTCCTAATATTTCGCCTGTTTCAATGAAGAAACTCACGTCGTCAACGGCCTTAAGACCGGCGAACGACTTTTTCAGTCCTTCCACCTTCAATATCGATTTTGCTTTCATGGCTGTTGTCCCCCTGTATCCCACACGCACCGGCAAGTATATTCCATCGCAGAAGACACTTGCCGGGGATCACTACTTCTTGATGCGTAGGGATGTCGTTTCCCGTATCCGGTACACCCAATGAACGATGCGATTTATGGTTCCGGCAGAAAGTCGGGAATGGCCCATTTTAGGAAGACAGACTTGCCGTCGACCAATTCCATAATGGCAGCAGCTTTGTTAGGCTCGTGGCCGGTTGCTGCGTCTGACCAGTCAAGCTTACCGGTCAAGAGATTAAAGGTATGCTCCTCCATGTATTTCGCCATAGCTGCACCGTCGGTTCCTACTTCGCGTATCGCTTCAGCAAGCACCATCACGGTGTCATAGCCTGACATGGACCAGGGGGCGTCAACATCGCGCCCGTATTTTTTCTTGTACGCATCGTTGTACTTGCTAAACCCGGGAACGGCCTCTTCGCTGGCAAAGGTATGAGATGACCAGACGATTTTGTTGCCAAACTCCGGACCGAGCAAATCAAACAGCGCAGGATCATCGTAGGAGTCTCCGCCGTAGATGGGCGAATCGATGCCGGCAGTACGCATTTCTTTGATAAGCGTGCCTAGATCGGGCAAGTATGAGCTGATGTAAATGAAGTCAGGCTTCTCAGATAGCGCCTTGTAATGCGCGATCAAGGCAGCTGTGTCAACTTTGCCTTGACTAAAGACATCTTCGCGCACGACTTCACCACCATGATGTTTGAAACTCTCCACAAAATAACGTGAGAGGCTCTTCGTGTAATCGATAAAGTCATCGGTGATGACATAGACTGATCTAAAGCCATCTTCAAAGTATGCTTTCTCCGCGATAACGGAGCCCATCGTGGTGTTCCACATGGACAAGGTGAATTGCTTGTCGCCGAGCATCTTGCTACCGAAGAGGGGCGAAGACGCATTGGTGGTAATCCCAACAAGGCCTGCCGCCTGTGCCGCACGCGCGGCGGGGCCGCCAAAGTCATAGTCAGATGAAGTGATAATTGCGACGGCTCCCTGGTCAATGAGCTGCTTAGCCACTTCTGAAGAAGTCGCAGAATCGGACTTGGAATCCATGTTGCGGAACTCCAGCTTTTTGCCGTTGATACCGCCCTTTTCATTAATTTCTTCAACTGCAAGTACAATGCCTTCCATGGCGGGTGCGTCGAGTGGTCCTTGGATACCTGTCACGGCCATGGCTCCGCCTATGAGAATTGTGTCTTCATCTCCTGAGTTCGATCCACCGCTTTCTCGTCGGCATCCGACTGCCGATGTTGCCATTGCAACGACCAGCAGAACTGCCATCAAAACCAAAAGCTTCCTTTTCATGTTGCATTTCCCTCCCAAATTTTGTGGTGCTTCCAATAATCTGAATGTTTATACAGATAATTGAAAATATGAAATCAAAACTACGCTACAATCCAAAGGAGCGTCAATATGTGAAACGCACAAGAAAATGTGTAGATTCCAGTGTTTAACGAGTTTATTTCGATGGTCATCCATGAATAAAATTTTTTCGTTTCACTTTAACAGATAAATCGAGTAATAACAGTGCCAAGAGAGTCAATCAAGTCGCTCTTGTGCAGGTTTCTGCGTACAATACGCAAGGCAGAACCTCACGCCTCAACCGTTCACATCAATCGTTGCGAGAAGATGTCTTCTGCGCTAAAATTCAGACAAATATTACTTTTGCCTTCTAACAATCCTTATTCAAATTGGTTTTGAAGAGGGAAAGGTGATTTCTCATATTTCATATTTATTTCAATATGCTGGAATTGACAGAATGCAGGCATAATTTACTGGGGTGGAGATAAGAAAATGCTTCTAGTAAAAGAAAGAGAAGAACTGGTCGCGTACGGCAAAAAATTGATCACCAGCGGTTTGACAACGGGTTCCGGCGGAAACATCAGTATCTATAATAGAGACGAAGGACTCATCGCCATTACGCCTAGCGGAATGGATTATTTTGAGACGGAAATGGACGACATTTTGATCGTCAATATAGAGGGCGATGTCGTTGAGGGGAAGCACAAACCTTCCAGCGAAATAGGGATGCATTTAGCATTCTATAAAAAAAGACCTGATGCAAACGCCGTTGTGCATACACATTCACTATTTGCGACGGCTATCGCGTGTATGGGGTGGACATTGAAGCCTGTCCACTATATGGTCGCGATGGCGGGTTTTGAAGTGCCGTGTGCCGAGTACGCCGTGTATGGATCGATGGAATTGGCGCACAATGCCGTTAAGGCCATGGGAGATCGGAATGCGGTTCTTTTGGCGAATCATGGCTTACTTGCTTTGGGCTCGGATGTTCAATCTGCATTTTCAACGGCGGAACACTTGGAATATGTAGCCAAGTTGTATTGCATCTGTAAGGGTTTAGGCGAGCCGAACATTCTTACGGAAGAGCAGATGCTGGACGTGATGAAGAAATTTAAAACATACAGATATCGGTAATGTCAACTTACACACGATGGACTTGTCCATCGTGACCTTCTAAGAGTATAAGGAGGAATGATTATGAATAATTTCCATTACAATGTGCCGACTGAAATCTTTTTTGGCAAGGGAGCGATCGAGAATCTGAATCAAATAGCCCACTACGGTAAACGGGTTTTACTTGTTTGCGGCAAAGACAGTATCAAGAAAATGGGGCTTTACGATGAAGTTGTTCGCATCCTCGAGCAACTTGACATGGATTTCTTTGAGTTGTCCGGCGTGGATCCTAATCCCAGGATTGAATCTGTCCGTCAAGGAAGCGTTCTGTGCAAAAAGCATGGCGTGGACGTTGTGTTGGCGGTGGGCGGAGGTAGCGTCATCGACTGCGCCAAGGTAGTGGCAGCAGCCGCACTCTATGAGGGTGATGCTTGGGAGCTCGTGCTTGATCCAAAAATGATTGTAGATGCCTTGCCCGTCGTCTCTGTTCTCACGCTGGCAGCGACCGGCTCGGAGATGAACGGCAGTGCAGTCATCACCAATTTTGAAACACGTGAAAAAATCGGCGCCTATTCCACTCTACTGAAACCGAAGTTCTCGATTATGGATCCCGTGTACACCTTTACCGTTTCAAGGGCGATGACCGCGGCCGGTGTCGCGGACATTATGAGCCATACGCTTGAGAATTACTTCACGCCCGTCAAAGGCGCGTATGTGCAGGCACGTTTTTGCGAATCATTGTTAAAGACTTGTATACACTACGGTCCCATTGTAATAGAGGATCTGAACAACTACGAGGCCAGAGCCAATCTTATGTGGGCAGGTACGCTTGCCATCAACGGCATCTGCAGTCTTGGTCAACAAACCGGCTGGTCTGTACACCCGCTTCAACACCAATTAGGTGCCTATTACGACATCACGCATGGCGTCGGTCTGGCGATTTTGACGCCTCCATGGATGAGATATGTGCTGAGCGATGAAACTGTTGGCAAATTTGTTGAATTTGGCGTGAACGTCTGGGGATTGAATCCTGACGGCGATCCCTACGACATTGCCAATCGGGCCATCGATAAAACAGAAGCGTTCTTCATGTCTCTCGACCTTCCCATGACATTGTCGGAAGTCGGCATTGACGACCAATACTTGGAAGAAATGGCTAAGAATTGCGAGTTCCGCACATTGAAGGGTTACGTACCCCTCACATACCGCGATTCGATGGCCATTTACGAAGCAGTTTTGTAAGTCCGCCGTTTAAAACGGATAATAGTGGACCATCTTCCAGAGGTCTTCTAGACGGTTGTGAATGGCACGGACGGCTTCTCGTCACAAAGTGTCCGATAGAATAAATCATTATGTTGCATTTGTGCCGAACGTCAATTGTTCTTGCGTTCTCGCGGGGGTCGTCGTATACTATGGCTGGTCAAGAAAAATGGACGAAAGCATGGGCGGGGCACGGGTATCTTGCCCCTTTTTCCCGCGAATACACTGTTTTATTACGATTTTTGCACGGAGGGAAAATATCTAATGAAGAAATTTGATCGGGAACTGGCCGGTAAGCTCGTAGGCGGCGTCATTATGGATGTCGTCAATGTTGAACAGGCGGTTATTGCAGAAGAAGCCGGTGCCGTTGCGGTTATGGCTCTTGAGCGCGTGCCTGCCGATATCAGAGCAGCCGGCGGCGTGTCGCGCATGAGTGATCCAGGTATGGTGAAGTCAATTATGGCAGCCGTGAAAATTCCCGTTATGGCAAAGGTTCGTATCGGTCATTTCGTCGAGGCGCAGATTCTGGAAGCAATCGGCGTCGATTTCGTCGACGAAAGCGAAGTGTTGACACCTGCGGACGAGTTGCATCACATCGATAAACGCAAGTTCCGCGTACCGTTTGTTTGCGGCGCGCGAGGGCTCGATGAGGCGCTGCGTCGTATTTCGGAAGGCGCTCTGATGATCAGGACAAAGGGCGAGCCCGGTACGGGCGATATCGTCCAAGCAGTCACACATATGCGTCAAATTGCGGGAGAAATCAGAGAGGCCGTTTCGCTTCGCGAAGATGAGCTCTTCGTCATGGCGCGCGATTTAGCGGTGCCGATCGACCTGCTCCTTTACGTCCACGAACACGGGAAACTCCCCGTGCCGAACTTCTCAGCCGGCGGCATCGCGACACCGGCGGATGCCGCTCTCATGCGACAGCTCGGAGCGGAGGGCGTCTTTGTCGGCTCGGGCATTTTCAAGTCAGGAGATCCTGTCAAGCGCGCGAAGGCGATTGTCGAAGCGTGCGAGCACTACGATGATCCCGATCGTCTGGCGCATATCTCGGAGAATCTCGGAGAGGCGATGGTCGGACTCAACCCCGAAGAAGTTGAAATTATCATGTCGGAGCGCGTCATTTAAGACGCCTCCGATGTTCTATTTCTCTCTCTATACATGGTATAGTGATGAAAAGAGGAACGTGTCGTTGATGGTCATTCCGCAGAGTTTTTCATTGTTTGCGGTTATCCCGACGTAGCGGAAAAACGTGTGAAGGACGGCAGCCTGTATGAATAAAACATTGAAGCGTGTGCTCGTGTTCCTGATTGCGCTCGCGATGCTGATTGGAATGCTGATCGGATTTAGCGCAGTCGTATTTGCCGAAATGCGTATGATTCCTGCCCCGCTCGATGCCGGCAATATCGGCGGCGACAGTGATTTTGACTTCGATCCAGGCGGCTGGGACGGTGGCGGCTGGGACAGCGATTACGATGGCGGCGGTACGTTTTTTTTCACTGGGTCTACTCCCATGATAGCGATTATCGCTGTTGTTATTTTTATCGTCATCACGATCCTTCGGAAAAAGGGCGGTGGCAAGTTTGGCGGCACAGGAACCGTTACGCCGACGACACGACAGATTTCGCCGGAGCATTCTGCCAACATTGCCAACAAAGTTCGCGCGATCGATCCGTTCTTCACGGAAGCCGAGATGCGCGAGAAGGTCGCCAATTTGTATACCGAAATGCAGCATGCGTGGGAGCATCGTGATTGGGAGCCTATGCGCGCTCGCATGACGGACGATCTCTACAGCCAGATGGCGCGTCAACTACAGGATCTTGTTAATCGTGGATACGTTAACCGCATTGAGCGTATTGCCGTCATGAATGTCGCGCTCAACGAGTTCTATCAAGATGAGCAACACGACAACCTGAAACTCCGTCTGACGACACGGATCGTTGATTATACGATCGAGGAGGCGACGGGCAAGGTGGTGTCCGGCGATCCTAACCGTGAGAAGTTCATGACGTATGAGTGGACGATGATCCGCACGAGAGGCGTCCAGACGCCCGCGCCGACCGATGAGAGCGGCAAGACTGAATTGAGTCGTAATTGTCCGCACTGCGGCGCGCCGATCGACTTGACGCAATCAGCGCGTTGTAGCTACTGCCACTCGATGGTGACGGCAACTGAGTTCGACTGGGTCCTGTCCAACATTGCCGGCATTGCACAGCAGACGCTGTAATGATCGAACGAGTTTAGCGACACGTAGTGGTTAACAAAAGGCGCAAGTATTATCTTGCGCTTTTTCATGTAAAGCGAAGAGATGACGGAAAGATTCGAGAACGACTGTAGATGAAGCAAGAGAACGATTTCAAAAACGCGGGGACTTTGCTCGCCGCTCGCAGACGGCGCCTTTTTCAACGAATTCTCGCCGTTACGCTTATCACTCTGATGATCGTCGGGCCGGCGGTTGCTTTTGCCGTTTGGGGCAAGCCGCTAGTCAGTTTTCTCGCTGACGCCGACAAGGTGCGCGAGCTCGTTAACGATTTCCCTGTTTGGTCGCGGTTTCTTTTCTTTATGCTGACGATGCTCCAAGTCATACTCGCGGTGATCCCCGGCGAACCGTTTGAGCTTGCCGCCGGCTATGCCTTCGGCTCCTTTGAAGGTACGGTGCTTTCCATGGCAGCCATCTATGCGGCGAGTATCATCATCTTTCTTGTCGTTAAACGATACGGTCGTCCCGTCATCGAGTTATTCTTCAAGCCTGAGCAAATCGACGGTGTCAAACTGTTCAATCGACCGAGGCAACTGAATCTGCTCATGTTTTTGCTGATGTTTATCCCGGGAACGCCGAAAGATATCTTGACGTATTTGGCGGGGTTGACGCCGATGAAGCTTGGCACGTGGATGAAGATTTTGCTCGCGCGCTTTTTCTCCGTCGTGACATCAACGGTCAGCGGCGGATTGCTCGGCTCAAAGGAATACGTCTTCGCCGCGATCGTGTTCGGCATCGGCGCCGTTGCGGCCGTCATCGGTTTCATCTTTTACCATTACGTAAATAAGAAAGCTGAAAAGCAAGAAGCTATGGCGAAAGAGGATAGCATGAGCAGCGAAATTTCGGGCGATGACATGTAATGGAGCCATAATCCTTTCACGTCATTTTTGCGTTGTTCTTATGTAGAAAGCCGAAAAAAAACGATTTTTTTAGCGTTTTATTGCTTTTATGCGAAAATTTGCGGCGAATCCATCGATAGAGTCTGTTCATTTAGAATCATTTACTAAAACGTAGAATGACGATAGTCTTTAGGTACTTAGGTATGGGAATTTTCACAGACTTACCCACAGCCAATCAACTATTATCACAATGCAAGGAGAAACATCTATGATCGATCTGACGATCCATCCGGAAGGGCTTGAGAATGCGATAAAGCGCGCTCGTGAAAACAACATAGTCATTCCGACATTTGCGCAATTGCGCGACCCCGTTAACAAAGTTCCCGAGAAGATTAAGAAAAGACTGAAGAACGTCGGTTCATGGGATATCGATCCCTTGAATCTGTTCCGTATCACATGGAAAAACGAGCCGACGCTTGAGGGTGCCGGCTACGGGGATGTGAACTATATCGAAATCCCGAGCGAGCTGAGCGGTGTTGACGCACGTATCTTCGTCATCATCGGCAAGTGGTTCCCAACCGGTTGTCATAAGGTTGGCGCTTCATACGGCTGTCTCGTTCCACGTCTCGTCACAGGACAGTTCGACCCTTATCACGACTGGGCGGTTTGGCCTTCGACCGGCAACTACTGCCGTGGAGGCGCTTTCAACTCGAAACTGCTCGGCTGCAAGTCAATCGCGATCCTGCCTGAGGACATGAGCCAAGAGCGCTTTGACTGGCTCTCTCACATCGCGGACGAGATCTACGCGACACCCGGTTGCGAGAGCGACGTCAAAGAAATTTTCGACAAGGTCTGGGAGCTTCGCAGGACGCGTCCCGACGCTTTCATTTTCAACCAGTTCGAAGAGATGGGCAATGTACTCTGGCATTACCACGCCACGGGTCCCGCGATGGAGGAAGTCTACGAGTCGCTAAAGACGCCGACGTCGAGATTCTCCGCTTGCTTCTTTACGAGCGGCAGCGGCGGTTCGATGAGCGCCGGCGATTACTTAAAAGACCAGTATCCGCGCATCAAAGTGTCTGTCGGCGAGGCGCTTCAGTGCCCTACTATTCTGAATAACGGCTTCGGCGGTCACCGCATCGAAGGTATCGGCGACAAGCACATTCCGTTCGTCCACAACGTCAAGAATACGGACGTTGTCTGTGCCATCGACGACAATCACGCCGTGAATCTCCTGCGCTTGTTCAACACGGAAGTCGGACACGAATTCCTGAAGAAGGAAACGGGCGTGTCTCAGGATTTCTTGGATCTTCTCCCGTTGCTCGGCATCAGCGGTATCGCGAATGTTCTCGGAAGCATTAAGCTCGCGAAATATTTCGAGTTCACGAAGGACGACGTCATCGGTACTGTTGCGACCGATTCTGCCGAAATGTACGGCTCACGCGTAGTGGAGATGGAAGAGGCAGAACCTTACACGCCGGATCTCGCGACGCGCGATTATTGGAGTTATCTTGCCTCCACCACGACGGACCATATGGAAGAGTTCACTTACTACACGCGCAAGCGCGTCCATCACCTCAAGTACTACACATGGGTTGAGCAGCAGGGGCGCACCATGCACGAGCTGAACGATCAGTGGTACGACGACAATTACTGGAAGGACACCCGCAACCAGGTGCACGAGATCGACAGGCTCATTGAAGAGTTCAACGAGCGTACGGGTGTTCTCGCGGCGATGGATTAATAATTTGAAAAATAATATATAACGTATTTCAAGAGAGGAAAGAGGTACAAATGGATCTAAAAAAGCTTATTGATCAACTGGAAGGCTACGACTATCAAGGGTTGTACGGCAGCGATTTTTTCCTGACATGGGACAAGTCGCAAGATGAAATTATGGCCATTTTCGCGGTGGCGGACGCGTTGCGCGCGCTTCGCGAGAATAACAAGAGCGCCCGTGTTTTCGATTCGGGGCTCGGCATATCACTGTTCCGCGACAACTCGACGAGAACTCGTTTCTCATTCGTGTCGGCATGTAACTTCCTAGGACTTGCGGTACAGGATCTGGATGAGGGCAAATCGCAGATTTCCCATGGCGAGACAGTCAAAGAGACGGCGAACATGATCTCTTTCATGGCGGACGTCATTGGTATTCGCGACGACATGTACATAGGCAAAGGTCACACCTACATGAAGAATGTCGCTAGTTATGTCGACGAAGGTTTCAACGACGGCGTGCTCGAACAGCGCCCGACGCTTGTCAATCTGCAGTGCGACGTTGACCACCCGACACAGACGATGGCCGACACGCTCCACATCATCCACGAGCTCGGTGGCGTCGAAAATCTTAAGGGTAAGAAAGTCGCCATGACATGGGCGTATTCACCTTCGTACGGCAAGCCTCTTTCCGTTCCGCAAGGCGTGATCGGCTTGATGACGCGCTTCGGCATGGACGTCGTTCTCGCGCATCCGGAAGGATACGAAATCATGGACGAGATTGAAGGTGTCGCTAAGCACAACGAAGAGCAGTACGGCGGAAAGTTCACGCGCGTCGAGTCGATGGAAGAGGCATTCAAAGATGCCGATATCGTTTACCCGAAGAGCTGGGCACCGTTCAAGGCGATGGAGATCCGCACAGATCTGTACGCCAAGGGCGACCAAGCCGGTATCGATGCGCTCGAGCAGGAACTGCTCGCAGAGAACGCGCTGCATAAGGACTGGACATGCTCCGAAGACATGATGAAATTGACAAAGGGCGGCAATGCGTTGTACATGCACTGTCTGCCTGCAGACATCACAGGCGTATCTTGCGCGGAAGGTGAAGTCGACGAGTCGGTCTTCGATCGCTACCGCGTCCCCCTATACAAAGAAGCGAGTTACAAACCTTATATCATCGCCGCGATGATCTTCCTGCAGAAGATCAAGAATCCCGGTGCTAAGCTGGATGAGCTCTGGAGGGGCACGACGCCTCGCTGGGCAGATAATGGTTAATCTGAGCGCATATGCCGACGAAGGCGTCATGCCGGGAATCGATGCGTGTGTCGTTCAGGGCGCATAAACAAATAACCTGATCGCAAGACCGGGGTTCTCGCAGGAGAAGCCCGGTCTTCTTTTCATCCGAATGAGAAAAAAGCGTGTTGTGTATTTTCTGTCGGTGAAATTTGGTGAAAACAAGAAAAAAACGGATAATAATTCACAATCTACTGTTAATATAGTAATCAAGAGATTAAACGTGACGGGTGACTTGTCTCGCTGCCGCGGATGCCATGTCACCACACTAAGAAGGAGAGGATATAGACGATATGAGCGACATTATGAGACCGATCGGCTTCGCCAATCTCATCGATTGGAGTCTCCGGGAGTACAAGGAAAATGGTCGAGTGTTCGGACTCGACAAGAGCAAGTTCTATTTTCCGAAAGGTGATAAGCGCTTCCGCACACCGTTCGGCGACGAGATCGCGACACCTGTCGGACCCGCTGCCGGCCCTCATTCACAACTTGCGCAGAACATTATTGTTTCTTATCTCGCGGGTGCTCGATTTATCGAGCTCAAGACCGTTCAGAAGATGGACGGTGAGGAGATTAGACATGCCGTTGCCAAGCCATGTATCAACGCGGAGGATGAATGCTACAACTGCGAATGGTCGACAGAGTTGACGGTACAAGAGGCATTTGACGAGTACGTCAAAGCGTGGGTCGCACTGAAAGTTCTGGCAGTCGAATTCGGCATCTCGGACGGCAATGACTTCGCATACAATATGAGTGTCGGATATGACTTAGAGGGCATCAAGTTGCCGAAGATGGACGCTTTCATTGAAGGGATCAAAGACGCGTCCGAGACACCTATCTACAAAGAGTGTATGGATTTCCTGAGAGGTCACATGAGCCTCTTCGAGCGTCTGGATGAAGCCGTCGTCGACACGATTTCGCCGCGTCTCTGCAACCAGATAACCCTGTCCACATTGCACGGATGTCCGCCGGCGGAGATTGAGCGCATTGCGCATTACCTGTTGACGGAAAAACATTGTCATACATTCGTCAAATGCAATCCAACCATGCTCGGTTATGACTTTGTCAGAAAAACGCTCGACGATCTCGGCTACGACTACATTGTATTCCCCGACAAGCACTTCCTCGCAGATTTGCAATTCGGCGATGCCCTCGGTATCTTCGAGCGAATGACAAAGGTGAGTCGGGAACAGGGGCTGGCGTTTGGCGTGAAGCTGACGAATACGTGTCCCGTTGATGTCACGAGAGGCGAAGTGCCATCGGAAGAGATGTACATGTCCGGCCGTTCTCTCTTGCCGCTGACGATCAGCTTGGCGCTGAAATTGTCGGAGGCGTTCGAAGGCAAACTCCCCGTTTCATTTGCGGGAGGAGCTGACGGATTGAATATGGCGGCCATCCTGGAGACGGGAATCGGTCCCGTCACTGTCGCGACGACACTCCTTAAACCCGGCGGATATGCTCGCTTTAAACAGATGGCGGAGGAGTCTGAACCTTACCTCGGGAACGAGAGCAGCGATATCGATCTTCCCAAGCTGAGAGCGTTGGCACAATCGTTGCTCGAGGATCCGAGAACACAAAAACGCTGGCGCGAGAAAGTCTGGTCGCGTAAGACCGACTCGGAACTCCCGCTTTACGACTGCTACAAGGCGCCGTGTAAAGACGGCGGCTGTCCCATCAATCAGCAGATTCCCGAGTACAACACGCTTGTCGCTCGCGGTGACTACGACGAGGCGTTCCGCGTGATCGCCATCGACAATGCATGCCCGACGATCACCGGTATACTGTGTGCTCAACCGTGTCGTGAACACTGCACACGCATCGATTACGACGTTTCGCTCCATATGCGCGATATCAAGAAAAAAGCTGCCGACGAGGCGCAGGATAATTACAATACGGCGTTCAGGCCTAGACCGGTGCGTACCGACAAGAAAGTTTGTGTAATCGGCGCCGGTCCCGGAGGTGTCGCGGCGGCATATTATATGGCGCGCAACGGTGTCGCCGTCGATGTTTTCGAGAAAAGAGCCGAATCGCACGGTATCGTTCGCTATGCGATTCCTTCGTTCAGAATCTCAAAGGAAGAGATCGACCGCGACTTGGCACTGGCGAAGGCGGCCGGCGTAAAAATCCATTTCAACGCCGATCCTAATGTCAAACTCGACGCGCTCAAAGACAAATACGACTACGTTGTGCTGGCAATCGGCGCATGGGCGAAGGGTCGCTCACCTGTTACCGAGGGCGGCGAGAAAGTCTTAGATTCTCTCGATTTCCTGTTGTCCGTCAAAAAAGACGGTCCGCGCGATCTTGGGAAAAAAGTCGCCGTTATCGGCGCGGGGGACGTCGCGATGGACTGCGCACGCCTTGCGAAGCGTATGCCCGGATCGCCCGAAGTGACGATCGTCTATCGCCGTACGGAAATGTACGCTCCTGCAAGCCAAGACGAGTTCGACGAGGCCATGGCAGAAGGCGTCGAGTGGCGCGAACTCCTTGCCCCGGTCAGTTACGATGGCAAACAGCTCGTCTGTGAAAAGCAGTATCTTGGCGGTTTCGATGAATCGGGCCGCAGGGCGTGTCTCGGAACGGGCGAGATGGTAACGCTGGAATTTGACACAGTTATCGGAGCGACGGGTGCGCGGGTCGATCAATCGCTCTTCAACGACTGGAAGCTCTCCTGCGACAAGTGGGGCAGCCCGTTCGTCTCGGATGCGATGGAATCCTCCATCGACGGAGTCTATGTCATCGGTGACTGCCGCAAGGGTCCTTCGACGATCGTTGCCGCGATGGGCGACGCGAAGAAGGCGGCGATCGATATTCTTGCGAAAGAAGGCCTCGCGCACAACTTCAATCGCGTTCTCGTCGCGAAAGACGAGGACGTCATCGTCGATCGTCGCGGAGTCCTGGTCGAAACGCAATCTACACCTGAAAAGGAAGGCGAACGCTGTCTCCTCTGCGATCAGCTCTGCCGCATCTGTACCGAAGTCTGTCCGAACCGAGCCAATGTGGCGGTTCTTGTGGACGGTTTCGATATCGCGGAACAGATCGTCCACGTGGACGGTATGTGTAACGAGTGCGGTAACTGCGCGACGTTCTGTCCGCACGCCGGAAGACCTTACAAGGACAAACTGACGCTCTTCTGGAGTGAGGAAGATTTCGTCGATTCGGAGAACATCGGTTTCCTCAAGCTCGCGGACGATAAGTACAGAATTCGAGACGAGCGCGGTCGTGTGTTCGATACGGCTCTGGACGGCGATGAGCTTGACAAGCGTATGGCAAAAGTCATCGAAGCCGTCAACGAAAAAGCTCCTTGGCTCTACAATGCGGCGTGCCATAAGGCTTGTTGTGAATAGTTGAAGTGATGTCCCTCGAGACAGGAATGTCGCGAGAGGAATCTTTTAAGAGATGTAAATAATTAAATTGTGCGCTCGCTCCCGCTCGTATTTTGAAGCGCGGGGACGGCGATGAAGAGAATCCTAAACGGATCAGGAGGTCCACATGATTATTGGTAACGGAAGATTAATTACGAACTGTGAAGACAACCTTTATTTTAAAAACGGCGCCATCCGCGTCGTCGGTGAATTAATTGAAGAAGTCGGCGACTTCGAAGATTTAAAAGCGCGTTTCCCCGATGACGAAGTCTTTGACGTCGGCGGTCGCATTATCATGCCGGGCATGATCAATGCGCATACGCACATCTACAGCTCCTACGCGCGCGGCATGGGCGTATCGAAGCCGACGCGCAATTTCCCGGAGATTCTGGAAAATCTTTGGTGGGCGCTCGACCGCAGTCTGACGTTGGAAGATTGTGAGCTGTCGGCGTACACGACGTATATCGAAAGCATTCAAAACGGTGTGACAACGCTGTTTGACCACCACGCGAGCCCTAACGCCGCCAAAGGTTCTCTCTTCGCTCTGGCGGAAGCGGCGAGAGAGATCGGTATCCGCGGTTCATTCTCGATGGAAGTCTCCGATCGCGATGGCGAAAAGATCACGGATGCGGAGATCAAGGAGAACGTCGACTTCATTAAGGCGATGAATACGGACGAACAGGACATGATTAAAGGGATGTTCGGTATGCACGCCTCCTTTACGATCTCCGACAAGACGATGGAGAAAATCGTCAAATCGATGGAAGGCATCGATGCCGGCTACCACGTTCACGTAGGTGAAGGTCGTGAAGACCAGTACGACAGCCTGAAAAAATACGATTGCCGCGTCGTAGAGCGTTTACTCGGCTGGAACATGCTCGGCCCGAAGTCGATCGCCGTTCACGCTGTCCATGTCAATGGCCGCGAGCTCGATATTCTTGCGGAGACGGACACGACTGTCGTACACAACCCGATGTCTAACATGGGTAATGCTGTCGGTGCGACACCGGTGATCGGTATGTTGGCGCGCGGCATTCGCCTAGGCATGGGTACCGACGCTTACACGCATGATATGTTCGAATCGGTCAAAGTGTCGAAGATCTTGCAGTCTTACAGACTCTCCGATCCGACGGTCGGATTCGGTCAAGCATTGCAGCTACAGTTTGACAACAACCCCGCCATCTGTGCGAAGCACTTCAAGCGCCCGCTCGGTATGCTGAAACAGGGAGCCTACGCCGACATTATTACGCTCGACTACGCTCCGTTCACGCCTTTCGGCGCAAACAATTGGAGAGGGCATATCTTGTTTGGTTGCTACGGCCGCATGACAAACGACGTGATTATCAACGGTAAAGTCGTGATGAAGGATCGCGCCATTCTTACGGTCGACGTCGAGAAGATTAACGCACGCACGGAAACTCGCGCCGCGGAAGTCTGGAAGAACCTATAATTGATATTAATATTATTATGGTGCGCGAGCCGAACTCCGGTTTCCGCGCCATCTAAAGTGATAAGGCGAAGTACCACCCTGCTTGCGACGCGAGAATCGCTCGGCGAGCGGGGGCGGTGTCTTGTTTGCGCTTTCATGAGACACTGAAGCAAATATCCGGCTTCGAAACAATAAGTGAAGAGTGGGAGATAACATGAAACATAGCACGTTTCTGAAGGACGGCTACATCGTTCTGCCCGACGAGACCGTCAAGGGCAGCATACGCATCCGCGGCGAAGTGATTGAGGCATTGGGCGACATCGTCCCCCTCGACCATGAGGAAATAATCGACTGTTCCGATTGCTATTTTCTTCCCGGAGGGATTGAGACGCATACGCATCTCGATTTGGAGTCGATGGGAACGGTCACCGCCGACGACTTCAAGACCGGGACATTGGCGGCCTTGGCGGGCGGCACGACGACCGTCCTTGACTTTGCCACGCAATTTCATGGGGAATCGATGGCGCGCGGTCTTGAGCGCTGGCATGAGAAGGCTGACGGACGGTCGGCGATCGATTACGGCTTTCATATGGCGTTGACGGAGTGGAATGACGATTTGAAGAGCGAAATGGCTTCGATCGTCGACGACGGCATCACTTCCTTCAAGATGTACATGGCGTACAAGGGACGGATGATGGTGCAGGAGGACGAGATTTACGAGGCGCTCGAGGAAGCGGGGAAATTGGGCGCGACGATCGGGTTCCATTGTGAGAACGGACTGCTCATCGACTTGTTTACCAAGCGGATCAGGGAGGCAGGCAACCTCACGCCTTACTACCATCAGATGACACGACCTGCCGAACTCGAGGCTGAGGCGATTGATCGCCTTGAGACGGTCGTTTCGCTACTCCACACCAATCACTATGTCGTGCATCTTTCAACGGCACGAGGATTGTCGAGTGTTCTCCGCGCCAGAGAGCGCGGCAATGACGTCATCGTGGAGACGTGCCCGCAGTATCTCGTGCTTGACCGCTCACGTTACGGGACGCCGGAGGAGCACAATTTTGAATCCGCAAAATTTATCATGAGTCCGCCGCTCCGCGAGCGTCGCGACCAAGAAGCGCTGTGGCAGGGGTTGGCATCAGGAGATATCCAGTTTGTCGGTACGGATCATTGCTCCTTTAATTTCAAAGGCCAAAAAGAAATGGGTCGCGGGGATTTCTCAAAGATTCCGAACGGTGCTCCGGGAATCGAACTGCGCATGAATCTTATGTATGCATATGGAGTCGCCGGGGGACGTATGGATATCAACCGTTTCTCCGTTGTCACATCGACGAACGCGGCCAAGTACTTCGGAATATTCCCGAGAAAAGGCATCTTGCAAATCGGTAGCGACGCCGATATCGTCGTTTTTGATCCGAAGGTGGAATGGACGGTCAATTCTGATATCTTGCATGAAAACTGCGACTACACGCCATATGAAGGATTCTCCCTCAAAGGAAAGGTACGAGATGTTTTCCTGCGCGGCAACCGTAAAGTCATATCCGGAAACGTTGCGGTGAAGGACGTCGACGGTCAGTATTTGAGAAGAGGTTTGCCGGATACGGCGATCCGATAAAATAGTCTATACGATCATTAAGGTCTAAAAAAGAGGTGAGAGTTATGTCATGGACTTTAACGGTTAACAACCAAACACATACGGTCAATGAGGACAAGAGGCTGATCGATTTCTTGCGAGACGATCTCCTCCTGATGTCAGTCAAAGACGGTTGTAGCGAGGGCGCGTGCGGTACATGTTCCGTCATTGTGGATGGCAAACTTGTTAAGGCATGTGTCCAGAAAGTCTCGAGATTTGACGGTTGTTCCGTCACGACAGTGGAGGGTCTTTCTCTGAGAGAGAAGGAAGTCTACGTTTACGCGTTCGGCGAGGCAGGAGCTGTACAGTGCGGTTACTGCACACCCGGCATGGTGATCGCTGCCAAAGTACTACTCGACAAAAACCCGGATCCTACGCGCGAAGAGATCCAAAGAGCGCTCGTCGGGAATCTCTGTCGATGCACGGGATACAAGAAGATTTTCGAGGCGATCGAGCTCGCTGCAAGACTGTTGAGGACGGGAGAACCCGTCGAGGCGCTACCCGATAAAGCTTCGCTCAGCGACAGGTCGCATCGCATCGACGTCGCGGAGAAAGTGCTCGGGACGGGCAAGTTTCCCGACGACTACCGATTCGAAGGTATGATCTACGGTCAGGCGCTACGTCCGAAATATCCGCGTGTCCGCATCGACCGCATCGATATCTCGAAAGCGTTGGAACATCCCGATTGCGTCACTGTACTGACAGCCGATGATGTACCGGAAAATAAGATTGGCCATATTGTGCAGGATTGGGACGTCATGATCCGCGAAGGCGATGTCACGCGCTTTGTCGGTGATGCCATCGCTCTTGTCGCGACGAATAAGCGTGAAAGCCTTCAGGAAGTGCTCGATTTGATCGAAGTCGAATACACGGTGCTGACGCCTGTACTGGATCCGTTCGACGCGATGAAAGACGATGCCCCGAAGCTTCATCCCGGAGGCAATATCCTGTCGAATGAACACCTCGTGCGCGGTGACGCGCATAAGGCTGTCGCGGAAGCGGCATACACCGTTACGGAGACGTACAAAGTCTCATGGGAAGAGCACGCGTTCCTCGAGACGGAATGCGCCATCGCTTGGCCTTCCGATGACGGCGGCGTCAATTTGATCACCGCTTCGCAGTCGATCTACGACGAACAGCGCGAAATTTCGAATATGCTGAAGATAGACCCGAGCAAGGTCCATGTGAGGTCGGGGTTAGTCGGTGGCGCTTTCGGCGGTCGCGAGGATATGAGCGTCCAGCACCATGCGGCTCTTCTCGCGTGGAAGACAGGGCGTTACGTCAACGTGAAGCTCGACCGCTACACGAGTACGCTCGTCCACACTAAACGCCACCCGATGACGATGACGATGACGACAGCTTGCGATGAAAACGGGCGACTGACGGCACTTATTGCTGATATCGTGTCGGACACGGGTGCGTACGCTTCGCTTGGCGGCCCCGTCACGCAGCGAGCCTGCACACACGCCGGAGGGCCCTACAATTTCCAAAACATTGATATCAAAGGAAAGGCAGTCTATACGAACAACGTCGTTTCCGGCGCGTTCCGCGGTTTTGGTGTCACTCAGAGTTGCTACGCGTTCGAGTGCAACCTCAACTTGCTCGCCGACAAAATGGGCATGGATCCGTGGGAGTTCCGTTATCTGAACGTAGTTCGCCCCGGCGATGTCCTGCCGAACGGACAGGTTGTCGATGAAAGTTGCGGCTTGGCGGAGTGTCTCGAAGCAGTCCGCGATGCATACGAATCGAGTCCTTATGCCGGTATTGCATGCGGGTTCAAGAATAGCGGCATCGGTGTCGGCTTGCCCGACTTCGGCCGCTGTACTCTGTCTGTCGAAAACGGAAAGATTCGCATCAGAACATCAGCGGCGTGTACCGGTCAGGGGATCGCGCAAGTGATGACGACGATCACGTGTCAGACGATCGGATGTCGCCCTTCGGATACCGTCTTTGAAAAGCCGTTTACTGATCGCACGCCCGATGCAGGAACGAGTACGGCGTCTAGGCAGACCTTGTTTACGGGTGAGGCGACGCGTCGGGCGGCGCTCGATCTGAAAGAGGCGCTCGATGAGGCGGGCGGCGAATTGGCGGCATTAGAAGGACGCGAGTTCTTCGGTGAATTCGGTCCGCCGACCGACCCTATGGGTTCACCTAAAGACAACCCTGTCAGCCATATCGGATACAGTTACGGTTGTGAAGTCGCGATCATCGATGAGAAGGGCAAACTCGAGAAGATGGTCGGAGCGTACGATCTCGGGACGCCGATCAACATTCAGGCTGTTGAAGGCCAGATTGAAGGCGGCTGTGTGATGAGTCTCGGTTACGCTTTGACGGAATACTTCGACAACGAGGGTGGAATTCCGAATTTCAAGCTCGGCACATATGGTCTGTTCCGTGCCAATCGCGTCCCGGAGATCGAGACCCGCATAGTGCGAGGTCCCGGCTACGTAGATCACGCATTCGGTGCACGCGGTGTCGGAGAGCTCGCCTGTGTACCGATTGCACCGGCAGTTGCGCACGCTTATTACAGACTCGATGGCAAGATGAGGAAGAGCTTGCCCATGGAGGATACTTTCTACCGCAAAGCGAAATAATAACCGAGTCTAAATTGTACGGAGGAGCGCTTAATGGATTCGTCTAAGGATAATTGTTCAGTCCCGAGAGAAGAGTTGCCGCGCGCCTCCGCCGTAATCGTCGCGTCGCGACCGTTGGAGCGACCCGAATCGGTGACAGTTCTTGGGAAGGATCAACAGGTCCTGCCCGCTTTACTCCGAATCGGCAGAATCAGCTTGATTGAGCGCTTGATCATCCGACTGCAGACGGTGGGGATTGCTCCGATCGTCGTGATTACCGGTTTCAAGAGCGGCAACTTGGAGAAACACCTTGTCAGAATGAACGTCGTCAGCCTCCATAATGATCATTGGAGCAGGACGACTTTGTTTGATGACGCGATCAAGGGGCTATCTTACATCGACAGAACGTGTAGAGACTGCGAGAAGATTTTTCTTATGACACCCATGATCCCGTCCGTCGACACAACGACATTGACGCGCCTTCTCTCTTCACCGTCAAGTGTCACCGTTCCCGTCTACGAGGGGGAAGACGGCTTGCCGATTGTCTTTCGTAAAGATACCGTCCAGCAGCTCGCACGAGCGGAAAAAGGTCATACGTTTGAGGAACTCATCGCTTCCGTTCCCGGGGCGGTCGAGCGGATCGCGCTCGACGATCGGGGGGTTTTGCCAGAGACGCTACCGACGGATTTGTTCGAGGGTTGCGAGGCATGTCTGGAAGATGCGATGAAGTTGCCGATGCGCGTGCGCTTCAAACTCAGTCTCGCGCGCGAGAAAATCTTTTTCGGTCCTGGCCCCGCCGTGCTGTTACGTCTGATTGACGAGACGGGATCGGTGCGCATGGCTTGTCAGCGGATGAAGCTCTCTTACAGTAAAGGATGGCAGATTCTGAATCTCCTCGAAGAACAGCTGGGCGAGAATGTGATCGTCCGCAAACCGGGCGGCCAAGAAGGCGGTAGCAGCACTTTGACGGATACAGGACGCGAGTTGCTACGACGATATGAACAACTCTCGGTCGAAACGCAACAATATGTCAACGACTTGTTCGAACAGTTATTCAAAGGATTATTCGCGGAGTAGAAACGAAGATCTGAAATTATTACCCGAATACCCCGCCTGTCGCGTCCGGGCGGTGAAGCTAAGAAAGGTGAATGCGCCGTTGTGGGCAACTTGGTGATGACGAGAGAGATAACAAAGAAAACAAATCGAAAGCTTCAAATTGTTATCGGCAGGACATGGTATGATGCGCCGCCTATTTTTTCGTTGCGCGATGTTGTCATTCGCGGTAGCGAACAATATGGCGACAGACCCGCCGTTCGCTGGCGTGTCAGACCGCGTGATCATGAAATAGTGACGAAGTCTTACAGCGAACTGTCACGTGATGTTGCGCGTGTTCAGGCTTGGCTCGGCGAGCGATTGCCAAGAGGCAGTCGTATCGCCTTAATAGGCGACAACAGTTATGCGTGGATGGTGACTTGGCTTGCTGTGGCTTCAGGGTTCGGTGTGATCGTGCCTCTCGATCGACTGTTGCAGCCGCAGGAGCTTATTCCGTGCATTCAACGCAGTCAGACGGTCATGCTGATTTACGACTATGCCTGGCATCAGCGCGTGGAATCGATGCTCGATGACTTTCCGTTATTGAAGTACCGAGCAGCTATGGATCGTGGACTGATGTCGGACGATGAAAGCAGGGCATTCAGGGCGTGCATGGCTGAAGACGAGACGCTCTTGCTGCTTGACGACGCACTCGAGACACCTTTGGAAGATAGCACGGTGGCGACACATCTTCTCGAACCCGAAGACGTAGAAGACGATGCTGCGATTCTTTTCACATCAGGGACGAGTGCGACCTCCAAAGCGGTCATTTTGACGAACAAATCAATCGCTGCCGACATTCGCGCGCTTCGCGGTTCCGTCTTTTTCGGCAAGTATTTCAAATCGCTTTCCATTCTCCCCCTGCACCACGCTTTTGAGAATACGTGCGGTTTTCTTACCGTGTTGTCGTTTGGCGGAACGATACATATCTATGATGGATTGCGGTACATCGGGAACAACTTTGCTGAACATAAGGTGCACTTGACGGTTGTCGTACCTGCTGTTCTGGATGCAATTCATCGCCGCGTAATCAATGAGGCACGGCGTACCGGGCAATTGAAGAAACTGCAGTTCGGTATGTTCGTGTCCACTTTGCTTTATAAGCTCGGCATCGACAGGCGACGCGTTCTAATGAAGGATGTCCTTGACAAGTTGGGTGGCAATCTCAAGTGGGTGATCTGCGGGGCGGCTCCCGTTGAACGCAGTACGCTCAAGTTTTTCCGCGCGATTGGCGTAGAAGTTTTGGCGGGTTATGGGTTGACGGAAGCGTCGCCGGTTGTCGGTGGCGGCAACACGAAGGTTAACCCGTTCGGCACGGTTGGTCAGCCGCTGTCAGGCGTAGAAGTCGCCATCGATAATGGCGGTAAGCGCGGTCAACCCGGCGAGATTCTCGTTCGCTCCGATATCATCATGAAAGGTTATTTGAACGATCCGGAGGCGACCGCGGAGGCAATTGACGGCGACGGATGGCTTCATACGGCTGATATCGGTTATTTCACAAGAAAAGATGGACTGATTATCACTGGGCGGAGCAAGTCGATGATCGTTCTTGCGAGCGGGAAAAAGGTGTTCCCGGAAGAACTGGAACTGTTGATCAATCGCCATGAGATCGTTCGCGATTCTCTCGTTTTCGGCCATGAGGGAGCTTCCGGAGATATTGTTATCACGGCGAAAATCGTGATCGATGAGGATAAATGGCGCAATTTACAAGGGGCAGAGGTGACGGAGGAAGACGTTGCACGTTCGATCAAATCGATTATCGATGAAGTCAATCGAAATCTGCCCTCGTTCAAGAGTGTTCGCTCTTATTTCTATAGTTTCAAAGATATGGTTAAAACGACAACGCTTAAAGTGAGGCGTGGCGTTGAACTGCAGAAAATTGAAGAATTGTTCGCTAAGACAAAGATTTCATGGCAGACATTGCGTGGTCAGAACATTGACAGTTTCATTGAAAAATACGTTCACGGCGGCAGTATGTTGCCCGCGGAGGATAAGGTTTTTCGAACGGCAGACCGAAAAATGCTCGTGGATATGCGTTCCGAACGGAGAGAGATGGAGCGCGCTCGACGCAAACTGCAGAAGAGACGCAATGAGCTCGAAAGGCGGAAGAAAGCGCTGCATATGCTTAGCGAGAAGTTGGAAGAGGTGGAAGAACGCCTTGTTGCCGATGAATTGGCGTTTAAGGCGGAATTCAAGGATATATCGTCGTTAACAGGTGTGACGACGATATAAGTGCCTTCGACGTCGTCTTTCTAAGGCACTTTACTGATAAAAGAAAAGAAGGAATTCACTATGAAAAAGCATGTTTGGCTTATCAAAGCACCGGATGACAATCGCGATCCTTACTTGACGAATATGTGCAAGGATCAGCTCGAAAAAATTGAGAAAGAGCTCGGTTGTGAACTTGAGTTTACGGAAGATTTCGATGTCTTCGCCGCTCAACCCCTGAGATTGTTCTATATCGGTTCAGGCGGTTCAGAGATGCTGTTCCGTGCGGTGTACGACAAAGTGGAAGGCCCGTATTATCTTCTGACGCAGCGGGCGCACAACTCGCTCGCCGCTTCGATGGAGATTCTCTCGTTCCTCGGCGAGCAGGGTCGTAGCGGCGAAATCCTGCACGGCGATCACGATGAACTCGCTCGCCGTATTCGCATTCTGATGAGAGCCGTCGAAACGAAGGAAAAACTGAAAGGCATGCGTCTCGGTGTCACCGGCGAGTCCGATTGGCTCATCGGCGCTCCAGTCGATGCGGAACTTTTGCGCGAGCGGAGCGGAATGGAGCTTGTTCACGTTCCGATGTCGGAAATCTTTGCCGAGTGGGAAAAGCATACTTATGAGGACAATGAGTGGACGCTCCTCCTGAAAGGCATGGGATACGACGGGGACGAGATGGAAAGAGCGCTCAATGTTTACGGCGCATGTCGAAGAATTGTTGATCGCTATGCGCTTGACGCGATCACTTTGCGCTGTTTCGATTTGCTTGAGCCGGCGTGCATTACCGGATGTCTCGCGCTCGGTATACTCAACGCGGAGGGGATTTGGGCGGCGTGCGAGGGCGACAGCCGTTCGCTCGTTTCGATGGTCGTCATCGGCGAGTTGACCGGGCAGCCCGTTTTCATGGCGAACCCGTCGAGACTGTATCACGCCAAGAAAGAAATCGTATTTGCGCACTGTATCCTTCCGCTCGATATGACGGAGAAATACAAACTCACGACTCACTTTGAGAGCGGTCTCGGAATTTCGGTCGCGGCGGATCTTCCCGCTGACGCCTGCACGGTGTTCAAATGTCGCGAGGATTTCGAGACATACTTCGCGGCTGACGGGCGCATTCTCACCAGCATGCATGAAGGTAACTTGTGCCGCACGCAGATCTCACTCGAAATCCCGAAAGGACTCGATTATTTCACGACGAGACCGATCGCGAACCACCATATGATCGTTCTCGGAAACTATGAAGAACTTGTCGACGAATTCTATCGACTGTTCTAGGGAAAACATTAAACAGTTAAAGCGGCGACGTTGAATTTTTTTCCAGTTAGGGAAGAAAATACTTTTCGACGAAAAGATTCGACCGTTGCCGCTTTTATGATTCACGGGTCGGCATCTTGTTCGAGTTGTCAGTTGATAAGCCGAAATAGCTGTTCTGTCGCTTCAGATTCAAAAAATACTCCTCTTTTGTCTCAGCGTGAAATTCGTAGACGAGATAGTCGGGCTTGATTCGGTCGAGGATCGGCTGAAGTCCAGGCATCACCCAAACGGCGTGTTCGTCAATCTTGGCGACGTGTTCGTAGCTCAACCGAAAACGGTCGTAGTAGTCGAGAGACGATCGATTCACTTTTCCATTCGTCCTCGTCTCTGAAGCACAAAACTGTTCGACGAAGGCGCCCGTCATCGACTGATGAAGGTGGACCGCCCGTATGTGAGGCAGCAGCTCTTCATGCTCGTCGAGGACGCGATGAATCCAAGCGACGGCGTCCGCCGGTGTTCGTATGGACGTGTCGGCGTTCAGCAAATGTCCGAGATCGAGCGCAAACCCCTTTTGTTCGTATTCAATACCGTCGAACAAGGTTTTCGTCAGGGAAGCGTCGCGAAAATTCAACCCGGGCCACCACAAGTTTTCCATGAGGAATTTGAATTTATAAGGGTTGCCGCGCGCGGTCTTTTCTCCCGCTCGACCGTTCGTGTCGACGAGCGCGTTTACGAGTTTCACGGACTCCTCTATAACAGTTGCGTCGTCGAACTGGAAACGATAGTCATACGTTTCGTCGACAGCGACTTGTGAGACGTGAAAGACGACATACTCTACATCGAGTATATGCGCGTATTCAAGTGCTTTACGGAGGTATTCGATGTAAGCTTCTTTCGACTCGCCCTGATAGAAGTTCGTCCAAGTCGCCCGATCGCCAAACTCGTCGTCGAGTCGGGCGTAATCTTCAAGCCAATAATTCATCCAATCGGCATAAAAGGGGAGATGCAACCCGGTCACGGCATCGCTCGGAAAGCGTTCCTCCACTTTCCGATCGCACCAGATCACCTCAAAGCCGTCAAGGTGAAAACGCCTGAGCATCCGGCGCTGTTTTTCGGGTGTTCCGATCCAGTCGATGCGATCACGAACATCGGGAAAACTGAGAAGTCTCTTCATGCGTTCATTCTATCATTCGGGTGTCGGTATGTTATGATAAACAAAAGGGGCAACCTGTAAAAACGGGTTCTCTCATTTATAGTGCTCAAATCTAGCTATTTGACAAAGGGGGTAATGATCGGATGAAAGCATCGAAACGCAGTTATGATCTGCAGGCATCGCCTATTCGCAAACTAGTTCCATACGCAAATGAGGCAAAAAAGAGGGGTATAAAAATCTACCATCTCAACATCGGTCAACCCGATATCGAGACGCCGAAAGTCTTCATGGAAGCCGTTAAAAAGGCTGATGTAGAAGTGCTTGCTTATGCCGACTCGAATGGTTGGGAACCTTTGCGCGAAAGTATCTCAATGTACTATAAGCGCATCAATCTGCCATATGAGGTAGAAGATGTCATCATCACGAACGGGGGTAGCGAGGCGCTGCAATGGGCGTTCCTTCTCACATGTGATCCCGGTGAGGAGATTCTCGTTCCCGAGCCTTTCTATACAAATTATCGCGGTTTCGCCGCACCGTACGATGTCGTGATCAAACCGATCACCACAAAACCCGACGATGGATTCGTACTCCCGGGAAGAGAGGTGCTTGAATCGCTGATTACTGATAAGACGCGTGCCATCGCGCTCTCAAATCCGGGGAATCCCACGGGCGTCGTTTATTCCAAAGAGCAAGTTCGTATGTTGTCGGACATCGCGCGCGATCATAATCTGTTTATTGTCGCAGACGAGGTATACCGTGAATTTTGTTACGACGGCAAAGAGGCGACGAGTTTCGGCTCAATGACGGATATCCTCGATCGCGTGATCATCGTCGACAGCGTATCCAAGCGTTTCTCTGCCTGCGGTGCGCGTATAGGTTCGTTGGCGTCCAAGAATCGAGATATCATGACGGCCGCTTTGAAGTTGGGCCAGGCGCGACTTTGTGTGCCGACGCTCGAGATGATTGGCGCGAAGGCCCTGTACGATTTGGATCCCGATTACTTTACGCCGATCCGCGAGCGTTACGAGGCTAGACGCAACATCATGATCGATGCTCTGCAAAAGATGGACGGCGTCCTCTGTGAACGACCCGGCGGCGCCTTTTATGCGATCGCGAAACTCCCTGTCGACAATGCTGAGAAATTCGCCACCTGGCTGTTGACCGACTTCCAAGTTGACAACAAGTCCGTGATGGTGGCACCCGTTGAGAACTTCTATCAGACGCCGGGCATGGGCATGGATGAAGTGAGGCTTGCGTATGTATTGAATACGGACGATCTTGCTGAGGCCATGAGAATACTTGAGATCGCTCTCAAAGCATATCCCGGTCGCACGTAAGTTAAAGGTCGCCTCGCGGTTATCTTACTAACGAATCGAAACCGCTTTGCGAACGCCGACATCGTCGGATCGCGAAGCGGTTTTTCGTGTTTATGGCGCGACGCCATCTTGCTTTAACAATTATGCACCAAAACGTAGCGCATAGTCGTTTCCCCATCAGCTAAGCTTTACACATACAGTCTACATAGTTTACGGATGGCGAGAATTGATCCCATGTACAATAAATCCTTTACGAACGAAGCTTGTTATGTTCCTAGCTTTGAACGGTGTGAGGATGGGCGGGAACTTGACGCTCGCTCCTTGAAATTTCGGCCGCCGGAAATGCAGGTTCTTGAGAAGAGACTCAATGGCATTTCCAGGATGAACGGATGGACATTGGGAGAATGCATCGTGCTGAATGATGCGAGTAAAATATCCATCTTCAGGGCTTTTGACAAGGAACGCCGGGAACACTGGCTCTGTACCGGTCCGTGGAAAAAATGGCAATTTGTCTCCGAACTTTGGGTTCATCTTGACTCCATAAACCGAATGATGCTCGATGTCTCGTCGTTGTTTCAAGTGCTAGGTCCCATGTTGCCTGCAGTCAGATGGCTGAAAACGGAAGAAGGTTTCTTCGGGATTGCGGAAAGGCGTTCCGACACGCCTCTTTTGGAGTATCTAAAGGATAAAAATCATCTTTTTCGTTTCGAAAACATCGTCCAAATGGCGGGATTTCTGCGCTTTCTTCAAATGGGGAACAATGTTTTCGCCAATAGAAACAGCCACAAAATTGTCGATACATTGAGGGAACGGACTGCCGGACTGATTGAGGAAGTCAAAGAGCGTATACCTCATACGCCAAGATTTTCCCGCTGGAGTTCCTTTGTGACGCAAAATGCGAAAAGCGTCGCCCATGGGGGGAGCTTAGTTCTTTCTTTGGGAGTGTATGCGCCGACCTGTTTTGCTTACGCGCGAAGCTCGGCGCTTCTGGTCGATTATCCGTTTCTGCTCAGTGAAGACGTGATGCATATGGATCTTTGTCGGATTTTATTTGAATTGCGGACGCGAGCTCCGCAAGATTTGAAATGTCTGATCGATGTTTACTTTGATCGCGATGTACCCTCATATTTCTTCGCCCAGTTCGCTCACCATCAACTATTCACCATTCTTGAAAAACTGGCGTCAAGTGCTCCCGGCTCTTCACAGGAACGTAATATGCTGGAAGAATTCGACAAGTTATCGCAAGACTACGAGCACTTCCGCACCCCTGTGCCATGCTGGTATAAATAGCGCGAAACGTGCTTTTTTCACATTGATTCGGCTATAGTATCTGTATGGATACGATCCTTCGAGAGAATCATCATCCAAACTGTTCGGGCGATCGAGTCTTACTCGGTATGTCAGGAGGCGTTGACAGTGCCGCGGCGGCACTTCTTTTGATGCGGGCAGGTTACCGCGTGACGGCATTGACTCTTCAGACGGTGAGTAACGGCGATGGTCGACGTGCTGCCGACGTTGCGCGTGCTCTCGCAATCGAACACATAAAAATCGATGCAGTCGACGACTTTCATCGCGATGTCATTGTCCCTTTTGTCGAGTCTTGGCGTTCAGGCGAGACTCCTAACCCATGCGTTCTCTGTAATCGCGATTTCAAGTTTCGACGTTTGGCGGAGGCCGCCGATCGTCTGGGATGTGATTACATTGCGACGGGGCATTACGCGCGGTTGGTCGGAGAGTTGCCGTATCGCTATCTCCTGAGGGCGAAGGACAGGAAAAGAGATCAGAGCTATTTTCTTTATCGGCTTCCGCGCGCGATACTCGATCGTACGTTATTGCCGTTGGGGAATTATACGAAAGATCAGGTCAGGGAAATCGTCTCCTCCTTTGATGTGGACTTGGGGCAAAAAGCGGACAGCCAAGACATCTGTTTTCTCGGAGCGATGAAGCTGAGTCAGTTTCTTTCCGAACAGGGTCTCGAAGACATCCCGGGTGATTTTGTCGACACGCGTGGCGCCGTGCTGGGGGAGCACCGCGGGAGTTGGCATTATTCGGAGGGGCAACGACGCGGGTTGGGAATATCGCTAGGCGAACGGATGACAGTTCTCCATAAAAACAGCGCGAATAATATAGTCGTATTGGGTGATGAGGAGGAAGCGATGATTGATAGTCTCGAGCTTCGTGATGTCGCATCAATTGATCAGCTTCCCTCAACGTTCGATGCGTCCGTTCAGCTTCGTTCGCAGGGGCAACCCTTTCCCGCCCATGTCGTTCTCGAAGTAGACGGTTCTGCGTCCGTTCGCTTCGAGTCGCCAGTCCGTTTGACATCGATTGGTCAATCTGTTGTTTTTTATCTCGAGAATCGCGTTCTCGGCGGGGGTATAGTACGACGAATGCGCTAATGCGCTAATGCGCTGAATGCTTGATACCGTTAAACTGTACGATTGCATTATTCTGTCTTACAAGATATAATATCTCTCCAATTATGAGAATATCTATTCGTGTAGAATGGCCGAGATATGAGGTGAATTAATTGATTGTAAAATCCGATATCGCATCGTGTCGCGCTGAACTGGAAGCTCATCTCGGGCAACGTATTATGCTTAAGTCAAACGGAGGGCGTCGTCGTACGGTAATCCACCAAGGTTTTCTGGAGAATTGTTCATCAAACGTATTTACCGTGTGTTGTCCCGTAAGTCCGTCATATAGTGAGCATGTCAGTTTCAGCTATGTTGATCTGCTTACGAAAGTCGTGGAGATTGCTTTTACGGATGAAGAATTGGAGCAGCTGCTCCAACAGGATGACGGATAAGCTTTGGATAACGATTCGAGTTTCCGGGGGTGCCTTGAGGCGCGTGCAAAACTGAATTTATCTCTCCGAGTCCTAGGTCGCCGGACGGACGGAATGCATGAACTATCCACGGTCATGACGACGCTTTCTTTGGCGGACAAACTTTCCATTGAACTATGCAAATTGCCGATGAGTGATAATGCGAGTCATTTTGTTGGACAAAAATCGGATCGACCGCCTTGGCGCATTGATGCCGATGTGCAATCGATTCCGTCGGGCGAAGCAAATATATGTTTCCGTGCTGCGGAAATGTTTTTCGAACACATAGGGATTGACCCTTTCTCGATATCCATAACGATTTTCATCGAAAAAAGAATTCCGGATGCGGCGGGTCTGGGGGGCGGAAGCGCTGATGCCGCCGCCGTATTGCGATTTTTGTTTCAGAATCGCGAACGCCTGTGCCGTTGGTTCGACCTTGATGCAACATCCTTGTCACTTAGTGAATTGGAACAGATCGCCCTTCGTTGTGGAGCCGACGTCCCATTTTGTCTTTATGGAGGGATGCGGTTTTGTGAGGGTGTCGGAGAAATGATGACTTCGCTTCCGCCTCTTTTCCCAGCCCCTGTTCTGTTGGCGGCTCCGGCGCAATTTGTTAAGACGAAGACGGCGTTTGAAATGCTCGATCAGTTCCGGGAAACCGACGGCGGAGCGGAATCGGTACAGGTCGAAACCCGGTCACAAGAGGGTGTACCATCTGGGCCTTCCGATGCGCGAGCCGGTTCACCGTGCCGTGAATCGGTGACGGTATGGAAAGAGGCGATTGACCGGCAGTCTTTGCGGGCGCTAGATCCTCTCATTCACAATGATTTCGTTCCGGTGATCGCCGGAGCGCTCGAACATGTTGAAGAATTATTAGGCGTTTTGAGATCGACACATGCTCCCGTCATCTCGATGTCGGGGAGCGGACCGACATGCTTTGCATTGTTCAGCGATCACGACGCATGTGAGATCGCTTTTACAACGATGGTTTCGTACTTCCCCGATGTCCGATTTATCAAGACGACAATCGATTCGACATCTGAGCTTTTTTAGAGAAACAATCACATATTGTCAGTATCGAGAATAATCGTAAAAGGACCGCTGTTGACGAGACTGACATCCATCATGGCGCCGAACGAACCCGTTCCGACGACCGGTACGTCGCGCCGCGCCAATTCGACAAAATACTCATACAAGCGCTCACCGAGCTGAGGATGAGCGGCGTTGATGAAGCTCGGGCGATTTCCCTTTCTTGTATCGGCAAAGAGGGTAAATTGAGAGACGATCAACACTTCACCGTCGACCGTTGCAAGATCGAGGTTGATTTTTCCTTCCGCATCGGGAAAGATACGCAGTTTCTTTATCTTTTGCCAAAGCTTGGCACAATTCTCCTCGTTATCTTCATGCCCAATGCCGAGCAAGATTAAATATCCCTCGCCGATGGAAGATCGATGGCCGTCGTCGCATTGGACTGAAGCTTTGGTAACTCGCTGTATCACTGCTCTCATTGGATAAGTCCTTTCACACATGATCTGTCCGGTTCATGGTATCACGGAAAGTCGATGTGCGCAGGTCTTCGATTATCTTTTATCCATCATTTTTGCAGTTTCACTGATGATTAATCTGCAAAGCTTTCGTTGAGCGAGATGAGAAGTCGTTACTATATGATAGAATAACTATGTATGCAACTCATCAGACACACCTTCCATTTGAAACACATGTTTCACGGGAGGAAATGAGAAGAAAGTGGAGAAATAAGAAATGAAAAAGTGTTTATTCTGTGGAGCGGATATCGCTGCTGATGCGGCGTTCTGCGGTCATTGCGGGAATTCGCAAGTTACTGCTGACGCTGAAGTGTTCGCACAATCTCCGCCCGAACCTCGACAAGAACCGGAACATGTAGCGCCCGCGCCGCCCGCCGCCTATCCCCCACCTGGATACGGTGCGCCACAAGCGCCGCCACAGTATCCGCCTGCAGGATACTATCCACCTCAGGGTGCACCGGGCTATGCTCCGCCTCCCCAAGAGCCTACAGCACTTGCCCTAGCAGCCAAAAACTATTTCCCGTGGCTTAAGAAGGGATTATTAGGAACGAAAGAGCCGATCCATTTCCTTTTCGCCGCCATCGTCCCGCTCGTGATCACATTCTTCTTTACCTTGGGGACTGCATCACAGATGGGCTGGCATGCCGGAGCATTCTTCTTGACAGGGTTCTTCAATGTCTTGTACATCGCCGCATTGCCTCTCGCCGTATGGCTTATCAAGAAATTCATGGAAAAAGACGAATCGGCCACTCCTGACTCCGTCTTTGCTGAGTATTCTTCCTACCATAATATTGCGCTTCCGATCGTTTTCGTCGCCATGATCTTGGGGATCATTGTTCCGGTTTTCACTTTCGGGACGCACATAATTGCGGTCATGTTCCAATTCGTGAGACTGCTTTCGCTCGGCGCTGCTCTCACCTGCCTTTCCCCTTCACGTGACGATTCCAAGGCATGGCTGAAAGTTGTTATCTTGATCTTCTTGTATATCGCCATGTGGTATATCGTCGGGGCAATTTACACCGTAGGCATGAATTGGGGTTGGCGTATACGCTGGTAGGGGCAATTTGAACCGATAAACATCCTTATAGTTCAATTGTTTTATATCTCTTCTCTCGGGGTACGATCCGTTCCCCGGAGAAGAGACTAAAATGTTGTGTGGACAATCATCGCACGTATGATATGCGCGAAAGGAACACGGGATATTGAATAGCCGTAATGAAAAGAATGGTAAACTGCGCAATGCCGCGCGTGGGAACATAAACAGTCATGAAGTGAATACGCGCTCGGAGGCTGGCTCGCATAAACGCGAAGCGCGGACTTTGTTTGCGCGTCTCCATTCGCCGCGACTGATTGCGCTTGGGGTCGTTGCCGGCCTTATCTTTTCGCTTTTTACGGGTGTTTTGATCATCTTTACCGACATGATGTCAGGCGTGACGTTTTCGGATGAGACATTCAGCGAGAACATTCTGGCGAAAGATCTGACCGACAACGAATGGTTGGGCGGCTTGAGGGATGACGAGAGAAAGCAGTTGGATGACGACTTTGATTCATTTCAGAGCATGTTGGCCGATCCTGATCCGAGTGAAGTATCGGAAAGTGATCCGTCATCCAAGAAGACTCGTGGCGATGAACACATTCCCGCTCAGACCTCACCCAAGCTCGTGTCGATGGAGGGTATCGAAAACATCGTCCTGTTCGGCGTTGACTCGCGCTCGGATAATTTTAGAGGACGTGCCGATGTCACCATGCTTATATCTCTTAATCACAACAACAGAACTCTCAATCTCGTCTCTTTGATGAGAGCGATGTACGTCAAAATCGGAACAGCAAAACATCCGTGGGGCATGTTAAATGCTTCGTATTCGTACGGTGGCCCCAATCTTGCCGTGCGCACGATCGAACGCAACTTCGGAATTCCCATCAAGGGTTACGTGGCGGTCAATTTTAATGCCTTTAAGCAAATCATCAATGCCGTGGGTGGCGTCCATATTATGCTGACGGAGCGCGAGGCCAAATATCTCGGGTTTGAGCCAGGCTATCAGCTTCTCAATGGCAGTCAGGCGTTACAGTATGCGCGCCTTCGTAAGATTGACAGCGATTTTCAGCGAAATCAGAGGCAAAGAAACATCGTGAACTCTGTGCTGAGCGCTATGAGTTCCGGTGGAGTTGATATTTATAACGCCGTCAATGTCGCTCTCGCCAACACAAGGACAAATCTCAATCTCCGACAGTATGTGTCGACGGAATATCTTTCTTACACGCGTCGACAACTGCAATTGCCAGCCATGAGCGATACGTGGAAAACGTACGTGAGGGGGATGGAAGTCTGGCCGTTTAAGATGGCGAATACTCATACGAAGCTCGTTAATTTTTTGACAGGTAAATAGATTTGGAGCTGCCGGAGTCGCGACGCAATGCGTTTGATTTTGACACGCATCATTTCAAGGGGTAAAAGGTGCTCGCAGGTTTTTTGAAGAGAATAATGACAAGAAATAATCTTCGACGTTTCATAATCAATCTGCTCTTTGATGTAGCGGGTTCTTTTTTCTTTGCGATCGGTATCTATAATTTTGCGGCGAACGCCTCTTTCGCGCCCGGGGGAGTCACCGGTATCGCTTTTATCGTGAGACATTACACGCACTTGCCAATCGGTACGTTGACCCTCATTTTGAACATTCCGATCATCCTTATCGCTCTCAAAATTCTCGGGAAGAAATATCTGCTGCGTACTTTTCAGACGATCCTGATCAATACGTTTTTCCTTGATGTGATCAGCCCGCATTTTCCTGTCTACCAGGGGGAACCGCTGCTTGCCGCCCTGTTTGCCGGCGCGCTCGTAGGGCTTGGCCTTGCCATTATTTATTCGAATAAAAGCAGTACCGGCGGATCCGACCTCGTTATCATGTCGTTACGAAAGTTGCGTCCCCATATGTCGGTCGGCCAGATTACAATGTTCGTTGATGGCGTCATTGTCCTGTGTGGCGGATTTGTTTTTCGCCAAATCGATGCAGTACTTTACGGCTTTATCTACAGCGCCGCGATGATTCTTGTGGTTGACAAAATTATGTTCGGATTCGTATCGGGGAAAATGGCGGTGATCGTTTCCGAGAAAGGCGACTTAATTGCCGAACTGATAGGCAAAGATCTCGATCGCGGCTCGACGATTCTTCATGGCACAGGAGCCTATTCGCGTGATCAGCTCCCGGTCATCCTGTGTGCTTGCAGTCGGTCACAGGTGCCGGAAGTCAGAAGGATCGTAAAAAGAATCGACCCTGATGCGCTGATGATCGTGACATCGTATGATGAAGTCTATGGTGAAGGCTTTATGCCGATTGATGAATCTTAATCATTCTTTGGTAGAAAACGAGGCGTAGATGAGCATTATTAAAAAGAAGCGGACGATGTTGACGGTGATATGCGTGACGGCACTTATTATCTCTCTCCTATCCATATGCTCGGCTTGTCAGAGCAATGAAAACGAGCCTGAGGCGACGGGCTCTTTGCAGACAAATGCGCACGGTCATTCTTTGGCGCCCAAGTTTGAATTGGTGGACCAATTTGGGGATGTGCATAGATTGTCGGATTATCGAGGCAAGATTGTTTATTTGACATTTTGGGCGACGTGGTACGAGTCTTGTTCATTGGAGTTGCCTGATGTCGAGCAACTTTACAGGGATCGTGCGAAAAATCAGGGAGAAGTCGCCGTTCTCGGTGTTGTTTTTCCGTCCGAGCCGGTGGCAGAGGGTGCGCCGTCCGATGAGATAAGAGAAATTACCGTCGAGGAAATGAAATTATTCCTAAATGAGAAAAACCTGACATTTCCCGTGCTCTTTGATGTAGACGGAAAGATCTTTGCCGAGTATGCGATTACCGGCTTGCCGACGACGTATTTGATCGACCGTGAAGGCTTTTTTATCGGCGTGATACCTGCATCAATCGACAAAGGGTTGATGGATCATTTCATAAAGGAAGCGTTGCACGGGAACAACGATGATTGATTGCAGCTCGTGCTAGAATGGATGCCATCTATTGTGTAGATTATGTTAATGGCCAACAAGAGGAGGATAGATAAATGCTGGATATTGTTTATATCAGGAACAACCCGCAGGAAGTAAGCGAAAAGCTGGCGCGGCGCGGTTTTGATATTGACTTTACGGAATTTCTTGAGGCCGATGCGAAGCGGCGTGCCATGATGCATGAGAATGAAGAGCTGAAAGCCGAGCGCAACAGGAAGTCCGCCGAGATTCCGATGATCAAAAAAGAAGGCGGCGATATCTCACAATGGACGGAAAGTCTCCGCCAACTCAGTGACCGCATCAAGGAAAACGATATCATGGTCAACAAGATGACGGAGGAACAACAGGAATTTCTGAGAGGCATTCCAAACATTCCAGCCGATGATATTCCTGCCGGCGGCAAAGAAAATAATGAAATCGTCTCCGTATGGGGCGAGCCCATGCCTGTAGATGCCGCGGTGAAAAATCATGTTGACCTTGTTGAATCGACCGGTATGATCGACTACGAGAGAGGCGTCAAGCTTTCAGGAAGCGGTTATTGGATTTATCGCGGAGCCGGCGCCGTACTTGAATGGGCGCTTCTCAACTATTTCGTGTACGATCACCTGAACGACGGGTACGAGATGATGTTGCCTCCGCATATTTTGAATTATTCCTGCGGCTATGTCGGCGGACAATTCCCGAAGTTTGAGGATGATGTTTTTCAGCTCAGAGGCGGCGGCGATGAATTTCAATTCTTGCTTCCGACGGCGGAAACGGCTCTGACGAATATCCATGCCGACGAAATACTATCGGAAGAGGAATTGCCGAAGAAGTATTTCGCTTACACGCCCTGCTACCGTAAAGAAGCGGGTTCGTATCGCGCGGAAGAACGCGGGATGATTCGCGGTCATCAGTTCAATAAAGTGGAGATGTTCCAGTATACGCGCCCCGAAGATTCCGAAGAAGCGTTCGAGGAATTGGTGCGAAAAGCCGCTCGACTCGTCGAAGGGCTGGGACTTGTGCATCGCGTCAGCCGTCTGGCGGCGGGAGACTGCTCTGCGGGAATGCGCAAGACGTATGACATTGAAATCTGGATTCCCAGCATGCAAATCTACAAGGAAGTCAGTTCCGTTTCGACTGCGGGCGATTATCAGGCAAGAAGAGGCAATATTCGATACAGGCGAGCGGACACGGGCAAGGTTGACTTCTGTCACACATTGAATGGTTCGGGGCTCGCGACATCGCGTATAATTCCTGCGCTCGTTGAACAGTGTCAGCAATCCGACGGGTCGATCGTCGTTCCGGAAGTTTTGAGACCGTGGATGCACGGCATAGAGATTATTCGCCCGCTTGCCGAGGGCAATGTCTGATCGTTTTACGACAGTCCGGCGCGAAGGCTGCTTCGAGTTTTTCGAACGTGGCTCGCGTTTCATCGGCGTTTGCCGACCGATTCAATCGGCCGAGGATGCGACCGTTTTCCTAGAAGACATACGCGTTCAATATCCTGAGGCGACTCACTACGTCTATGCATGGCGTATTGATCGCCCTGTACAATTACAGCGGTTCTCCGATGACGGAGAGCCGCAGGGCACCGCGGGTCGACAAGTGCTTGAGGTGATTCTGAGGGAAGAAATCGACCGCGTGGCTATCGTCGTCGTGCGCTACTACGGAGGCGTTAAGTTGGGAACGGGCGGTCTGACTCGCGCTTATTCACACGGCGCGCGAGGCGCTCTCTTCGAAGCGCAACCGATCGAATTCATCCGCTGTCAGACATTCTCCGTCGTGACGGATTATTCCGTTTACCACCAGCTTTCGGGTCGAATCGAAGCGGGCGGGTATTTTCAACGGACGCCTGAATTCGGAGCTTCCGTTCGCTGGATCGTCGGCGCGACCGATGACCGGGTTGATTCGCTTCATGAGATGATTATGAATTATTCTTCCGGTGAAGCCGTTTGGGAACCCGCAGGTGAACAGTGGCTTGAATCGTCGCTCGTCATTGATCCCTCTCCCTGATGTGCCTGAGTGCGGTCGGTTTGAATCAATGTTCGCGATCGTCGATTTACCTATTTCAGTATTCCGTGATGATTGACAAATAGCAGGCTTTTTAGAAGCATGTATAATGGATGAACAACGGTTGACGGTTTGTCGCGTTGTTATCGTGTATTGACCGTAACACAGGTTGAGCGGAGGCTTTATGGCTGGTCATTCAAAGTGGAGCAACATCAAGCGTCGCAAGGGTGCTGTCGACGAAAAGCGCGCCAAGATTTTTTCCAAGATCGGGCGTGAAATTCAGGTTGCCGTGCGCATGGGCGGTCCTGATCCGGAGAAAAACACCGTTCTCCGCGACGTCGTCGCAAAAGCGAAGTCATACAATATGCCGAACGACAATATTCAACGCTCCATCAGCCGTGCGGCCGGTGATAGTTCTTCCGATGTCATGGAGGAGATCCAATACGAAGGGTACGGCCCCGGCGGCGTGGCGGTGATGGTGCGCGCACTGACGGACAATCGCAACAGGACGGCCGGTGAAGTGAGGCATATTTTCGACAAATTCGGTGGAAATCTCGGATCCGACGGATGTGTCGCTTTTCAGTTCGAGCGCAAAGGAACGCTCGTGATTGAGCGCCATGATGCACTCGATGACGAGCAAGTCTTCATGGACGCACTTGAAGCGGGCGCAGAAGATGTCGATCTCGAACAGGAAGACATTATCGAGATCACGACGCCTCCGACTGAATTTGCCGCGGTGCGTGACGCGCTTGCCTCAACGTATGAATTCGCTGCACAGGAGCTCGGTCCTATTCCTCTTACATGGATTGAGCTTGAAGATGAGGAAATGATAGCGAACATGACCAAGCTTATCGATCTCTTGGAAGATAACGACGATGTGCAGGATGTCTACCATAATTGGGCTCGCGAGGATGACGCATAGCGATGATATACGGTTGGCTCAAACGACGACGTGATTTGCGCAAATCCGAAAAAGAGCGCGCGACGGAGCTCAGACGAGAGCGTGAATCGCACGTGCCTGAGCCGATTTTCAATCCTTTCGGAAGATTGGCAGATGCCGTTATCATGCAGATGAACGAACGCAATATCGCGTATGAAGAACAGACACAGAACGAAATACGTGAAACGCTCGGGAACATTGCCGTCATCTCATTCGTCGGGTCGAGCGGAACGGGCAAGTCGACGCGTGCCATCAGTGTCGCGCGCGAGTACAAGATCGACTATATCATCGATGACGGCCTCTTAATTCACGGCGGCGCCATCATCGCCGGTTCTTCCGCCAAACGAGCGGAGTCGAAAATGGAATCGGTGAGACAGGCACTGTTCCTCGATCCCGCGCGCGCGGAGAGTATGAGACGCACTTTAGTTGAGCGACTTCCCAGCGCATTGATGGTGCTCGGCACGTCGGATGCGATGTTGTCCCGCATTTGCGAAAATCTCTGGCTCAACCAGCCGTCGATCAAGATCAGAATCGAGGATGTTTCGACGGAAAGTGAACGAAATCAGGCAAAACAAACGCGCTTGTCGGAAGGGAAACATACGATCCCCGTTCCAAGCATGGAGATTAAACACGAGTTTTCCGGTTACCTGACGGAGCCACTTGCAAGACTATGGCAAAAGTTCGATCTTGCCAGTGTCTTCAACCCGTTAGGAGTGCAAAACCCCGCGGACTATGACCGCACGGTCGTGCGCCCGACCTTTTCAACGCTTGGCAGTTACGCGATGTCCGATCAGGCGATGAAAGATCTCGTCAGTGTTCTCGCATTGAAAGTTGACGGCGTGGAAGATGTTGTCGATCAGAAGGTGCATAAAGAGCCATACGGTGTGATCCTTGATCTCGATTTAGCGATCGTTTACGGTTCGAGCACTCAGTCTGTTTTAGCGGAGACCCAGACAGCTGTCAGTGCCGGCGTCGAACTGTTCACTGCCGTTAACGTTCTCGCCACAAATGTTCGCGCCGTACGCGTCGCAAAGGAACGAAGCGCTATATTCGCTGTAAATTAGCGGCAATTATTCGATACGAATACTCCATCTCAAAATAAAAACCGAACGGTTTGATGTGTGATCGACAAACGCTCTGCATCTGAAACTGGTCGTGGTGGTAAAATCTCAGAACGATTTTCGCGTGTCCCGACCGTCACCGGAAATAGGATAAGGCGGACTCATCCTTTCCGGAGGCGCATTGGTATTTGTTTCGTATACGGCTTTCAGGCGGGCACCTATCTCGCGGGCAAGAAAGTAAGGAGTCGACAAATAAGAGCGCGGATTCGTCGCATACCCGACACAGTCCAAACCAAGTTTGCCTCCGATGTACAGCGCTCGTTGCAAGTGGAATCGCTGTGTTACGATGATGGCCGACTGTACCTTAAAAACATGAATGGCGCGGTAGATGGAATCGTATGTATCGAGCCCGAAGTGATCCATGAAAATCGCTTCATCCGGGATACCTTGTGAGAGGAGATACTTATACATAACGAGGGGTTCATTGTAATTGTCCTCTCGGTGATCTCCGGATACAATGATGCGATTGGATACACCGGCGCGGTAGAGTTCGACGGCACCGTCGAGGCGGTCTTGCAACATAGGTGAGGGAGTGCGGTTTCCGATGATTTGAGCTCCCGGGACGATAATGCAGTCGACACCCTGAGGTAGATCGTGAAGTTCGAACGTGCGAGCGTTCCCCTTGATCGAGATATAGACATAAATGAAGAAAATGGAACCCAATACGGCAAGAATGAGCCCCAATATGACGGCAATCACGCGGATGATCACTCGCAGCCAAGGCCGGTCTTTTCGCATTCCCTGTCGTTTCATGTTACCCTCCGGCTCATGTTAGAATAATCCCAGTGAATTGTCCAACTGTCGGAGGTTTTCATGAGAGGTTGTCAGCGACATAAAACATCTCGGCGTTTATCGATTGCAACGGTATGCGTATTTTTGATCGCACTGCTGTTTGCCTGTTCCCCTCAAATGCTCCCTGTTCCTTCGGAATCAGAGCTCGTGAATCCGACAATGGTAACGGAGCCGTCCGCTACAGCCCCTTTGTTTTCTAACGATCCCTTTCATATGAGAGGTTTGCCCGGCGATCGAAAAGATCGATTGATGGTTGGGGTTAATGACCCTGATCGTCTGAACCTGAATCCGTTTGCCCTTGGTACGCAGCTGTTCCCCATCGACCCGTCCGGGTTCTATCAGCCCGTTTTTCAAACATTGTTTGTTTTCGAACCGACTCAACTCGTGTACCGGTCCGTTCTGGCGGAATCTTTTGAATTGAGCGACCAAAGTCTCAAAATCGCGCTCCGTGAAGATGTTTTATGGCACGACGGTTATTCTCTCACGGCTCAAGACGTTTTATTTACGATGGATGCTCACCGGAAATTCAATACGGACAAGGGAAGAGTGTTCGCCCGTTATGTGACCGAGATAGTAGCGGAGAGTGATCACTCGCTTGACATATCGTTCCGAGAAAGTGAAAAGAATGCCGGTTGGTACATCCTTGATACGCTTTCACATATGGTGATTGCCGCGCGGCATATTTGGGAAGATGCCGTTGCCGGCGCATCCGATATGGATTCGTTACTCGACCGATCGACGCGCGTCGTCGGTACGGGACCTTGGAAGTTTTACCAAGAAGATACCGCATCGATTTCATTCATCAGGCATTCCGTTGAAAGCGACGCCAAGCCTTTATACCTGACAATCTTGAAGTACGCACAAGCCCCTTTTGCGTTCTATGCCATTGAGAATTCCGAGATTGATTTGTTGATCGCTGAATATAGCGCGGGCGATGGGAATGCTGCCGAAGAATATCGAGAGGCAGAGAGCCAACAGAACCCGGATCTGCTCTGCATTCATTCGGGTCAAACATTGGGTGGACTGGCGATCAATTATGGCAGCCGACAGGAACTCGGGCGACGATCTTTCCGTCATCTGCTCGTCGCCATCGCGGATCCCGACATTACAGGCGAATTGTGGTCGGACTACCCGATCGAAATAGCGAGAAGAGACGTTCTTACTATTCCGTCCGTGATGGAGAAACTGGACAGAAATGCGTTGGAATCGATTCTCGGTGAAGTATCGGGACATGTCCTAGATGCATTGATTGAAGAAGCGGGCTTGACGCGTCAGTCAGGCGGGCAAATTTGCATGGATGGCGTACCCATCGAACCTTTGACGCTGATCTATCCCGAGTATTCGAACCGCATCGCTTCTGCCTGTTCTCAGTACGCAAAAATGGCGGAAGAGCAAGGGCTGACGATTCACACACGACCTCTGACGGTGGACAGGTGGCGCAACGCATTGACGAGCGGAGACTACGAACTCGCCTACATGGAATCGTCCGTCAATGAGACATTCGTTGAGACAATCGAAAGGATTGCCGCAATACCGAGCAGGAAAGACGGCGAACTTGTCACGGGAAAAGAGTTCGATGTCATCCGTGCGCGAGACGTGCTCGAGGCTTTCCCCGACGGTCATTCTCGCTCCTACATCGTTGCCCGCTACCAAGCGCTTGCCGAATGGCTGCTCCGGGAATGGCTATTCATTCCGTTAGGAGCGGGGTATAAGGAGGTCGCGCTAGAGAGCAAGGTCGTCCATACCGACGCGCCCCTTGACACACTCTACGCGTTCCCTGTGCTCACGCGTGAGCGCCCGCCAAGCAAATAGCGTCCGGTTTCTTATCCGATTAAGCCGATATTATTTTCTACTGCGCCGTCTTCTGATACACTGTTCTCTAGCATTAGAACGATTCCTCTCGGGACGAGTCTCCCGGGAGGGTTTTGTTCGCGTTGCATTCCCCAAAATGCAATGAAGTGTTGGCTTGGTATTATTAAAACCTGAAAGGAAGGTTTTTTATGGATCAATTGAATATTGTTCTTGTCGTTTCGTTTGCGGTCAGCATACTGGCATTCATTGTCGCTTGGTTGCTTTACCGCTGGCTGACAGGCATCAAGGTTGAGAACAAGAGAGCACTTGAGTTATCGGAGTTGATTCGTGACGGATCCAACACCTTTCTTAAGCGTGAATACCGCTATTTGGCGTATTTTTGTTTTGTAGTCGCCTGTCTGATTTTGCTTTTCCTGCCGAAGCCGATTTGGCAAGGAGATGTCCTAGATAACATCTGGATGGTCTTGGCCTATATCACCGGCACCATTTTCTCCGGATTGGCGGGGAAAATCGGCATCGCTGTCGCCACGCGGGCCAATGTGCGCGCAGCGGAGGCTGCAGCGAAGCATGGAAGGAGCCTGTCTTTCCTCAGCGGTTTCCGCGGGGGAGCCGTAATGGGTATGGCTGTTGTCGGCTCCAGCCTCTTGGGAGTCTGTGCAATTTATGCTTTTACGGGCGATGCGTTGACCATGTTGGGTTTCAGTTTCGGCGCCAGCACCATGGCGCTGTTTGCCAAGGCGGGCGGCGGTATTTTTACAAAGACGGCGGATATCAGTGCTGACCTTGTAGGTAAAGTAACCCTGGGAATGCCTGAAGACGATCCGCGCAATCCCGCCGTCATTGCCGACAATGTCGGCGATAACGTCGGTGATGTAGCGGGCATGGGTGCCGACTTATTCGATTCCAACGTTGCCGCCATGGCTGCCGCTTTGGTTATGGGGATATCGCTTGACCAACAGGCTGGCGGAAATCTCAATGTCATGGCCGTATTCTGCTACGCTGCCGTGGGATTGTTGGCATCCATCATCGGTGTCGGTACGGCTCGTTTGAAAGAAGGCGCGAACCCCACGCGCGTCTTGAACTTCAGCACGTATGTGACAACGGCTGTCTATCTAGCCTTGACTGCGGGACTGACTGCTTTACTTAATTTCTCCTGGAGAGTATGGGGAGCCGCGGCTGTCGGACTCGCCGTCGGTCTGATCATCGGGCTGACGACCGATTATTTCACTAATGATGAGCGTCCACCTGTTCGTGCCGTTGCCAATATGTCGAAGTCGGGTCCGGCTTTTACCATTCTTTCCGGTATCTCCTATTCATTCCTCAGCGTGCTTCCCGCCATGGTGGGAATTGCGGTGGCCTCTTTGGTGGCCTACTTGTTATGTCAACCGCTCGGAGCCGGCTATGCCATGTACGGCATCGCGATGTCAGCGGTCGGGATGTTGTCCATTGTGGGTATGATTGTCTCGAATGACGCCTACGGTCCCATCGTCGACAATGCGCGCGGTTTGGTCGAGATGGCGGACTTGGGAGAGGAGGCGTTGGAAATCACGGATGAGTTGGATAGCGCTGGCAACACGGTCAAAGCGATCACGAAAGGCTTTGCCATCGGTGCGGCAGGCTTGACTGTTATCTCGATGTTGGGCGCCTACATGACCGAGGTCAATGGGGCGGCCATTGAGCAGGGTATCATCAAGGCGGGAGAAACTCTCTTGAAGGGTTTTGACATCATCGATCCCTTGGTCTTTTTCGGATTGATTGTCGGCGCAGCCGTTCCGGCAGTCTTTTCCGCCATGTTGATGCGCGGCGTGGACAGGAACGCCGTGCGCATGGTCGGGGAAATCCATCGCCAGTTTGACGAAATCGAAGGTCTCAAAGAAGGTGTGGAAGGCGTCGCTCCCGAGTATGGTAAATGTATCGCCATCGCGACCGACGGTGCATTGAAGGAACTCATTCCCGCTGGTCTCTTTGCGATCGTGGCAACGCTGATCGTCGGTTTTGTCGGAGGCGTTTCTGCCATTGGCGGTTTCCTTACCGGCAATATTGTCAGCGGTCTATTGCTCTCGCTTTTCATGTCAAATGCAGGCGGACTCTGGGATAACGCAAAAAAATATGTGGAGGCGGGCAACTGCGGAGGTAAAGGTTCTGAAGCCCATAAAGCGGCCGTCGTCGGCGATACGGTAGGCGACCCGTTCAAGGATACTGCGGGACCTTCCATCAACACTCAAATTACCGTGGTTTCATTACTCGCGTCCTTAATGGCGTCTATTTTCCTCGCATTCTCACTGTTCGGCTAAGGCTGCTGCGGAAACTGTAAGCTGAATCATCAATTTACAAAATAGAAAAGGGGCTGTCTCAAAACCGCTCACTTTTAGCGGTGGTGTGCACCCCGTCAATAGGACAATGAATAATTAAAAAGTTTTAGGAACCGTCAGCGATTAATTCTGCTGGCGGTTTTTTTAAGCAACGAGATAGTAATGAGTGTTGAATTCCATAGGTGTCATCAGGCGCAGTCCACGTTGGATACGTTCTGTGTTGTAGTAAGCGATATATCGTTCGATGGTCTCTATGAGTGTCGTTTTGCTTTTGAAGCGCCGGCCGTAGTAGGCCTCACGTTTTAAGATTCCCCAGAATCCTTCCATAGGGCCATTATCAGTACAATGAGCAACACGGGACATGCTCTGTTTCATGGCATGCTTTTTCAATTTTGTACAGAATGCAAGGCTGGTATATTGAAATCCTCGGTCACTGTGAAACAGCGGATGTGCTTTTGGTTCCAGCCGAACCGCCTCGTCAAAAGTGCTATTAACCAATGTATTGTCATTACGGTCGCCAATTTTGTACGCTACGATTCTTCGGTCGTAAAGATCCAAAATAGCACTTAAGTAAATCTTATGAATCTCCACACCGACATAATACTTAAACTCTGTCACATCGGTGAGCCATTTCTCATTCGGTGTTAGTGCATAGAAATTTCGATTCAGGTAGTTCTTAGCAAGGTGAGCAGGGTCACGACTGCTTCTGGTACAGCTCTTTGGTTTCCATTTAATGGTGGATTGAATGTTTTCTTTGCGGCAAATACGTAGAATGCGTTTATCATTGACATCCAGATGGTAATGTTTTGCCAGTTCATCCCGAATTCGGCGGTAGCCCATATCTGGGTGGGCCGCGTGGATGTTCTTGATTTTCTCGGCTATGTCCAAGTTTTGTTGCTCACTGCTGCTAATGGGATGTTTTAACCAGCGGTAGAATGCTCCACGCGATATGTTGAGATACCGGCAGAGACGTGAGATTGGATACTGTTTTTGCTCAGATAGTTCTTTGATCGCTTGATATATAGACAAATAACGAGTTAGAGAGAGCGATCTTTCCTCTCTAACTCGTTGACTTTTTTTAACAAGTCGTTCTCCATCTGCAGGTCTTGATTTCTCCGTTCCAGTTTTGCGATCTTATCCCGCAGCTCCTCTTCCGGACTTCTCGATGGAAGGGAACCGGCTCGTTTTCCTCGACGATCTTCTAAACCCGCTGATCCCATCTTTTCATAGCGAAGCACCCAATTGCGAACCTGCTGATAGGAGCAGTGGTATTTGAGTGCCGTTGCTCCGTAATTCTTGTCGTTAGCAAGGCAATCCTGAACAATTTTTAAGCGCTCTTCGTATGTCGTCGTTCTGGCTTTACTCATGTAGCTGCCTCCTCCGCTTCCGCGTGATTCAATCTCTCCATGAGTATGATATTTTTTGAGCCAGTTTTGAAGCTGATGCGGACTTCTGATTCCGTATTTTTCGCAAATGGCTTGCTTGCTTCCATATCCACTAAGGTACTCGTTGACCGCTTGCAATTTAACCTCTGCAGAGTAATTCTTGTAAGTTTTCTGCGGCAATAACCCTACCGGCCCTTCGTTCTTGTAAATGGACACCCACTTGTACACGGATGCATTACCACTTATCCCTGCCAAACGTGCTACTTCATTAATTCCAATCTCACCATTCAGGTACCTCTCTACCAACTCAATTTTCAGAGAAGTTTCAATTCTCCTGCTTGACATAAAATACCCCCCAAGTAGGTTTTATTTTTTAGTGTCCTACTTAGGGGGAGCATACCAGCGAACAACCCCTTCATTTTGTTACCGTTTAGATTGTGACCCCGCGCTTCTTCCCACATAGCGAACAAGGCCCGACCGCTATTAATATTGTCTCTTGATCTTCCTGGCAGTCGTTTTCGGGAACTCCTCATCGCGCAACACGACAGAACGAACGGCCTTGTACGTAACGAGCTTGCGGTTGATCTCGCGCACCTGTTGCTCCACCTTAGCCTTGACGCGCTCATCGGTCAAAGGAAGTCCCTTGAGTTCCGGGTCTTCATCGACCGCTTCGCGGTCAGGGAAGATTTCGGCTTGAATCATTACATCGCCATCCTTAGCCTCAACACCGGATACGACAACTTCCGCGATGAGCGGTTGCTGCTGAAGCATAAATTCTATTTCCTCGGGGAAGATGTTCTTGCCGTTTTTCGTGACGATTTTGTTCTTCTTTCGTCCCGTGATGATCACGAACGATTGCTCATCGAGGTAGCCGAGATCACCCGTGTGGTAGAATCCGTCCTCATCGATCGCTTCGCGCGTCGCTTCTTCGTTTTTGTAGTAGCCGATCATCACATTATCGCCGCGACCGAGAATCTCACCGATGCCGTTCTCATCGGGATCGAGGATCTTGACATCGACACCCGGCAATGCCAAACCGGCCGCCTTATTGTTGTAATGTTTTCCTCGATTCAGCGCAAGAATAGGCGCACATTCAGTCAGGCCGTATCCTTGCAGGCAGTGGATACCGAGATCCTGCATATTCTCAAGGAGCTTCTCGTCAATGGAAGCACCGCCTGCAATCAATAGACGCAAATTGCCGCCAAAGTTCTCGTGAACGGCACTGAAGACTTTCTTCCTGATATCGATACCCGCCTTGCGGAGCGCTTTCGTCAATTTGAGCCCGAAATTGAATTTTTTCAACATCTTCGGATCGGCCTTTACTTTTCTCATAATTCCACGGTGAAAGGCCTCCATCATGAGCGGCACGAGCAAAATGATGCTCGGTTTTACCTCCTGAACATTTTGCAGAATATAACGCAACCCCTCGCTCACCGCGACACAACTGCCACGGTACAGCTGACAGAGATATCCGCATGTACACTCATACGTGTGATGAATCGGTAAAACCGAGAGAAAAACATCGTACTCATCGATGTAGACCATCGAGCACATTCCCATCAAGTTCTTGCAGACGTTTTTATGACTCAGCATGACTGCCTTCGGCTGCGCCGTCGTCCCCGACGTAAAGAGGAGGATCTGCATCGCTTCTTCGTCAATGGGCAACGTGTCATAGGAAAGATCGCCTTCTTCACGCTGTTTCTCCCCGTCTTGTAACAGGTCCCAGAAATAGAGATCGGACTCGTCTTCGTCGGGAAGATCGAAATTGAGATAGTGCTTGACACCGGGGATCTCGTCACGAATCTCGTCAACGATTGTTTTCTTGTGATTCGAAAAGAGCAAAATGTCGGCCTCGGCGCTGTTCACGAGATTGACGATCTCGTTGGCAGGTTGCTCCTTATCAAGAGGAACAACAATGGCGAGCCCGTTGACGACTGCAAGGTAGGAGACATACCATTCATAACGCGTCTCGGCGAGGATCGCCACGCGGCTGTTCTCCTTGACAAGGCTGTTCTTCAGCGCTGTTCCGAAAGAACGGACATCGGCGGCGAACTGCTTGAACGTGACACCGACGTAGGGACGCTTTCTGTCTATCTTCAAGTTCTTCGCCTCTTCGCTTCGAGGGACGATCTGACGCGTTGCGATCGGATCTTTCAGAAGATAAGCGTTACGCTCTCCGTACAGTTTCTCACTCTGCTGTATCATATCGCGCAGATTCACGATCTCGCGCACGTCGTACAGAGGGTATTTATAAATTCCGTGACTCATGTAAAACCTCATTCATTAAAAAATTTTAACTAATTAGTATTTTATTGGTTATCCCTTTGTTCGTCAATCCTCTTTTCATTGACAGAATGACGATCGCCGGGACAAATCATCTTGTTATTCTGTTTAATTATTCATTCATGATATAATTAATTACTACCATCGTTTTTGTCGGGTATCAATAACACAAGCATCTGAAGTGATAGGAGCAAAACATGGTCATTTCAAAAGCTATCTTAAGTGAGCAAATAAAGTCTCAGTTAATTGAAGAAATCATGTCAGGCCGAATCGAGTCTGGTGATCGCCTGATCGAAAGCTCGCTCGCGAAGCGATTCGGCGTCAGTCAATCACCTGTACGTGAAGCGCTAAAGGGTTTAGCAGAAATGGGCCTGGTCGTTCAAGAACCTTACAAGGGAACGACAGTTCGTGCTATTTCAGACGAAGACATTTACGAAGCGTTTACGGTTCGCGCCGCCCTTGAATCTCTGGCAGCCGAACAAGCGGCCAGAGTCTGTACTCCGGAGGATATCGATCGGCTCGAAAATATCATAATTGAGATGGAGGAAGCAGCAAGTAAAGGAGACGACAACTGGCGCTTCAAAGCGAATAACGCCTTTCACGACGAAATCATTCGTATCTCGGGACATCGCCTCGTCGCTCGCTTGTCGAAGCAATTAGTATTTATTGATTGGTCTCGTCTAAAAGCTTTGAGGTACGAAGAACAATCGCTCTATTTTGCTCGTCGGCACCGTATTATTTTGGACGCACTTAGAGCTGGCAACAGCGACCTAGCGCGCAAGTCGATGCGCGAACATATTGAAGAAAATATTCCGCTCACCCGTACACATAAGGAAGCTGGAAGGACAAGCACGGACGATTCACGTGACGGTGGATAACACTCCCGATTTCGTACACCTTGTCAGGTATGAAAATGAATCCTTTCACCTCAATAGATAAAAGAACCGGATGCCTTGTATGGATTCCGGTTCTTATGTTCGAAATACCACTCAACTAGATTTCAAAAGCCTCAATCGTTTTCCACCCAGCTTCCACGAATTGGGTCAGCGTTCTTTGTGTTGCACCATATGTAATAAAGTCTTCCGGAGCCATTCCAGCAGGTTCGTAAGCACGCCTAAACTCATCTGCACGCATCAAACGATCGAGAACATCTTTATCAATCACATCGTCAATATGTTCCGAAAAATCTGTTACGTCACACAACATTGTATGAATGCCACTTGATAACGACATAGTCATCTCCGCCCCAGAAAGCGCCACGGCGTGGTACGCACCCCGCATTCCCGCGGGTAGGAGTTGAGATGCATAGCCCCTTTCCCTGCAAATACGGTAAGCATTCTTAATACAGGCAGTACCAGCTTGGATAATGTCGCTTTCATTAACGTCGATACCATTATCGCGGATGACATCACGAAGGTAATCATCAAGTCTGCCGACCATGATAACAGAAAAAGCCGCTTTCGTATGAATGCCTGCAGCCTTCGCGCGCTCAATCCCCAACTGCTGTCGGCGCGCAATCTCAACGGCTTGCGGCGTTGTAAAGCTGACGGTTCCAACGGTTGTGTAACCAAGCGCGGCTAGCTCTTCAATCGCGTCCAAACCGGCTTTAGTGGCAGGCAATTTCAACGCAATATTAGGCGCCCATTGAACAAGTCGTTTACCCATGGCTACCATTGCTTCGGTGTCACTTTGCTTCGTGGGATCGACTTGGGCACACACGTACCCTTGTCGCCCTCCGGTCGTCTCATAAATGGGTAGAAATTTCGATGCAATTTTAACTGTGATGCAACGGATGATTTCTTCTACTTTATCACTTTTTTTCAACCCCTTCGCGCTTTGCAGGTAAGGACGCCAAAAATCGTCATTCGCGTACAAAGATCTGCTTACGAGTATTGGGTTCGTCGTGACACCGGTTGCACCATTATTGATTGCCTCATCCATGTCCTGCAAGACAGCGCTGTCATTCCACCAACAGCTTTCAGTCTCACTTAACCACTTAAGGTATTTATTCGTTACCATTTATTTCTCCTATGATTCTCGTTTGATTCTCGTTGTCGCATCTCACAACAACTCTTTTATTACTGCACTGTCCAGTTCATCCAAACTCCCAACGGTGAGATGGCATATCTTCTCGTAGACACCTGCCCGCGAAAGAAATATTCATGCACCTAATCAAGATTCTTCTGGCAAACTCCAGTTAAAGAATTTCAAGTAGGGGCTGGCTGCTTTTTCACGATACAAATCGATGTCAACGCCTTCCCAATCCAGAACTCCTTTCCCCGTTTTATAACCCAAGTCACCACGCTCATACGCCTCAACAACGAGTGAGTCGGGATCCGATGTCGCAGCCAAGTCAGGATAGAGAACCTTTTGGATACTAAGAATCATATCCAAACCAACATAATCATAATGCTGAAAAATGCCGATACTACTGTACCGCGGGGCAAAGCTGGTCATGAGGGCTCGATCGATGTCTTCGGGGGAAGCGATGCCGCGCTCAACCATATTAGCTGCCTCTCGATATAGCGCGTGCTGCAGACGGTTCGCAATAAAGCCCGGCACACTTTTGTGCATCACAACCGGCGCGCGACCACACGACTCCAATAAACAGCAAATAAAAGACAGCGCTTCGTCAGACGTGTCGTCGCCTTTGACGATTTCCACACATGGAACCAGATGTGGAGGATTCCACGGATGTGCTGCGGCAAACAATTTCTTGAATTCCGGATTTGAAAAGGCAGTACTCAGATAATTCGTGTCCATCGCGGACGATGAGGAAGAGATACCCTTCAGACGTGTGCAGTGGTTTTCTAGCTTCCGATAGACCGATTTCTTGACATCATAATCCTCAATCACACACTCATACACAAAATCCGCGTCCGCGATCGTTTCATACGATTCTTCGACGGAGAGTAACTCTTCACACGCTTTCGCCTGCCATGCCTTGACCAAGCCGGAACGGATCAGATCTTCAAACGTCGTGCGATACCGTGTTAACCCATTAATCCCATCTTGTTCGTCGAGCGCCATCATGGTCGTTCTATAACCGTTTCCCGTAAACAACGCTGCGAGACTCGCACCAATCATACCGGTTCCGATAATGGCAACATGATTGACTTCTTCGATCTTCATAAGGTTTTACCTCACTTTTTGTTCTTCAAATAATTGTAGACGACGCGGACATTGTGTGTCTGAATGTAGTTCATTTCCTCCGCTTGGCCGATATCTACCGGGCAGCGATCCGCAAATGAGATGCGGGCGACACATTCGTCAACACACCACCCCTTGGCCATTCCAGCCGCAACAGTAGCAATCCAATCGTACAAAAAAGCCTCCTGTTCATGTAACCCTTCTTTACCGATGACCGGACCGTGTCCAGGCACAATGTAATCAACGTCCAGTGTCCTCAGAAAGCGAAGAGTCTCAAAGAGGTCATCAAAATTCGCCGTATGAAGCCATATCTGGCATTCACTAAAGACCGTATCGCCTACAAAGACAACTCGCTCTTGCGGAACAAAAACGCTGATATTCGCATCTGAATGACCCGGTGTGTAATAGAGTTTAAAGTCGTGATCACCTAGACGGAAAAAAAGTCGGTCGCTGAACGTAACATTTGGTTTGTTTAGAATGTACTCCTCTTCCGAAGGCATGAGTGACAGAGCTTCCGGATCCTGCCGACGGATGACGTCCACGCTGTAATCATAAGTCGTCTGATTGAACGCTTCGGGGATTTTCCAAAAAGTTTTGGCCAAATTTTCGTGGCCGATCACGGGGCATTCACCCGCAAACCAGTGATTGCCAAAGATATGGTCGATGTGTGATTCCGTGTTGATCAATGCACGAATCGGGCCGCGCGAGAGCGCGAACGCCCTCATTTCAAGCAATGTGCTAATCCATTGAGCTGTATCGACAAAGACGGAACCTTCTTCTGTAAAGACAATCCCTGGATTACATCCTCTTATCTCAGTTTCCGCATAAACGTTTGGTGTCAGTTGTTGCATCAAATCTCCTCCTGTTCAACTACGCACTTAATCCATTCCTAATGTTGCCATGATCTTCTCGATTTCATCGAAAACAATCTGAGGCGTCTTTGCACGGATCAGGTAAAAGGGACGCTCGGATGCAAAGCGAGACACAAAACGCGCCCGCACTTGCCGCCGTTCATCCGTATCGATGATGGGCATCGCAAGCCCTTTTTCACCGCACAGCAATTGATTGAGACCGAAGAAATTCATCAGGCTATGAAAACTTTGATAACTCGCTTCAAACTGACCCATCTCGGTGACCTTTGTGTCAAAATGCCCGTCGATACTGGGCATAATTGCAAGATCAATATCAGAGGAATCATAAGTCAGCATCATCTCAGGTTCCTTGTCCCAAAATTTAAGAACACCCTCATCTTGATTCGGAATATCGCTTCGCTCCGTTCCCTTTGCACGTTTTCGGATGTAGACGTTCTTCGACCCGTAGAGCGCAAAACCATCGTTATCGGTAACAGTCGTCTCAGTCGAGAATATCTTCGCACCCCGACGGCATCCTTCTAACTGCGTCATCGATTTTCCGTGATTGTTCTCACCCCCGACTAAGAGGATCATCTTGCCTTTGTACGTAACGGAAGATGAGTGGAACGGGTGCAATCCGACCTTATCCATCTCATTCGCAAGCATGGAAACCATGATCTTGTTGAGTTCACCTTCTTCCCAGAAGCTCTTTAAAATCAACTGATCGTCCTTGTATTTAATGTCTTTGTCTGGTTCGTCGTAAAACCAGATAATGTCGGCCTTTGGTTTTGTTGCGCCGTAACTGATGTTGACGGAACCGAGACGGTAATTTAAAAAGGTGTCGTCTTCAACAATTCTACTACGTTCAGGTCCGCCGACGACATCAAAACGAATCCGGGCGCGATCACTCGAAATTTCCTGCGTAAAAACACTCATACATTTACCTCCATCATTCTTCATTCATTATCAATTTCTATTCATCAACCCCATTGAGGTTTGACAACAACTTTCAAAGAGTTATCCAAACGATTTTCAAAAATATCCAGAGCTTTTGCGTAATCAGAAAGGGGGAATTCATGAGTAATCAGGCTTTTTATATCGTTCATCACATAATGCGCCATATTGATCGCTTTGACGAGCGTGTTTGGATTGCCGCGATTTCCAAGAAAATCAATCTCATCCAACACAAGCCTTTTCACGGGAATAGGAACGTCTTCGCGAGGAAACCCAACACAAGAGACACATCCTCCTCGCGCGACAGCAAAGCAGGCACTTCGGATGCCTTCAACAGTTCCCGTCGTCTCAATAACCCTTTTAACACCCAGCCCGCCGGTCATTTCCATCACTTTCTGGACAACATTATCGCGCCGATAATCAATCGGAGTGGCACCGAGCTGCTGCGCTTTTTCCAACCGGTTCCCGCTTCCAGAACATATGATCATACCTGCTCCCATCGTTTTTGCCGAGAGTATTGCAAACCATCCTTGGGCACCCGCTCCGTTGACGAGAACGGAGTCGCCGGGTTGCAGCCCACTTCGCATGACGACATGAAGGGCGATGCTAAAGGTGTCCATGACGGCTGCCGCGTTGAAATCCATGTCGTCCGGGATTTTGGCAATTGATTTGATGTTCGCCGCGATATACTCAGCGTACGCCCCATTTGTAATGTGCCCGTACATTTTATGGACAGCTTCATTTCCATAGTTTAAGCAGAGGGTGAACAATCCCTCTTGGCAATTGGCGCAATACCCACAACCGACGTTGGCGATGCCACACACACGATCGCCAACTTTCCATCCAAAATGCTCCGACTTAGAGCCGAGAGCTTCGATCACACCCGACCACTCATGTCCCAATACGATGGGGAATTGCTTCGGCCAAAATGAGGGGAATTCACCGTGTATGATCTTTACATCCGTCCCGCAGATCGATACAGATTCGACGCGGCATAACACCTCATATTCACCTGCCTCAGGAATGTCGACCTCACTATAAGCAAAGCGTTCTGGTCCCTGTAAAACAATGGCTTTCATTTTACCCATATGTTTCCATCATTTCCTTTCATACGCGCCTGAGCACCCCAGGCGTCCGGCAAATTAATTTGTTCTCTAAGAATTCCAGTGAACCATCGGTAACCCTGCCACCGGCGAACGGAAGAAGGGAATCCGACTTCCCCGCAAAGACCCAATGAAAACTGTCTTGAGGTCGCGCCCGCCAAAAGTGACACTGGCCATCCAAGGCGCAATCCCCTGCCCCGTCGCAAACAGCGTCTCCATCGTCACACGACTTTCATAAAAAGCGTCGTCCAGAGCTTTTACTTTTTCCGGATCACCCATATCGAGTAAGATGACGCCTTCGCCATCGGGAGATATCGCGAATATTTTGTCGGAGTAAACCATGGTTCCCCAAAGGTTTCCATAACTGTCGAACGCAATGCCGTCAGGATAGGCACCCACTCCCCACGACGATGGTCCATATACTTCCTTCGCTGACAAATCCCCGTCGGCGTCACAGCGGAAACGCACAATGCGACCGCCTTGCGTTCCGACAGTCTCAACGCAGTATAAATACTCTTCTCTTTCATCAAACCTGATCTCGTTCGTGAAATGGAGAGCGTCGGCAACGATCTCAATCCCCCGTTCATCATAGCGTGCAATGTAACCGTCAGGAAGATCGGGGACGAGCGCATCAAGCCAATTTTCTTTCATCGTCGTCACGGTGATCCAGAGACGATCCTTGGAGTCGCGCAGAATAAAATTCGTTTTGCCGATTTTCTTGCCATCGATTTCATCAAACAACACAACCGTCTCGCCGGTACGCTTCATGACCTCAACACAATCTAGACCAAAATTGGCAATCAGAATATCTCCGTTCCTAGCAAACGCAAGGCCATTAGGGAGTGTCCCGACAAAAAAGCGCGATGCCTCACCTAGGTTGATGTCAACTTGATCCTGGCGTTTTTGACTGATAACACGCTGAGAGCCATCTGGCATGAGGTGGACAACCCCTCCTCGCGCATCGGCAGACCAAAGGCTCCCGTCAGGCTCCGCAAGAATACACTCCGGTCTTTGTAGATTTTCACCGACGAACTCAATGTGGTCGGGATCGATTTGAAAACCGTATAATGGATTTGTTTTTTTCATCGATACACGCCCTCATCAAAAAGGACATTGGGATGGAACTCATAGAGCGTTAAATTAGTCGCCTCGGAGAAAAAACACGCGACTTTCATCTCGGTATCGCCGGAATTACGGACCATGTGTACGCTGTCCTTTGAGAATAGCACGGCGCTTCCCTCTCGTACGGCTACAATCTCACCATCGACATAGACATGCCCACTTCCGGAGACAACATAGATCAACTCTTCGCAGTCTGGGTGTGAGTGAGCCGGGCTGACAGTTTGTTTTGGTTGCACATACATCACACAAAACGTACAACCGTCAGAAGGCAAACCTTGTTCTCTAGAGACGACCCAATGTAGCACACGGCCGGGTACCGAAACACCGGGAACGTCTTTCTCGTGTATGGCCAGCATCTGAATCTCCTCTACGAGGAAACATATCCTCGATTTTCGATTATTTGATCAGTTTTATGATAAAATAGGGTGATCTTTTTGTCAACCTAATTAAATGGATTTATTAAACTATGCGATCATTTTAGTCAATCAATTGAAAAACGATTATACATCATTATACGATGTATGATGTCCATTGTGATATCGACCGACGCTTTCCCTGCATCATCTTCTACTCACATGTAGGAGGATGAAACCGGACAATTTGCGCGCGATCAACTGATACATCATTCAAAGGAGATAACTATGCCACACTCACAATTCATATCACCGACAGATGTCCGTCAGGCGGGAGCAATTCGTTTCAACGACATCCCGGTCTGCCAGTACAACAAAAGCATCGAAGAAGAAAAAGAGAATTACACGACCGTGTGTATCAGCTGCGGGATGCCATCTTCGAGGCTATACTCGACAAATTTTACGAGGATCCCTCGTTGGTTGCTTGGGGAGAGGAAAACCGTGATTGGGGCGGAGCTTTCGGTGTCTACCGAGGGCTTACGGAAGCAATCCCCTACCATCGGCTTTTCAACTCACCAATCTCTGAAGGGGCCATCG